>Ga0315288_10000714_pt1 | contig 41988 bp, 34 predicted proteins | sample YL17G11_20_MG_FD_203454 | JGI IMG/M metagenome (GOLD analysis project Ga0315288, IMG submission 203454) | Sediment microbial communities from Yellowstone Lake, YNP, Wyoming, USA - YL17G11_20 | ecosystem: Environmental > Aquatic > Freshwater > Lake > Sediment | place: USA: Wyoming | collected...
AGATTCTAATCACAGTTTTTTGACTCTGAGATGGTTAAAGGGACGACCTTGCCGCTTTCGATGCTGATATTGATTTCACGCTGATGCAATCCCCAGCATTTTGAGTCCAGAGCGGGCAGCCGCACGCGCCTTGCGTCGGCATTACCGGGCAGGTCGGGAAATGTGCCGGGCAGGTCCGCCAGAACAAACAGGTATTCAGCATTCCTGTCCCGCCAAACTTTTTGAATTTGATAGTCCGGGGTGAGGGTCTGCTTGCAAGCCCCTTGTCCGAACTGGACGACACAGGTATAATCCCTGGCACTCTGCCGCAGTTGGTTTCCTGGGGTCCAGTAATTGGTCATAGACACCTGCTCCCACTGGTCCTTTTCGAATCTGTTGACTTCCACCAGATGGACCTCAACCGATTTCCTGCAAATCTCGTCGGAAGCAATTACGTTAACACGCCTGCCGCTTTGGCATCCTCCTGCCAGGAGAGTAACCAAAAGCAGCGCAAAGACGTGACCTTTCAATAATACAGTTCTCATCGTCAATCCCTTTCAATTCCCCACAAATGTTTACCCGACATATTTTTGTTTGACGCTTTTACGACAGGTACCTTTGTATGACATCGGCGATTTCCTGGTTTGATTTCCAGTCCGTTACGATAAGGCAGCGAGTTCTTAATATAAGGTTATCCAGGTCGGCCATCGTCCGTTCAAAAACCTTGTGAAGACCCCCTTGCTGGGCATCGCCAAAATCTTTGCATTCACTGTCCGGCCCCGCCCCTGGGAACATCCGCAAGATTATGGCCACCGTCTTCCACCACAGCTCGTGTGGAATCAGACCAAAAGCTTCGTCAGGGATTATCTTGTCAAAAGCTAAATGGTGCGGCCCCAGCGATTCAAGCCATCGGTTGTCCTTGCTGAATATATCGCTAATACGGGCCTCCAGACCGGTGGAAGCACCTGAATCAGCACGTGTTTGGCGTGAAAGACTTAGCATCTCATCAAGGGCCACGGGCAAAGTTGTAGTATCATCAACAAAAAGAATCCTAACAGCCACAACCGCCAATGAGTACAGGTCACAGGGGGTGCTCAAAAGCGGTATAATCTCGAACGGAATGCCTAACATAGGCACCCCTTCGGCGGCGCGCAAATCCGAAACCTCGACATCACTAACGCTGTGAGCCACAGTTCGAAATCGCCACTCACCGGCTGCCATCGCCGAGTCCGCTTCGAGATGCGCACACAGATTGACGCTGCCATGAGCAAGGTTAAGCCGAAACCAGACGAGATCGCGACTGGCTATCTCGATACGTTCCTGGGTTGTAAACGTGCCCTCAACGATTGTTGCATCACTGGTGTCGGGTAAGACCTGCCGTATACGAATGGATGCATGTCCTTTGGTTGGCAGAGAGGTAATCGCCGGCCGATATATCGATGTTCCAGGAACAGACGACGGCAGATAATACTGCACGTCGGTTCTTTCGATTGCCAGTGGAATTGCGTCACCGGGGTCGCTAAGCACCGGCTTTGCCGTCCACAAGAAAGGCAGCCCTCGTCCTGGCTCACCGAGCTTGACCTGCCAGTTGTTCGGATTGATATTTAGAAGGGGTCGTTGGAGATGATGTGCCATCGAATGGACGGAAGATACAATGTCAGCGAGTAATCGAAGTTTCAGGTGAAATGTTTCGACCAGCCGTCCTCGCCGACCCTGAGTGTCCAGGAAAAGTCGGCCACTCGCACTCAAAATGGTCTTGTCCTTCCTCATCGCGTCAACCTGCTCGCCAAGGTCAAGGACCGACCTTCCATGTTTTAGCCCGTCCCATGTGCTGCCGCTGAGAATATCAATAAAAGTCTCCAGTCCGATGGGGTTGTGCTTCTTTACCAGCATCAGCCCCGCCCCGGGATTAAAGGGGATAACCTGACGGGGGTCGCCGCAAATCCCGGACATCGGTTTTGTGAACGCGTTCGTTGGGGCTCCCGGTGTAACGGGAACGAACTGTGAATCAGGACCTGCCGCAGGTACATACAGGTAACGATGCAGCGAGCTGCAATAGCCCGGCAGGCCCTTCTGCTGCAGCAAACCTTCATCCCTGCACAGCTTCCACGGTGCTCCGGAACCGGCGACGGTCGGATGTAGCGGTGAACGTGCGGAGATGTCCAAGAACGTCGGCAGAGGATGCTCCGACTCCCAGCCGGTTTTCACCACCGCTTCCTCATCGAGCTGTTCAAATGCCTGACATTGCCGACGCCAGCGGTCATCCAGCATGGCGTTTGAAAGCGACTGGCGACACGCGGATGCTATGTTAATTAAATGCCCGGTATTCTGAACCCACAATTCAAGCCATTCATGAACGCATCCGCAGGTGTCAATGATGCACCCCATAAATACCCCGGCGTCTGTCGTGTCGCGGAGGACGACAAGGTGACCGCCAACAGGGTCGGGCTCGGGCCTTACCAGGATACATATCTTCAATACCGCTGATTTCTGGTCTTCTGTGACGGGTATGACGATGTAGCCCTTAGGTAATGTTTTAATACAACTATTGGTGGTAGAAGACGACACAGCTAATTTACCTTAATAAGAGTCTGCCTGTCACTACACAATCGGTACATCCAAGACCACTCAAGGTCAGCTTGAACCAATTCTAATCGCAGGTGATTCCCTGTCAAGCAGTATATTGATATTGCCTTGGCTCTTTTCGTTGGGCATTCACAGGATAAGAGGCGATTGTCCCGCCTCGACATACAAGATTACCAAACGTTATTGAATATTCCTTTCAGTAGCGTTACGATTACGCATAACTTAAATCCGCTCATGATGGTGAACCTCAGTGATGATGAGAAAGGAAACGCTCAGACGTTTCTCGGCAGAATCGGGTTCTGTTATGGAGTGACCAGCTATGCCTATGCAGACTCCTTCGGGAAGAATGGATTTTGAATACGAATTGGGCACCCAGACGTCATTCGCGCCCCGCAAGGCCAGAGAGGACACGCCGTTTTGCATAGCCATACTTGCTGACTTCAGCGGCCGGGGCAATCGTGCCCTGTGCGAAACCGGCTCTTCGCTTGCTGCTCGACGGCGAATCGCGGTTGACGTTGACAACCTGGAGCTACTGCCGAAACAGCTTGGCTGTGAGCTTAATGTGCCCCTGGGCGGTGGGGATGGACCTCGCGTAGCAATTGAATTTGGAGAGCCATCTGATTTTCACCCAGACCGGATTTTCGACCGTCTGGAAATCTTTCAAAAGCTAAAGATACTCCGAAAGCGCCTGCAGGACCCAGCCACGTTTGCCGAGGCGGCCTCGCAGGTGCGGTCCTGGCTAATAGGTGGTCAGAAAACCGGCAGACCAAAGGCAGAAGAGCCCCCAAGCAGTCCCGCGCAAGAAGAACCTGACGCTGATACAATCGAGCGTCTGCTTGGAAAGCCGGCGGGTAAAAAGCCATCTTTCAGTCCGGCCAGACGACCGGTCGATATAGAGAAGCTCATTGGCGAGGTCGTAAAACCTTATATCATCCCCGCTCCTGACCCGCAACAGCCAGAGCTTATTGCTCAGGTTGACCAGGCCATTAGCGGCCAGATGCGGGCGATTCTACATCAGCCGGACTTCAAGGAGCTTGAGGCAGCGTGGCTGTTGCTGCGATTCATAGTCAGCCAGGTTGAAACAGACGAAATGCTCAAAATATACATAATCGACGTCAGCAAGGCGGAACTGGCGGCGGATTTAGGGTCGCCGAATGGGTTGCAACCCACGGGCACATATCGACTTCTCGTCGAGCAAAGCATCGGTGTCCCAGGTGCAAACCCGTATGCCCTCCTGCTCGGCTGCTACACCTTTGACCAGACCTCTGAAGATATCGAGTTGCTGCATCAGCTTGCCCGGGTCGCGCAGGCCGCCGGTGCGCCATTGGTCGCTTGTGCCGATTCGCACTTTGCCGGCTGCCCGTCGCTTGCCGCCACGCCTGACCCGAATGACTGGCGATGGCAGCCCGCCCCGGCCGCCTTACAACTGTGGCAGCAGCTTCGAGGCACGCCCGAGGCCGCCTATATCGGGCTATTGCTGCCGCGATTCCTATTACGACTCCCCTTTGGCAGCAAGACCGACCCTGTTGAGCGGTTCGGTTTTGAGGAGTTCTCGCCTTTGGCCGGCCACGAGCAATATCTCTGGGGCAATTCCGCCGGCTTATGTGCCTGCCTATTGGCTAATTCCTTCAGTGAATTCGGCTGGAACCTTACAGACGGCCTCGGCTGTGACCTGTCGGGTCTGCCAATGCATATATACGAGTCCGATGGCCAAAAGCACGTTACCCCCTGTGCCGAGACAATCCTCACCGAGCGGGCGTTTGGTATCCTCATTGACAAGGGGCTTATGCCGGTAGTTTCCGTAAAAGGCCGGGATGCAGTTCGTCTCCCTCGTTTTCAGTCGATATCACACCCCCCTGCCCCGTTAGCCGGCCCCTGGCGGTAGCCCCGTTGCATCATCAGCCAATCTGGACGGTAGGACAGCCGAGGGTAATGACGCCGCCGTGGGTGGTCATATCGCCGAGCCGGGCAGCGGGCATTCCGCCTATCATTACCGTCATCGAGCCCATCGCAATAGCATCAGGCGGTCCGACGCAGGTGGCCATATCGCCCACGCGTGCTGCGGGCATCATGCCGATTATTACAGTCGGGCAGCAAGGCGGCAGAATCGGCCCGCCGACGTGGGGAATGGGCGGTACGCCCGGCGTTACCATCGGGCAGGTGTGCATATCACCAACTCTCGCTGCGGGAGGCATAATTTCGCCCTTCTTTATTTATCACAAAGCCATTTTTTTGGGGATACATTCATAATTAGAACTTTTTTTCAAAGCAGTCGCTAATACTATTTGAATTGCCACTGTTTTTGAGCATTTACCCAAGCGCGAGCTTGGTGTACCTGATTTTCGTTAAAGTCGGTTTCCTTGATTGGGAAGTTTTCCAAATACTTCGAGAACAGAGCCGCTGCATAGCAAGCCTCAAGACTCCCTGACACAGTCTCTTTTGTAGAGGGCAATCTATCTTCGCTATTAAGATAAATCTTGAGGGTATCAAATGCAGCAGGCTGCTTAGTGTAAGCCATATCTTTTAGTAGAATTGTTGCTCTTACAACTATATCAGATTCTTTTTTGACCCTGTTGATCACAATGTGTAAGCTTTGTACATCTCCCATGCGGGCAAGTGCTAATAATCCTGCCCATTCGTCTTTCCCATACCACGTATCCGTGCTTGCTTCTGCGTTTTCATTCCGAACAAGCTCTTTTAACTCAGGTAACCTCGATTTCAATTGGGCTATCCCAGTTAACCGTATCAGAGACGAAGAATCATCCTTTGGCCACCTCGTATTTTGAAGAATGGTTTTTGAGCGATCATTAAAATCACCTTCTTTGAAATCTTGTAACCATTTCAGAAGTTGTTCCCGAAGGAAATCATTTTCGAGCGGTACACGTTCTAATAGAACCTCAACAATATTCTGTCTCTTCTGCTGTTCTGTTGAATCTTTGCCAAGTTTCCAAAGAAGTGCATAGACATCGCGCCTAAGCTCCTCTGATTTGTGGGTGGTATATCGTCTCGCGTCCACAAGAGCGATATTCCAATCATTTCTAAATGAATTCTCTATAGCATCCACATACCGCTTCCTGGTTTCGTAATCGGAAAAGTTTCCCTTTTTTTCATTATTATTTATTGGCATAGGCATACACCCCTGAAAAAGAACCGTTAAAATCACAATTACATACATTAAAATTCCCATTTTTATCTTAAATTTGAAATTCATTTTAAAATTACGGATTTATTATGTCCCACTGGTCTTTCCTAAGCCGCCACATTGCAGGCGAGTAGAAATTGTACATGATGTTATCGCTGTCACCAGGGGTATGTCTTAAGCCAAAACCTCCATGTCCGATTTCATGAGAAAATGAGAGTTCAGGATTCAATGCTTTATCTGCATGAACAAATCCATATCTTTGATTAAAATCCATAAATCCCAGAGAATTATCGCTGGGATTATCGACCAAAAAGATATTGTGGTCATAGCCGTCGTCTTTGCAGGCATCACGTATTGCTTTCATTTCGTCAGACATCCAACTATTCACATCCACCTTGCCATCTTTGTTCTTGTCGAACTCAACAGTTTTTGCTGGGAGCCTAGTTACTTTGAATTCAAACACGGCCTGTTTGTAGACCTTCTCCAAATAATCTTTTATTTTCTGGTCTGTTATATCGGTACTATTGTAGCTTTTTTCATTAACTAACATAACGGCGACGGTTTTCGTTTTCTTAGTATATGTTTTTACCTGCATCTTGCCTAATATATTACCTCCGCAAGTTGACTGAACCTCAGAGGTTCCATTATCCACACCAGAAACCGTGACTATTTGGTTGTCAGTTGAAGCCGTTGCGGGGGAAACAGTTACTTTGTCAGGACTCACACTAACAAATTCTGCTTTGGAAGCCCGATCTGGCGGTGTTATTTGGGCTTTTACAGTATCGGATTTGCCCTTCTCAACTGATTTCCAAGGCACCGTACTATCGGTACGGTCATCAAAGCCATAATTGGTACCATGCTCCTTAAATTCCACCTTTGTAGGACATTGGCATGGTAACGTTGTTCCACCTACAGGTGTAGACGGTTTCTTCCCAGCAGCCGTCGTTGCTCCATCTTTATCACTACATCCTGCCGGCATAATTAGTCCTTAGTACTTCTCTTTGCGATTCAAGTCAACCATTTGTTAAGAAAGGCCATAGCTTCTGTGTGAAGCCGCTCAACTTTTGCCGACTGTTCTGTTAAAACCTCATTCCTTAAGACCGCGGTTGCCCAGGGAAACTGCGGGTCGTTGTCGAACCCACTGCCCAGCATAAACATTAAGCCGATATATAAGACGAGGCCTTTCTCACCTGTGATATTGTAACGGCGTGCAGATTTGATACCATGCTGTACCAGTTGGTGCAAAATCGAATTACCCAGATACTGGCATTTCTCCGGCCAAACGTTTTTGAGCTGGCTAATCACCTTTCGAACAACATCTTCTGAGACGGCGTATGAGAACTCACCAAAAGGGACTTCGCGGATCTTGCGAAGTGCTAATGCAAGGTAAATATTATTATCGCCGTTTACCCGGCCAAGATAATCCATCGCAATTTCATAGAGTTTGTCAATTCGTATGACTGAGCCCTTTATCATCTCATCTTTGAGGGTTGCCGCCGCCCAGGGAAATTGCACGTCTGTATCGAAATTACTGCCTAAAAGAAATACCAAATTGATATACAAACACACATCCCGCTCCGTTGTGAGACCATAAGTTTCTGCTCTTTCAATGCTATATCGGATGACCTTTCGAACTGTGGGTTCCCCCATAATTTCGTAGTACTTAGGAAAATACTTTTTGATATGGATGACCATATCGTCCTCAAAACGCTTGAGTGCGACTTTCGATAGTTCATCATTTTGTTCTTTGCGAATTTTCAGCATATTTTCTTCAGCTACTTATCGCGATTGCGCAAGGGATATTTTTTCGGTTCGGACTTTCTCACTATCAGACGACAGGCGCAGCATCACAGACGAATCTTCGTCTTCAACAATATAGCTGCTAACCGGACCAAAGACGGTCTTCATTTCTTCTGCGTTGCAGGTCGGCAGGTAAACCCTCAGCACCCGCGGGTCGTAATAGCGAAAATATATAGATTTGCCTTCAGGACTAAGAACCATTAAGAACCTACGAAAATGCTGGCGCAACGTTCGCATATCGACTTCAGCCGGCGTTATCACGAATATACCCCAATGTTTGCCCCAGCCCTTCTCGCATACTAATTTTGTGAAACGATGGTCGAACTCCAGTTTGACTAAATATGGTGCGACCGCGGCCATATCCGGCTCAAGCTCGCCGCGATACAGGCAAACGTTTTGCGGCTTGTGCTTCCAGAGTAACTGCGGCAACTGTTCCACCGAAGCGCCGTCGAGAACCGTAAACACGCCGGTCTGTGGCTGCGAAAACAGATTTGTGAGTAGCGACTGATTTGTAACCTTTTCGTCCATTAAATTCTTCTCGACCAACTGACTTATGTGCCGGCTTGCTGCTGCTGTTGTTGTTGCCTTGCCCTTTCACATTCTTCACAAAATGGCGTGCCGTCATTAGCTGCCTGTTGCACCGTGGTCGCCTGCGGACTGAAAGTAACAGGCGTGGGCGGACTTGGCGGTCCGGGCGGCTCAAGCGCTTCGCCCGGATTGGCCGTGGCGGCCTCCTTCGGCGCCTTGGCGGCATCAGGCGAGCAGCCCGAACCGGCGCCTGCGGCGCCTCCGCTATTGATATTCACCAGGTTGCCCTGAATCGTTACTCCCGCGGGGCCGATATCCACAAATCCCCCGGCTCCCTTTAGCGTTAACTGCATCCCGGCTTCGATAATTACCTTCATCCCGCCCTTTAGATGAATCTCCTGCCCTGCCTCAAGGGCGTGTTTCATCCCGACCTTCTGCTGCATATCCATACCCGCCTCAACGGATATGGTTCCGTTTATCTTTTCGTTCTGGTCCCCCTGGACTGTCAGGTGCTTGTCGCCATCGACCTGTTCAAGCTGGTCGCTCTTAACAATCAGGTGCCGTTCATTTCCGACCCATTCGAGGCAATCGTTTTTGACCCTGATATCCTCATTCTTCTCAGCGTGGATGAAGAGCTGTTCGCTGCCTTTGTTATCTTCAAATCGGATTTCATTGAAGCCCTGGCCGCCTTTGCTGGAGTCGGACTTGAGCGTTGACATCGTCTTGTTGGCCGGCAGCGCGTAAGGAGGCATTGCCTGGCCGTTATAGACCCGGCCCGTTATAATCGGCTGGTCCGGGTCGCCCTCCAGAAACTCAACAATGACTTCCTGGCCGATGCGCGGGATATACATCGCACCCCACCTTTTGCCGGCCCAGACCTGCGCAACCCTAATCCAGCAGGAGCTGTTTTCGTCTGCCTGACCGTGCCGGTCCCAGTGGAATTGCACCTTTACCCGGCCATATTCGTCGGTGTAAACCTCTTCACCCGAAGGACCAACAATAATGGCCGTTTGCGGGCCGGCAATTGACGGCTTGGGAGTGATACGCATCGAACGAAACTGCTGCGTCGCATCGATAGCGGCAAAGCTGCACGAATAAGAACTCGGGCTGCTTTTTTCCTGCGAGTAGAAATCGCCGCCGTCAATGTTGTAGCTTGCAGAGGTAATCAGGTATTGGCGGTTCTGGTCGTTGCGGGGATGCTCGGCGAATGTGAAGGTGCAGCCGGCACAGATGCCCCTGGCTTCGGAACCGGCCGTAGCCACCTCATACTGCGCGTGCAGCTCCTCGATACGTTTCCTGGCATATTCGTCGCCGTCAGGGGATTCGGTGTACTCGCCGGGATAATCGTATATCTCGAAGTCCGCCGCCGCGTGTTGTTGAATCAAGTTCGCCCTTGCCTGCAGGTCCCTTCTGGTGTTCTTGAAGTCAAAATCCTTCAGGGCGTATGAACCGGGTTGAAGACGGGTTTCAACCACCCATTCGGAAATGTTCTTGTCATCGCTGACCTGGCTGCCGGGCGGACGGTATTTGATTTGGTCGTAATCAGGATACGGCTGATGTGCGCTGGGTGAATCGGCCAAGACCAGCGAGTGTTTGCCGTTCTCGTGCTTGAAAAAGTAATATATTCCCTCCTGCTCCATAAGCCGGCTTACAAAGTTAAAGTCCGTCTCGCGGTATTGCACGCAATACTCCCAGGTCCGGTAGCTGCCGCTGAGGGCGTCCTCAATATCGGTAAATCCATGGTCACGAAAAACCTGCTTGATGATGTCAGGGACGGTCTTTTGCTGGAATAACCGGCAATCAGCGGTCCGGGACAGGAACCATATCCAGGGCACGACAGTTGCGCGGTAACCCGCCAATCGGTCGGCCCCAGGCGCCTGGACAAAGCGGCTTATGTAGCCGTTGAAATAGCGAACCTCATCTCTTCCGAACAGGTTAAGCCGGATTGTCACGTTCTGGCCGACGATGTCCTGAGGTTTAATCTGGTCGTCAGCGCTGGCCAGCTCCAGTTGAAACTCAAAAGGCCTGCCAAGATACTCTGTGCCCGAGATGCTTTTAAGCAAAAGCACATCATCCCCTAACGGGGTCGCTATTGCAATCTCTCTATACCTCTGTGTCTCTGCCATAGGGATTGATGCCTAATAAACCTCATTTTGCGCTGAAAACCGCTTGTTTTCAACAGCCACATTCTTCGAATGTATTCCTTGAATCGATATCACAGGTATTAGTCGAACGAATAAGTAAACTCGCTGTCTTTGGTCCCTATATGAACGCGCTTCGCGGTTTTACCTTCTACCAGCCGTGTCAGGAGCTCCTGGCTGATTTCCGGAAGCAGAGTATTGGTCAGAATGGCGTCCACCATCCGGGCACCGCTTTCGACCTCAGTGCAACGGCTGGCAATAAGCTCCACGACCTTATCATCGTAGCTGAATGGTATCTTATGGTTCTCTTTGGTCCGACGTCCAATTCGGTTCAACTGCAGGCGAATAATGAGCCGCATCGTTTCATCACTGATTGGGTAGTAGGGCACGACAACAAGACGGCCGAGAAGTGCGGGGGGAAAAACCTTAAGCAGGGGCTTGCGGAGGGCCTTACATATCCCTTCCGTATCAGGCCTCAGTTTCGGGTCTTTGAACATCTCCACAATAAGGTCGGTGCCGACGTTGCTGGTCAGCAGAATGATTGTATTCTTGAAATCTATCAGTCGTCCTTCGGCGTCTTCCATCCGGCCTTTGTCGAACACCTGGAAAAATATCTCGTGGACGTCGCGATGCGCCTTCTCGACCTCGTCTAACAAAACAATGCTGTAAGGACGCCGACGCACCGCCTCAGTAAGGACGCCTCCTTCGCCATAGCCGACGTATCCGGGAGGTGAACCTTTTAGTGTTGAAACCGTGTGGGCTTCCTGGAACTCGCTCATATTGATGGTTATCAGGTTGTTCTCACCGCCGTACAGGGCTTCGGCTAAGGCAATCGCTGTCTCGGTTTTTCCCACGCCGCTTGGACCGACCAGGAACATCACCGCAATCGGCTTGTTCGGATTCTCCACCCCGGCACGGGATGTTCTGATGCGTTTGGCAATTGCCGCCAGGGCATGTTCCTGGCCTATTACACGCTGCCGGAGTTTATCCTCCAGATGCAGAACCGCCTCGATATCATTCTTTACCATTCCGCCAACCGGAACCCCGGTCCAATCGGCAACTACCGAACCAACGGCCTGCGCATCAACGCAGGGAAGAATCAGGGGCCTTTCTCCCTGCAGGGCCCTTAGCTGGTTCTGCAGCGAAATGAGTTGTTTGAGCAATTCTTCTCTGTCCTCTTTTTTCTCCGCGTCGGGTGAACCTGCGGCTGCGGCCTCAGCCGGCTGACTTGCATCGGCCTGACGCACGTCTTTGGCACGACCCTTGGTTTTCCCAGATTCTTTTCCGGCAATCTCTGTCTTTTCAACAGTGCCCCCGGCGGTTGTGCGCAACCTGGCCCGAATATCCAGGACGGTGTTGACTAACTCCTTTTCTTTGGACCAGCGGCCTTCCAGCTCGGCTAATCTTTTATGTTCCGCTTCGAGCTTCTCTGTGATTTCAGATTCGCGGGTTTGATGGTCCACGCCCGTTGCCGTCTCTCTGCGGATGATTTCCAGTTCCGTTTCAAGCGCCTGAATTCGATGCCGGCAGTCTTCCAGCTCCGGCGGGACGGCATGCTGGCTTATGGCAACCCTGGCACACGCGGTATCGGTTAAGCTGACCGCCTTGTCCGGCAGTTGACGCTCAGGAATATACCGGTGCGAAAGACGGACCGCTGCATCGAGGGCCTCGTCCAGGACCTGAACCCGGTGATGCTTCTCTAAGTTAGAGGCCACTGCTCGCATCATAATCAAAGCGTTACCTTCCGAGGGCTCTTCAACTTTGACTACCTGGAATCTGCGGGTCAGTGCAGGGTCTTTCTCAATGTATCTTTTATACTCCGCCCAGGTGGTAGCCGCAATCGTCCGCAGTGTCCCGCGAGCCAACGCCGGCTTAAGCAAGTTGGCAGCGTCGCCGGTCCCCGCTGAACCTCCAGCCCCAATAAGAGTATGTGCTTCATCGATGAAAAGAATAATTGGTTTCGGTGAGCTTTGAACCTCTTCTATGACCTGTCGCAGCCGGTTTTCAAATTCGCCCTTCATACTGGCCCCTGCCTGAAGCAGCCCTACATCGAGCACGCGCAGTGTTACGTCCTTTAGTGACGGCGGCACATCACCGGCGGCGATTCGCTGTGCGAAACCTTCAACCACTGCCGTTTTCCCGACCCCCGCCTCGCCGGTAAGAATGGGGTTGTTCTGACGGCGACGCATCAGAATATCGATAATCTGGCGGATTTCCACGTTGCGACCGACAATAGGGTCCATTTCACCGCTTCGTGCCTTTGCAGTCAGGTCCACGGAAAACCTCGCCAACGCCTCCTGTTTGCCCATTGCCGCTGGCGCCATCTCCGAGGGGCCGCCGGCGGCTTCGCCCTCGGCTCGCAGCGAAGTGCCATCAGTGGAGGACATGGATTCCTCGGGAGAGCCCCCTACAATTTTTGCGAAATTGTCGGTTAACTGCTCCAGCTTGATTTTGTCGAACTCCTTTGATATCCGCAGAAGAACGTTCTTGAGACCGCTTGTCTTGAGGGTGCCCACTATCAAATGCCCTGTGCGAATCTGTGATTCACCGAATAACAGACTCCCGTAAACCCACCCTCGTTCGACCGCCTCTTCCAGATGGCTCGACAGGTCTGAAATCGATGTCGCTCCTCGCGGCAGCCGGTCCAGCTCCTCAGTCATATCCTTGGCGAGCCGGGAGGGGTCTATGCTGAAGTGCCTTATTATGCGGTGAAGGTCCGAGTCCTGCTGATGCAGAATCTGGTGCAGCCAGTGCACCAGCTCCACATACGGGTTACCCCGCATCTTGCAGAAAATTGTGGCACTTTCGATGGCCTTGTAACCTAAACTGTTTAGCTTGCCGAATAAAGATGTGCGTGTGATTTCAGCCATTGTCATACCCTCTACTATTTGACCTATACCGGATTAACGGGCACCTGGAAATTAAGGCCCTTCCTAAGCAGGCCTTAGTAAAACACTTATATCAAACTACCCCGTTATGTCAAATCAATTTTTATTTAATCAATCGAAGAATGTTTGTGAAACCTCACACCGTAGATAAATCCTGAAAATTATGAGAACGGAGGCAAGGGGGCGCACTTAAGAGGCGGACTGCGATGAGGAGCTGGCCATCTCCAACACCCGTTTGCCTATTTCTGTCATAGTGTCGCTATACGGATCAAGCTGACTTAGCTCGGAGAGATTTGCAGTCAGCAGTGCACTACTTTCGGCTAACTTGTCTTTCTTTGCCGGTGATTGCTTGTCGTGACCCCATTCTTTATATGCCTTCTCATAAATCTCGAAAGCGTCCCAAGATGCTTCCTCTAACAGACTAATTGCTGTTTCCCAGACGACGTTATGAGCAAGGTTTTCATCCCCCATCGCTCCCGTAATCGCATATTCTTTTAACAACTCCTCTGACCAGTCCCAATATTCACTTAAGGTGTCCTTACTCGACTTAGGCAAAAAGCCCCCGCTCTGCTTGGATTCTTTCCTGGCCTTGAGATACATCTCAACAGCATCAAGAAAATCAGACAAAAGTTTTTTGTGACGTTGAACTAACTTCCAGGAAAATCCTATGCTCTCGAGTCCTGCGTAATCTTCAACCGAAGCAGTCTGCGGGTTTAAAGTGCGGGCCAGTTCCGCTGAGATTTTATCTTTGATTTGCTTTTTAACCTCCGGCGAAACGCCTATCTCCTCAAGGCCAGAGTCATATTGGCCTAAAATTTCCTGTTTAATCACCTCAGTCATTTTTTCAGCCAACTCGATTCGAAGCTTCTGGAGGTTTCGTAAAGCTTGTGTTACTTTTCCCCGCTCCGATTCGAGGATAGCCCTGCCCCGGTCTGGCTCAACCCCCTGCGGGCCCCGGGAACTAATTGAAGGCTGACTTTTCTGCTTGTCCGGCGTGGCAAAATCCTGATGCCCTAAAGGCCCGGGCGTTTCCATTTGTGTTTCAGCCCGGCTGAATGGGTCTCGAGTATTCGACATAGTTCGGTTTCCTCCAAAAACACAATTCTCCTTTGGCCTCGATAATGTCAAAGTGCTGACATACAAGAGCTATCGGCCGGAGTCAGGAACCCGGCCTGCATAAGCTTGCGGACGGCAGCCAAGCAGGCACGCGTAAATTCTTCCCGATTGGCCTGCATACGCTCGGCCGCCTCTAAGACAACCTCGCCTAATGTTCGTTTGCCGTCGCAGCCGGCCAGCAGGTTCACTACATACATATCCACGTTGCCGGCAAATGGGATGCCCTCGGTGGCATAGAGGTGTTCGACACGAACGACCCACCGGCCGTTCTCAACCACCAACTCATGTTCCAGGAGATGGTTACTGTCGAAAACAAGACGCTGCTGCAGCAACTGCCGGTCGTCAAGTGCCTCAAGCATATCCTCTGCCGCAAAGATACGCTCAATCTGGCCTCCGCCGGCCCCGGCACACTGACCTCTGTCAATAATGTGCATTCGAAACCAATTTGGACTGCCGGGTCTCCTTCGCATAACAATTGCGCCGGCACTTATGCGCCCAATCTGCATCTTCTCGTAGTATGCCATCCATTCATCCAGACGGCGTCCATATTCCGGTGAGCTTTGCCCGACACAGCTTCTCAGCCAGTCAGCCGCATACGTCAATGGGTCTGCGGACTTGAAGCATAACATCCAGGCATCGCAGCCGGTCTTGGACACCCAGCTTTGCGGTCGAGAATTCAAATCTTCATCGTTCTTATGATGCCAGTTGAACAATATACAGGCAAAACCGCCTTCATTCAGCCGCTCTCCAGCCCCGCGGATGACTTGCTCTGACACGGCATCACCCGGCATGCCGGCGTCGCGGAAGACAAATCGCGACTCCGGGGAAATCACAAACGGAGGATTAGACACAATCAGGTCAAATTGTTGCCCGGCAACGGGTTCGTAGAGACTCCCCTGGCGCCATTCGATACCGCTTATATCATTCAGTCTTGTATTGAATTTGGCAAAGTTCATCGCCCGCTGGTTGGTATCCGTTCCGATGATATGCTCGGCGTGGCGAGCAGCAAGGAATGACTGTATGCCTGCGCCGCTGCCGATATCAAGAGCGATTTTGACCTTTCGGCGAACTGTTAAATTTGCGAGGGTTACGGAAGCTGCGCCTACGCCCAGGACGTGGTCTGCAGATAGCTCACGGTTGATTTCCGGCCCGAAATCGCTCGCCAGCATTAGGTCGTAGTAAGGCGCCAATTTGGCGTTGGACCAGATTTTACCGTCCCGACGGTCCAAAAGGCCGATTGCTTCAAGCTCCTCTATGTCAAGACCCGGCAACGACTTACGAGCAACCGGCTCCGAGACCGATTGTCCCAGCCAGAACAATCGCACAAGGATATTATACGGGCTGTCCGACCTGACACGCCTAAAGACCACATCCACATCTTGCCGTTCATGAACACACGATATGCCCAGAGTCTCGGCCAAGGTCGTTTGTGAATACCCGGCATCAGCCAAGACCTTTTTGAAAGTCTTGCCGTTCATTGGCCGCTCTAAGTCGAAACCCGTAAACGTTTTAGCATGCCTTTGTGTTTGCATCGTCATGGCCAAAAATGAAACCGAATCCCTTTCCGTTCCCGGTTAAGCATAGTGGGGCTGCTAAAAAAGCCCCTGTTTTCCGATAAAATCATACAACGGATAGGGACGGAATTCCATAACAAAAACGCCGTTGCCAGAAAACTTGATTCTCAAGATAAACTTGGTATTCTACTGATAACACTCAGCAGCGTAGCTGGGCAGGTGTAAATGGGAAACCCGAGGGAAAATACTTGTCTAACAGAGCAATACAGCAGATTTTTCTTCGGAGTTGTGCCGTTTCACAAAACCGATGATTTCTACTATTTAGGAGGACCTATGAATCCATCAGAACTCTTGGCCATCATCCAAAGTGCAAAAGGCGACATCGAGAAGATAGCTCGAATCAAGGATGTGTTTGACCTCCTGGCTGACGACTTCGCGTTGGTTGGTTATTCTCGTGATACCTTTCTGCCGGCAGCACGCGAGTACCTCCGAGGCAAAACGATGTCCGACAACCGCTTCAAGGAAGCGCGTGTGCGGAGAGCACGCCTGGGAGGAGCTTCGCATTGGTTGTATTATTACCAGCAGAAGACCTTCGAGCGAATAATTGGCCTGCTATGCCCCTTTCCGGTTTCGCAATTTTGGATTGATCAATTGTGGTCGGTTGTAAGGACTACGGAAATCGGATTACTTAGCAATGCACGTGACAAGGCATAGTGGTCTGTAACACATAAATCGATGGATGCCAGCCGTCGGGCAGAAATGTCACCTTGACCCCTTCGACCCCGGCTCGCCGGGGCGTCAAGGCGTGCTAACCGGCACCGACGAAGCGCCGGATTTTTTCCCCAAAAAAAAGAAAAGAAGGTGCTTGACAGTCCATACCAACCGGCTTAAAATTACAAACGGTCGTCGAGGAGCTTTTGGAAGGTTGCTATCCTGGAAGATTCGAGGCCGTGCCGCAGACTCAGAAGAGCCTGCCTGGCTGTCAGATTTCTCGGATGAGTAAACTTAAGTCCTTCCCGACCCTAAGGTTTGCGGCCGATTCTGACGGTGAATGGATGCACCCGGGTTTTTGGTCTAACGATTTGATTTGAACGTGCAGCGTAAAAATGGGTAAAATCGATTGGACCGTTAGCCTGGTGTGTTACAACAATGTTAATCTGGTGGATATCGCATGGCCAAGATTGATATCCAAAACTTGCTTGCCGAGGTGAGCGCCGAGTCCCCTTGCGGTGAAGACCTCTCATACGACCAGTCTTTTCTTGCTCTCGAACGTATGGTTCAGACGAAGCCGACAAGCAGTGTATTGGGCAAAGAGGAAGTTGCAGAGGAGCCGAACTGGCGGGAAGTTAGCGAGAAAAGCTGCGAGCTGTTGAAACGCTCGAAAGACCTCAGAATTGCAATGTATCTTACGCTTGCACTTCTTAAGCTCGATGGTATTCCCGGCCTGCAGGATGGATTGTCTTTGCTGCGAGGACTGCTGGAGCGCTTCTGGGACAAACTTTACCCTCAACTTGACAAGGACGATAATTACGACCCGCTCGAGCGAATAAACATCTTTCAATCGTTGTCCCCTACTACCGTCAGTGTCCAGGACCCGATGAAGTTCAGGCAGCGGCTCCTGGAAGTTCCCCTGTGCAATTCGCCCAAGATGGGCAAATTCAGTCTCAGAGACATTCAGGTTGCAAAGGGAGAGATTACGGTTTCGGCTGACCAGCAGGCAAAGGCGCCTAAGATGTCGGTAATTGATGCGGCCTTTCAGGATACCCCGGCCGAACGGATGCAGGCAACATCAAAAGCTACTGAAGAAGCTATTGGGCACGTCACCGCAATAGAGAAGGTGTTTTCGGAACGTGCCTCCAAAGGACAGGGTCCCAACTTTAGCGGTTTACAGACGCTTCTGGGGAATATCCGCAAGAATGTTCAGGGACACATGGCAAAAGGGGGACAGGGTGCGACTCTGGAGCAGGGCACAGCAGCAGACACCGGGGAAGAAGGCGGCGAGATATCATTGGCGGGTGAGATTCGGTCTCCCAGGGAAGTGCTTATGGCCTTGGAAAAAGTCTGCCACTATTTTGAGCGGCACGAACCTTCCAGTCCGGTGCCCCTGCTTCTGCGCAGGGCGCAAAAATTGGTTTCGAGAAGTTTCCTGGAAGTCATTGAGGATTTTTGCCCGGATGCCATGAAGCAGGTTGAGACCATTGTCGGGATAAAGAAGACGGATTCCGGTTCCGGACAGCCGGCTTAGTGATATGAACTGGCAGGTTTGAAGATGCCGACAGTTATCGGCGCTTACAATTTTTTGGGAAAGGGGAAAAAATATGGCAAAAAAAAGCAGTCAAAAATTCATAGCTCGCAACCGAGCACCGCGTGTGCAGATAGAGTATGATTTGGAGCTGTACGGTGCTGAGAAAACGGTCAACCTGCCCTTCGTGATGGGCGTGATGGCCGATTTGTCCGGTAAGCCGGCCGAGGCCTTGCCGTCGGTTGCGGACCGCAAATTCCTCGGAATCGACGTCGACAACTTCGATGAACGACTCAAGGCAATGAAGCCGAGAGTAGCATTCCAGGTCCCGAACACACTTACCGGCGAGGGCAATATGAGCGTTGACATCTCCTTTGAGAGCATGAATGATTTTTCCCCGGCGGCGATAGCGCGTAAGGTTGATGCCCTAAACAAGTTGTTGAAGGCCCGGACGGATTTGTCAAATCTGTTGTCGTATATGGATGGCAAAAGTGGTGCGGAAGAGCTGATGGCCAAGGTCCTCAAGGACAAGGCATTGCTGACGGCCCTGACCTCCGCGCCGAAACCAGGAGCTGAATCCGCCGAGGGTGGTAAGGAGGTGCAGTCCAATGGCTGAAAAGAAAGAACAAAGGCAGGCCGCCGGTGCTGAGGGCGTAGCCATACAGCCGAGTGAATTCGAGTCGCTCCTTAAGAAGGAGTTTAAGCCTAAATCAGAGCATGTCAAGGAGACCATTAGCTCGGCGGTGCGAACCCTTGCTGAGCAGGCCCTGGCGGAGACATCGCTCATTTCCGAAGATGCGGTCACGACAATCGAGGCGATTATTGCCGAGATAGACCGCAAGCTGTCCGAGCAGATTAATATGATAATGCATCACGAGGATTTTCAGGCGCTTGAGGGCTCATGGCGAGGCCTGCATTATCTGGTAAACAACACTGAAACGGACGAAACGCTGAAGATACGTGTGTTTGATATCAGCAAGAACGATTTGGCAAAGACGATAAAGAAGTACAAAGGCACGGCCTGGGACCAAAGCCCGCTTTTCAAAAAGCTCTACGAGGAAGAATACGGCTCGCCGGGCGGTGAACCGTATGGCTGTATCGTCGGCGACTACTATTTTGACCACAGTCCTCCGGATGTTGAGATACTTGGTGGAGTGGCCCAGATAGCGGCAGCGGCTCACTCGCCGTTTATCAGCGCAGCCAACCCTTCATTGATGAACATGGATTCCTGGCAGGAGCTCAGCAACCCTCGCGACCTTACGAAGATTTTCCAAACGGCCGACTACGCGCCGTGGCGTTCTCTGCGTGAATCCGATGATGCCAGGTACGTCGGTCTAACAATGCCTAAATTTCTCGGCAGACTGCCTTACGGCGCCAAGACAAACCCCTGCGAAGAATTTGATTTTGAAGAGGTCACGGCGGCAGGCGACCATTCAAAATACCTCTGGGCAAACGCGGCGTATGCAATGGGCGTGAATATCAACCGCTCGTTTAAGCAGTTTGGGTGGTGTGCGAATATCCGCGGAGTTGAGAGCGGCGGATTAGTCGAAGGACTTCCCTGCCATACTTTCCCAACCGATGACGGTGGTGTTGATATGAAATGCCCCACGGAGATTGGTATAACGGATAGACGCGAAGCGGAATTGGCCGGCAACGGTATGATGCCCCTGTCGCACTGGAAGAACGAAGATTATGCATGTTTTATTGGTGCCCAGTCGCTGCACAAGCCGGCCGAATATGACGACCCCGACGCCACCGCAAATGCAAATCTGGCAGCGCGGCTGCCGTATCTTTTCGCAACGTGCCGCTTCGCACATTACCTCAAATGCATCGTGCGGGACAAAATCGGCTCCTTCAAAGAGCGCGAAGACATGGCGACCTGGCTCAATAAATGGGTCACAAAGTACGTCACCAGCGACCCCCGCGCCTCGGAAGAGACTAAGGCCCAGTATCCTCTGGCGGCGGCAGAAGTTGTGGTTGACGAGGTGGAAGGAGACCCTGGCTATTACTCGGCCAAATTCTACCTCAGGCCTCATTACCAGCTTGAGGGTTTGTCGGTATCACTGCGACTGGTATCCAAGCTGCCTTCGGCCAAGGGTGGTGGTTAAGCCGATTAGTCACAATCGGCCTGACTTGAATGGAATGCGTTTGTGCGCTTTCGACAGGAAAGTTAAGTAAAGGGGATTAGGTTGGTTATTTTTAAGGAAAGGAGTTGAAAAGATGGCTTTTGATGCGTTTCTCAAAATTGATGTGATTCCGGGTGAAAGCACCGACGACAAGCATAAAGACTGGATTGAGGTGCTGTCGTTCAACCACGGCGTTTCGCAGCCGGCTTCTGGCTCTGCCAGCACCGCTGGTGGCCGCAGTGCCGAGCGGTGCAACCATCAGGATTTCCGATTTGTCCATGCTCTCGACAAGGCCACGCCAAAGTTGGCTTTATATTGCTGCAACGGCACACATATCAAGGAGATAAAAATGGAGTTATGCCGTGCAGCGGGCGACAAGCAGAAATATATGGAATATAAGTTGTCGGAAGTGATTGTCAGCGGCGCTCGCCCGGGCGGCTCGGCTCAAGGCGGTGAGACGCTGCCTCTCGAAGAGATAAGCTTCAACTATGGCAAGATAGAATGGATCTACACGGAAACGGACCATAAAACCGGCAAGCCCAAGGGTGACGTTAAGGCACACTGGGACTTAACCGCTAACAAGGGTGGTTGATAACTGCCACATTCACGGGTCATTGTAGTTTGCTGGCTTGTGCGCCGAGGGTGGTGTTGCGGGTGTACTGTGCCCAGCGACGGAGGTAGTCGCTATGCGAAGCGAAGAGTTTTTGCAGGCGGGCCAGCTTGATGATGCGTTGACCGCTCTTGAAGCTCAGGTCCGTGCCGACCCAGCCAATGCCAAACTCAGGGTCTTCCTCTTTCAATTGTTGTCCGCTATGGGCGATTGGGAACGGGCCCTGAGTCAGTTGAACATCGCGGCGGAGCTTGATGCCATGAATCTGCTCATGGCCCAGGTTTGCAGGACGGCAATCAATTGTGAGGCGCTGCGGGCTGAGATATTTGCCGGCAAACGCTCACCGCTTGTGTTTGGCGAGCCGGATGAGTGGGTTGGCTTATTGGTGCAGGCCAACCAGATGATTGCTGAGGGGAAATACAAAGCATCGCAGAAACTGAGAGAGCAGGCATTTGACTTGGCCCCCGCCATCACTGGTTCTGTCGATGGTGTGGCTTTTGAGTGGATTGCTGATGCTGACACTCGGCTTGGCCCGGTGCTGGAGGCCATTATTGACGGCAAGTATTATTGGGTGCCGTTCACTGCCATAAAGCGGATTAAAATTGAACCGCCGGCTGACCTTCGCGATGTAGTCTGGATTTCGACCTATTTCACGTGGGTCAATGGTGGTGAAACAGCGGGGCTGATACCGACGCGGTATCCGGACTCCGAATCCAGCAAAGATAATGCTGTTCGACTCGCACGCAAAACCGAATGGGTGGAACGACCGGGGGAGATTTACCTTGGCCTCGGACAGCGCATATTTGCCACTGACAAAGATGAATTCCCGCTGCTGCAGATACGACAGATAGACTTGAAACACCCGGAAGCGGACCGACAAGGTGGTGAAACAGCCGATGGGTGAGCTTGCGCCAATGGAACATCTGCAGCCGTGCCTGCTTGACCGCCTCACCGACGATGAGCCGGAGGTGAAAAAGGAAAGCCGAGACCAACGCATAACATCAGTGCGAAGGTACAAAAACGCAGTGCTTCGTGACCTGGCGATGCTTTTGAACTCGAAGGCACACCCGTTTGGTGATAACATATATGAATTCAGTGAAGCGGCTAGGTCGGTGCTGAACTACGGCATACCGGACCTGTGTGGCGCGACTATCTCAGCAATCAACCCAGGCGAGTTTGAAGCACAGGTAAAGGAGGCCATTCTGAATTTTGAGTCTCGAATCTCGCGTAAGCAATTCTCTGTTCATATTATCTCCCCGCTGGATTCGCAATACATCCGCACCATTTCGTTTGAAATAGAGGGCGAACTGTGGGCGCAACCTTTGCCGGACCATCTTTATGTTAAGACAGAAGTCGACTTGGAAACGGGTCACCACAAATTGAAGGGCGAACCAGGTGGATAGGCGGCTGCTGGACTTGTACAATGGCGAACTTGCACATCTGCGCGCAATGGGGGCTGAGTTTGCGAAGGAGTTCCCCAAAATCGCAGGCCGTCTCGGCGGACTGGACGAGTTTCAGCAGTGCCAGGACCCCTTTGTTGAACGCCTGCTTGAGGGTTTTGCCTTTCTCGCTGCGCGAGTGCAGCTCAAACTAAACGCAGAATTTCCCAGGTTTACGCAATCCCTGCTCGAGACCGTCTATTCCCACTATCTGGCGCCAACGCCGTCTATGTGCATCGTCCAGTTTGAACCGGACTTAAACGAAAAGGGATTAGCGGATGGTTTCCTGATTCCGCGTGGTTCTTCACTCTATAGTATGCTGGGTGAATCGGACCAAACCAAGTGTGAGTATCAAACCGCGCACGATGTTACCCTTTGGCCCATTAAGGTGAGCCAGGCAAATTACTACACCCGTGAGCTGCCATCGCTTGGACTGCCCAACCTGCCCGACGTCAAGGCTGGAATCAGAATCCGAATCCAGTCGCCGGCGGGACTTCCAATCAACCAGTTGAAAATGGATTCTTTGACCCTGCACCTTGTTGGAGTCGGTGAGGCGCCGATGCGTTTGTACGAACAGCTCTTTGCCAACGCCGCGGCGGTTGTCGTTCAACCGGCGACCAAACCCATAAAGTGGCAAAAGGTCCTCGACGCTTTGTGCATCCGCCGTGTGGGTTTCGAGAATAAACAAAAACTGCTGCCCTACGATGCACGGTCTTTTCAGGGATATCGGCTGCTGCATGAATACTTCGCGTTTCCACAACGCTTTATGTTTGTTGAGCTTGCCGATTTGGGCGGGGCAATCCAGCGATGTGATGAGAATCAGTTGGATATCGTTATATTGTTTCGTGAGCCGAACGCTGGGCTTGAGGGGTCGGTGAGCGCCGACAATTTTCGGTTATTTTGTTCACCTGCAATAAACCTTTTTGAGAAACGGCTGGACCGCATACTCGTATCAGATAAATTCTCTGAGTTTCATGTTGTTCCGGACCGAACCAGGGCGCAGGATTTCGAGGTTTACAAGATTACAAAGGTCGTTGGTTATGGGGCCCGGTCAGACCAGTTGCAGGAGTTTCTCCCTTTTTACCTCGCAAAAGACTCGGGAGACAGTGGTGCCGGCAGCTATTATGTTTTAAATCGAGCTCCAAGGTCTCTGGCACAGGGCCCGGGGCTCCGCGGGCGAAGGTCGAGGACTTATGCAGGCAGCGAAGTTTACCTGTCTCTTGTTGATTCAACGGGCGCACCTTATAGCGACGACTTAAAACAGTTGGGCGTGGAAGCCCTGTGCACCAACCGTGATTTGCCCCTCCATATGCCAATTGGAGTGGGGGCCTATGATTTTACTATGGATGAGACTGCGCCGTACACCTCGATTCGTTGTCTGGGGGCTCCAACGGCGCCCAATCCTTCTTATGCCGAGGGTGAAACTGCCTGGCGTATCATTAATCACCTGTCATTGAATTATCTTTCGCTAACCAATACCAACGAGCGCGAGGGTGCGTCAGCCCTTCGCGATATTTTGCGACTGTACGGCAGCACCGCCGACCTGCAAACTCGCAAGCAGATTGATGGCGTCAGGTCCATAAGCTGCAGGCCGACCACTCGCAGAATTATAACATCGGGCTCAATCGCATTTGCTCGCGGCCTGGAGGTGACGGTAACTCTCGACGAGGCGTCATTTGAGGGAAGTGGGGTGTTTCTGCTTGGCGCTGTTCTTGAGCAGTTCTTTGCAAGATATGTTTCGATTAATTCTTTTACCGAAACCGTAGTGAAAACACTTGAACGTGGAGAAATCATGCGATGGACTATGAGAGAGGGGCTACGTCCTATTCTTTGACTAAAACGTTGAAGGACAGGCCTTACGATTTCGACTTCTTCCAGGCCGTGAGACGGCTCGAATGCGCCAACCCAAATCGACCGAGAATTGGGCATTCACAGCGGCCGCAGGATGACCCGCTCAGGTTTTGCCAGAATGTGTCTTTGGCCTTTGCGCCGTCATCTCTTTGTGCCTACTATGAAGCCGGAGACGAACATCCTGCTCGCATGTTCGTTAACTTTTTCGGGCTTCTCGGGACAAACGGGCCTATGCCTCTGGTCATAACCGAATACATCTACGACCGGCTGCGCACCCATAAGGATGCAACGCTTGCGTCCTTTCTTGATATTTTTAATCATCGCATGACATCTCTGTTTTATCGCGCATGGGCTTGTAACCAGCAATGCGTGAGCCATGACCGGAAAGAAAAGGACGCCTTCGCGGTTTACATAGGCAGCCTGTTCGGAATTGGGACGGACTCATTTCGAAACAGGGACGCCGTGCCCGACGTCGCCAAACTTCACTATTCAGGGCGTCTGGTCTGCCAGACTAAGAACGTGGAAGGCCTGCGGGAGATTCTACACGATTATTTCGGGATAAAAGTAGATATAGAACAGTTTATCGGGCAGTGGATTGAGCTCCCGCCGGCGCATCGCTGTCGGCTTGGGAAATCTGCTGAAAGTGGCAAATTGGGGTCCACACTGGTTGTGGGAGCGCGCTTCTGGGAGTGTCAGCAAAAATTCAGGATTAAGTTTGGACCGATGGGCTTTTCTGATTACCAGCGCATGCTGCCGAAAGGCGAAAGTATTCGCCGGCTTGTCGCATGGGTCAAGAATTACGTCGGAGATGAGCTGAGCTGGGAGCTCCAGCTCGTATTGGCTGCTCGAGAGGTCCCGCGTATCTCTTTGGGTAAAATGGGCCAATTGGGGTGGTCGACGTGGCTCGGCAGCAAGAAGTTTGAAAATGACAGGGATAACCTTGTTTTGAGAAATCCGGCTGATTAGCAGTGTTTACGGAGATGCAGTGTTCGGCCAAAGTTTAACTTGCGACCATAATTTAGTTGACAAGGCAGATTAACTGAAAATGATGGTTTTCATATGGATACTCCTGTTCTGACAGGGCCGAAAGATTATGTCTGAGGTCAACAGTGAAAAATTGGAAAGTCATGTTCTTGAGACGGCAAACCGTTTCCGTCTGATTCTGGTGGATTTTGCAGACGAGAGCGAGCAGACGAGAATGGAGTACCTCTGCGAGGAGGTTGAACGGGCGCTGAAAACGGTTCTGCCCGACCAGCGGAACGAATTTCTGAAGAAACTTATGGCAAGATTTCCTGTCGGCAGCTTCGGCTCCAAGCCCCTGCCGAAAGGGAAGACAGCCCCAAGTGCTCCCGTTGTTGAGCCGGACAAGCTTAAGGATGCCGAGTTTCTTGTTCGAAGCCTGTTGGCGATTACCCCGACACTTTCCGGCGAGCGGAAGGAATATGTGGTAAAGAGTCTGCACCAGGCAGGATTGACGCTGACGCCAAAGGCCCAGGGCCACTATTCCGATGAGTCGGTCCAACGGCTGAAGGCCGCGCTTCAGGTCGGTGACGGGCGGGGTGTCGATGCCGACCGGCTGATGGAGCTGTCAATTCTGCTTGCCAATTTTGTATGTAAGCTTGAGCCCCTGGTTTGGAATATATGGCGCACGTTGTCCCCTCGGTCGAGCATTCGTCAGTCGGTAAGTATTAAAGACGTAATGGGGCGGTTTGCTTTCAGTGAACCCAATGCATCTCAGGAGCAAATTGACAATGAACTGAAGGCGCTCCAGCGGCTTATTGCTGCGATTATTACGGCTGTCGGCCGAGTAGGCGGTCAGTTTGCCAAGAATCATCTTGCAAGGTTTTCGCCGTCCGAGATTTCGGCCCTCGTCAAAGTGGAGCGAGGCAGTGTCTTAGTCAGCCACGAAGTGAAATGCTGGCGAAAATATCTTGAACTGGCCGGTGGCTTGAACGAAGACTCCATCGAGACGGAAATAAGGAATAGCATTGTTGGTTACGTGGAATCTTTGCGGAAAGGAATGGGGCTATGACATTAATAAGGGGAAATATTCTATGACCACAAAAGGCCAAATTCACTGGTGTGAGGGCCTCTTCCTTCAGCCACATCATCTTCAGTTCATGCAAAGGGATATGGTCGAGAGATTCATACAGGAGCGCCGCCTCGGTTTGAGCTATCCATACGGCGTGATAGAGGCGAGGATTTCAGACGATGAGCTGGAAAACATGCGGGTCTCTTTCGACCGTCTTAGGGCCATAATGCCCAGTGGGCTTGAAGTGGATGTCCCTGACAATACCAGTCTTCCATCACTTGATATAAAAGAAGCGTTTGCATCAGGCAGCGGTCCGTTAACCATAAGTCTTGGTGTGCCGCTGTGGTCGCCTTCGCGAGGCAACGTTATCGAGAAGGGTCCCGGGGAAGACTGGCGGGCGAAGCGCACTTACAGATTAGCCGAAATTGAGAGACCCGACGAAAACACAGGCGATAATCCGCAGCCCATCTATGTGCGTCAGATAAATGCCAGACTTTTGCTAAACAATGATGACCGCTCCGACCTCGAAGTGTTGCCGTTGATTAGAATCGTCCGCGGGGTTTCTGAGGATATCGAATTGCCTCGGCGAGACCCGGCATTCATTCCTCCGTGTCTGGTTATTAACGCCTCGCCGGTGCTGAGAGAGCTGGTGCGGGATTTGGTCAATCAGGTCGTGGCCAGCAGGAACGAACTGGTCGTTCAAATAAACCGGGGGGGCTTCAGTATTGAAAACATGCGTGGTGTTCAATTTGAGCAGATACTTCGTCTGAGAACCCTGAATCGTTTCAGTGCTCATCTTGGCCCTTTAATTAAGGCCCCTGGCGGCGTTACACCGTTTGGAATGTATTTGATACTGAGACAACTGCTTGCCGAGCTTACCGCCCTGCGTCCTGACCGCGACCAGTTCGAGGTTGCCGACTACGACCATGACAATCCCGCATTTGCTTTCAACGAGCTTTCCACTAAGATTCGTGGATTGCTCAAGGGTGTAGTGCGGGCCAGATTCCTTAAAGTTGCCTTTACGATGAACCAGGAGCAGAAAATTCTGCTGGCAACGCTCAGCGACGAAGCATTATCTTTGCCAAATGAGTATTTTCTTGCCATAAAAACGAAGCAGGACCCTTCGGAGCTGGCGAAGCTGGTCCTGGACCGCGATAAGTTCAAGCTTATGCCGCAGAGTCTTGCAAGTCAGCGGATTTTCGGCGTCCAGCTCGCGCAGGAGTTGTATCCGCCTGTCGAGCTTCCTGCCCAGATAGGGCTTCATTATTTTCGGCTGATGCGCGGCGAAAGCGCCCGGCTGTGGGAACGCATAACACAGGAAAAGTCAATAGCTGTGCGCTGGCCGGGAATTGAATCATCTGATTTCGAAGTAACCTTATATATGACTGTTCCAGATACGGAGTCGTAGCCAATGACACTCTCTGAATTGTGTGAGCCACTTTTCCAGTATGTCTGTCGTCTCATCCGGGCGGCACAAAAAGGACGTAATCCGGAAATGGACCAGGTGCGCAACGATATTAAGAAGATATGCGAAGAGATGAAAACAAGCGCATCTGACAGTGCCGAGCTGAGCGCTCAGTATGAGAAGGTTGAACTGCCTCTTATTTTCTTCGTCGATTTCATGATTAAAGAGAGCAAACTGAACTTTGCGGCTGAATGGTCCGAGCTTGGCCGTGAAAGAAAACAACTGGCCGGGGACGAAAAGTTCTTTGACCTGCTGGATGAGACTCTGGCTGATTCAAGTGATGCCGCAGCCCAGCGGCTGGTAATTTTCTACACATGTATCGGCCTGGGCTTTACGGGAGTTTACACCGGCCACCCGGAAAACATCCGAAAATTAATGTCGAAAATCTCGTCCCGCATTTCGGGTCAGATAGATGCTGATGCAAAGTCGCACGTCTGCCCGGAGGCCTACGAAAATGTGGATACAAGAGACTTTGTTGAGCCGGCCGGTGCGAAGTTAGTGGGTATCGGAATTGCCTTGATAGGGCTAATCATTGTTTGGGGCATTGTGTATATTTTGCTGTTTAAGTGGACCTCACAGGATGTGGCGAAATCGCTCGATAGAATCGTCCAAAAATCTTCTTCCGTCAGTGAGTCATCTCACGGCAGTACCAAAAATTAGACTGGAGAACGTATAACTAATATGAAACCCGAAATTCCAAGTTTTGCGAATCTTTCAACGCCTGTAAAAGCTGGACTGGTGATAGCGTCGGGTGGCGGCATTTTGACGGCAATGGTGCTTATTTTCCCGCCGCGCCTATGCATGGTCCTGTTTGGTGGAATCGCCTTTGTGGCAGCGCTTCTTCTGCTGTACTGGCGGCTCTTAAAATGGCTAAAGAAACGCAGGGCCGCCCCGATGGAGCGAGGCGTTATTGAAAATACTTCGGCGACGCCGCAGGGAATCGGCGAAGCGGCGCATGTGGCCCGGCTGGACGATTTACGTAAGAAGTTCGAAGACGGCATCCAAAATTTCCACACCGCCGGCAAGAGTCTTTATAACTTCCCCTGGTATATGATTGTGGGAGAACCGGGCTCGGGAAAGACCGAGGCCATACGCCATTGCAATGTCGGTTTCCCGCCCGGCCTACAGGACCAGTTTCAAGGCGCCGGCGGCACACTCAACATGAACTGGTGGTTCACCGACCATGCGGTTATTCTCGACACGGCCGGACGCCTTATGTTCGAAGAGGTCGAAACAGGGGGCTCCAGCGAGTGGAAAGAGTTCCTCAAACTCCTGAAGAGGTATAGGCCTCGATGCCCAATCAACGGTGTGTTCCTGGTCATACCTGCCGACAGTCTCATTACGGATACCGCCGATGAAATTGCGCAAAAAGCGTCCAAAATCGCACGACAGTTTGATGTTATCCAGCGGACCCTCGACGTGCGGTTCCCCGTCTTTGTGGTCGTTACGAAAAGCGACCTGGTTATCGGGTTCCGTGATTTCTTTGAAGGTCTCGATGACCCGCAACTGCAGCACCAGATACTCGGATGGTCCAACCCGGCGCCGCTCGATGAGCCATACGACCCTGAGTCTGTTGGTCAGCACTTGAAAACAATCCAGGAACGTCTTTTTCGGCGCAGACTCGGGTTGATACAGGAGATAATATCCGAAGAGCCCGGAATCAGGGAGAAGCGGGCGGTCAGCACGTTGTATGCGTTTCCTCAGAGTCTTGCCAAAATGGCGCCTCGCATGGCCCGATACCTCGAACTCATCTTTAGTGTCGGTAGTAAGTGGTCTTGTAAGCCGTTGTTCTTTCGCGGCATCTATTTCACGTCTTCAATGCGCGAAGGCTCGGCTTTGGATGAGGACCTTGCCGAGTCGCTCGGAGTTCCGGTGGAGTCTCTGCCGGAGGGACGAGTCTGGGAACGCGACAGGGCTTACTTTCTCCGGGACCTTTTTATGAAAAAGGTTTTCCGTGAGAAGGGGCTGGTCACCTACGCCACAAATGCAACAAAACAACACTCGCGCCGCAAGGCAGCCATACTGATTTCGGCTGCTGCAAGCGTAGTTTTGCTTCTATTGTGGACTTTCTATGCGAACCGCTGCTTTAGCAGAAGTGTTCGCGTTTTGAGTGGAATACTGGGAACCGAGGTACTAAGTTCGGAAAAGCTGGATGAGGAGCTTCAGGTCATAAAGAAAGAAGGCGACGACACCTATAGATATATCGGCCGGTCTGGAATACGCGGGATGCCGGCTGATGTCAACAGAGCCAACTTCTGCGCGCGGCTTGACGGTGCGATAGGCCGATGGGAGAGCGAAGGTGGCGTGCCCTGGATTTTCTGGCCGGTCGCCTGGGTCGCAAGCGATATTACCCCTGACAGATTGAGGAAAGCCGAAGCAGTTATCTATGAAATGAGTGTTCTTAAGCCATTTCTGAAGGCGACTATCGACGTAATGGACTCACAGCAGGACGGCAGGTGGAGATGTGATTACGCTGAGACAAAGGCAATGCGTCAACTGCTCCAGATTAGAGCTAATAAGCCTTTGAATAAGGAAGGTGAGTATTCCGCCAAAACTTTGCTTTATCCTTTTTTTGAGTACGTTTTTGGGCGCGTAGTGGATGGTGAAGCTGAAGGAGACTCTGGAAAACGAATGAATACATTCGAAGAAGATAAGAAACAGCTTCATGAGCCAATAGCCGGCACTTATGGCGGCGTTTGGCCTCCGGTCTCTCTGAGAGCTGACCCTAACTTTGGGGACGCTGCCATTTTGCACGGTGTAGAGCTTTTCAATGAATATTGGACGGATGCGAACCGCATTGACGGAAATAGTCAAGACTGGGCCCAGGTTGAAACAATAAGGAAGCTCAAGGGCAATTTGGATAGATTCGATACCGCCGAAGAACGTATCCTGAGTCTAAACGTAGGCGACCGTTCTGAACCTAAATCTGCCAGACCCTTTGCAGATAAACAATGGGAAAAATCCGTCGGCATCTGGGGCGAGAGCTTCGCAATTCTCCGTGAAGCAAGTGAGAATATCCAGGCCTGCGATAGCGCGATTAAGACCCCTATGTCGCTTGAAGAACGCTGGGCAAAGGCGGCGAACGCCGTCTCGCAGGATGTCAACAAGAATTACGAGTGCCTTCTTAACGAGCTCAGTGACGCCGACAAGGTGGGCTTCCTCGGCATTATTCGAAACAAGCTGCAGCAAGGTCGTGCCGAGGTTGCGAATAAGCTGCGAAACACCGACGTTGAAGAAAGACTTAAACTGCTCGATACGAACTTCTATCATCAGGTTAAGGACAGCCGGCATTTATACCAGGTCCGCTTTGATATGTATTCACAAGCAAATGAGCAGGTCGGTAAGGTCAGAGCCGTCTCCAGGGTGGAACAGGTGCCCGGAGCCGTCAGAGAGCTGGAAAAGGCGGCTGGGGAGGCACGGCTTAATATCAACGAATCGCTGAACCTCGACCCCGCTGCTTTTCGTTCCCAGAAAGCGGCTGATGTTTCCAGGTATGTTGTTGACACTGCCGAGCAAATGCGAGTCTATGACATCGTAAGAGGCGGCTTGGAAGCAGCGCCCAAAAAGACCGAAGAACTCGAGAATCTTATAGAAAGCCAGGCAAGCCGGGATTGGGCCTGCGTCCCGCCGGAAATCATCGAAAAGAAATTTGACCCCAACGCAGCCGCATCCGTATTCGATGGCTGGAAGATGCTTGGAGATTCGTTGGCAGATACGTCAAAGCATGTCTTGCCCGCAGAACTAAGGGAAATGCACAATGCAACCGGAGCAATTTACACGGAATATGCAAAGCGATATGCAGACTACTGGCTCGATAAAGTGCCGGACCGCCTGGTTAGAAGTATGGCCCCACATGAAAAGGCCTGGAAAGCTCAGCACGGACGGTTTGAGAAGCTGGTCGTCTGGGACGTTCTTCTCGGGTTAAACAAGTTTGGAAAGTGCATTGAGGAGGCCCTCGGTAAATTCGAAAATCATATCCCGGCAGGCGCTGAAAAACTCAAGCAATTTCGTGCCAACAAGGAAAAATTTAACGACAAATTGTTCCAGACAAAATGCGAGCGACTAATTGAAAAATGGGCGGCCTTGAGCGACGACCCATTCGAGGCGAGGAATACACTGCTGAACAATAAGCCCAGTCTTCTCGTTAAGGATTACTTCCCATTTGCTTCCGACTCACCGGTGGAATTTGTGGATATGTACTGGACCATTCTGCCCGAAGTTTCTCTAAGTATCCTCGCTGATGAAACAAAGGCCTACGAATCCGAGGTGCTCAATAAGCTGAGAACGCAGTATGGTGGCAAGTTCCCGCTGGCACGAGACGGCGCGATTGATTTGACATACGATGAATTTAAGGAGGTTTATCCCTCATTGAGCAAAACAGGGCCGCAGGGAGATTTGGACCCGACAACAGTTGGCGGTGGCGCTAATACGGAGTTTGCCAGGGTAGATAAGCTGCTTGAGCGGTTGCGACCGTCCGCCATATCAGATAAATGGGTCCAGGCAATTAAAAAACTCTTTCGGGGTCTTCCCGAACCACCGGCTTCCTTCTACTGCAGGATAATCCTGCCTAACGGGAAGGAGCAGGAGCGCCTTCTGCGGGCAAACGAAGCTTTGCTATTGCCTCTATTCAGGGAGTTCAGGGTTGTTCAGGGAACTCAGGCGTGTCCGCGACTCAGAACTGATTCGGTGGATGAAAAAGGTACGCTCGTAGGTACACTCCAGTACCCTGGTCCGCCAATCGGGATTGAGTTTTATTCGTATCCCTCTGTCCCGGACGACCAGCCGAGTGCGAGACTTGATTTTTCGCAGCCATGGGCATGCCTGCGAATGCTGTCTTTGGCCGAGACCGACAAGGGTAAGGGATATATCAAGCTGGACGTCAAAGACAACCAGGGTTCCGGAGGGGTGCTGTATCTCCGACTTGAGTTTTGCAGAGAATATGACGGGAAGTGCGACATTGACTTGCCAAAACTCACCGAGTGGCCGTTATCAGAGCGGCAACATTGATTTTCGTCTGGAGTAAGAGGTTTTGGGTTCAATTTTGAAAAAGATTGTCGCACGTTTCAACGCAAGAGGGCAGGAAGCCGCGTCTGAAAGGGTATTTGTTGCCGCGTTCGGCAAGCATCCCGGCTGGGACGACCATATTGACGATATCGGCCTCGAAACCGATATTCTTGTGGCCGTGAAACGCATCCTTTATGTTCAGGGCATCGGCGGCAATATCGACTCCGGGAATTGGGAGAAGCTTCAGGAGGACCAGCGATTAGAGAGATTTAGACATTTGTTTGTGTGGCGTATGGACGACAATCTCGTCGTTGGGCGCCTGTGGTCGTCTCGGGACGGCAAGGGACGCACAAGTTATCCAATGGTGGTCTGTGTCCAGTGCCGTCAACTGCCGCTGGAGTGGGTCTTCGAGAATATCCTGCCTTCCTTGGAAACTATCGAGAAAATCTGTGTTGCGACAACTTCACCGACAAATGTCAAGGAGACCCTTGAAAATGCCCAGACGGAGTTTCGCCGGTTGGTTCAGCAAAGTCCGCCCGTCGCTGATTCACCGGTTGTGCCGCTGGATGTTCTGGCGAAGCTGGCTGAGTGTCCTGAAATGGGTGCCGACCATGAGGGCCTGCTCCGCATCCTGTACCATTTCGAGCGCGAAATCACTCGTTATCGGCCTGATACCGGCAAGGGCGAGACTGTTCGGCCGACGCTGCTGCGCGTCCCCGTCTCTGCGTCTGCTATGCTGCAAAACACGCTCCTGTGGTTCGGTTTTCTGCTTAACAAGCTCACTAAGAATACGCCTGTTCTTGTGCTTATGCCGCTGGAAAATTCCTGGATTGATATCATCATAGGCGAACCCACGGAGTCGCAGTTGTATTGTCTGCGGGCATCTCTGCGGATGATTCCCCTTACCAGCACCATCCCCTATAATATGGGCCCGGAGTTCATCGCACGAGCCAACCAGCTCATTGAGGAATCGCGAGGCCGGATAACGCAGCCGAACTCTTAGCGAGCGGCTCGACCTGTGTAATAACTCTTTACCCGTGCAAATGATTATCGATAATGAGTTCCACCTGCATTTGACAATCATAAGTGTTTTGTCTACAATACGTTACAAGCCCATGTTAAGACTTTCTAATCCGTAGGTTGCAGGTTTGAACTCCTTTGAGATATTCACCTCTTGCATATCGTATTATCGTCTTACCTGTTTTTGGGAAGTAGATTTCGGAGTGGCTACATCCAAAACTACAACCAAATTACAACCACTTGGTGCGATATATGCGTTCTATGCGATATATGCTATTCGCTAAGTTCTTGAAATGGCGATATTTGTGAAATAAGCAGGGTTTCAAAATGATTTAGCAAACCGTTACCTTAAGCCGCTCGGTCACCTATCCAAATGCTTATTTTAAAAGAACTTAAGGAAACACGCTACGATGCATTTTTTTTGAAACTACAACCGGTAGGCAGTTTATGATACATTCATACTTTTGAAATTCTAAGTTGTTGTTTAGGGTTTTGCTCATGGTCAAACCAAAATCTCAAAGGAAAACTCGTTCGGACAAATTTCCCCTGACTTTACATCCAACAGGGCAGTATACTGCTCCCCGTTAAGGAATAGGCCAAAGTATGGTAGTATTTCTTAACGGAGATACAGATTATGCAGAGAAGAAAATGGTCTTCAAAAGACAAGCTAACTATCGTATTGGAAGGTCACATAACCGGCCGTTTTTTAATCACCCTTCGTTTACTGGGGGTCAGTCTTTTCAAGTCAACAGTGGGTCAGAAAGTGGGTCAGTCGTCACCTGATAGCTACTTGTTATCAACTTGTTATTGACTTGCTATTCACTTGTAACTCTCAAAAATCACCGTTTTTGCCTTTATAACCTCTTTTAGGCAGAGCACTTATGACCGGAGTCAAGGACTGTCGATCCGATGCTCATAAGAGGCGAAAGACCAACGAATATTAAGCATATTTTCTTGCAAGTTCTTGTGCTAATTGCAGTTCGGAGGTATTATTAAGGAGAATTTCTAGAAAGGCATTAAGCAACGGTTCAAACAAATGACAGTTGCCCCGATTTTTTATTTAGCCGCAAAAATGCACAAAAGGTCAGGATACTTCACCTCCCCCACCGCTTGAGAAGAAACTCTGTAACAGCCCGTCAAAATCGCGTTTCCCGCCCTTGACGCTGGCGGGGTGAAACTGTATCCTACTGGGTTTTGTTTTGTGCCGGAAAGCTCGTCTCGGCAACGGTGAATATTCACCGCGGAGCACGCAAAGACCGCAGAGAAAAACAAATTAAAAAACTCTGCGTGCTCAGCGGTCTCTGCGGTAAGAACTATTAATAAGGAGAAAATGATAATGGCGAACAAAATGGTGTATTTCTTCGGCGGGGGCAAGGGCGAAGGAAATGCAAAAATGAAGAACCTCCTCGGCGGCAAAGGAGCTAACCTTGCCGAAATGGCCAAGCTCGGCGTCCCTGTTCCGCCGGGTTTCACAATCACAACAGAGGTCTGCACTCATTTCTATCAGAATAAAAAGACCTATCCCAAAGGCCTGAAGGATAAGGTCGCTGAGTCAATGCGCAAAATCGAGAAAATTATGGGTAAATCGTTCGGCGACCCGCAGGACCCGCTCCTGATGTCCGTCCGCTCCGGCGCACGCAAGTCGATGCCCGGGATGATGGAGACCGTGTTGAACGTCGGGCTGACGAGCAAAACAATTCCCGGCCTTATAAGCAAAAGCGGAAACGAGCGGTTCGTTTATGATGCGTATCGTCGGTTAATTATGATGTATTCGGACGTCGTAATGGAAAAGGCCGCGGGCATTGAGCCGAAAGAGGATGCGGGTATCCGCAGACAGCTCGAAAAGATAATGGAACACCTCAAAGGGCAAAAGGGCTATAAGAGCGATACCGACCTGACCGCGATTGACCTCAAGAACCTCTGCGAGCTGTTCAAAAGCAGAATCAGGGAAATACTTGGCAAAGATTTCCCGGATGACCCCAATGCACAGCTTTGGGGTGGCATTACCGCGGTATTTGCATCGTGGAACGGCAAACGGGCGGTCAGCTACAGACGCATCGAGGGTATCCCCGACGAATGGGGCACGGCAGTCAATGTGCAGGCAATGGTATTTGGCAATTTGGGCAACAACTCGGCCACGGGCGTCGCCTTTACGCGAAACCCCGGCAACGGCGAGAACAAATTTTACGGCGAATACCTGATTAACGCACAGGGCGAGGACGTCGTGGCAGGTATCAGGACGCCTGCACCGGTCAACGAGGATTCAAAGAGCGAGCACAACAAGGAGCTGGTTTCCTTAGAAAAGGCGATGCCGAAGATTTACAAGGAATTGTATGCCACGCAAAAACGACTCGAGAAGCACTACCGCGATATGTTAGATATCGAGTTTACGATTGAGAACGGACGGTTCTGGATGCTTCAATGCCGCGTCGGCAAACGTAATGGGCCTGCGGCGGTGCGAATGGCGGTAGATATGCTCAAGGAAAAACTCATAAAGAAGGAAGACGCGGTGATGCGTGTTACGCCTGGGCAGATAGATGAGCTGCTACATCCGATAATCGACCCCAAGGCAGAAAAGGCGAGCAAGCCAATAGCGAAAGGACTGCCGGCGGGGCCGGGTGGCGCGGTCGGCCAGATTGTTTTCACCGCCCAAACGGCGGTTGACTGGAACAAATCGGGCAAGAAGGTCATCCTTTGCCGGGAAGAGACCAACCCGGAGGACGTCGAGGGTATGCGTGCCGGCCAGGGTATTTTAACTGCTCGCGGCGGTATGACCTCGCACGCCGCGCTTGTGGCCCGCGGCTGGGGCAAGTGCTGCATCGTCGGCTGCGGCGCAATAGAAGTCGATTACGCCAAAAAGGAGCTCCACGTCGCCGGCAAAGTGCTTAAGGAAGGCGACTGGATTACGCTTAACGGCACAAAAGGCGTGGTCTATGAGGGCAAGCTGCCGACGCTGGACGCAGCCGAAGAGAATGTGATGCTCAACAGCTTCCTGAAGATATGCGACGGCATCAGGAAACTTGGCGTCCGCACCAATGCAGATACGCCGGAAGACGCGAAAAAGGCAAGGCAACTTGGCGCAGAAGGTATTGGGCTGTTCAGGACGGAGCATATGTTCTACGGCAAGGGCAGCGATGAGCCGTTGTTCATCCTGCGAAAGATGATTGTCTCGAAGGATGGGGCCGAAAGGAAAAAGGCGGTCGATGAGCTGTTCCCATACGTCAAGAAATCGATTAAAGGGACCCTTGAGGCGATGGACAATCTGCCGGTGGTGATACGGCTATTGGACCCGCCTCTGCACGAGTTCGTGCCTGAGGGCCAGGAAAAGCGAGAGCAGTTGGCAAAAGAATTAAATATAACGCTCGATGAGTTGGCCAAACGGGCGGATGCCATTCACGAGTCGAACCCGATGATGGGGCACCGAGGCGTGCGTTTAGGCATCACCTATCCAGAGGTCAGCGAAATGCAAATCAGGGCGATATTCGAGGCCGCTGCTGAGCTTATTAAGGAAGGCAAAAAGCCCTATCCGGAAATTATGATTCCGGTCGTCTGCGACGTGAAGGAATTGAAAAACCAGCTCGATATGGCAAGAGAGGTTTATAAGCAGGTTTTGGCAAAATCGGGCTTAAAGAAGATTCGGCACAAATTAGGCACGATGATTGAGATACCGAGAGCGGCGCTGGTCGCCAACCAGATAGCAGAAGAGGCGGAATTCTTCTCATTCGGTACCAACGACCTGACACAGATGAGCTTCGGCTTCTCGCGCGACGACATAGGCGGATTCCTGCCCGATTATCTCAAGAAGGGTATCCTGCCGGGCGACCCGTTCCAGAGCATCGACCAGCAGGGCGTCGGCGAACTGATTAAGATTGCTATCGAGCGAGGCAGAAAGACACGCAAAGACCTCGAAGTCGGTATCTGCGGCGAACACGGCGGAGAACCGGCAAGCGTGGAATTCTGCCACAAGGTCAAAATGAACTACGTCTCCTGCTCGCCCTTCCGCGTCCCGATTGCAAGATTAGCTTTGGCACAGGCGGTAGTAAATGATTGATAATCGATGATTGATTATTGATGATTTGTAATTCGGAAGGCGCGGCTTGGCCGCGCCTTTTTTTTGACTTGCAAAGGCCGGCGTATCGCTGTATCCTTAAAATAACGTCAAGGAGAAACCATACTTGAGATAAGAGGTTGGCAATGGGACGCCTGCGGAAACGACAAATCAATCAAAAAATTGACGCAATGGTGCGGCGGATAGTCGAACGGTTCAGACCTGCAAAAATAATCCTTTTCGGCTCATACGCCAAAGGCACCGCCCGTCCCGACAGCGACGTGGACCTGCTCATCGTAATGCCGGTTCGCGGCTCAAGACACAAAATGGCCGTGAAAATCGGCGTGGCCCTGCATGATATCATGGTCTCAAAAGACGTAATCGTTGTTACGCCGGAGGAGTTCGAATGGCGCAAGGACGTCATCGGGACTATTGAATGGCCCGCCGTCCGGGAGGGACAACTGCTGTATGCAAAAAGCGCCTGATGATAAAATTCTTTTCATTGCGAGGGAGTGGACAGCCAAAGGCGACAACGACCTCAAAAATGCCGTGCATACGCTGAAATTAGGCAAAGAGTGTCCCACCGATACCGTTTGTTTTCACGCCGAGCAATGCGTAGAAAAACATCTCAAAGCGTTTCTTGTCGCTTTGGAAAAACCATTTCCCAGAACCCACGACATTGAATCGCTGATTTCGCTTATGCCCAAAGATATCCGCCTCGGCCTTACGGTTGAAGAACAGAGACGATTGACTGAATATGCAACGGTCCTTCGTTACCCTGGCCCATACGAAGCGATTCCGCTAACCGAAGCAAAGCAGGCGGTCAAACTCGCCCAGCGCGTCCAGCGAAAAATACGAAAGCTCTTGGAAACCAAACCCTTGTTCTAAAAATCTACCTCTGTCCGCTGCACGCTGCTTCGTTCTTGACTCTTTCTCTCCAACATACTAAATTGATGACAAATCATGGTGGATATTATTATGTTGGCGATGAGATGAACAGGAGATAGCAGATGTCGAAAGTTCTGACTGGTGGATGCCTGTGTGGCCGCGTCCGGTACGAATATACGGGGGAGCCAGAGGGTGCTACTTATTGCCACTGTCCTGATTGCAGAAAGACCACAGGAGGTGCTTTCAACGTTGGCGTTCGAATGCGAACCGCCGGGCTAAAAATCGTTTCCGGCAGCGTCAAAGGTTACACAAAGACAGGAAGCAGCGGAAACTCGATAACTCGAGAGTTTTGTCCGGAATGCGGTTCACCCCTGTTTACCAGGTCCCCTGCTCACCCTCAGTTTGTGTTTGTTAAGGCGGGAAGCCTCGACGACCCAGCCAACATCAAGCCGACACATCAGATTTGGACCGACATGGCTGTGCCGTGGTCACACATTCCTGATAATCTGCCGGGATATCCAAAGAGCGGCCCGGTCCCAGGGAGCAATCCCCTGTAGCAGGAAGGAAAGTTGCCAATCTGTTTTTGGGGGGAAACTGGATTCCCGCGTCCTTCGACAAGCTCAGGACAAGTTCGCGGGAATGACCCTTCTTCGCCCTCACGACAGGCTACGAAGGGCAGGCAAAAAGCAAATATGACCCCGCCACTCGCCACCCCCGACAAAGACATTCGAGGGCAGGAGGGCGAAGATGGCAGGGCTAATTATTTTTAAGGAAACAGTGGAATCTCGCCGGAAGGCGTCCCTTACGGGAGTGGTTATATTTTTTCCGCGTCTTTGGGTATATAATCTTCTCTGACGGGGGAGAAGATTTCGATGGCTGTGGAGTCCTCGATGATTTGGGCGCCGTGGCGGGTATCGGCGGGGATGCACCATGAATCGCCGGGGTGAGTATCGTGCTGAGTATCGCCTATTTTGAGCAGGATATGGCCTTTGACAAGATAGCCGGTCTGCTCGTAAGGGTGGCTATGCTCAGGTAATACGCTGTCTTTAGTAAGAAGGAATTCGGTCATCAGCGTGCGCTTGCCAAACACGAGCGTCTTTTGCCTGATACCCTTAATGGGTTCTTTGTAACCATCTTTGCTGTGTTTGCCAATCATTTGTCTTTGATTGTATAAGATGCACCGGTGAAAGAAAAAACGCCAATGTGTTTTATTCGGTCTGGCGGAGAATTTTTGCGTCGAGGACGTCTTTCTCTCGGCCGGTCGATTCCTTGTTTTTTATCAAGTCCGGCTTTGAAATGAACGGCACATTCAAGCCGTCGATGTCTATCTCGACCCTGTGCTGCCAGGCTTGGTCAAACTCAACTCCATCGATGGATGTAATGATGTCAATGCGCCTCGGGGCAACTCCTATCTGAAAAATTATATCCCTGGAGGCGAAAGCAGCTTCGTTAATCTGCACCAGAGGTGCCCCAAATTCTCTTAATGCATTGAAAACCCTCTGTGAGTTTTCGCCCGAAGCCATTATCCAGATATCCATATCGCCAGTCGCGCGTGGATATCCATAAGCCCCCATCGCGTATGCCCCGACAACGAGGAATTTCACATCATTGCTTTTTAAGAGTTGCAACATCTCTTTGTAGTCGTCGTTGAGCATCGGTTCTTCCGCTAATAGACCACAACTCTTCTGTAAGCTCCCAAACAAGCGCAACTCGCCGGCCAGCCGGGGCGTCAACATAATCGCTTGTCTGAATTTTACCTTTGATGAGCACCGCCTGACTTCGGTCAACGTTATTTGTCCCCTGTCTTTCTCTCATACAAATTCTATTTTACGGCAAAATCGCGATTATGTCAAAAGCAAAGGCCGGTGTTTTCAGAAAAATATTTATCCGCCTGTGACATATATTCCCTTCAATAACAAGGACTTATGACGCCAGGCACATTTTTACGCAAAATTGTTAGATTTGTCTTGACAATAGTATTATGTTTGATATAATTCAAACGCACTGGCCCGGCGGTGGGCCGGCCAGGCAGTTGGCGCAGATGCGCAAGATATGACCCAGCAGGGCAAGGGAGCGGGGAAAGCAGTCCCAAGAAGATTTTCAATTTTCTATTTTCGATTTGTGATTTGTTGTTTGAAATTTCGGATTCCCTCTGGAATCTCGAAGAGATTCCGAGGACTAAGTCCCCTGAGAAATCTCTTTGAGATTTCCAGGACAAAAGTCTCGGGAATCCTTCGGATTCCACGAGGCCGGAAATTCTTTGAATTTCACGGGGCGGTTGCGCGGCTCGTTACGGTTGCGTAAATCGTAATTCGTCATTTGTTACGCAACCGTAAAACGAACTACGAAACGAGCAGCGCAACCGACGGACGAAAGACGAAACCAGTATGAAAGTATGGTTCCCCTGCTGCAAAGCCAAAGGAGCGGGCTTTCGGGGATCTTCGCTTCGCTCCGAGGAGAGGAAAATGAAAGAGGTTAATATAAAAATTTATCTGCCGGATTGCATCTGCCGGCTGGGTATTTGGTCGGTTTTATTGTATCGTCGCCTGCGCTATGGCTGCGTGTTCAGAATCATAACTCTTACAAGAGGCCTGCGTGCCATTGTAAGCCCGCAGGATTACGACCGCCTTGCCGCGTTCAAATGGTATGCCGACAAACGTGACAACACCTGGTATGCCAACCGCTGGGCAAGGTCAAAGGCCAACCCGAAAAAGCAATATCGCGTTCGTATGCATCGTGAGGTCCTCTGCCCACCCGATTGCCTGTTCGTTGACCATCAAAATCATAATGGCCTCGACAACCGCCGCTCAAACCTGCGTATCGCCACACTCGCCGAGAACGGCTGTAACAAAAGAAAAACCACCTCCTCATCCACCTCACGCTTCAAGGGCGTCTCCTGGGCCAAACGCGAAGGCAAATGGCGGGTTCAGGGGCGTCTCAACGGTAAGCAGAAAATCATTGGCTATTTCGATAATGAGCTGGATGCTGCAAGAGCTTATGACGGCTGGGCAATACAGGCCTTCGGCCAATTCGCCTCGCTGAATTTCCCATCGCCCCAAACAGACCCCTTAGGCGATTGGTCCTTCAGAATTTGCTACGGGCGGTATACCGGATAGACGGGTGTGATTTGGATTTGCAGGCATCTTCTGCTGGTTGCGTCGACTGGTTGCGGTTCCTCCTTCGCCAAGGGCTACGGAGGACAGGTGCGCGACTCGTTACGGTTGCGTCGAACGTTAATCGGCAATTCAGACACAAACGTAAGCCGATTGACGAAACGAGCAGCGCAACCGATATACGCGGGCCGAGATTGACAATTGCAAATAATCAATAATCAATATAAAATACTCAATCGAACTGGTGAGAGTAGCTCAGTTTGGTTAGAGCATTGGATTGTGGTTCCAAGGGTCGCGGGTTCGAATCCCGTCTCTCACCCTTCGTAGCGCAGCGTCGTAGCGAAGCGTCGTAGCGAAGCGTCGTAGCGAAGCGTCGTAGCGAAGCGTCGTAGCGAAGCGTCGTAGCGAAGCGTCGTAGCGAAGCGTCGTAGCGAAGCGTCGTAGCGAAGCGTCGTA
>Ga0315288_10000715_pt1 | contig 41931 bp, 33 predicted proteins | sample YL17G11_20_MG_FD_203454 | JGI IMG/M metagenome (GOLD analysis project Ga0315288, IMG submission 203454) | Sediment microbial communities from Yellowstone Lake, YNP, Wyoming, USA - YL17G11_20 | ecosystem: Environmental > Aquatic > Freshwater > Lake > Sediment | place: USA: Wyoming | collected...
TTTGCCCGATTTTTTTAGGAATGACAACAGGCGGATTATCAGGAGTTACCCTATATTGTTATTTATAATTTATGGAACTCCCTGAAGGACAACGAAATGAAGTAAAAATAAAGTGTCAGTCTGAGATGGGCGCCCGGCCGTGACAGGACCCGGTTTTCTGCTGCAAATAAAATAGGGGGTAACTCCTTGATGTGTCCTGCTTGACTTCTCAAATGAACACATCTCATGATATAAGGCATAAGGAAGGCGAGAAACCAACCGCCATATTCTTGAGCGAAGGAGGAGGCATGAAACCCAACATCGTGAAACCCGCGGTTATGGCCGTTCTGATCATTTCCCTGGCCGCGCTGCCGGGTCTCCGGGCGCAGACGAACAGGCAGAACGTCTGCGTGATGCAGACCAATATGGGGACCATGGTTTTCAGATTCTTCGAAGCCGATGCGCCCAAGACTACCGGGCAGTTCCAGAAGCTCGTGACCGAGGGCTTTTACAACGGCAAGGACTTTTACCGCGTGGTCAAGGGCCACGTCATCCAGGCGGGAGGCGGCGACGCGCCCACGCTCCCGCCCGAGTTCAATAAGAATCCGCATCTCGTGGGAACGCTCGGCCTGGGCCGGACGGGTGACGTCAACAGCGGCGACTCCGAGATCTACGTCTGTGTCGCTCCCCGGCCCCACCTCGACGGAAAATACACGGTCTTTGGACAGCTCGTCGAAGGCTACGACGTCCTGGAGAAGATCAGCCTTGTCGAGGTGGACGAGAATTGGGCCGGCGCGGATAAAAAGCTCGCCATGCACAAGCCCAAAAAGCCGGTCGTCATCGAGAAGGGCTGGATCGAGCAGCGCGACCTCACGCCCAAGGGTCCGACGTTCAAAGCGATGGGGAAATACGATTTCTGGCATTACTACGCTTATGACGAACTGACAAATTACCTGCGCGACACGGCCAAGGCCTATCCGCAGCTCGCCGAGCTCCGCTCTCTCTGCAAATCGCCCATGGGCCGCGATGTCTGGATGCTGGTCATCAACAATCCCAAGACCGGCGCGGACACGGACAAGCCCGCCTTCTTTCTCAATCAGATCCACGCGGGCGAAGTCATCGCCGCCATGTCATGCAACTACACAATCTGGTACCTGCTCGATAAATACGGCAAGGACCCGGAGGTGACGCGGCTCGTGGACAACATGGCCTGGTATATCGTGCCGCGGCTGGACGTGGACGGCGCTGAGGCCTACCTGACCGGGAAGCCGGCCGGCATCGATCCCGACCCGATCGATGACGACAAGGACGGCAAGTTCGACGAGGATCCGGCCGAAGACCTGGACAAGGACGGCCTCATCCTCCAGATGCGGAAAATCGATCCCAAGGGCACGATGAAGGTCTCGGACAAGGACCCCCGTCTTATGGTGTCCAGAGCGCCCGACGAGACGGGCGGGGTTTATTACACAATTTATTCCGAAGGCATCGACAACGACGGCGACGGCAAGATCAACGAAGACGGGTTCCGGACGAGCTATCTCTCCAACCGGAACTATCCCGGGAACTGGAGGCCGCAGACCGTCCAGAGCGGCGGCGGCGTTTATCCTATGGAGGAGAGAATCACCCGTTCCGAAGTGGATTTTGTCGCCTCCCATCCCAACATCGCCATCTACGTCCAGCACCACTGCTGCGGCCGGACTATCCTGCGTCCGCCCACGGCCCGGCCGGATGCGGATTTCGCCAACAAGGCGGATCTTGAGCTCTTCCGCATCGCCGGCGCCCGCGCCCTGGAGAAGACGGGCTGGGGGCTTGCCACATCGGTCTATGACTGGAGGTTCCCCGAGGGGACGCCCGACCGGAAACCCACCCAGACCTACCGCGACAAGGATGGAAAGATCCGGAACGCCCCCCAAGGCATGTACCCTGATAGCGGCTCGGCCCCGGATTTCAACGGGCTGTTCCGGGCCGACGACTGCCCGCTCTGCGACCGCGGCTACTACGCCTGGGGAAGCTCTATGGAAACCATGTATGAGCTTTTCGGGATTTTCTCCATGGGCGACGAGCATTGGGAAAGCCCCGATTACAATAAAGACGGCGATATCACCGAGGAGGAGCGTCTGCGCTGGAACGACTGGGAGATGGACGGCCGGCTGTTCGTCAACTGGCATACTTTCAAGCACCCCACTCTCGGCGACGTCGAGATCGGCGGCTGGATCCGCACCAAGAATTCCCCTCCCGAGGGCGAGTTGATCCAGAAGGAATGCGAGATGGGGACGAATTTCGTTGCCTATCTTGCCGGGCTGGCGCCCAAAGTCAAGATCGGCAACGCCGATATCAAGGACAAGAAAGGCGGGGTTTACCAGGTCGAGATCGGCGTGGTGAACGAGGGCTTGATCCCGACCGCCACCCAGCAGGCTGAGGCCCTGAGGCTGGCCGAGCCCGTGCTGCTTGAAATCGTGCCCAATGAAAACATTGAAATTCTGTTCGGCGATCTGAAGGCCAATCTTCCCCAGATTAAAGGCCGCTCCGAGGCCAAGAAAACTCCGCTGGTCGTCAGGATCAAGGATGCGTCGAAGAGGGCCGCCCTCAGAGTCTCGGTGAAGTCCCAGAAAGCCGGCCGCGACACGAAGGAGATCGTGATCAAATAGCGTCAGGTCCGGGCCAGGCCCATTTTTTCCTTGACCTCGTCCACGGTCGCCCTGGCGATCGGCCGGACGCGGGCCGCGCTCATCCGCAGGACATCCCTCACGTCATCGGGCCGCGCTTCGAGCTCCTTCCAGCGTTTCTGGAGCGGCGCCAGGTCGGCGATGATCAGGTCGGAGAGCACTTTCTTGCATTGCAGACAGCCGATACCGGCCGTCCGGCAGCCGTCGGCCAGTTCCCTCCTTTTATCCTCCGCCGTGTAGATCTTGTGGAGCGCCCAGATGACGGGGCACTTCTCGGGCTCGCCGGGGTCGTTGCGCCGGATGCGCGCCGGGTCGGTGACCGCTTTAGCCAGCTTCTGCCGGATGAACTCCGGCGGGTCGTTCAGAGCGATGTAGCTTGAGGGGATGCTCTTGCTCATCTTCCCCTCGCCCGTCAGGCTCGGAACGACTGCGCCGGGCGTATTGTGGGACTTCGGCTCAGGGAAGGTCTCGCCATAGAGCCCGTTGAATTTCCGGACTACTTCGCGTGTGAATTCTAGATGCGCTTCCTGGTCCTTACCCACAGGAACCAGGACGGACTTATAGATGATGATATCCGCCGCCTGAAGGACGGGATAATTCAGAAGGCCGGAGCTCAGGAAGCCGCCGGTCGATTCGAGCTTGTCTTTGAGCGTGGGCAGGTCCTGGAGCTTGTTGACCGAGGTGATACAGCTCAGGAGCCAGGCGAGCTCGGTGTGTTCGGGCACATCAGACTGGACGATCAGGCTGGTTTTGTCCATGTCCAACCCCGCTGCCAGGTAGCCGATCGCGGCCTCGAGCTTGCGCTGGGGCATCGCCGCGGCGTCGTAGGGAACAGTGACGGCATGATAATCGACGATGCCGTAGATGCACTCAAACTTGTCCTGCAGCTCGAGCATGCCCTTCATGGCCCCGAGGTAGTTTCCAAGGTGCAACAGGCCGCTCGGCTGGATTCCGGAGAACACCCTTTTTTTCTCGCTCATCTCAAGACTCCATGAAAACCGCAGTAACCTTACCATGATCGCGATCCGCGGTCAACCGGGGTGAATTCTTATCAGAGGACGGGATGGCGCTAATCCGCATTACTCATAAATCTGGATTGGGAGAGATAAAATCGTCGTTTCTTTCAAGGGGGAAGGCCGGCTTATGAATAATGGAGGCTAGATGAGGCCGATTTTTTCCCGGATATGATCGACGTCCATTCTCCGGATGCGGGGAATGAGGTTGACCCAGCAGGAATGGAACCCGAATCCTCCCTCGGTCATCTCGGCGATGGCCTCCTCTTTGCTCCAGCCCTGGAGGACGATCCGGTAGACGGCGCACATCGTCCCGGTCCGGTCTGCGCCGTGGTGGCAGTGAACGAGCACCGGAAACCGCGCTGGATCGGTCACGATCTGGAGGAAGCGGATGATCTCCTTCTCCACGAGATGCCAGGTCTTGATGTAGAGCTGCTCGAAGGCGAAGCCGAATTGGCTGACCAGGCCCCGGTTGGAGTGGAAAGCGCGGAGGTTGACGATAGTCTTGATCCCGGCATTTTTGAGGTTCAGAAGCCCCTGGGCCGTGGGCTCGGCGCTGCGGAAAAAGTGATCGGTCATTTGGTGGAGCCTGGGGACTCCCTCGATTTCGACGGGCTGGGCCCAACGGGAAGGCCGCACGACCCTGGCCGGAACAGGCTCATAGTCTTCAAACACGGTATAGGTCAACTGATTGAGCAGAACCATGATCGAGTTGGCGGCTTGCATATCTCCTGATTTATCCTCTGGAAACCAAGAACTTTCGGCTCTCAAATCCGTCCTTTCTTTGAAACCCTCCCGGTCTCACACTGGGCAGTCGCAAAAAGACAGGAAGTATATTTATATCATATCGCCCGTCAAATTCCTAGTCATTCCTCATCATTTAGTCGAATTTGCCAGAATTTAGTTAACCCGAATTACTCATAAATCTTGATTTGGAGAGACAAAATCGTCGTTTCTTTCAAGGGGGAAGGCCGGGATGGACGAAGCGATCATATTGGGGCTTCGGGAGCGAACCACCCTACCGGAGCCCAGGAGTTACCCCATGTTGTTATTTATAATTTATGGAACTCCCTGAAGGACAACGAAATGCAGTAAAAATAAAGTGTCAGTCTGGGACTGGCGCCCGGGTGGCGCGGCCGGGCCCATAACACCCGAAGCTCATGGTGGCGGGTGGGGGGGTCTTGAGCGAGGGTGTTATGGGCCCGACCGTGACAGGACCCGGTTTTCTGCTACAAATATAATATGGGCTAACTCCTGGCTAGAGCCATATTGACAGGCCGGAGGATTTGTGTCACATTTTTCACACAAAATAAAGGAGAATTACCCGTATCCGTCATGTCCGATAAAGAATCAGCAAAGATACGCGGGGGGGATAAGCCGGGATGGCGACCGGCGAAGAGCGATCACTCCGCGAGGACCGCGGCCCTCTTTCTTTTCCTGGCGTTGTTTCTCGGCGTTCATGCCCACTCCCCCGCCCTCAACCCCAGAAAAAACCTTTCCCAATACATTCTCCGCTCCTGGCTGGTGGAACAGGACCTCCCGCAAAACGCCGTCATTCATATCCTGCAAACCCGGGACCAATATGTCTGGATCGGGACCCAGAACGGTCTGGCGCGCTTTGATGGGGTTCGCTTCCAGGTCTTCGACAAGTCCAACACGCCGGAGATGAGGAGCAGCTACATCACGGCCCTCTATGAGGACAAGGACGGACGGCTTTGGATCGGGACTGAGGGCGGCGGCCTTACCCGGCTCGAATCCGGCCGCTTCGCGACATACACTGCGGCCGACGGCCTTCCCAACGACCGAATCTGGAGCCTCGCGGAAGACGGACGGGGTGTCCTCTGGGCCGGGACTGCGGGCGGCGGCCTGAGTTTTTTCAAGGACGGCCGCTTTGCCCGATTCGAGGCCGGACCGGAGCTCGCCGGAGCCTTCGTCCGTTCGCTTTATCTCGACCGCCGGCAGAATCTCTGGGCCGCCACCAGTGCCGGGCTGTGCCGTATCAATAATGGCGAAGCAAAGCTCCTCACGATGAAAGACGGGCTTTCGAGCAACTCCATCGTCTGCGTGACAGAAGACGGCCGGGGAACCATCTGGGCCGGAACCAGCCGTGGTTTGAACGAGCTGGCTGAAGGCGTCGTGCGAATCCGCACTGTGCGGGACGGCCTCCCCAGCGATACGATCCGCTCCTTGATATGCGACGGCGCTGGCGTCCTCTGGATCGGGACCCGGGGCGGCTTGTGCCGGATGAAGGACGGCCGGTTTACTTCGCTCACCTCGAAGGACGGCCTGACCAACGATTTCGTCTTCAGCCTTTTCGAGGACCGCGAGGGAAGCCTGTGGGTGGGAACCTACAAGGGCCTCAACCAGCTCAAGGACGGAAAGCTATTATGTTTTTCCGCCAAGGAGGGCTTGAGCAGTACAATGACTTCTGCGGTCTTCGAAGACAACGCCGGGACGCTTTGGGTGGGAACCCTGGGCGGTGGAATCAACCGCCTGGCGAACGGCCGGTTCACAGCCTTCACCACCAAAGACGGGCTTTCGAACGATTTCGTCTCCTCAATCGCGGAAGACCGGGAAAACAACCTCTGGGTCGGGACCGACAGAGGACTGAACAGATTCAAGAACGGCAAGTGGACGGCCTTCACCGTTAAAGACGGCCTGGCCGACGAAGCCGTTTATACCCTTTACCTGGACCGTAAAGGAACCCTCTGGATCGGTTCGGGGACCGGCTTGAGCGCATGGGACGGCCGCCATTTCGCTAATTTTGGCGACAAGGACGGCCTGCCCGGAACTCCCATCACTTGCCTGGCCGAAGACCAGCCGGGACGGCTCTGGGCAGGTTCGCCCCCCTCTGGTCTTTTTCTAAAGACAAACGCTCCCACGCCCGCCTTCGTTGCCAAGGAGGAATTAGCCGGCGACCGGATCAACGCGCTCTATTGTGATCGGGACGGAACCCTCTGGATTGGAACGGATGGGAACGGGTTGAAACGGATAAAGGATGGAGCGCCGGCTTCTTTCGCCGCCCGCGACGGGCTCGGAACCGACTACATTTTTCAAATCCTGGAAGATGATGCCGGCTATTTGTGGTTGAGTTCTTACCGGGGGATCTTCCGGGTCGCCAAAAACGACCTTGAAGCCTTTTACGGGAAGAAAATCCCCGCGATATCCGCCGTCTCCTTCGGCACCTCGGACGGAATGAAGGACCGGGAATGCATGGGCGGGACGCAGCCGGCCGGCTGGAAGAGGCGCGACGGCACGCTCTGGTTTCCTACGGCCGACGGCGTCGTGATGATCGATCCGGAAAACCTCAAGTCGAATCCTCTGCCGCCTCCGGTTCTGCTGGAGAGCGTCTCCATCGATTCCGGGCCTCCGCTCCCGGTCTCAGGTTTCCTCGGCGCGGCCGCCTCATTCCCTCCCGGGACAAAGCGCTTCGAGTTCCAATATACGGCCTTGAGCTTCATCGTTCCGGAAAAAGTCCTTTTCAAATATCGGCTGGAAGGATTCGACCGGGACTGGATCGGAGCCGGCGCCCGCCGCTCCGCCACCTACACCAACCTTCCCGCCGGCAGGCGCCTCAGGCTGAAGGTTTCCGCCTGTAACAACGACGGAATCTGGAACGAGACCGGCGACTCGTTTACATTCTCCATCAAGCCTTATTTTTACCAAACAACCTGGTTTTACGGCATCTGCCTCCTGGCGCTGGTCTTCACGGCCGCGGCTATCCCGCACCTTCGAGTGCGGCGGCTGCGACGTAAGAAAGAGGAACTGGAGGAGCTTGTTCGACACCGCACCCATGACCTTGAGGCTGAAAAAGAAAAATCGGAGGGGCTTCTGCTCAATATTCTGCCCGCCGAACTCGTGAGAGAACTCAAAGAGCGGGGCGAGACCACGGCGCGCCGGTTCGACCTGGCGACCGTCGTTTTCGCCGACTTCAAGAGCTTCACCACCATCGCCTCCACCCTGCCGGCCGAGAGTCTGGTCGGCGAGCTCAACGACATCTTCAGCCGCTTCGACGGCATCGTCGGCAGCCACGGCCTGGAAAAAATCAAGACCATCGGCGACGCCTACATGTTCGCCGGAGGCCTGCCGATTGAGACCGGCAGCCACGCCTTGGCCTGCATCCGGGCCGCCCTCGAAATGCAGGAATTTCTCGCCGAACGCAATAAGACGTCGGCCGTCAAATGGTTGATGCGGGTCGGTATCCACTCGGGGAGCGTCGTGGCCGGCGTCGTGGGTAAACGGAAATTCACCTACGACCTCTGGGGCGACACGGTCAACATCGCCAGCCGGCTGGAGGAGGCCTCCGAGTCGGGCGGCGTTAACATCTCCGCCTTCACCTTTTCGCTGGTCCGGGATTTTGTCGCATGCGAATACCGCGGGAAGATTGACATCAAGGGCAAAGGAGAAGTCGACATGTATTACGTGCGCCAAGCGGCAGCGAGGAATAACGGCACCTGAAACCAGGGCCATTTTCTCATCGCCTGCCCGGACATCATCCTCCCGAAAGCCCCCGCTTGCGCGGGCCCAGAACCGGCCCAAATAATTCCCCATGAATCCCTGTTAATCATCTTGACAATTCCCCCCTAAAACCTTAATTTAAAAAATCCATGAACTGGAGCCGGATTTAGGCCTGGGGCGCGGCTTTAGCGTTTCGCGCGCCTGAATTGCAGCGTAATCGGAAGGAGGAGACAGCGTGAAAAGAAAAAGCGGGACGATATTCCCGGCCTGGCTGAGCCTGGTTCTGGTTTTTGTTCTTTCCTGCGGCAGGTCCGGGAACAGGGCGGAGCCCGCCGGCAAGACTGAACAAGGACAGGCCGCAGCGGCGCCGGGCCGGGCCAATGAAGAAGAATCCGCGGCCGGGATCAAATTCCGCACCATCTCCGACCCGCTGGTTTTCGTCAAGTTCACCGAACAGCGCGAATCGGCCTTCTCCTGCCTCGTCCCCAAGGGCTGGATCACGGAGGGCGGAATCTTCTATGTCGATCCGAACGCCGCCGGCGGATACGCCAACGCAACCGGGCCCAAACTCAATTTCACCATAAAAAAAGACGCCGCCGGCACGGTGATGATACAATGGCTCCCCGACTATTACTACATCGACACTCGCACCAGCCCCGCCGCGCAGATGGGCCTCTTTCCCACGGGCTCCAATTACAACGGCATGATGGTCATGCTCCTTCCATCAGCCCGGGATTTCCTCTTGAACCTGGCGTTGCGACAGCTCCGGCCCCGGGCCGAGAACATGCAGGTCCTTGAAGCCAGGTCTCTCCCCGAGGTTGCGGCCAAGTACCAGCAGTCCGCGCCGGTGCAGGGCTTTCGGTACGACGCTGCCGAGGCATTCGTAACCTACACCGAGAATGGCCTCATGTTCAAGGAGAAGCTGTTCACGGCCATTGAAAACCTGGGGCAGCTTGGAGCCGGAATGTGGCAGAACAAGCAGACGGTGGCGGCCCGGACGCCCGCTGATGAATTCGATGAATGGGGGCGCGTCGGCGAGATCGTTTACAATTCTGTCAAGATCAATCCCCAGTGGCTGGCGGCCGTGATACAGGCCAGCAATGAGCGCGCCAACGGCGGATTGCGGGTGCAGCGATATGTCCAAGAGGTTGACAAAGAGATCCTGGCGAACAAGGCCAAGAACTTCGCCGAGATCCGGCACGACGGCTACCTGAACCTGACCGGACAGGAGGACTACGTCAATCCTTATACCGGCGAGACCGAGATCCGTCCGGACGGCTGGAAGTACCACTGGGAAAATCCCAACGGCGAGGTCGTCATGTCAAACAATCAAAGCTACGACCCCAACCATGATACGTCTATCAACTGTTCTGACTTCAAGCGCAGCCAGGTTCGGAAAAGAAACCAACCGTAAGATTCAGCAGAAAGACTCCAAAACAAGCGGCTGCCCTCAGCGCCCTTGGAGGGGGAACGACTTCGCGTTCCCCCAGCCAAAGATCGCCCGGTTGCGTCGGGCTCCCCGTTTCCCCTTTTCGGCCGCGCCGCTCGCTGCTCGCTCTTTCAGCTATCACGGAAACTGAGATACTCCCCGACGTGAAGTTTTCCAGAAAATGCAGTAAGATATGACTTTGATTTTGAAAGCGAGATAATGATATGAAAGGCTTAATCAATCGTTTCGTTCCTTCCTCCGGGCTGAAAAACGGCTCCGGGAAATTCGCGGCGGTTTCGGTCCTCCTCGTCTTTCTGTTCGCGGCCGCGTTCTGGACAACGGCCTGCGCCCCTTCGGGCCAGAACCAGAGTCCCGCCCCGGCCCAGACTACAGCCAAGCCTGCGGAGCCAAAGGAAACAACCATCCGTAACGTGACCGGCGATACCGTGAGCTATACCATCCGATCCCTCTATTCGGACGCGGGGCCCGTGAAAAAGACGATCGAGCCGGACGCCATCGACCGTTTTCCGGGCGCCACGGCCCTGGACATCGAGTTCTCCAACGGGGCAGAGACGAAGTCCTATCGGCTCGACCAGGGGAAGGCCTATTCCTTCCGCCTTGACGAGAACGACCAGCTGGAGCTCTTCGACGGCGCCCACGGCCGGGCGGATGCGGTCGACCTCGCACCTTTCGTGCCCACGCCCATGCCCGTGGTGGAAAAAATGCTCGAGATGGCCCAACTCGACAGCGCGGACGTTATCTATGATATCGGCTGTGGAGACGGCCGGATCATCATCACTGCCGCGAAAAAATACGGCGCCCGCGGCGTCGGCGTGGATATCGTCCCCGAGCGGATCCAGGCATGTCTCTCCGGGGCCAAAGAGGCGGGCGTGGAGAACCTCGTCGAGTTCAAGCAGCAGGACGCCATGACTCTGGACATCTCGCCGGCCACCGTGGTCACCCTTTACCTCCTCCCGGAATCCAACATCCTTCTCCGCCCCAAGCTGGAAACGCAGCTCAAGCCCGGCACGCTTGTCATCTCACACAATTACTCCATCGCCGGCTGGGAAAAGAAGGAAGTCCAGTCCGAGTCCCTGAAAGATGAAAAAGGCGTGGACCACAGCGTTTATATCTACAAGAAGCGGCCCTAATTCCAGAAAAATATCCCAGCCTGTATTACCCATAAATTTTGAACCGGCCTTCCCCCCATATGGAACCCGGTTTATGAATAATGCAGGCTAGGTGTTCCCGGAGCCGTCCGGCTCGAGGCCGGGAAATGCATTCCGGCGGAGGGCCTCGTAGACGACAACGGCGACTGAACTGGCCAGGTTGAGCGAGCGGACCTCGGACCGGGTCGGGATACGGAACGACCGGTCCCGGTGTTCATCCAGAAGCTCCTCGGGCAGCCCCGTCGATTCTTTGCCGAAGACAAGGAACAGGTCGCCGGAGAAATCGATATCCGTGTAGGGCCGGGACGCCTTCTTGGTCAGGAAGGCGAAGTTTCCCCGGGGGAAGGCTGAGACGAGCTCAGCGAAATCCTTGAAGTATTTCACTTCCGCCCGGTCCCAATACTCGAGCCCGGCCCGCTTGAGATGCCGGTCTCGGATAAAAAACCCGAGCGGCTTGATGAGGAGAAGCTTGGCGCCGGCGGCGGCGCAAGTTCGGGCGATGTTGCCGGTGTTCTGGGGGATTTCCGGTTGGAAAAGCACGACATTCAGACTGTTTAAAGATGCCATTCCGGCCTCCGTTTGTATTTTATCGAAATTTCCGGTACATTTCCTCTTTAGCGTGCGGCCAGAGATTTCCGATTGCGCCGTCGCTCCAATCCGGTCTTGAGTGAAGGATGAAAGTACATCCGGCGAGTAAAGCATCGGTCTTTCTTTTCTCCCCCGTTCTTGATACACTCATAATGGAAAATGCCTAGGAAAAAGGAGGTCCGGATGAAAAGAAGAATAAGCCTGGTCCCCGTCATTCTGAGCGCCGTGCTGCTGGCCGCGAACGGATTGCAGTCGGCCCTCCAGTTCGACAAATCCGAGTATGCGGCGCGGCGCGCCAAGCTCCTGGACAAAATCCCGGACGGCGCGGCCATCATCCTCGGCGCCCAGGTCCCACCCGCCTATAACGAGTATTTCCAGAATAACGACTTTATGTACCTTTGCGGCGTTGAGATCCCGGATTCGGTGCTCATCGTTGACGGAGCGGCCAAGGAGACGACTCTTTTCTTCACCATCACCGAGCGCAGCGCCCGCAACGAGGGAATCAGCCTGAACCTGTTGAAAAATCCGAAAGAAGTCACGGGCGTCGAGCGAGTCTCGCCCATTGAAGGCCTGGCCTCGGCCATCTCGCGTCTTGTTTCACAGGGAAAAGTCATCTACACCTCCTTCAAGCCGGAGGAACTCGAGCGGGAATGCAGCTCGGAGAAGCTCGGCGCGCTCCAGCGGAACCAGACCCTCAACCTCTGGGATGGCCGGCTGACCCGCGAATTCCAGTTTGTGAAGCAACTCCAGGAGCGGTTCCCCCAGGCCGTGGTCCGCGATATTTCCCCCGTTATTTGGGACATGCGGACGATCAAGTCCCCGGCCGAGATCGAGGTGATGCGCAAGGCGGGCCGGATCGCGGTCAAGGCCTACATCGAGCTGCTGAAGGCGACCAAGCCCGGCATGTACGAATACGAACTGGCCGCGCTCTATGAATACGTCTGCAAGAAAGAAGGCGCCCAGGACTTGGCTTACTACATGATCATGTGTTCGGCCGAGAACCATCCCTACCTCCATTATTACAAGCACGACCGGCTGCTCAAGGACGGCGATATCCTGGTCGTGGATGTCGGGCCCGACCTGGGCTATTACGACATCGACATCACCGTCACCTATCCCGTCAACGGGAGATTCACGCCGCGGCAGAAAGAAGTCTACGAGGCGTCCAAGGCCGTCCACGAGGCCAACATGAAAGTGTACAGGCCGGGATTGACCGTGGAACAATGCCGGAAGGAAGTTGCGGAAATCCTGAAAAAGCAGGGGTTCGACCTCAACAAGGATTATTTCATGAAGATGCAGGGCGGGTTCGGTCACTTTGTCGGACTGGCGGTCCATGACGTGGGCGGCGGCCCCTCGGTGCTGAAACCCGGGATGGTCATCGCCAACGAGCCCCTGATCGTCTATGAAGCCGAGAACCTGGGCGTGCGCGTGGAAGACACCGTCCTCATCACCGAGACGGGCTGCGAGAACCTGACGGCCGGAATCCCGCGAGAAGTCAAGGACATCGAAGCCCTGATGAAACAGCCGGGAATTCCGCAGATATTGAAAAAACAAGGGGGGAATTGATCTCCGGGGAATGAGATAATAACGACCTTATGAAAACGCTGTTTAGAATAAATCAAAGGAAGATTATACCGATTCTTAACCAGCATTAGTTAGAAAATGGGCTCGTAAACTTATTGTTTGCAACAGATCATCCATTTTCATGCCTCACGGGTGTCCCGCCGTCATGATAATTAATCATAAATCGGGTGTCATATGGGGGGAAGGCCGGGATGGACGAAGCGACCATATCGGGACTTCGGAAGCGAGTCCATCCCGGCCTTCCCCCTTGAAGCATTCAATGATTCCGTCTCTGCAACCTAAAATTTATGAATAAAGCAGGCTAGTTGATTTTCTTTGCGGTCTGCTCGAAATCCTGCTGCCAGAGGACGATGCCCTCCACGTTTCCCTTCTCATCCTTGCGGAACTGAATACGGATGAAGGGGTCCATGGAAAAGAACATGCTCTGGTTCTCAACATAAAACTTCGTGGGCGCCTGGCCGGTCGGCCGGATCACCAGGTAATAATCCTCATAGGTTACATCCAGGAAATAATCCGAAGTGACTTGATACCGGCCTACGTATTGTTGGTAAATGGACGGGTCGAGCCGGAAGAGCGGCCGTTCCTGCGCTTTGTAATCCGGCCACTTATAGGCGTCGGAGATCCCGCGTAATATTTCATCGATCAGAAGGGAGCCGTTCTCGCTGTTCGATATGATCACGGCACCCTGGCCTCGCGCCGGATAAAAAACCAGGCCGCAAGTGAATCCTTCCGTTTTCCCCTGAAGAAAGAAGTGGGAATCCTCCGCGGACCCTTCGCCGGCGAAGCCGAGCCCCCTGGTGCCGATCCGGGGCGTGAGCATGGCCCGGGCCGAGGAGGCCGAGAGGATTTTCGTGGATTTGCCCATGGCTTCGGCCACGATCTCCAGCGCAAAGGAGGCCAGGTCGGAGGCCGTGGACCAGAGTCCCTTGGCCGCGAGCTCGGGGTAGTTGAGCCACTTGCCCTCGAGAAGCTGGCCGTTGCGCATATGGCCCGCGGCGGCGCGCGGCCTCAATCCCTCGGGAAACGGCAGTTCGAAGGTGCTTGAGGACATGCCCGCCGGGTCGAGGACGGCGGTTTTCATGAGGGCCGGAAACGGACTGTCATCGATGTCGGCCAGGAGCTGTTGGAGGATGACAAACCCGGATTCCGTATAAAGGGCCTGGGAGCCGGGCGGATATTCAATCTCCAGGGGGAAGGTTTCGGCCGGCGCTTCGCCGTTCAGGACCTGGACGAGCGAGGGCACAGGTTTGTCCTGGGGAATTCCGGGAAAGACTCGGGCCGGGAAGCCGGCGCTGTGAGTCAGAAGGCCGCTGAGCAAGACCTTTTTCCGGCCGGCGGCTGGGCTTTGAGTGATCTTCCATGAACGGAGCTTACCTGCCACATCTCCTTCAAGGTCAAGAAACCCTTTATCCACGAAACGGAGCGCGGCCGCAGCAGCAACCGGTTGGCTGAGGGCTCCGGCCTGGAAAACCGTATCCGGCGTCACCGGCTCGAGCGTCTGGACATCCTTGACACCGTAAGCCCTGGCCCACTCGATCTTATACTGGTCCATGACCGCCATGCTCACGCCGGGAACCTTGTAGAACTGCATACGCTCGGCGAGGGACTTCTTCTCGGGCTTCAGGCCTTTGAGGAAGACGGCCTTGAGCAGCCCTTTCTCCACGTTCTTGATCCTCTTACGCATAAGAGATTCCCGCGTCTCACAGCCGGCGAAAAAAAAGCCGAGCAGCAAAACGGTGATCGCAAGTCTATTCTGGATTCGGGGCTTTTTCCCACGATCCGCAAAATTCATGTGACCCTCTCTCATCATAAGCTTTACTGGGAGATTTTATCACCGGCCGCCAAAAGAATCCAATAGGGGACGTTCCCCAAAGGGACACCCTTGATCTTCCAACTTATTGGATATTAGCTATTTAAGAAAACCAGTTTTGAAAAAATCCCGCCAACGGAACACGATCGGTGCAAGATGATAAAAGCCCACACTTTTTAACCTGCATTATTCATAAACCGGGTTCCATTTGGGGAGAAGGCCGGAATGGACTCGCTCCCGAAGTCCCGACATGGTCGCTTCATCCATCCCGGCCTTCTCCCTTTAAGAATTCATTGATTTCGTCTCTCCAACTTAAAATATTTTAATAATCCAAGTTAAATAATTGAAATTAATATATTTACTAATTCAAGGGTGTCCCTTTGGGGAACGTCCCCGATCGATTCAGCGGATGCGGACCTCGTCGATCTGAAGGGTAAACACCCCGGGTACGGGTCCGGCGGCGATGGAAATGCCTGTGATGTTGTGGCCGTCCGTCTTGGCGAAGTCAGCGAAAGGAAAAACGAACTCTTGCCATTCCTTTTCCAGCTTGAGAGGAACGTATACAGGCATAAATCCCTTGTCCTGGAGATAGAGCAAGACATTCATGGACTTAGCCTCGCCCCTGGCCCAGAAAACGAGTTCCTTCTTTGATGACAGGTCGGCCGGCGCGAAGGGCATGGCGCCGGGGAAAAATGCGACGCCGCTCCAAGCATAGGGCAGGCCGGGCGCGACCTCGCCCGAGACGAGGAGCGAGCGTTTGCTGCCGTTAGCGCCCTCATCAACCACCTTCATCTCGGCCTTGGACTTTCCGCCCGCATAGCTGTCTGTGGATACACCCCAACCTGCGCCGAATTTAGAGGACGGCCGGCCATCCTCGAAATCGCTGATCAGTCCGGCTTCCACTCCCGCGGCCGGGGCGGCCTTAATCCGTTTTTTTTCATCGTCTTTTTGCTTCTCTATTACTTTCTGATAGGCCGTCCGGTCGAACAGCGCTCCGCCTTTCCAGATACTGACGATGCGACGCGTCGCCTTGATGTCCTCAAGCGGATTGCCCTCGACCAGGATCAGGTCGGCGCGGAGGCCGGCGGCGATCCGGCCGCGGTCTTTCAGGCCGAATATCGAAGCCGGGAGGGAAGTGGCGGCGGCGAGCGCCTCGGCGGGCGTCAGTCCCGCCTTGACCAGAAGCTCAAGCTCCCGGTGCAGGCTGACGCCATAAACCGTCCCCGGATTGGGCGCATCGGTCCCGGCCAGAATGGGGATTTTCGCGACCTTCAACATCCTCAGCGTTTCCTCGGCATTCTCGTATTTCATAGAGCCGGAAGCCGGAAAGGTTTGTCTCAAGCCGGAGATATCCGCCGGACCGAGAAATGGCGACAGCCCGGAATCGTTCAGGAAAGAATCATCGACGGCGATCCCGAGGATGCTGTTGATCACGGTCAGAGTGGGGATGATGAAGACCCGGCGCCGGGCGGCGAGCCTGACGAAGTCTTCTCCCGCTCGTTCATCGGGAAAGATGTGCGCCAGCCCGTCCGCGCCCGCTTCCACGGCCTCGCGGGCGTTTTTATACTGGGTCACATGTACGACCGCCAATTTGCCCCGCTTGTGGGCGGCAGCGATGACTGCGGCCAGGGTATCCTTATCGATTACGGATTGCCCGGGGGCGACGATGCCGTAAATGATTTTGATGAAGTCTGAGCCCTCGGCGATCCTGGCGTCCACGAATGCCTGGGCCTCGGCCGGCGTCTTGATGGTGGGAATAGGCAATCCATATTGGGTTCCTTGGCCCCCGGGGGCTGTGACCAAGGTGCCCGGGGATATCAAGTCCGCTCTCCCGGTGTTCTTTCCTTCGGCCTGGAGCTTCTTGACCTCCTTCATGTAATTGACGTCCATGAACATGTCAATGTCGGTGGTGACGCCGAAGACGATGGACTGCTCGAGGCTGCCGGGAAAAATGTGCGTATGCGAATCGATAAGCCCGGGGAGAAGCGTTTTCCCGGACCCGTCGATGATACTCGCGCCCTCAGGAATGGGGATGCCGGCGCCGACGCCTAGAATTTTCCCGTCCTTCACCACGACGACGGCCTTCTCCAGCACACGCTCTCCGTCGAACACCCGCGCATCGCGCACGGCGAAGACGGAGGAATTTTGCGACATCCCGGGGTCCTTGAGGAGGAAAATGCAGCTCAGAACAAGAAATGATATGATCATGTTTTTATCGGGTCTTCTCATATGAGCCTCCGGGATAATTCTATCACAGAAAAGCACTATACCGCGGATTTGTGCTCAAAATCCTATTGTTCGCCGCAAAGGACCAGACAAACGGCCGGAAAGCCAAAAAATATTTTTCCCGACATTTCCACCTCCCGGTAAAATCATTTTAACATAATCGGGTTTTATCCGGCTATCCTTTCTCCGTTTTTATCGCCCCTTAACTCATCCCGCATTTTCAACGCTTTTTCCCAGACCGAAAAGCCGCGGTTGATTTCTTTTACGAGCCCTACAATTCTGTTTAAGGCAAGCTTTACGCCGCCGAGCAGGATACCGAGGGTCTCCCCCAGGTCAAGCGCCATGCGGCGGTGTGGGAGTGAGGAAGCGCGCGAATATCTAATAAACGATCAGACCGGCTTTTTTCAGGATGTCCAGGTGAGCCAGGATGGCGTCCAGGCCGGTTTCCTGGCGGAACTGGGTGTCGAGCATCTTTTTGATGTCAAGTGCGCTGTTCCGGCCATCGCAGAGGAGTTGGATCTCGCCGCTGACACGCATCAGGCCCCGGTCGGGAGAAGCTCCGCCCGCCTGGCCCATGGCTTGCTGGATCAGAGTTTGGTATCCCCGGTAGCCGTTCTCCTTGATCTTCGACGTAGGCTTGGGGATGACTGCGGCCGCTTTCTTTTCCACCTCCGTCATCGCGAGTCCGACGGGTTTGATCCCCAGGAACGACGCCGTCAGCCGCATGCTGCTCTCGAGCGTTTTCAGGCCGGCCTGCTCGATGCCGGTTACGGACGCCTTGAGCCCCTCAAGATATTTCCCGAAGGTCCCCTTGTCTGCGGCGAGCTGCTTGACCGATTCCAGCGTGGACCGTTCGTTGATGGCCGACGCCTCGACATAGGCGCGCGCCTTCTTATAAACCGCGGCAAACTGCTCCTTATCCGACCGCTTCAGCTCCTCCAGCCCGCGGGCGAGCTGGTGGCCGATGCGGGCCGAAGCGTTGCTCGTGATCTCGGCCGCGATCTGACCGGCCGTCTTGTCGTCCGCCGAGGCGATCGTGTAGGCCGCCGCGGCGCCGATGACGACAGCGCGCTTCATCTGCGTCGGGTCGATCTTGTCGGGCCGGTCCTGCGACGTGTGGAACCACTGGTCGGGCCAAGTGTTCATGACCACGCCAGGCACGCCCACACCCCAATCGTTGAACACCTCGTGGTCCGAAGAGCCGAAGTGAGTGCCGATGTAATAATACATAGGCTCTTCGCTGCCGCTTGGCGCGACGATTCTTTTCTGGAAGCCGCCGGCCATGCTGTTGACGACGTAGGAACGGTTCGTCTCGCCGACATAACGATAGTAATTCTCCATGACATCGTTGATGTAATGGGGATTGCCGTAGGTCGTGCGCATGACCGTGAAGAACGCCAGGCTTTTCGTCAGTTGGATCCCGACCATATCCAGGTTGATGTTGCAGAGAGTCCGGCGCATCCGGTCTTTGTTGGCCTGGACGTAGGGCATGGTGCCGCTGAATTCGGGCGCCCAGAGAAAGCGGATGGTACGCTTGGGGCGCGGCAGCCGGCCGTCCCGAATGAGCGCCTGGAGCATCCGCGCTATCTCCAGGATGCCGGCGCACCCGGAATAATTATCGCTCGCACCCTGCATGGCATAGCCCTCGAAGAGGTGAGCGCTGAGGATAATCTCTTCAGCGTCGGCGTCGGTCCCGGGGATGGCGGCCGTGACATCCTGAAGCTCGTACTTCTGGTTCGAGGATTCGACTTTGGCCTGAACTGTGATTTTTTCACCACGGCGGAGGCGTTCGCGGAGGATTTCCCCCTCGCGGGGCGGAAGGCAAAAAGCGAACTTGAGGGATTTATCCCTCCCCCTGTCGATGCCGCTCCAAGGGATGAGCAGCGGGTCGAAGAGAGGCCGCGGCGAGCCGAAGGAGACGACGCCCTCGGCGCCCTTCTGCAGGCAGGCGATTGAATGAACGAAAGAGGCGGAGCCGGATGTGACAACGATTTTACCCTTGACATCCAACCCCTCGAAATCCTTCGGCTCGCCTTCCCCGACCCAAATCAGTTCGGCCTTGACGTCGGCCGGATTCGAGCCTGTGGCCAGCATGGCGCGGAGGTCCGTATAAGAAGCGATTTTCTGGATTCCCGGTTTGATTTCCCAGAGCTCGCCTCTCACGCCGTCCCACGTCTCGCCGCCCGGGTAACGGATGATGGCCGCGTCGTTAAGACCGTATTCCTTCAGCAGGTCAAGGATATACTGCGCCTCCATAAACGTCCCGGCATATTCGGCGGGCTTACGATCGCGAGGGACGCCGCCCATGACCACGATGTGGTTGAAGGCCGCTTCGCCGGAGGCCTCGCCGATAATCAGGTCCATGAGTTCTTCCGGCAGAAAAGTCCACTGAAACCAAGGCGTCATCTGGGCCGCGGCGAGAAGCGGCACAAAAAGAATGGCGGCGACGATCGCCAAATATTTCGTGCTCCGTTTCATACTTTACCTCCTGAAGCGCATCTCTCAAAGCAGGAAGCCTATTTTTAATCCAAAAGGAGTGGAAATGCAAACCGGCTAATGGCTGAGGGGACGGACATCTGCTAAAATGGATTATCTGACCGGAGTCAACAACATGAACATGATATGGCCTTTAAGGCGCATCGGGATGTCGGACCTCATGGTCTCCCCTATCGGGCTCGGCTGCTGGCAATTCAGCCGGGGAAAAGGCCTGGGCGGGAACTACTGGCCCACTCTCTCCGACGGAGAAATCCGGGACATCGTCCGGGCCGGCCTGGAAGGCGGGATCACCTGGTTCGACACGGCCGAATCCTACGGCGGGGGAGAATCCGAGCGGGCGCTCGCGCGGGCCCTGAAAGCCCTGGGAAAATCGCCGGCCGAGGTCGTCCTCGCCACCAAGTGGATGCCGCTCTTCCGCACGGCGAAGTCCATCACGAAAACCATCGGAACCCGTCTCGAGAATCTCGGCGTCCCGCGGATCGACCTTTACCAGATTCACCACCCCATCTCATTCTCCTCCGTTCGCCAGCAGATGAAGGCCATGGCCAGCCTGGTCCGGGATGGAAAAATCCGGTATGTGGGCGTGAGCAATTTCTCCGCCGCAAGGATGAGAGCCGCTCAAAAAGAGCTGGAATCTTTCGGCCTGAAGCTGGCGTCCAATCAGGTCCGATACAGCCTTCTCGACAGGAGAATCGAGACGAACGGAATTCTGGATTCGGCCAGGGAGCTGGGGATTTCCATCATCGCCTACTCCCCCCTGGCCCAGGGGATCTTATCGGGCAAGTTCCACGACGACCACGGCCTGATCCGGAAGCGCGGCGGATTCCGCAAATATATGAGTGCCTTCAAGGAGAAAGGCCTCGCCAAAAGCCGTCCTGTGATCGAAGCCCTGCGGGAGCTGGCCGAGAGATATCAGGCGACGCCGTCCCAGGTCGCCCTCAACTGGCTGTTGGCTTTCCCCGGGGAGATCGTCGTCGCCATTCCGGGGGCCACGAAGGTCCGCCACGCTCAGGAAAATGCGGGCGCGATGTCTTTCCGGCTCACCCCGGACGAGCTGGCGCAGCTGGAAGGGGTCTCGGCGATTTTTAAAACCTAAATAATTCTTTTCATCATCGAATCCGACATTATGCCGGCTGATGAATTCGCCGGCCTTACGAGTGGCTTTGCTGGAATAAGGGGCCGATCCATCATCTTCCCAAGATTAAGAACGAGCTGCTCGGTCCGGTTTTCGAGTCCCCTCCCCCATACGTTGTTTCCATCCCCGCGCCCAATGGGGTCGGCCTGCCCGTGACCCGTGACATAAACTTGCTGCTTTTTAGGGCCCCTTATTCGGGACGGACTTCGCGAGGGGAAATGCGATTCTTATCCTACGGCCGAGACAGTCTCCTCGACCAGCCGTGCGATGGCCAGACTCGAGGTCAGTCCGGGGGAATCGACGCCGAGCAGGTTGATGAAACGGGGGTGCCGGGGGTCCGGCTCGACAACGTAGTCATGAAAGTCTTTCAGCTTGGACTGAATTCCGGCTTGATGGAGATCCAGGTCCTCGACCTTCAGGTTGGGGAAAAAGCGACGGACCAGGCTGTGGAAATGCTCGGGGGGAAAAAGGCCGTTCGTCAGATCTTCCTTGGAGATATCGCCTTTGGTGGCCGGACCGATGGTCACCGTGCTGCCGATCTCGTAGCGGCCCTCGATGAGGTCAAAGGTCGGCGTCAGGTGGACGCCCACGGTCTTAACGACCTTCTTCTCCCGGTAGAGGGCTTCGAACTCGGCAAAAGGGACGTCCGCCTTGCGGCCGTCCGGCCAGATACCGTGAGGCGTCGGATAAACGTTGAGCCCGGCGTGGCCGATCTCAGGCCGCCGGGTCCTGTAGAATTTGGCCGCCTCGCCGCGGATGGGCAGGACTTCCCAGGGAGATTCCGGATTGATCATCCGGGCGACTTCATCGGCATAGACCCCGGCCGAATTGATGACCATCTCGCTTTCGAACGTCTCCATACTGCCGTCTCCGGACTGCGTCGTGACGATGAAAGCCCCGACAGCGGGCCTGATGTCCACAACTTTCTTCGAGGGGAGGAAATATGCGCCCCGCTCGGAGGCAAGTCCGTAAAGCTTATGAACGAGCCGGGTCGATTCGACGATCCCCGAAGTCGGGACAAAGGCCGCCTTGATGCAGGAAACGTTCGGCTCCATGGCCCGGGCGTCCCCGGCGCTGATGAGCCGGACGCCGGGGACGCCGTTTTGCCCGGCGATCTTGAGAGTATCGTCAAGATAATCGAGCTCCATTTCACTAACGGCCAGAACGAGTTTCCCGGTCCGCCTGAAGGGGACATCGAATTCCTCGCAGAAATCATAGAGGAGCCTGTTCCCCTCAACGCACAGCTTCGCTTTGAGAGGACTTTCGTCCCGGGGATAATAAATCCCGGCATGGATGACTCCGGAGTTCCGGGACGACTGGTTTTCGGACAGGATTCGGGGATTCTTATCCAAAACGAAGATTTCATCGTGTTTTTTCGCCAGGCGCCAGGCCACGGCGCATCCGACGACGCCGGCACCGACGATGGTGATTTTGACCCGCTCGGCCATGACCTCGCTCCGCTCTCAGCCGACCATTATAGGGCTTTCCCCGGACTTTTCCAAGCCGGCTTTACAGATTGACTTTGGCGGGCCTCTTCAAGATAATGGTGGCATCGCCATCAAGGAGAGGATTGCATGAAACGCACTCGTTCCGAATCAGGATTCCAACGCTGGATCCTTCTTCTCTTCCTGAGCCTTATCACGACCTGCGTTCTGATTTCGGCCCAGGTCCCGCAGAATGACGCTCAGGGCCTCCTGACCGGAAAGGACGCCTGCACAAGCATCATGGTCGGCCGCCTGGCCTCGACCGACGGCTCGGTCATGACCGCGCACACCTGCGACGGCAATTACCGCCAGTGGCTGAATATCGTGCCCCACGCCAAGTGGCCGGCCGGCAGCACCACCAAGGTCTACGCCGGCAAGATGCACACTGAGTTCGCCACCGACACCCGCGGATTGACCCTCAAGGGAGAGATTCCGCAGGTCTCCGAAACCTACGCCTTCCTCAATACCTGCTACCCTTCCATGAACGAGGCCGGACTGGCCATCGGTGAGACGACCATCGGCGGTAAAGACCAGCTGGAAAATCCGGAGGGTAAGCTCTATATCGAGGAGATCGAGCGCCTCATCCTCGAGCGCTGCAAGACGGCGCGCGAAGCCATTAAGCTCGCCGGCGAGTTGATCAAGACCTACGGTTACGGCGACAGCGGGGAGTGCATCACCATCGCCGATTCCAAGGAGGTCTGGCATTTCGAGGTGTTCGGCGAGGGCCCGGCCAAGATCGGCGGCGTTTGGGCGGCCGTCCGCATCCCGGACGACCACATCGGCGTCTCGGCCAACATCGTCCGCATCGGCGAGATCAACCTCAAGGACCCGGATCGCTATATGGCCTCGGAAAACGTCTTCCAGGTCGCCCAGGACTTAGACCTGTGGGACCCGAAGAAGGGCGAACCCTTCAAATTTTACAAGGCATTCGGCGGGGAGAAGAATTTCTCCATGCGCGAATACTACATCTTCAGCACCCTCGCCCCCTCCCTCAAGCTCGACATCAACGCGACCGAGATCCCCTTTTCCGTGAAGCCCGAAAAGAAGCTCTCGGCGCGGGACGTGCTGCGCATGTACCGCGAGACCTACGAGGGGACGGAATTCGACAAGACCCAGAACCTCATGGTCAAGAAGCGCAACTCGGAGGAGATGGAGAAAAGCCCGGCGGCCAACCCCTGGATGACCAGAGAAACGATCGACCTCATCAACGCCCTGAAACCGGGCGCGATCGACAACAAGCGCACGATCGCTATTGCAGGCTGCGCTTACGCGACGCTCCTCCAGTGCCGCGACTGGCTGCCGCCGGGAATCGGCACTGTCTGCTGGTTCGCCTTCGACAACCCGGGCCAGAGCGCCCGCTTCCCCATCTTCGCCGGTGTGACCCAACTCCCGCCCAGCTTCGAGATCTGTGCCCAGCACCTTTTCCGCATGGATTCCGCGGCCTGGGCCTTCCGCCGGGCCAACCGCCTGGCCACAGTCCGCTGGGGCGCCACGCGGAAGATCATTGAGGACACCATCAAGGCGTTTGAAGATCGCGTGTTCCTGGAGCTGCCCATGGTCGAGAAGAAGGCCCTGGAGCTTTACAACAGCAAGACCCCGGACAAGGATCCCATGACCTGGCAGCAGTACCTAACTAAATATACGAACGACTTCGCCCAGGCTGCCATCAGCACGTACATCGAGCTGGGCAATAAGTTCTGGGCCATGTTCGCCCGCGGTTTCTAAGCGCTGAATCTGTACGGCCATCAGGCTCAGGCGGGACTCCCTTTCGAAAGAGGCATGATCATTTCATGAACATTTTAATGGCGAGATAAACGAGGGCGGAGCACAGAGCGGACATGGGGATGGTCAGAATCCAGGCCCAGACGATCCGATAGGCCAATCCCCAGCGGATGGCCGCCAGACGCGTGGTGGCGCCGACCCCGATAATGGCGCCGGTGATGGTGTGCGTCGTGGAGACCGGTGCACCGAGCATGGAAGAGAAAAGGATCGAAACGGCCGCCGCCGTTTCGGCGCTGAACCCGTGCACCGGCCGCAGTTTGGTCATTCTCATGCCCAGGGTTTCGATCACTTTCCAGCCGCCGAACAATGTGCCTAGGGCAATGGCTAGATAGCAACTGATGATGACCCAAAAGGGGACATAAAATGTTTTTCCCAAATAGCCGCTGCTGAAGAGCAGCACACTGATAACACCCATCGTTTTTTGAGCGTCGTTGGTGCCGTGGCCCACGCTGTAAAGCGCGGCTGAGACGAGCTGCAGGCGACGGAACCAGCGGTCGATCTTCTGAGGGTGATGGCGAAAGCAGATCCTTAGGACAAGGATCATGATGAGATAGGCCAGAACCAGGCCGATGAGCGGCGCCAGGACGATGAAGAGGACGATTTTTGCGATGCCGGAGAAAATGATGGCCCTGAAGCCTGTTTTGACCAAGGCCGAGCCGACCATGCCCCCGACCAGGGCGTGAGAAACGCTGATCGGGAACCCCAGGGCCGTGCAGGTATAAGACCAGATGATGGCGCCGACCAGGGTCGACAGGATCAGCCACGGGGTGACGATGGCCACATCGATCACGCCCGTGCCGATTGTTGTGGCTACATGCACCCCGAAGATAAAGGCGGCCAGGAAATTGAAAAATGCCGCCCAAACCACCGCCTGACGGGGAGTCAGGACGCGGGTGGAGACGATGGTGGCCACAGAATTGGCCGCGTCGTTCATTCCGTTGATGAAGTCAAACAATAACGCCAGAAAAATACAGAAGATGATCAGCATGTGAAATGAGATGCGCTCACGTATTTTCCAGGACGATGCCTTCGCAGATATTGGCCACATCCTCGCAACGGTCGGTGGCCCTCTCGATGTATTCGAGAACATCTTTCCATTTGATCAGTTCAAAAGGATCCTTCTCCTCGCGGAAAAGCCGCGCCAGAGTGCTGCGGCGGATGTGATCTGCTTCGTCTTCCAGGCGATTGATCTCCACGGTGAGGGCCAGCAGCGGTTCTCTGTTTTTCATGTCGTGGAGCAACCCAACCATCTCTTTGACCAGCTTACAGCTTTCCACGAGAACTGCCGTCAGTTGAACGGCTTCCGAGTGAACCACCAGGGGGCAGTAGAGGTTAAGGCGTGAACTGGCCGCTTCGGTCAGGTCCAGAACATCATCCAGGCGGCAGGCCAGCTGGTGGATGTCTTCACGATCGATGGGGGTGACGAAGGTCTTGTGCAGATGGGACAAAAGGTTGTGGATGACCTGATCGGTCTCATGTTCCAGCGTCTTCAGGGCCTGGGCAAATTCGGCGTACTTGTCTTGCTCGGTCAACATTTGCGCCAGGAGTTGTCCGCCCTTATGGACATTGGTGCTGATGCGGTCAAAAATCTCAAAAAAAATCTTGTCCTTGGGAACCAGAGATTTAAACAAGATGACGCCTCCATGCAGATTATTGTGCCATTAGCCCATATCATTCATAAATCGGGTTCCAAATGCCAAATGGAGGGAAAGCCGGAATGGACTCGCTCCCGAAGTCCCGATATGGTCACTTCGTCCATCCCGGCCTTCCCTCTTGGAGCATTCCGTGATTCCGTCTCTACAACCTAAAATTTATGAATCATGCAGGTTAGACAGCAAATAAATCATACTTTATCGAGAAAGTCAAAGTGATCCGTCCGCGTCAGATGGCGGCCTGGACCAGACCGGGTTTCAGGACCCGGATGAGGTCTGCCGGCGACATTTCCGCCAGGATACCGCGGCCCCCGGCGTTGATGTAAATCCGGGGAAGTCCGGCGATCGTTTCCTCCATATAGACGGGCAGAGGCTTGCGCGTCCCGAAAGGCGAGGTCCCTCCGACCCGGTAGCCGGTATGCCTCTCCACGGTTTTCGGGTCGCAGGGCTTCACGGACTTCACGCCAAGGATCCTGGCCAGGTTCTTTGTCGAAACTTCTTTGTCACCGTGCATCAGGATGATGAACGGCTTGCCCACATCGTCCTCCATGACCAGCGTTTTGATGACCCGGTGCTCCTCCACCCCCAGCTCCCGGGCCGCCACGGCCGTCCCGCCGTGCTCCTCATATCGGTAAAGCCTGGGGATGAACGCCACACCCTCCCGCCGCAGGGCCAGGACCGCGGTTGTCGTCGGTATTTTATCGTTTGTCACGGAAACCTCCTCTCAGAAAAACATGGCTTTTTCATCTATCCTTGCCATGCCCTTCCAAACTGCATAATTAAAAAACCGGATTCCGTAAGGGGGAAGGCAGAGATGGACTCGCTCCCGAAGTCCCGATATGGTCGCTTCGTCCATCTCTGCCTTCCCCCATGAAGCATTCGTTGATTCCGTCTCTCCAACCTAAAATTTATGAATCATACAGGCTAAAAATTATCCGCGGCCGGAAGAAAAAGTCAAGTCGAAGATGTCAGCGCCCGGTTATTCAAGCGGCGGGAGAATCTCCCGGCGCCCTGACTCACCGATAAACGAAAAACCCAAAAATCGCGGCCCCAAAAATAAGGAAGACCGGGTTGATCCGGGTGGCGGTCAGGAGGATGAAGGCGGCGGCCACAAGAAGAATTTTGTCCCAGCCTCCGATGAGGGCGGCGCTCCAGCCGATCCGGCGCGCCGAGAAAACGCTGTAAGCCATGTCGTAAGCCGTCCAGAGCAGAAGCCCGACCACAACGGGCCGAACCGCCCGAAGCATGGATTTGACAGCCGCACTGTCCTTGATCCCGAAGAAATAGATGATCATGAGCAGCATGAGGATGGTCGTCGGCAACACAGTGCCGGCGACGGCGGAGACGGCGCCCGGGATTCCGGCCATCTTGTAGCCGACGAACGCCGAGACCTGGGGAGCGATCGGGCCGGGAAGGGCATTGCCGGCCGCGACAGCGTCGGCGAATTCCTCGGGATTGACCCAGCCGGCCGCGGTCACCTCCCGCTGCATCAGGGCCAGGGAGGCCGGTCCCCCGCCCCAGGAAAAGAGAGCCACGCGGCTGAAAAGCAAGAATATTTTAAAGAGCAGCATGTTGTCTCCTTCCTCATCCGGCGCGCGTCCCTCATCCGCCGAACTTGTTGAATTCAAGGGATTTCAGCAAATATTCTACACATCCGGCTTATTTAAGCAAATGCCGCAGGGGTCAGGCCTATGCCCTTGATCCGTGACGAGCACGTGCTGAAGCAGACACATTATTTCAGCATGACGATTCCAGCCTTTTTACGCGAGATTTGTGAATAATGCAAGCTAGCCTGCATGATTCATAAATTTTAATTTGGAGAGCCGGAATCAATGAATGCTTCAAGGGGGAAGGCCGGGATGGACGAAGCGACCATGTCGGGACTTCGGGAGCGAGCCCATCCCGGCCTTCCCCCCGGATAGAACCAGGTTTATGAATAATGCAGGCTGGAAGCGTCCCCTTTTTCTTTTTAAATCAACGATTGAAAATGGTAAAATCAATTCAAGCGAGGTGAGAATGAGTCCCATGTCAAGCGTAGCATTACATAAATACCCGAGAGCCTTGGGATTAGCGTTCATGGTCGTCCTGGCTACAATGTCGACTTTTTCAGCGTCACTCGGCTCGGAAGAAAGGCCTTATCTGGCCACGGCAGTCAAGGCGGCCCGCTGGATCAAGGCCGCCGCCATAAATTCCCAAAAAGGATTGAGCTGGCCGGCCGTCCCGCCGGACGCTTCCACGGTTCAAACAAATCTCTATTCCGGGACGCCGGGCATCGTGCTCTTCCTGCTGGAAATGCACAGGGCGACCGGAGATCCCCAATACCTGAATGATGCGCAACAGGGAGCCGACTTCTTGCTGGCATCGCTTCCCTCGCAACAGCAGGCCGGATTTTACTCCGGGCTCTCGGGAGTGGCTTATGTCATCGCAGAGACCGCCAAGCTCAGCGGCAAGCCCGAGTACCGCGAAGGCTTCCAAGTCTGCCTCAAACAGCTCCGCGATCTGGCCGTAAGGGCCGGAAAAGGCATCGAATGGGGCCCCGTGACCGACCTCATCGATGGGAGCGCCGGGATCGGGCTTTTCCTCCTCTATGCGGCCGACGAGTTGAACGATCCTGCCCTGCTCCAATTGGCCGCCCAGGCCGGCGACCGCCTCTTGGAAAAAGCCCTGAAAGAGGCGGGCGGCCTCAAGTGGGCCATGTCCCCGGATTTTCCCCGCCTCATGCCTAATTTTTCCCACGGCACGGCGGGTGTGGCTTATTTCCTGGCCTCATTGTATCAGAAGACCCAGAAAAAAGAGTATTTGGACGGCGCCGTGGCGGGCGCGAAGTACCTTCTTTCGGTCGCTAAAACCGACGGCGACGGCTGCCTGATCTTCCACAACGAGCCCGACGGCCGCGACCTCTATTATCTCGGCTGGTGCCACGGCCCGACCGGAACGGCGAGGCTCTTTTACCTCCTCAACGAAATCACGGGCGATAAGACCTGGATGGACTGGGTCAAGAGGTCCGCCAAGAGCCTCCTGGAAAGCGGCATCCCCGAGAAACAGACGCCCGGCTTCTGGAATAATGTGAGCGTGTGCTGCGGTTCGGCCGGCGTGGCGGATTTCTTCTTTAACGTTTACAAGCTAACAGGGGACAAAATCTATCTGGACTTCTGTCTGCGGATAACCAAGGATCTGCTGTCCAAGGCGACCGAAGAAAAAGGCAACCTGAAATGGATCCAGGCCGAACACCGCGTCCGGCCCGAATTCCTCCAGGCTCAGACCGGATTGATGCAGGGCGCGGCCGGCATAGGCCTCTGGCTCCTGAACCTGGACGGTTACTATCAGAAGAGAAAGCCCGGGTTCGTCTTTCCGGACTCCCCGTTCGGAAGATGACGCATTATTCATAAACCGGGTTCCATATGGGGGGAGGGCCGGGATGGACTCGCTCCCGAAGTCCCGACATGGTCGCTTCGTCCATTCCGGCCTTCCCCCTTGAAGCATTTAGTGATCTGTCTCTCCAACCTTAAATTTATGAATAATGCAGGTTTTCTGCCGTTAGGCTTTCATAATCCTCGCGAGTTGTTCCGATAATATTTGAACCGACGCCTTGACCTCCTCTGAGACCCGATCGCCCAATCTGAGGTTTTTGGGCTCGATGCCGATCATGATGACCCGACAACCCACGCTTTCCTCCAGATAGCATATCAGTAGCGTCAGGGGCATCCGATGGGTTGTCAGGTCGTCCTGGCTGATTTTGTCGCGATCCACAATATAGACCGTCCCGGGCTCATGGCCGGCGACCGCGGCGTCCACGATAGCCGTCAGATCCGGCCCGAACGCACGGATTTCTCCGGTCAGGCTCTCCGGCGATTCTCCGCCGTCCAATAACAAAATCGCCCCTCTTTTCTTTTTCCCGATCATTTTCTTGAGATCGCGGATAACCAGTCCGCCGGCCGCGTCGTCCCCCCTCTGGCTGTTGCCGACGCCGAAAACGACAAAGCTCTCGGCTCCCCTAAATTCCTTTTCGAGCTCATCGCGCCATGTGGAAATCATATCGATCAATACCGAGAGAGTATTCTATCACAGCCTTTTCTCCGCCCGAAAGGAACGCTCCTTCGCGGTCATGCATCTTGTCCGCCTTCCCGGTTTTATCCCGAGAACCGTCCCTTTTTTAAAGAGGTATTTCCTCCAGGGAACTCCGACACGCCGGGAACTCGCGGATTTTCGGACTAGAATGAAGAAACGCGCGCTCAGGCGGTTGTGACCTGGGCCTTAACCTTGACCGTCGCCTTCTGAAACTCCCACTGTCTCTTCAGGTCGTGGCGGCTGAAAGCCGAGATCTCGAAGAGCCGGTCCATGAACAGGGCGTCGGTCGGACAGGAATCCACGCACTGGGCGCAGTGGATGCAGCGGTCGTTATGGATGATCAGCCGGAATTTCTTCTCGGGGCCCTCCAGGGGGAAGAGTTCGACGGCTTCGGCCGGACAGTCGCGGACGCAAGCCCTGCAAGTGATGCACAGCTCGGGCTTGAGCACGGGTGTGCCGCGGAAATCTTTGGGCACTTCCAGTTTCTTGAACGGGTAGTCCACTGTGGCCGGTTTCTTGAAAAGATGGCGCAGGAGCTCGGGGAGAAATGCCGCGATTTTCATAGCACGAACCCCTTCAATAGGATGACGATCAGAAGCTGGAGGACGGCCAGGGGCGCCAGGTAGCGCCAGGCGAAGCTGACCACCTGGTCGATCCGGATCCGGCCGGTCACGGCCCGCATCAACGCCAGCAGGGAGATGATAAACAAGGTCTTGATGACGAAATTGACCAGCCCAAGCCAAACTCCGCCCGGGAATCCGCCCAGGAACACGGCCGCGACCAATCCGCTGCCCGCCACCATCTCGACGTCGGTCATGAGCCGGAACATGGCCAGCTTCTTGCCCGAGTACTCGGTGAACGTGCCGCCCACGATTTCGGTCTCGGCATGGGGGATATCGAAGGGAGTTCGCTCCAGCTTGGCCTGGAGGCAGACGAGCGCGACTACGAAACCGATCAGGTTGGGGAGGATGAGCAAAGGCTTTTTCTGGAAGAACTGGGCGATCTCGGCCAGGCGCCAGGAGCCGGCCATCAGGGCCGGGCTCAGGACCGCCAGGAAGAGCGGGACTTCATAGCCGAAAAGCATGGTCAGGACCCGGGCACCGCCGATCGTTGCAAAGAAGCTCGTTGAGGACCAAGCCGCCAGGAAGAAGATCAGGGTCGGTAGGCTGAGGATATAAAGGAGGACGATGATGTCGCCGGAAAAGGATGTGACGCTCGGCACAGCCGGGTCGAAGTTCCAGACAGGCAACAGCATCATGGCCGTCGAGACGACGGCGATGCCGACGACGGGCAAGGCGGTGAACAGCTTCTTGTCCGCCAAGTCCGGCACGATGTCTTCTTTGGCCATCAGCTTGACGAAGTCGGCAATGGGCTGCAGGAGGCCGAACCGGCCGGTGTGGGTCGGGCCCATCCGGTTCTGGAAGCGCGCGAATAGCTTGCGGTCGAACCATTCGGCAAAGGTCGAATAGACGAAAAGGAAAAGTAATCCGGGATAGACGAGAAGGTAGATGATGGGTTTCAGAATGGCCATACTGCATCCTTTTTTATCGGGGCTTTCTGCCAGCGCTCACGGGCCAGCCGGCGCAGCTCGCTGAAGGTCACGACCCGCTCCTCCCCGCTCCGGCCGTTGACCAGCGTCGCGGTCCGCTCGGCGCAGCAGATGCAGGGGTCGATGGCGGCGAAAATCAACGGGATGTCGGCGATGTACCCTTTCTTGAGCATGAGGAGCGTCGCCGGGTAATTGGCCAGCGTGGGGGCCCGGACCTTGAGACGCTCGGGCTTGTCCGTGCCGTTCGACTTGATGTAATGGATGTTCTCGCCGCGCGGCGCCTCGTAGCGACTGACGACCTCGTTGGGCTTGGCCCGCCGCTGCGTCCGGACGGACACAGGACCCTCGGGAAGGTTTTTAAGCAGGAACTCGATCATGTTGTAGCACTGCATGAGCTCCTTGACCCGGACCACCGTTCGTCCCAGGACGTCGCAGGTCGTGGCGGTGCAGACCTCGAAGGGGACTTCGGCGTAAATGCCGTAGGGATCGTCCTTGCGCACGTCCTGGGGGATGTCCGAGGCGCGGGCCGCGGGCCCGACGGCGCAAAGGGCCAGGGCGTCCTTCTTGGAGAGGTAGCCGACGCCGGCCAGGCGGTTGACGAAGGTGGGCTCGTTCGCCCCGATATGCAGATAATATTCGCTTCGCTTGCGGAGAAGGTCCAGGGAACCGAGAATTTTATTCTTCTGGATCTCGTCAATGTCCCGACGCACCCCGCCCAGGGTGTTGATGGCGTAATGGACGCGGTTCCCGGAGATCGTCTCCAGGATGTCCATGACAACCTCGCGGTCGCGCCAGGTGTACATGAAGAACGTGTCAAAGCCAGCCTCGTGGCCGGCGACCCCGAGCCAGAGCAGGTGGCTGTGGACCCTCTCGAGTTCGGCGACCAGAAAGCGGAGGTAGAGGCCGCGCCTGGGCGGTTCGACTTCCATCAGCTTCTCGACGCCCTGAACAAAACACGTAGTGTGAGAGTGAGAACAGATGCCGCAGATGCGCTCGGTCAGGTAGATGTTCTGCAGAAAGGTCCTTTCCTCCGCCAGTTTCTCCAGGCCGCGGTGGTTATAGCCGAGGCGGACGTCGGCGTCGGTGATGACCTCACCCTCCAGGGTCATCCGCAAGCTAATGGGTTCCTTAAGGGCCGGGTGCTGGGGGCCGATGGGGACGGTGAACTTCATGATTTTCCTCCGGGAATCTTTTCCTCGGGCCGCTGGAATTTCCAGTCCTTGCGCAGGGGGTAATTCCCGGCCGGCCAGTCGTCGGGGAGGACGAGCGGCCGCGGGTCGGGGATATTGTCCACGACTATGCCGAACATATCCTGCAGCTCCCGCTCGTAGAGAATGGCCCCCGGAATGACGGCGCAGATTGAAGAGATGTGCGGCTCGGCCTTGGGGATCTGAGTCCGCACGTTCAGCTGAGTGTACTTATTGGCGAAATGATAGAGGATTTCATAGTTCTCGCCGATGTCGACACCGCTGATGGTCGCCAGGTAGGCGAAGCCGAACTCGTCCCTGAGGACTCTCACCGCCTCCACGAGGTCCTGGGGCGCAACCCTCAGGAAGATGCGCCGGACGGCGGGATTCGTGATTTCCAGGATCTTCCCGCCGAGAAGCGCCTTGGCTTTTTCGATGGTTTCCATATCGTTCATTGGGGCCTCAAGTCTTAGAGTTTTCCGAGGAGCTTAACCACGCCCTCCAGGATGGCGTCGGGCCGGGCCGGGCAGCCGGGGACGTAGACGTTGACCGGGATGACCTGGTCCAAGCCGCCCATAATGTTGTAGGCGCCGCGGTAAACGCAGCCCGACATGGCGCAGGCGCCGACGGCGATGACGAACTTCGGGTCGGGCGTCTGCTCATAGATGCGGATGATCCGGTCCTTGATCTGGCGCGTCACCGGGCCCGTGGAAATGATGACGTCCGCATGCCGGGGCGTGGCTTTGAGCAGGACGCCGAAGCGCTCCACGTCGAAGCGGGGGGTCAGGGCGGCGACCACCTCGATGTCGCAGGCATTGCAGGCGCCGGAGTTGAGATGGAGGATCCAGGGGGATTTCTTGCGTGACCAGCGGACGATTTTCTCGAACATTGCGACTAGCTCCTTACGATGAGCGCCATGATGGAGAGGAAGATCATGACCAGGTAGATGATGCCGAAGAAGATGATCTTGCCGGCCGGCGCGGTGGAGATGACCAGGGCGGCGACGTGCATCATGGTGAAGAACAGGGCGATGAAGAAGAACAGCCGGTAGCCGAACTGGATTTTGATGCCGGGGAGGTCCTCGCCGCAGGCATAGGTCGCCAGTTTTCCCCCCTGTTTCTTCAGCTTCGGGGCCATCTTGCTCCCCAGGAAGTAAAGCAGGCAGCCCAGGACGAGGAAGACGATGAAGGCGACCGGGGGCGAAATCAGGAAATCGATGGTTTTCATGGCTTAACCTTTTAACTTGGCCAGCTTCCGGACGTCCAGGCTTTTGGTGTGGCGGAATACGTTGATGATGAGGGCCAGCGCCGTCGCCACCATGCTAACCTCGACCACGATGAAGGTCACGGTCAGGGCCTGGGCGATGAGAATATTCTTCTTGGCGAAACCCGTGCCGATCAGGGCCAGGCTGACCGCCTTGCTGATGACCTCGATGCCGATGAAAAGCTTGATCAGGTTGCGCATGACAAGAAGACAGTAGATGCCGATGAACAGAAGAGCCGCGGCGAAAAACATATATAACAACCAGGTGTTACTCATCCTTGCTCCTCTTGCGGAATAACGCGAGCACGGCGAAAACGCCGGCGAAGATGACGGCGATCTGACCGACAAGGTCGAAGGTCCGCATCTTCCAGAGGGCCTCGCCGAACGTTCCCTGGTCCGGAGTCGAGGCCGCAGCCGGGATCTTACCGACGAGCCCCTTCATGACCAGGATGTCGATTATCAGGAAGACGATGAAAAACAGCGGGAAGGCCACCCGGGCGGCTTTGGACTCGCGGACATTCCCCTCCGTCTTGGTCAGGGCGATAGTCGTCATAAACAGGACCGTGATCAGCCCGGCCACAACCGAGATCTCGAAGGCGCCGACATAGGGCGCGTTCATGATGAAGAACAGGATCCCGAGCAGGAGACTGGCCACGGCCAGGGAGATGGCCGCTTTTAGCAGATCGCGCGCTAAGACCGCCAGCGCCGAGAAAATGACCAATCCGGCCAAAAGTGCGATTTGTAAGATCATCGTTTAAAATCCTAATAAACTGAACGTGGTTTGGACTCCGTTCGCCAGCACGTCGGCGGCAGGCTGAATCCAGTCCTTGACCATCAGGGCGAACAGCACGCCCGTCACAATGCACAGCAGCGCCAGAGCCAGCGTGGCGGCCGTCATCCAGAACGGCGCCTCCCTGACCTCTTTCCAGCGCTCATTGAGCTTGCCGAAGAAGGCCTTGCGCTGGATGAGGAGGTAGTACCAGAGCGTCAGCACGCTGGTCAGGATGGCGATCACGGCGAAGGTCCAATGCTTGGCCTGAACCAAGGCCACGATGATGATGAGTTTGCTCCAGAAGCCGTTGAGCGGGGGCACTCCGGCGATGGACAGCGACCCGACGAGGGTCGTGGCCGCCGTGAAAGGCATGCGCTTGGCCAGTCCGCCCATCTCGTCGAGGTTGCGCGTGCCGGTGGACTGCTGGATCGAGCCCGAATTCAAGAACAGGAGGCTCTTGGCCAGGGCGTGGTTGAAGAGGTGGAAGAGCCCGCCCAGGATGCCCAGGGGCGTTCCCAGCCCGATGCCTAGGACGATATAGCCCACCTGGCTGATCGAGGAATAGGCCAGCATGCGCTTGATATCCTTCTGGCCGAGGGCGAGAAAGGCCGCCACGACCATGGAGATGACGCCCAGGTACATCAGGACCGTCGACAGGGCCGGCGACAGACCGAAGACGCTCAGGAAGACCCGCGTCATGGCGTAGATGCCGGACACCTTGATCAGTAGTCCGGACAGCATGGCCGAGATGGGAGCCGGGGCCGAAGGGTGGGCGTCCGGCAGCCAGGCATGGAAGGGGACCAGGGCCGCTTTCAGTCCGAACCCCAGGATGAAGAAGGCGGTGCAGACGGCCAGCGGATATTTGACGTCCAAGCCCGCCAGGCCGCTCGAAACGGCCTCGAAGCTCAGCCCGCCCGTCAATCCGAAGATGACGGCGATGCTGAGCAGGATGAACCCGGAAGCGACGGCCGAGAGCATGAGATATTTGAAAGAGGCCTCGAGCTCGTCGTGTTCCAGGCCGAAAGCGACCAAGGCGTAGGAGGCAACAGCCGCGACCTCGAGGAAAAGGTAAATATTGAACAGGTCGGTCGTCAGCACAAGGCCGTTCATACCCGCCACCATGATCAGGAAGAGGGAGTAATAATTAGCCTTCCCGCCGTAATGCTCCATATAGTCGATGGAGAAGAGGCCGGCGGCCAGGCTGACCAAGGAGACGACGAAGAGCATCAACAGGCTGAAGCCGTCCAGGACCAGGCGGATATTGACCGACTCCCCCAGCCAACTGAGCTGCTGGACGACCGGGCCGTTGCCGATCATCGGCCGGAGGGCGAACACAGCGCAGGCCAGGAGGACGGCGAAAACCCCGTTGGCCAGGAGGTCGGGAAGGAATCTCTTGGAGATTTTCCCCACGAGAGGCAAGATCCCCGCGACGATGAGTGGCAGCGCGATAAACAGGAATATCACCGTTCCTCCTCTCTCAGACAAGCAGACTGATGATTCCGGCCACGGCCAGGAGCCCGCCGATCGACCAGGCCAGGTAGTTCGCGTAATGGCCGTTGTGCGCGGCCTGCAGGATGCGGGTGAACGCGCGGCCCACAGCCGTCACACCTTTATCATAGACCGCGTCAATGGGCCGGTCAACGGCGCGGAAGAGGACCGCGGACAGGCCTTTCAGGAATTTGATACCCTGCTCGTACAGGTCGAAAACGCGGGCCTCGGCCCAGCCGTACATCTGATGCATGACCGGGAGATTATGCACAGGCTCGGAAGCCAGATAAGCCTTCTTGTCGCCCTTCTTCCAGCCGTAGAGGTGGAGCAGGAGGGCGAAGACAAGACAGCCCATTGAGATCATGGCCACGGGCGTGAACAAGGCCAGGGCGTGCGCCGTGAAGTCGATCGATTCGCCGGCCTCGGCATGGCCCGCCAGGATGGGCTGGATGAAAGTCTTCAGGGGCAGCTTGTTGTAAACGCCGAACACAATGCACAGCCCGGCCAGGATGATGACCGGGAACCAGATCGGGCTTTCGCTCTCTTTCACCTCGGGCACTTCTGTGGACCGCGGACCCAGGAACACGGAATGGCCCGCCTTGAGGAAGGAGGCGAAGGTGAATATGGCTCCCACCCAGGCGGCGATGGCGAAAATGGTGTAACCCGTCTCGATGGCTCCGTGGAAGATCATTTCCTTGGAGATGAATCCGTTGAGCGGCCAGATCCCCGAGATGGCCAGGGCGCATATCCCGAAACCGACGGCCGTGAAGGGCATCTCGCGGTGCAGGCCGCCGAGCTTCTTGAGCTCGGTCGTCCCGGTGCGGTGTTCGACCGAGCCTGCTCCAAGGAAGAGACCGCTTTTATAAATGGCGTTGTTGATCATATGGAAGATCCCGCCGGCGATGCCGATGGGAGTGGCTGTGCCGATGCCCAGGATCATGTATCCGACCTGGCTGATGGCGTGGTAGGCCAGGAGCCGCTTCAGGTTCTTCTGGATGAGGGCCATGAGGACGGCCAGGACGATGGTCACGGCGCCGATGATCATAAGCACGATGGACATGGCGCTCCCCATTTCGAGCTTGAAGAAGTCGAGCGTGATCCGGACCAGAAGATAAATCCCCAGGATTTTCTCGAAAGCGCCCGGGATAAAGGCCATGACCGTGACGGGCGCGTCGATGGCCGCGTCCGGAATCCAAGTGTGGAAGGGCATAGCGCCGCCCTTGCCGACGGCGCCGATCATCATCAGGATGAAACTCACCGCGGCCAGGCCCACGGGCTTGATCGATATCTCGCTCATGGTCAAGGTGCCGGTCAGGGCCCAGAGGATACCGATCCCCAGGATCATACAGAAATCACAGAAGGCGCCGATCATGAAGCTCTTGACGGCGGTGCGGTGAGATGTATCCCTGCCGCCGATGGTGATCAGGCCGTACAGCAACAGCAGCAGGCCTTCCCAGAAGAAGAGCAGGAGCACGAGGTTGTTGGACAGGACCGCGCCGCTGGCGAAGCTCGCCGTCAGGAAGACATAACCGTAGTATTCCCGTACCCGCGTGCTGTTTTTCATCTTGACGGTAGAGTAAAGCGTGATCAGGAAGAGAAAACCAAAAATGGCGAGCAGGTTGAAGCCCGCGAAATGGTAGAGCCGCAGGTCGAAATCGATACCCCGTCCGAGCCAGGGCATCTTGTAGGTCAGGCTTTTGACCGGGAAGAGAGTGAAGCTATAATAGAGCCCGGCCAGAGAACCGACGACAGCCACAGCTTCGCGGATGATCTTCGTTTTCCTGGGGATGAGGAAGACGATTACGGCCACGGCCATCGGGAGAAGGATGGGTACCAAGAGATTTCCGGGTGTCATTTTAACCACCAAGTTATGCTTGTTGTCGCTATGTCAACCAGTTTCATGGGATAGAAAATTAGGAACCCTCCCAGAAGTGAAAGCACGGCCAAGAGGGCGACCACGAACACCATACCGCGCGTCTTTTCCGGGGCCGGGGCCTTGGCTTCGCCGAGGAAGGCAAGGCTGAAGACTCTCATCAGGTAAAACAGGGTCAGGACCGCGGTGAATAGGGCCACGCCTGCGACCCAGATCTGTCCGGCCTTGACCGTGCCCATGATGACCAGAAACTTGGAGAAGAAGCCTCCCAGCGGCGGGATTCCGATGACCGAGAAGGCGCAGAGGAGAAAGGCCACGGCCGTAATGGGCATGGTCTTGATCAGGCCGCCCATCTCGCGGATATCGCGCTTGTGGGTGGCATGGATGATGATGCCCGCGCAAAGGAAGAGACCGGCTTTAGCCAGCCCGTGCATCAGGATGTAGAGCAATCCTCCCGAGATCCCATCCGGCGTGGCCACGCTGAATCCCAGGAAGATATATCCGATCTGGCTGATTGTGGAATACGCCAGGATGCGTTTGATGTCATTTTCCACCGCAGCCGCGCCCGCCGCGACCAGGCTTGAAACCACGGCGATGATGGGCAGGGCCGTCATCCATCCATCGGGCAGCTGGAATGTGTAGAGGAAAATGCGGGCGAAAGCATAGACGCCGATCTTGACCAGGACGGCCGCGTGGAGCAGCGCCGTGACTGTGGTCGGGGCGACGCCCGCGTCCGGCAGCCAGGTGTGGAGGGGGACGGTGGCCGATTTGGAGAACATGCCGAAGAGGATGAACAGCACGGCGGTTCCCGGGATGAGCGTGCCGCGCATCTCGGTCAGATCAAAAGTGCCCGTTTGCCCGTAGATCATCACGAACCCTAGCAGCATGACCACGGCGCCGAAGAAGGTCACCAGGAAGGCCTTGTCGGCCTTGATGACGTACTCCTTGACCCGGTAGAACCCGATCAGGCGCCAGCAGGCGATGGCGATGATCTCCCAGAAGAGGTACATGAAGATCAGGTTGGCCGAGAAAACCAGCCCCATCATGGACCCGATGAAGAGCACGACCATCAGGTAATATTCGTTCTGGTTTTCCTCGTGGTGGATGTAGCCCAGGGAGTAGACGATGATCAAGAAGCCGATGAACGAGGAAACGAGGGACATAAAGATGGAGAGGGGGTCGGCGATGAGCGTGAAGTCGAGGCCCAGGACAAGGGCTTTTTTGAAAACCAGCTGGCCGCCTCCCAGGGCGAAGGGAATGAGGAACCAGGGAAGGACCGCCGTCACGCCGCCCAGGACGACGGCCCAGGCGGATCGTGCGGACCGGGAAATCCGTCCGGCGATGGGAATCGTGAGGGATCCGATGACAGGGATAAAGACTGTTAGAAGGACAAGGGTTTCGGTGTTCATGAGACAGAAAAGTATATAAACCCGTTCCCGAAATGTCAATAAAAATTGGAATTTTTTTTTGGCTGTCCAGACATGAAAAATGTAGGGATTTCAGCCGTCTGGAATGAGAGGGACATATCCCCGACTCTCTTGCCGAGAGGCGTCGAAATCAGAACAAGATCATCGTCTTTTCCGCCGGCAGCAAATCATAAGATGTGCACAGCGACGATAAAGCCGGCCATGACGATCGAGACCATGCTCATCAGCTTGATGAGGATGTTGAGGCTGGGGCCGGCTGTATCCTTGAACGGATCGCCGACCGTGTCTCCGACCACGGCCGCCTTGTGGGCCGGAGAGCCTTTGCCTCCGTAATTCCCGTCCTCGATAAACTTCTTGGCATTGTCCCAGGCGCCGCCCGAATTGGCCATGAAGATGGCCAGGACGAACCCCGCGCCCGCGCCTCCGGCCAAAAGCCCCATGACCCCGCCCACGCCGAAGATGACGCCGGTTGTGACGGGGACGAGAATGGCCAGCATCGAGGGCAGGATCATGGCCAGCTGGGCTCCCTTGGTGGAGATGGCCACGCAGCGCTCATAGTCGGGCTCGGTCTTGCCTTCCAGAATCCCGGGGATTTCTTTGAACTGCCGCCGGACTTCCTCGACCATCTTCCCGGCCGCCTTGCCTACGGCATTTATGGCCAGGCCGCAAAAGAGGAAGGCCATCATGGAGCCGATGAAGAGGCCGGCCAGGACCTTGGGGTTCATGAGGTGGAGGTTATAATAATGGATGAGGTCGGTGATCGAAGCCTTGGCTGTGTCGATCGTCCGGCCGTCGGCCAGACTGAGCACAGTCTTCCCGATCCGGACGAGGCCGATCTTGATCTCCTCCAGGTAAGATGCGAGAAGGGCCAAGGCCGTCAGGGCGGCCGACCCGATGGCAAAGCCCTTGCCGGTCGCGGCCGTGGTGTTGCCCAACGAGTCAAGCGCGTCGGTGCGCTTGCGGACCTCGGGACCGAGGCGGCTCATTTCCGCGTTGCCGCCCGCATTGTCGGCGATCGGACCGTAGGCGTCGGTCGCCAGGGTGATGCCCAACGTCGAGAGCATGCCGACGGCCGCAATCCCGATCCCGTAGAGACCCATGCTCATGTTCGCCAGGTCGAAGCGCGCCGCGAACAGGAAGGAGAAGATGATGCCCGCGACGACCGAGAGGACGGGAATGGCCGTCGAAGTCATCCCCAGGCCAATGCCCGAGATGACCACGGTCGCGGGTCCCGTCTGGGAGGCAGTAGCGATGCGTTGCGTCGGTTTATAAGAATGGGAGGTGAAGAATTCCGTGGCTTTTCCGATGACGATCCCGGCCAAAAGGCCCACGACGACCGAGCAGGAGATCCAGAACCAGTTGTCGATCTTCAGCAGGTACATGATCCCAAAGGAGAACAGGGCGATCAGGACCGAGCTGGTATTGACACCCAGGCCTAGGGCATTGAGCAAATCCTTCATGGTCGCGCCTTCCTTGGTCCGGACCATGAAAATACCGACCACGGATAAAACGATGCCCACAGCGGCGATGAGCATGGGCGCGATGACGGCCTTGAATTGCATGACCGCGCCCTGATTGAGGAAGGCGGAAGCTCCCAGGGCGGCCGTGGCCAGGATGGCGCCGCAGTAGGATTCGTAGAGGTCGGCGCCCATGCCGGCAACGTCTCCGACATTGTCGCCGACGTTGTCGGCGATGACCGCCGGGTTGCGAGGATCGTCCTCGGGGATTCCCGCCTCGATCTTGCCCACCAGGTCGGCGCCGACATCTGCGGCCTTGGTGAAGATCCCGCCGCCGACGCGGGCGAAAAGCGCCTGGGTGGAGGCGCCCATGCCGAAAGTCAGCATGGTCGTCGTGATGACGATGAGTTTATGGGTCGCGTCCGCTTCTTTAATAAAAGTATTGAGGATGATATACCAAAGGGAGATGTCGAGCAGGCCCAGGCCGACCACGACCAGACCCATGACCGCGCCGCTGCGCAGGGCGATCTGCAACGCTTTGTTGATGGAATTTCGGGCCGCGTTAGCCGTCCGGGCGGAGGCGTAGGTGGCGGTCTTCATGCCGAAAAAGCCGGACAGGCCGGAGAAGAAACCGCCCGTCAGGAAAGCCACCGGCACCCATTTGTTCTGGACGCCGAAGCCGAAAGCCATGACGGCGAACAGGATGACCAGGCCGATAAAAATCAGGGCTACGACCTTGTATTGCTGCCTGAGGTAAGACATGGCGCCGCGGCGGACATAGGAAGCGATTTTTTTCATCGTCTCTGTGCCCTCGTCCTGCTTCTTCATATGCCGGAAGAAGAGATAGGCGAAAACCAGGCCGGTAACCGACGCCGCCGGGACAAACCAGAAGAGATGACTAAGCATTTTTTTCCCCTTTATCAATCAGGAGTCAGGGATCTTCAGGGAACTTCCCCATAAATAGAGATATCTATTAGCCTGCATTATTCATAAATCTTAAGTTAGAGAGACGAAATCAACGAATGCTTCAAGGGGGAAGGCCGGGATGGACGAAGCGACCATGTCGGGACTTCGGGAGCGAGTCCATCCCGGCCTTCCCCCCATAGGGAACCCGGTTTATGAATAATGCAGGTTAGCACAAATCCGGAAATTTTTAAAGATATTCGCCGGTATGACCTATAGATCCCGGATCTCGAATCGAGGTCGACGGTTGACCATTTTGTGGAAAACCGGTTAGGCCGGGGGAATATCTTTCCGCTTCACAATAAGCCCTAAGAGCCCACTGATCGCTAAGATGCAGGGGACAGTCAAAGCCAGCCGCAACGCGGCGAATTCGAGGCCCAAAAATTTAATTTCAAAGAGAATCATCAGGATTT
>Ga0315288_10000716_pt1 | contig 41929 bp, 21 predicted proteins | sample YL17G11_20_MG_FD_203454 | JGI IMG/M metagenome (GOLD analysis project Ga0315288, IMG submission 203454) | Sediment microbial communities from Yellowstone Lake, YNP, Wyoming, USA - YL17G11_20 | ecosystem: Environmental > Aquatic > Freshwater > Lake > Sediment | place: USA: Wyoming | collected...
TAGTTAAAGTTGGAATCCCTGCAAAACGCTTTGGTTAGGGGTTGCAAAGAGATAGACAGAATGTGCAAAGTGACGGGTGTAATAAATAAACATCAGCTTAAAAGCAAATTCCATCTTTTTGCAAGGCATAAGATTAAGGAGAGCTTTGCAGAAAGAGGGTGGGTGGCATGAGTTTTGCAGTTATGTCGGGAGTGTCAGAAAGGAGACTGCTATGAATCTATTCTTGCGTTTCAAAAAGAAAGGTTTCACTCTGCTGGAGCTGATGATCGTGGTGGTAGTGATAGGGGTTCTGGCAACACTCGCCATTCCCAGCTTCATGAGTGCGTCAGTGAAGACCAAGCAGAGCGAAGCTCTGCTGATTCTAAAACAGATCTATGCCATGCAACAGGCTTACCGACAGGAACAGGACACCTACTATCCGAGCGATGGAAGCACCATCGTTGCCCAGCCCGGTGGAGCCATCGGTTCCCTGAATGTGGAGATAATGTCTTCAGCCCGTTACAGCTACTCGGTTACGGCGAACCGAACCAGTTTCGTGGCGATAGCCGGATCCAAGAGCGCAACCGGACTGGACGATGATCCAACTTTGGACGTATGGATGATCGACCAGACGGGGATTATCACGTGTGTCACCGATGATGGTAACCATTGAATATTGATCTGCGCGTGTGTGAACGAGGTACTTCCAGAAAAGCAATCTAACAACTGACTGCTCTCCATCTCCGAACAAATAGTTAATGAGGAAAACTACGTCCTCAAGGTCAGACACCAAGCCTTCATCGGCTGGGCATAGGTGCCCACCCTACGAACTTAGAAATTAGAAAAACAAGCAGAGCATGGATTGATGACGAATGACGGACTTGTGGTGAGCCAGTCGAACCATGACGTATGACTAATCCCTCCCCATCTCATCCAATGTTTGTTCTTCTCCATTCGACTTTACACAGAGGTAGATGCAAGATAGTTCATTAGGAAACCAATTCAAGAGAGTGTATTGGAGTGTTTCGCTTATTGTCTTCAACTAAATAAGTTAACATACTCTGCTTTCACATAAGATCAAAGTCCAGTTCTCAGCCACTTTAGTGGCGTTAGCAGTTAAACCTGACTAAAGTCAGTTAGAACAAAATGTAATTACGAGGGATGTCAGATTAAATAGTTGATGACCATTAGCGAAACCGGATTGTAGCTTCTGACTTTTACCTACCTTTGGTTGTGTGCACTCCGATAAAACATTTTCCAGTTAAACTATTTCGGAAATAATTGTGTCGTTTTTTCTTGACTCAAAACTTGTGGTTACGTATTTTCTATTGAATTTAGTAGTTTTTTTCGGACAAGTGGTTGAACGTCAAAAATGCGAACGTATTCATACCACCAAGAAAGGTGCTAATAATTGCTTAATATCATGACCGTTGCTTCTGCTCCTCCCACCGGTCCTTTTAAAGGATCTGTGTATGAGATGATTTCGGGTATGGGATCGTTCGCCCAGATCGTATTGATTATCCTGTTTTTTTTGTCGGTCGTCTCCTGGGCGATCACTTTCTACAAAATAAAACTCTTCCGCAGAGCTAATGCTGAAACAGATAGATTTCTCTCTCTTTTCAGAAAAAGACGCTCCATCTCGGAAGTTTATCTCTCCTGTGTGAGCTTGAAGCGCACACCTTTATCCCGAATGCTGGAAGCGGGATTCAAGGAGTGGGACGAGCTCCAGAGAGGCTCGATTAATCCGCACAAAATGAGAGAAGCTCCTACGGTGGATGAGCTTGAAGTAAGCAAACAGAAAGACAGATTGGACATTCTTAGAATGACCCTGGAGAGAGTCGGCTCAGAGGAGATCAACCGTTTAGAAAAAAGCATTGTTTTTCTGGCGACTACAGGAAACATAAGCCCATTTTTTGGTCTTCTGGGGACCGTTTGGGGAATCATGGATTCCTTTGCTTCCATCGGAGTGAGAGGCTCCGCCAGCTTAGCGGTGGTTGCGCCGGGAATAGCCGAGGCGTTAATTGCCACCGTGGTCGGCTTAGCGGTAGCCATACCCGCTGTGATGGCATATAACTTTTTCAATAATAGATTGAAGGTGATTTCTACCCAGGTAGACAATTTCGCTTTGGAATTTCTTTCTGCGGTAAAAAAAGAAAGTCTGATGGAGTAATTCGTCCGCCGTCCGGTGCAAAAAACTAATGGCGACGGACAACGGACTTGTCCTGAGCGAAGTCGAAGGACGGCGGACGTTATAAAATGGCAAGGAAACGAACCTACGATACCTTACACGACATAAACGTTACCAACCTGGTGGACGTGGTGCTGGTGCTTTTGATCATATTCATGATTGCCGCGCCCATGCTCCAGAGCGGGATCGACATAAACTTGCCCAAGACCAAAGCCTCACAGGATGATTTGGGGGAAGGGGTGGTGGTGACCATCACCAAAGAACAAAAGATTTACATAGATGAAAGGATTACAAACTTGGATAGGTTTGAGTCGATATTGACTGATGTTACTCACAAAAAAAACTCTCGATCCGTCTATTTAAGGGCAGATAAAGAAATTCCCTATGGATTGATCGTGGACGTGATAGGAAAGATAAAAAGTTTAGGGATTCAGGATTTGGGCCTGGTGACTGAACCCGCTAAATAAAATGAAAAAACAATGACGAATGACGGACTCGTGGTGAGCTTGTCGAACCATAAAAACAAGGAATATGGAAAAAGGAAAAATGAAGCTTAAGACCACGACTCTCTTACCAAAAGAATCTCCGAGCTTCGGGATCCGACTTACGAGCTTCGATTCGGTTCGACCAGCTCACCGCAGGCGAGAATCGATACCGACAAACGAGCTTTGAGCTTCACTAAAGATTGAAATGAAAAAGACTTTTATCTATTCTGCCATTATGCATGTGATGATAATCACTGGACTATTCTTCTTTTCACCCGCCTCAACCAGACTGGAAGGTTATCCGACTGTTTATCGAGTCGGTCTGGTCAGTTTGCCAAGTGGAGGAAAAGGTGGAAAAAGTACAGAGGGGGAGGCAGGCAAAGGAACAATAACTATCTCCAAACAGGAAGAAAAAGGAGTATCGGTAAAGGAGCTTAAAAAAACACCTCCCCAAAAGAAAGCGAAAAAGAAACCTTCCACCAAAGAGGGAATAGTTGCTGAAAAGAACAAAAAAGAAGGGAAAATATCGGAGAAAGATAAGCTTGCCTCCGAATACGGTTTGGGCAATGGGATCAGCGCCGCCACAGTGGATGGAGGTCCTTTCGGCTCGTCTTATTACCTGGCTTTGGTCTTCAGCAAAATAAGGGATCTATGGGAAAATCCAGTGGAGGCTTCTTCCACCTTGCGGGTGACCATATATTTCAAAATATTGAAGGATGGACAGATCTTGGATGCGAAGGTGGAGAAATCTTCCGGTATAGATATTTTCGATCAATCCGCCTTAAGAGCGATTCTGTCTAACGCCACTTTTCCACCTCTGCCGGTGGAATACACCGGAGAATATCTAGGAATTCATCTGGAGTTTGAGTATGTTCAATAGTTTCGGATTTTCTGCCAAAGGCAGATCCGCCTATGGCGGAAAGGCGTAAGCCTTTTGTAATAAAATCTAATGACGAATGACGGATGATTAATGACGAATAAAAGCAAACCCCACCCCCTCTTTATTAGGGAGAGATAAAATCGGAATTAAGGCGTAAGCCTTTTAGGGGAATTATTTCATTAATGAAAAGCTTTTGGTTCTGCGGAAGCTATCCCCGATAACGAATGCATTGGAGCGTAACTGACATGATCATAACCATGTTTATTCTCAAATATCCCAATTTCTCAAAGAAATTTCTTTTCTTTCTTTTATTCTTTTTTTTATTATTGATCCGATTTGAGAGTTTGTGGGCTCAGACCGAAATCGAAGCCAAGATAAGCAAGGGAGCAATAAAATACATTGAAGCCTTGGATATTGCCGTTTTGGATTTTACGCCCAAAGATTCAAATTATTCCTCCCAGATCACCCAGGTGGTGAAAGACGATTTGAGCTACTCATTATATTTCCGGGTAGCGAAAAACGATTCATTCGTGCAAACGATTCTGGGGAATGATTTTTATAATATGGATGGATGGTATCAACTGGGGGTCCAGTATCTTTTGGATGGATCGGTTCAGCTGGAAGAAGGAAAGCTCAAAGCGGAACTGCATCTGGCGGACGTGGTGAGAAAAAAAGTCATCAAGACTTTCGAATTCAAAACCGATCCCCAAAGCTATCGGGCTTTAGCCCATGCTATCTCAGACGAGGTGGTTTTGGATTTCACCGGACAAAAAGGCATCTTTTCGACTAAGATAGCGTACGTACACCTAAGTGACGGCAATAAAGAGATCGCCGTATGCGATTACGATGGCTTTAATCCCCGTCCCATAACCAACGATCGTTCCTTGAACATCTCTCCCAACTGGTCGCCGGATGGGAGCAAACTGGTATACACCTCATACAAAAAGCGTAACCCGGATCTGTGGATAACGGATTTGTCCACCAATCGAAGCCAGGCTTTTACCTCTTTTCCGGGACTTAATTCTGCTCCCGCCTGGTCACCGGATGGAAAATATGTGGCGGTAACTTTAACCAAGGATGGGAATGCGGAGATTTATCTGGTGACCACTCAAGGAGAGATAGCTCGGCGATTGACGTTTGGTCGGGCGATCGATTCTTCCCCCAGCTGGTCGCCTAATGGAAAGGAGATAGCCTTCACCTCGGATAGATCCGGCTATCCTCAGGTCTATGTCATGGATACCGAGGGATCCAACGTAAGAAGGCTCACTTACACGGATGACATGTCTGATTCTCCCTGCTGGTCTCCCCGGGGAGACCGGATGGCTTTTGTGATCCGGTCGGGAATAAAATTCAACGTCTATACTATGGACGTGACCGGCGAAAACATGACCCGACTCACCTACGATGGCTCAAATGAAAATCCACGGTGGTCACCGGATGGTTTACACTTAGTATTCAGCTCCAATCGAGGGGGAAAATACGAGGTTTACACTATGAACTGGGACGGCACCAATCAAATAAAAATAACCGGGGAGGGGGAGAACCATAATCCCTCCTGGTCACCTCGATTTTAGGAGCGAAAAAATTTTTAACCATAAACAATTTTCTTCTTGCTTTTTTTTCATGAACTTCATACAATAAAGGTCGATAAGAAGATAGTGCCGACATTAAAAGTCAATGGTGGCGATTGAAAAACGTTTTTACAAGAACTTAAATCTACTCTAAGGAGGTGATACATGCGTAAATCAAGCATCCTGTTTTTGGGGCTTCTGGTTTTATTGCTATTCAGTTTTTGCGCCAAGAAACCAAAGGTTACGGAGGAGACGAAGCCTCCTACTACCAAAACCGAAGAAACCACACCTCCTGAAACCGGTAAAGAGGAGGTTACCAAAAAAGTAATAACTCAAGACGATTTACAACCCATCTATTTCGACTTTGATAAGTATGATCTCCGAGCGGGGGATCGGGAGATATTGAACTTGAATGCGGGCGTGCTGAAGGAGAATGCTACGGTCAAGATCAGGATCGAGGGAAACTGCGATGAGCGAGGCACGGTGGAATACAACTTGGCTTTAGGTGAAAGAAGAGCCGCCTCGGCCCGAGACTATCTGATCAACTTAGGCATTGATGCGGATCGGATCTCCATCATCAGCTATGGGAAAGAAAGACCCAAATATCCCGGTCAGAACGAGGCAGCCTGGTCCAAAAACCGTAGAGACGATTTTATGATCACGTCTCAATAGAGGGAAAAGATAGATTGGCAAGTCATAGCAGACCTGGAGGGGTGGTCCCAGAAGATGGATCTTTTCTTCAAATTGGTCTGCACGAAGATTTAGATGATCCGATACATTATAATGATGATTTGAAATGAAAACTTTCAAATTCCTTCTTTATGAAAGGAGAGGGGTATGCGCAAAACCGTTATTTTATTGTTAATGGGACTTGCAGTGGCCATACTGATAGCTGGCTGCTGTCAGATGGAGACGATTCCGCCGGTGGTGGAACAGCCACCACCGCCACCTGAACCAACACCGCCGCCGCCACCGCCACCGCCTCCACCGGAGGTGAAAGAAATCCGCCTGGAGCCGATTCATTTTGATTACAACAAATTTGATTTGCGCCCTGGAGACGTGGAGATTATGAAAAGAAACTTGGCTACGCTGCAGGAGAATCCCGGCACCATCGTCAAGGTGGAGGGACATTGTGACGAACGGGGCACGGTGGAATATAATCTGGCTTTGGGTGAAAAAAGAGCTAAAGCCGCTATGGACTTTCTGGTAAAAATGGGAGTCGATGCCAGCCGGCTCTCCATCGTCAGCTACGGAAAGGAAAAACCCGTAGATCCGGGACATGATGAGTCAGCTTGGTGGAAGAATCGCCGGGCAGAATTTGTGATCGTCAAACAGTAATGGCGGTAAAAGAAACAACGCTTGGTTTAGCTATTAATATTCTTACGCAAAGGGGGCAGATTGAAAGATCTGCCCCTTGGTTTAATAAAGACGCGCCAAAGTAGAGCGTCTGTCTGCGCAGGGAAATTATTGGCTCGGGCTCATTTGTTCGGGTGGGAATTCCCAGACGGGCACATCCGTGCAGCCCCCACCCGAACATCAAGCTTTTAGCGGGGAAAACATCTAACTTTGAGATTCTTAGCTACACCCTGCGCCAATCCGGTGCAGGACTACGCCCAGAATGACACGTAAGTATTGACATTCGGTGGGTATTAGTTTATGAAAAAAGAGAAACGCTGAGAGGTAATCAAGTTGATCAAACGCGGAATATTCTTAATCTTTTCTTTATTGCTCCTTTGTGTTTTTTCCAATTGTGCTTCTCGTCGAGAGATCGTTAAACTTAAACGACAAGCGGATTATCTGGAGGAAAGCCACAAAAGACTGGAGGAGCGGACTGCAGAGATGGATAGTCTCCTTAAGGAGCAATTGGAGATTACCAATCGGCTAAGGGCTGATTTAGCTACTATCCTGGGAGGAATGGACGAAAGGATGGAGATCGTGGAAAGCAAGCTGGAAGACTTGGGACAGAGATTCCCGGAGCTTTCCCGCAAGATGGAGATGGTGAAACAAAAGCTTTCTAACAGTTCCGACACAGGGAGCGTCTCCGACACCTCCGTTAAAATCAACGTCGATCCTCAAAAGCTTTATGATGCCTCCTACCTGGATTTGACCAAAGGGAATTATGATTTAGCCATAACCGGTTTTTCCAGCTATCTCAAGTATTTTCCAGAGACCGAGCTGGCAGGAAACTCTCAGTATTGGCTGGGAGAATGCTATTATGCCAAAAAGAATTACACCCGGGCGGCTATCGAATTCCATAAAGTGTTGGAAAACTATTCCACCGGAAACAAGGTTCCGAGTGCGCTATATAAGCTGGGCTTGTCTCTTCTGGAGATTAAAAGCACAGATCAAGCCAACAAATACTTCGAGGAGCTAATTAGCAAATATCCCAATACTCAGGAAGCCAAGCTGGCACAAGCGAAGTTGAAACAGATCAAAGGGAAAAAATAAGAAAGTTTGCTGGCTGATAGTGAATGTATAAGGGGGCTTCTTTTGTAAGCTTTTGGGTGGAGGTTTAGATTATAAAAAGACCACCAAAAGTTTCTCTCCATATATCTTGAATCTTTGATTTCTCACTTACGAGAAAGTTTCTTCCATTAAAACTTCTCCTATTCGGACCGAAGCTCAACCCCTGCCCGAGCCAAGAGAGTCATCTCGCACCTTTTTACTCATTGTCCTAAATTGAACTGTTTGATATAGAAAGCATTTTTGACCATCCCTTAATCCCCTCCGGAGCAAGAAGGGAACAGAGGGATGTCGATTATGATATGTCATATTCCTGTGCCCATCGGATCAGAGGACTCTCCAGGTACAGAGCTATGTAGGGGCGGAGCTGAAGCTCCGCCCCTACAATTCTACCCCTCTGGTTCCGCTAAAGTAGGTTTTAAATGACTTCAGTCAGGTTAGGTGTTAACGCCCCAATGGACTGAGAGTGGGATATTGATCTTATGTTTTTTGACCAACCCCTTAATCCCCTCCTTAACAAGGAGGGGACAGAGGGGTGGTGGATTAACCTGGCTATTCAATCGGCTCTATTTATGACATATCAATATGAATTTAATATAAAAACAAAAGCCCCCCGGACGGGGGGCTTTTGAACTCTCTATCCCTCAAAAAAATGGGGGTTAGAAAATTATCTCTGTTGTATATCGCCAGGTTGACGAATCTGCGGTGTGGCCAATGGTGGTGCACCTCCTCCATACAGATACTGGAGCAGATACATCACGTCTTCGTTGTCCACCATTCCATCATGGGTTGGCGCAACATCGCCCAAGCAGACAGGACTAGGAGCAGGTCCATTCTTGAACACATAATTAATCAAGTAGACCACATCTCCCAGATCAATCACGCAAGTAGGCTGGAACTTCGGGTCTTCGAAGACATTTCCTCTTGCTGACCAGGCGCATATTGGCACCGTTACCGTAGGCTCGTCCGGATCATTGGTGGTGAAGACTAAGTTACAGCACAAAGTCTCCTCAGCACAGGCTTCGAAAGCAGCACCGTCGAAGGTTACAATCAGATCCTCAAAGCCGTTCGGAATGGTATCTGCTTCCGGAGAAACGGTGAAAGCACAAGGCGGCTTAGACGACCATACCGAGATGTCATCGATCAGCCAAGCATACCACATTCCGTCATTGGTGGTGGGATCCTGTGCGTACCAAGCTAACTTGACGGTCTGTCCGGAATAAGCTGACAGATCGACGTAGAATGGAGACGCATAGTAATTCCAGCCGCCAGTGAGTGCCGACAGGTCAAACACCGGTGTCCAATTAGCTCCATTATTCGTGGTGACCATTACATAGTAATGATCTCCATAAGTGGAGCCCAGATAACCATAAGTCCAGAAGCTCAAAGTGCAAGATCCGGCAATGGTCATAGACGGTGTGATCAGCCACTCGTCCTGATAGTAATAATCCCACCATAGTCCGGCTGAATAAGTGCCGCTGTGAGCATAATTGCTCATCTGAGACCAGAAGCAAGGGTTAGTGCCTTGATAACCGGTGTTGTTTTGAATCATGGTCCATCCGGCAGGAAGCCAGCTACCCTCAAATCCTTCGCTGAGCAGGACGTCTTTGTTCTCTGGCAAGTTGTTGAAATTATCGCCCGGACTGAGTGAAGGTGCGGTCATCTGCGGAGCTACCGAACCATTCTTACCTATGAGTGTTCCGGCAGGCGGAAGGGTGACGTTGGGTTGTCTGTCTCTTCCAAACACCCGGTTCAGATCCCTTTGCTGCTGGGTCATCACCGATACGAACTTAGGACCAGACGCCTCGATGGAAGTCTCAAAGCTCAAGTGTCCTAAACCAACGTTGTTCACTCTCAGTATCTCTTCCTTGTTGCAACCAGGATTTACCAGAGCCTTAACGTTCATCGGAGCTACGTCAATATCCGGATCGGGACCAACATGGACATAGACCGGAATGGTGTCACGCTGTTGATTAGCCGCATTACACCTCAACAGGATCTCGGCGTAATAGTCTCCGGCAATCAAATTAAGCGCATCCACCCTTACCAGAACGTCCTGGGTTAGATCGGGAAGAATGTCAGCCGTATCAGGATTGACGTTCAGCCACGGTGCCACCCAAGTCATCCGGTAGGAGAGTGGTCCTAATCCGCCCGGATTCAATACCGTCAGATGCTCAGTGACGGCGTTACCTTCATTCACGTTGATGTGCAGCTCACCCGGATGGATGGCATATTGAGCTCCGGCAATGATCATGTGCACCGGCACCAGAAGCGGATTTTCATCCGGGTCATTGGAGCCGATGATGATGTTGCCGTATTTGTCTCCACCCATAACGTTGGTAGCATCAAAGTGAACCGTCACGTTGGTGCTGGAATGCGGGTTTACCGTATCCGCTTCCGGAGCGACAGAGAACCAGGGCTGACCGCCAGTCATCAACACTGCACGGTCGTAAACGGTGCTGGGAGTGGATGAGCCTTCCTGATAGGAGAATGCATCACCCGTCTTAGCACTGGCCCACAGGAACCAGTCATATCCGGAACCGGCAGATTGGCTCTGAATCGATACCCAGCCTTCAGGCAGGTTGCAAACCGGATCTATCTCTAAACCACGGAACTTATACAACGTATAGCCAGAATAAAGCTGTCCGGTGTTGATAATCTCTGTTGGCACGACGTTAGTAAAGCTGCATGCTACCTGATTGGGCGGCATAGTAGGATCATTAGCGGGATCGGAGTAGAAGATGACGTTGAACACTAAGTTAGCCGGATTACCAGCTACCCATCCGCCACTGTATTTCAGACACAGACCCCACCACTCGATGCCGTTTATCGGCTTAGTGACACCCCAGAAGTTCTCGTAAACCTTGTAAAGAGCACCAGCATCGCTGGTCCCCATACTCCAGGTGTCGGTCGGATCATGCGGCCACTGGACGAATACCGTATCACCACCAGCTTTTATGGGAGCGCCAGGAGCACTTAACTGTTTATCTCCGGTTTTCCCAGCTGTCAGCTGTGCAGGGCTGTTCTCGTCTATGGGGACACTGTTCTGCATAATGCTTGCAGCGTGGCTTTTCAGAATCTCAGGGAATCGATCCTTTAGCACGGAAACCATCTTGGGTCCGGTCTCCTCGGTCGAAATATCGAATGCCAAATGCCCGTCTCCATCGTTGTTGACGGTCAATAGCTCATCGTGCGTGCCACCGGCAGGAACCGAAACCCGGAGGCTCTCAGGAGATACACTGATATCGGGTGAAGGACCCATGTGAACGATCACCACCAGGGTATCATTCGGCATGCTGAAATAATTGGTCTTTATGAAGAGCTTGGTGGCATAATCGCCGGCAATCAGCAGATTGCCGTTTACAGTGACAGTCACGTCTTGACTGCCATTGATGGGCACCTCGGCAGTATCCGGGGATTCAGATAGCCAAGCCACCGGATCGGTGATCTTGTAAGCTAACGGGGCATGTCCGCCGGTATTATACAGGAACACGTGACCATCGGTTAACTGGTTCTCCAGAGCGTTGATTACCAAAGTCTCCGGAGGAGAAACCGAATAGTTCGGGCCCAAAAGCGCCATGTGGACTGGCACCAAGACCGGGCTTTCGTCCGGATCGTTGGAGGTGATCCACAGGTTGGCATACATATCGTTTTCAATCCCGGCGCTGCTGAAGTGCACCGCCACGTTCTTGCTGGTATGTGGATTGTTAACACCAGAGAGCGGATTAACGGTTAGCCACGGTCCGGCATAGCTTCGCACCGTCACGTCGTCGACATATATGCGCCACTGGTAGAGACCCTTGTAAACGAAGGCGATGTAAACTTGTCCTTTGGAGAACTTGGCCAGCTCGATCTTCCTTTCCTCCCAGGTGGTGTTGGTAAGCTGACTCCCCGCCCACAGTAAAGTGGTGAAAGCGGAAACGTCATTGGTGGTAGTGGAAAGTCTTACCTCCAAGCTTTCCGGATTGCTGGCGGTATACACCCTTTGCCAGAAGGACAAAGAATCGTTGGAACCGATGGAAATCTTAGGCGTGATGAGCCAGTCGTCGTTCCAAAGAGTGGTGGTTTCCCATCTGCAGTTGGCGCTCTTAGTACCAGTATGGTAATAAAGAGTGCTCTGTTCCCACTGCATAGTGCCACCGTCGTTGTTTACCACAGTCCAGCCGGTTGGCGGGAACGTTCCCTCAAAGCCTTCATATAAGGTGGTGTCTCCAGCTTTTCCTAACTCTTCAATAGCAATACCCCAGGCCAGATGACCATCGCCGATATTGCCAATGGTCAATACGGTATCTTTGGTGTAACCGGCGTAAATTCCCACATAGAAGCTGTCCGGTGTCACCGTGATATCCGGATATGGACCTACGCTTAAGTAAACCTGATAGGTAGCATAGGGTTGAAGATCAGGATCATTGCTGTATACCTTAAGCTCTCCATGATAATGACCGGCATACAGACTGCCGGCGTTGATGGTCAAAGTAACCGTGGAAGCAGGATCACCCACTAGGACGGTATCGGACACAGGAGCGACCGATAGCCAGGGCATGCCTTCGGTAATACTGTAGATCAGTTTACCGTTTCCGCTGTTACCGACGTCCATCGTAACATCGAATGGAGCTTGGCCTTCGGTAGCAGTAGTCATGATGCTGTCCGGCGTGAAGGTCATATTCGGAGCCAAGACGGTCATGTGAGCTGGAACCGTGTCTACCGGGGTGTCGGGATCGTCGCTGGTGACAACAAAGCCACCATAGAAATCTCCACCTAATATTCCGGTAGCATCGAAGGTGATATCAACGGTATCCGTGCCAAATGCCGGGGCTACTCCTGTCTCTGGGCTGAAGATCAGCCAGGCAGGAGCTGCCGAGAAGACAATGGCCATGTTGTTGTGGATATAGTTAGCGTTGAACACCACTTCCAGACCAACCGTTCCGGTTGCGTTTTCGATCCCAATGGTAGACTGATTCAGATAAGTACAAGTCCCATCTCCCATCTGCAGATACTGGTATACTATCTTACCGTTGGGATAAAGAATAGCTTCCATAGTATAGGGACAAGTGGTCTGTCCATACCTGATCACATGGTCGTATTCGATGATCAGCTTGCTGCCATCGTTGTAATAGTAGATTTTCCCGGTTCCCGACGAATACGGATACAAATCGTCCCAGAACAAGGCTAACAGATTGTTAGGCTCGGGCGGGTTGGGAATGGTATCGTTGGTCAGGTTGTTGACCGTGCTGGTGAAGCTCACAAAGCCATTGGAACAGATCCGGAAATCGGTGAAAGTATTCCCGTAGAACTTAAATGGGAATCCGATGGGGTAAGGACCAGAATTGTTATCGTCGCTTGAGGTTACCAGCGTTCCCAACGCATTGATCTCAATCCAGCTGAAGGTGGGTCCGCCCGGTGCGTCGGAATCTTTCCACTTGTAACCGAAAGCATCCGGTCCGCCTTGGCCTTTGGTAGGTGGTACTCCTCGACGGTTATCTATCCAATCCTTGTCTGGTTTGGTTTCTCTATTCACCAGATCAATGTCATGAACTCCGGTAGCCGGCTCGCTGTTAAACACCGCTCCGAGCTTACCGGATTCAAACGTCTGGACGGCGTAGTTCAGCTCACCGTTCCCGGTGTTGTTGATGAACATGACCGTATCTTTGGTGCCATTGGCTTCCACACCCACCGCAAACGAATCCGGACTCACAGCTATGTTCGGAACCAGCCGAACATAAAGATGAATCGGAACTAAGTTGGTGGCTTTGGTACCGGAATTGGAAGTAACCACCAAGGTGTCATAGTAGTGTCCGGCCAAGCCGGTGGTGTTGAAGCGCAGGGTATCGTTTCGGGATACACCCAAACCCAAAGACCCGGAAGTTGGAATTATCGTCAGGTAACCGGCTGGATGAGATAGAGTAGTAGTGTAGTTTAGAGTCCCACCGCCGATATTGGCGACGTTGAAGAACACGTCAAAGAAGCTGTTTACGTATCCTTCGGCATAAACGCTGTCCGGGGTGACTTTGATCTGGGGCGGGAAGTAAGGTCCGGTAACATCGTCGATCCCCATGCCATAGTTGTTGTTACATTGATACCAGAAAGCGACATAGACGTCCTGGCCGGCATAACTGGACATGTCAATCTGCTTGTTGAACCAGCTGATGTTGCCAGTGCTGGCTACCGAACCGATAACCAAATAGGCGCCTGTATCGGCGACATTTGGATTGGTTGAGAGCCGGACCAGGAGCGATTCTGAATATGAGGTGGAGTGCGTTCGCCACCAGAAACTAAAGATATCGCCGCTTACCACTCTAAGCCTGGGTGTGATCAACCAGTCGTTATTCGGCGCATCATAGTAAATCTGAGCGCAGGCAGGTGCGCTGCGATAGTAAGCAGTGTACCTTACCCAGGGATCTCCCGGTACGGTGCCAAAGTTGTAAACCGTCCAGCCCGCTGGCGGGAAGGTTGTGCCGGTGAATTGCTCATTCAGTCCGCCCGGTCGAATAGCCGTTACCACAAAGGTAAAGGTATCGTTAGCCGGGATCTGATCGCCCGCCAGCTCGGTCCATGCCTTGATAGTGTAGTTGCCGAGGGTAGATGGGCAGGTCCAGTCGGGACTGAATATGATCTGCTCGGTTCCTGCAGGTGGCAGGTTTATGGTAGTAGCCTGATCCACATCAGTGTAGGAATACCCGGATGGACCATCGATCCTGAACTTAACCGGAATGGGGAAATTAGCATTATACTCGGCAAAGTTCTTGACTGTGGCTTTTACCGTTATAGTGGAGCCGGCATCCATCATGCCCGGGACACCGTCGATAGAAATTGCTGACATATCTAACGACAGCAGTTTCTGCTCGACTTCCCAGACCTTATAGTTGCCGCCAACCGCCATTTCAGTGCCGGGGCGATACCGGTTCAAGTTACCTAAAGCTACACCATAAGCATGTAAACCGCCGGTTCCCATGATCTTCTCATTGAACCAGGTGGTTCCCGAACCGTAGACTAATCTCGCCTCATAAGCGCTTCCGCTTCCGCTGACGGCCACGATCTCGGCTCCGGGATTGGACGAATAGAAATCTCCAACCGCTATCTCTCCGTAACCTCCCCAGTTAGAAGGGTTGTATCCGAGATTTCTCATGGCCCAGGTTGCGCCGGAACCGTAAACCTCTAAGATTGCTCCGTTTGTAGCATACCCGTAGCCATTATTTATGGCAATCTCAGCTCCCGGGTTGGAAGCATCGAAGTCACCTACTGTCACATCATAGAGGTCTATGTCTGTGGGGTGCTTGTAAAGGGTGGTTGAGTCCCACGAAGCTCCATTCCATTTAATTCTGTAGACAAATTGACCGTAGGTAGCCGTTACGATCTCGTTGCCCGCATAAGTGGCATCGAAATCACCCATGGCTACACAATAAACGCTGCCGATGGTTGAGGTTCCCCAGAAAATCCGGGTGCTGTCAAAGGTGGCGCCGTTCCAACGGGCTTTTAACAGGCCGTAGGAAGAGTTAAAAATGATATCGTTGGGTGTTGCGGGATTGTTATCCGCATCGCCAATGGCGATATCGTAGATCCCACTAGCTGAAGCAGCAAAGATGGTTGTCGTTACCCAGGCGCTTCCACTCCACTTTATCATTTTTAGCTGATAGGGAGAAGAAGATCGCCCAATGATGATCTCGTTTTGCCCATCGTTATCCACGTCGCCAATCGCGCAACCCCTATTACCATAGGTGTCGGTGTAAATGGTTTCCGTGACCCAGCTCATGGGAAGAGCAGTGGAACGGTCTGTGGCAAGATAAACCTTGTATGGAGTCGCACCCTCGACGGTAAGAATCCTTACCGTGTCGTCTGCAGCACCTTTCAGTTTATCGCCTACCGCGATATCATACTTGATAACAGTGGTGGCATAGTAAACCATGGTGCTGTCCCAGGTTGCTGCCTGAGCCGGAACCACCATCGCCACTATTAATAAAGCTACCGCTAAGAGAATCAAAAGCTTGTTTTTGTTGTATTGCATTTTAAATCCTCCTGTGAAACTTATTGTTTGCTATCTTTTGTCACATATCTATTATCTTCCATCATTAAAGAGCCTTGATAGCAAATCTAATAGATTGTGCAAATTTTAAACTCGATAAAACCTCCTTTCCACAAGATCGGTTCGTATTTTTCAAACTTCACAATATGGAGCTGTTGATTTTGAATGAGTTAATCGAAGGCTTATGCGGAAAAATAAAAAAGAGATAGACTTTTCCGCTCAGAAATTCATTCATTTCTGTTAAGAATGCCTTCTCTTCTTTGGAAGGGTTATTTTATACTAAGCTTTAACCAAATACTTTTGCTATAAGGGCTCTTTCGTTTATAATATAAAACATGTTTCTCTTTTGTCAAGCGAAAAATTACAATTTTTCTTAAAAATATCTTTGGGTGAAACAGGACAAACATGGTAGATTATACCTATGTTACAAAAAAGTAAAGTAAAGGGTTATCGTATTCCCAGCCACTTTGGGTCATCTACTAAATATATTGACATTTCTGAACATCTACATGCGGGCGAACCTGAAGGTCATCCACTATTTAACCTGCCAAATTTAATAAGAACGACATGTTTTTTTTAGAAAGGTGTTTATTGTAGCGTCCGAGCTTGTCTCGGACGAAACAGCGTAACCTGCCAAATTTAATAAGAACGACATGTTGTTTTTAGAAAGGTGTTTATTGTAGCGTCCGAGCTTGTCTCGGACGAAACAGCGTCGCACACGGAGTTGCGACGCTACAATAATTAGTTGATGACCATAAGGTTCGCCCCTACTGGTTCGGGCGAGGGTTCCCAGGCGGGCAAGTCCATGCAACCCCTGCACGATCATTATCCCTGTTGGTTCGTGCTGGGGTTAAACCCTTCAAGACAAGCTTTTCCTTCGACACTGAGTCTTCCTTCGACCCTGAGGTCTCACTTCGTGCCGAGCGCACTCAGTGCGAGGCAGGACCGAAGGGCAGGACGAAGTGCAGGGCAAGCCCCTGCAGGATCAGAAATCAGAAAGAACAACGTTTAGTTACTTGTAGCTCATACAAAAAAAGAAGAGTCCCCCCGCACGCTGCGGGGGGACTCTGGAACTTTCTATTCCCGATAAAACCGGGATAAGAAGTTTACTTGCACTCCATCGGTGCTGTCACCGTTGGGGACTATCTACTTGATGGTGCCAGGCAGATGAATCTCTGGTGTTGCTTCTGGCGGTGCGTAATCGTTAAAATACAGGTAATGGTTCAGATACATCACATCCTGTACGTCCACGAATCCATCCCGATTGCAGTCGCCCATACAGACAGGGCTAGGAGAAGGTCCATTCTTATACACAAAGTTAACCAGGTAGACCACATCTCCTAAGTCGATCCAACAAGTGGGAATGAACACATCCCCTCTGCCAGACCAGAGATCCACTTCGACCGTAACCGAAGGTTCATCCGGGTCGTTGGAGTGGATCGTCACCGGGCAGAACAAGGTCTCATCCACACACTGGGTGAATACAGTTCCGTCAATATTGAGGGTCAGATCAAGGTGACCTCCTGGAGGTACCGTACCAGACGTCGGAGACACGGTGAACGGACAGCCAGTACCCAAGAACCAAGTCATGATGCTTCCCATAAACTCAGCCATGGTGCTTCGGGACTTGGCATCCACCAAACCAGCGAAGTCCACAGTGGTGAACACCGTCTTGAAGTTTGCACCCTCGTATTGACAAGCGCCAATTCCAGTAGGAGTCGGATTGGTCATCTGGAAGACATCTACGCCATTGTGAGTCAGCTCATCAATGTATAGACCATCGTCCGGACCTTTACTGTGGGGTCCTTTGGTAGTATACGGATCCCAGAGATCAAAAGCCATCCCGTCAGCCACGGAACCAGCCATTCCTACACAATGTCCGGTGGCGGGATTAACGATAACCCAAGCGTCTTGACTTGCATAGGTAACACCCAGATAGTCATAAGGGAATTGTCCGGAGGTGAAGCTTCCCGCAGACGGATAGCGGTCGTAGAAATAATCATGAGCGGAAAGGAACAGGTTACCACCACCGTTAAGATAGGTAGCCAGGTTAGCTTCATCATTGGCGGTCAGCGTTTGGCTAAGATTCCACGATTCACCACAGGACCAGACCACCGCCGGATAATTAGCCATAGTCGCCGCACTGGGACCATCTCCACCTATGGATGTCACCTCAAAGACATCGTAGGTGTAACCATTAGCAGTGAGAGCAGCGGTGAAGTAGCTGTTAACGTCGGTGAAATCGGCGGGGTAGTTGTAACTATTGTCGTCGTCCACCAATAATACGTCAGCTGTCTTCCCGGCTGTCTTGGTAACGTTGAAATTAAGCGGTCCCAATCCAACGTTGTTTACCCTCAGCGGTTTTTGCATGGCGCATCCGGGGAGTACACCTATCTGCAACGGAGAAGTCACATCGATATCCGGAGGTAGCGCAACTTGCAGATGAACCGGAACTAATACCGTGTCATCCAGTTGTTTCGCAGAGTTGCTGGTTACGATCAGAACGTCGTTGTAATCACCTATACCAACTGAAGTGGCATCAAAGGTAATCGTTATAGGAGCAGAACCACCAGGCGTAACCGTCCCGAAACGAGGATTGACACCCAGCCAGGTGTTGGACAGATTATAATCTATCTGGTAATTAAGATCCAGTCCGCCCACGTTGTTGATAAACATGGTGGTATCTTCAGTGACACCCGGAGGGAGAGTCTGGTTAAAGCTGGTTGGGGTGACCGAAATCTGAGGACCAAAACCTGTGCCTTGGAGGATAGCTACATAGTTCTTGGGACAATCATATCCGGCAAACACAGATGGTCCAACCCAGAGCCAATAGACGCCAGCGGGGACGGACATCGACAATACCGCAGTGTCACACAGATCGGCAGTGATGTTACCTAAGATGCTATAATCCGAGCAGTTCTCCGTGCCGGCATCAATGATGAAGATCAAGACCGGGAACTCAGCTACTACTTTCCAGGTAAGAGTGCCGGCGCTGGTCTCCACCCTGAACCAATCGGTATCTCGGTATTGGCCTCCAAAGTAGAGATAAGTTCCGGAAGTTCCGCATATCGTGGTGTTACCACCGAGGTTCTGGAACACGTAAGGACTGGAATTACATCCGCCATTATAGTTGTCCACATAGTCCGTTCCGCAAGCAGGCTCGCCCTCTGCCATTGCTCCTGGAGGACAAACGACGGAGCATGGCACACACTCTTCAGCGGTGACTGTGAACCCGAAGTCCATAGCACTGCCCAGGTAGACTGGGAACCAGTAGCTCGCCGGTCCTGGCAGATTGTTCCACCATACCGTTGGATTGGTATAACTGTTGGGGCAAGTTGGCCAAGAGTAACCGGTAGATAATATATAGCTGGGGCAGTCCGGAGGACACGAGTTATACAGCACAATGCCAACCGTATTTACGGCGTTGTTGGTAGCGCAGAAGTCCACAGTAATGTTGTTACAAGTGTAAGGAACGTCAAACCGATACCAAACCGCATTCCAAGCCAAGACGTCCGGACAATCCACTGCGGCGCCTATGGTCGTTCCATAAACAGTTTGCGGGAAAGTATTGATGATCGGAGCTCCAGTGCACTCATCGTTGGGTGGTGGAAGAGCACAGCTTATGCTCATTATGCCTGAGCCGGTAGCGGTTGAGTAACCACCCACCTCGATCAAGTATTGCTGACCCATCACCACGGGGAACGATATCTCCGACTGCAAATAGCCGCCGCAAGCGTCGTCGTTACACGCCAGCATATTAGTGGGAGGGCAAGTGCAGCCTTCCCAAGCTGCTATTTTGGTGTCGTAAGACGAACCGCACAGGCTGACATAGGCATTGCCATTGCAGGTAGCAGTATAGCAATACCAGACGTTAGCCGCATATTGACAAGTTCCTGGTCCGTCAAAGGTCGCGGCCTCGGTGCTGAATGGAAGGTTGACCACGTTACCGACCGGGGTGGCATTGGCACAGTTATCATTAGGTGGAGGTGTGAGTGCTTCTACCGTGAACGTAATCCCAAAGTCCATGAAAGGACTTCCCGAAGGATCTACAACATATACGGGGATCCAAACACTTCCTTGAGGCAGACCACTCCACCACATTTGCGGATCCATAAACCCGCTGCTGCAAGTTACGAATTGGTAACTGGAAGCGATCACGTAGCTGTAGCAGTCCGGAGGGCAAGTGTTATACAGCACGATGCCAACGGTATATATTTCAGCATTGGTGGGACAGTAGTCCAAAGTCAGCTTGTTGACGGTGTAAGGCAGATCCACCCGATACCAGACCGCCTCCCAATCCAACACTCCAGGGCAATCTATGGTGGCGCCAACCGTCGATCCATAGACTGTGGTTGGGAACGAATTCACCACCACGGCACCCGTGCACTCGTCATTAGGGGGTGCAGGCAGGCAAGGATTGGGCGGACCGCAATTGGTGCCCAGTCCTTTGAAGGTATGATTCGGTAAGGCACCGCAATCTGTTGGCGTCAATACCTGGCAATCATAAGGTGCATCGTTGTTACAGCATGCGCCCATTGTAGCCACCTGACATCCCACAATCATCACATACTCCAGCGGGCAAGGATACGAGTCAAAAACCGAAGGACCCACCCAGAGCCAGTAAACTCCTGCTGGCACGTCATAGATCATAGTAGCAGTGTCACACGCAATGACCTGGCGGTAATCAATCATAGTATAGTCTGAGCAATTTTCCGTCCCGGCATTGAAGAGAAGAGTCTGCAACGGGAATTCCGCCACGCACTTAAAGGTAAGAGTGGTCGCTGAAGCTAATACCAGCCTGAACCAGTCGGTATCCCGGTAGCCTAATCCAGTGTATAGATAAGTCCCGGAGGTTCCACAGATGGTGGTGTTGCAATTGATAGTCTGGAACACATAGGGGCTGGAATTGCATCCGCCGTTGTAAGTGTCGACATATTCATCGCCGCAGTTGGGTTCACCCTCCAGTATACCTCCCGGAGGACACACCACATCGCATTGTTGGTAGGGCTCAACCAGGATGATATAGTTACCACAACTGTAACCATAGCCGTCCACTACAATATAGTAGGTTTGACCAGCGGTAATGCTTAATCCGAATATGGCTGATGTATAATCCGAGTAATAGTCATCGTTGCAGGCGACTAAGTTACCGGACGCGCAAGCGCTTTGATAAACATAGACCTTGGTGTCATAAGCGGAGCCATACAGGTCAATGTTGATCACCTCGTTTGTGCTGGGGGTGTAAGAGTAGACTACATCCGGGGAAGTGCTGCCACTATATGGGCAAACCTCGTCGTAGTCATGGACGTTGTCACAGGTATATCCGGTGGCGTTATAGGGCAGGCTGGAGATGCCGGTTGCCGAGGCACAGGTTTCACCACCCTCCTGTTTTAATATGGCTGGTCTTATTCCACCCGGGGTATAACCATGGTGCGGAGGCTGATAACCTGGAACTTTAGCAGGTTTTGCCGCCGTCGTTAACAGACCATAAGCGCCCACCGAAACCGTTGGTTGACCAGTCGATTTCTGCGGACCAGGTACTCCGGGTTTAGTTGCCAACACTTGAGGAGTACCCGTTGCCATTGAGGACAACGTTGGAATAGCTTTGGGTTGATCTGCACCAGTATTGGATAGGAATAAATAACAAGTCCCCATTATCAGTGCGAATGCAATTACTGATACAATCAACAACTTACATTTTCCTATTTTCATTTTAATTCTCCTCCTGTTGAATTTACGTAGTGGTAATTGCTATCATTTTTCTTTACATCTAATCTTCCCCTTTTCTATTGAGCCATCGATAGCAATGCCAATCTATTAACGCGAATGTTCAAATTTTATACTCGATAAAACCTCCTTTGGGTTACATTCGGTTTAATCATTCAGTTATAGGGATTAATACAGGCTTGAATCTCAATGAGTTAGTTAAGGAAGGAGCGGACAGAATAAAAAAGAGAAAAACTCCACCACTCAGAAATTGACTTATTTCTGTTGGGATCGTCTTCTCTTGTCTTTAGAAGGGTATAACTTAAACTTTTACCAACTACTTTGCTATAATGGCTCGCACATTTATAATATACAATGACACGCTGGTTTGTCAAGTAAAAAATTGCAGATTCGATAATTTTTTTTGTTTGTGGAGAGGAAAAGAGGGGTTGTTATGAAAAATCGTCGGGTGAGTCTAATTGAAAAAGGATTTATTAGGGCGTTCCCTAAACCTGACTAAAGCACGAATTCTGTGCCTTGAGATCAGATAGAACAATACCACTCCCCTGTTCCTTCCTTGTTTAGGGAGGGGATTAAGGGATGGTCTACCTTAGATCGGGCGGGGGTTTCCAGATGGGCATGTTTGTGCAACCCCTACCCGAACAGTGGAGTCAACCTCCCCTTTGTCCCCTCCTGGTTAAGAGGGTGTGTCACAATTATGTTTTGAAGTTGTAGCCGTCCATATGGACGCAAGCTGTTGGGATTCATCACCCAGACTACGCAGGCTAAAGCCTGCGGCTACCAAAAACCGAATTATGACACAGTCTCTAAAGGAGGGGATTAAAGGGTGGTCCTTTGGTATAAAACCCAAAGGATTCCCAAATTTACCTTGCGTCTTTTCCCAAAACTTGTTAGATTGTAGAAAAAGACCGATCCCATGGATCCAAATTAGGATTTCCCGCTTTTTTCAGTTTGTCGGATACGTTCGCATTCACCTTGTAGGTAAACCTTATGGAAAGAAGCTGTCCCAAATTCCGCGATGACCTGATCCAGAGCCGGCAGGAATTTGAAAAGACCACCTATTATGTGATAAAAGATCCGATCACCCAGAGGTTCTTTCGCATAAAGGAGTTCGAGTATTTCATCACCCAAAAGCTGGATGGAAAAACCTCTTTAGACGAGATCGCCCAAAAATTCCAGGAGCGTTTCCATATCCCACTTCCTTTGGAGACTTTAGAAAAATTCGTCCAGCGCATAGAAAGTTTGGGATTTCTGGAAGGTGATATTACTGAAAGAGAACTTGCCCAGCTACAATACCAGAAACGGACTTTCTTAGGGAAAATCCTTTTTATAAAGCTTAAAGGATTTGATCCGGATAAGCTATTAGACCGGTTAGTAAAACATACCAGGTTTCTTTTCTCCCCCACGTTTCTAATCGTCTCGCTATTCATCATCCTGTTGGCAATGGTCATCACCCTTTCCAGCTGGGGGGACTTAGGATACAGTTTTAAAGGAATCTTCAAGATTGCCACCATCCTTAAGGTCTGGATAGCCATATTCTTAGTGGTAGTTTTGCACGAGTTCGCCCATGGCTTGACCTGCAAATACTTCGGAGGAGAGGTGCACGAGATGGGCTTCCTTCTGCTTTATTTTCAGCCCTGTTTTTTCTGCAACGTGAGTGACGCTTATCTTTTCGGAGAGAAATCCCAAAAGCTTATGGTCACTTTCGCCGGCGCATATTGCCAGATATTCGTCTGGGCGGCGGCTACTATCCTGTGGCGAATCACCGCACTGGACACCGGATTGAACGGCTTCCTATTCGTGGTGGTCATCACTTCGGGAATAACCGTTCTTTTCAATTTCAACCCCCTGATAAAGCTGGACGGGTATTATCTTTTAGCAGACTATCTGGAAATCCCCAATCTAAGAAAGAAAACCTTCGGATACATCTCGGCACTCTTAAGAAAAAGATATTTAAGAGAAAAAGAACCTCAATGGGAAGCTACTCTCCGAGCCAAAAGGATCTATGTCAGCTATGGGATTCTGTCTCTTCTCTATTCGGCTCTTCTCCTTTTTTGGGTTTTGGTCAAGACGGAGAGATTCTTGGTTACTCAACTGGGCGGGATTGGATTTATCTTGTTTTTGGTTTTGATTTTTATTATTTTAAGAACACCTGGAAAGGTAGTTCTGAGCGGAATGGCTCAATTCCTCTCGTTGAAAAAGGAAGAATGGATGAAAAATAGAAAAAGGATTTGGATTTATCCCGCGGTAATTATGGCTTTAGTCCTAATCCTGTTTTTGGTAAAGATGGAGCTGAAAATCGGCAGTTCTTGTGAAATTAAAGCGTTGGAGTATTTTACTCTCCGCAACTTGCCCGATGGAACCGTCACTTCTGAGCTTTTTCAGGGAGGAACAGAAGAGAAGAAGACGGTAAACCTGCTCAAGCTTTATACCACGGACTTCGCTACTTTGAATCTGACCACTTCAGTGAAAGAAGGACAGAAAGTGGATATCGGCGAAATCGTGGCAGAGCTTACCTCTCTCTCTTATCTTTCCAATATAACTCAAGTCAAAGAGAATCTGAGAAAGGCTGAAGACTACTATAAACTGCTTCAAAAAGGTGCCAGAAAGGAAACCATCCAGCAGGCAAAGGATAAGGTGGAGCAGACAAAAAGTGAGCTTAAACTTAAGGAAAAGGAGCTTAATAGGCTTTCTAATCTGCATGAAAAGAAGCTGATTAGCATTCAGGAGCTGGAAAAAGCCCAGACCGAATACGAAGTGATGTCTAATCAGCTTAGCATTGCTCAAAACGAGCTGAATATCATAAAGGATGGTTCCAGACCAGAAGAGCTATCCATGGCGGAATCGGAGATGATAAAATGGAAGTCCCAGCTTAAGTTTCTGGAAGGTCAGGTCTCCGACTCCCGCATAAAAAGTCCTATCCATGGGGTGGTCACCTCCATCAGCTCCGAGGGCAATCTTTTAAGCATTTCCAACTTAGATACGGTGAGGGTCATCATTGAAGTGTCAGAGAAAGACTTGGATGTGATAAAGGAAGGACAGAGGGTTAAACTCAAAATTCAGAGTTATCCCTTTTTATCTTTTTGGGGAATAGTGACTAAGATTTCCCAGATGGCAGATATCGAGGGACCCAAAAAAATCTTTCCGGTGACTTGCAAAATAGAAAACTCTGCCTTATGCAGATCCGTTTCTGGCGGAAAAGATTATCTTTTGAAGCCGGGCATGACCGGCTATGCCAAGGTGTATTGTGGGAAGCACAGTTTGTTCAATCTTTTAACGCGGAGGATCGTTCGTTATCTGAGAGTGGAAGTGTGGTCGTGGTGGTGAACACTGTCCGCCGTCCGTTTACGGTGAATCCGTTCAGGATGAATCCGCCGACCGTGGTCCTCTGCAAAATAGAATATAAGGCAAACTCTTGTTGGCAACGAAGATCGTTAATCGGTAGCGAAGCGCGCATCGAAGCTCGAAGCTTGGTGTTCGGAATTCGATAATACTGGAAGAATTGGAAGGTTTGAATATCGAGCTTCGATATGAACCGTATGGTTCATATCAAGCAACCGATCCTATGGATCCTGCGGACAAACGAGCTTCGATATTCAAGGAGGCATAATGTTAGAGGAAAAAGAAAAAAAACTGGTAACAGAGGTTTTCAAGGGATTAAAGAATCCCGTAAAATTGATCAATTTTACCCAGGAGCTGGAATGCCCATACTGCCGGGAGACCAGACAGCTTTTAACCGAAGTGGCACAGCTATCAGACAAAGTTTCCTTAGAGGTTTACAATTTCCAGTTAGATAAAGAGAAAGTGAGTCAATACCAGGTGGATAAAATACCTGCCACAGCGATCGAGGGAGAAAAAGATTATGGCATAAGATACTATGGGGCACCTTTCGGATATGAATTCGCCACCCTGCTAATGGACATGGTAGACGTCTCCAAAGGGGAAACGGATCTTAAACCCCAAACCAAAGAGCAATTAAAAAAGATCGATCAGAAAGTTCATCTGCAGGTGTTCACTACTCCCACCTGACCTTATTGTCCCCGGGCAGTTAGCCTGGCGCATAAGTTTGCCATAGAGAGCGATTCTGTCACTGCAGATATGATTGAAGCGTCAGAGTTCCCTCATCTGGTGAATAAATATGGGGTGTCTGGAGTCCCCAAGACCATAATCAACGAGACCTTTTCCGTGGAAGGTGCAGCTCCGGAAGAAAAAATTTTGGCTGAGATTACGAAAGCCATTCAAAAAGCCGTATAATAATAATTTATTTTATCTTTGGAAAACAAGTCTTTAAAAATATCATTGCGAGGAGCGAGGCCCGCCATAGGTGGGCAAAGCGACGAATCAATCCTAATAAATGAAAAAAGAGAAATCATCTAAACCTTCAAAATCAAGGAGTATTATATGAAAACCTCTCGAGTCATCTTTTTTGGGTTGGCTTTATCTGTTTTTGCAGTAAGTTTAGTCTGGGGACAAAAATCACAAAAGCCCCGCTTGCCCGCTCACGCCATAAAAATGACGGCCAAGATCAACCTGTCGGAGAATTATCGGATGTATGACAGCGCCATAGTGATACTGGAAGAGGGAGTGTCATCTTACCCGGATGATGCGGAGATGCATTTCCTCTTGGGAAAGGTTTATTCACTCAAGAATAATTACCAAGGTATGGGGGAACAGTTCGCCATAGCCGATAGCTTGAAAAGTAAAAAGGATAAATGGGTGAATGAGCTGGATTCCCTAAAAACGGTAAAATGGCAAATGGTATTCAACCAGGGAGCCAAGGCTTTTAACGAGAAAAATTTGGATACCGCCCTGGTGAGATTTACTGCGTGCACGATAATAGATTGCTCCAACTACAAAGGATTCTTGTACGCCGGATATGCCAACACCTTGAAAGGGCAATACGACCAAGCCATCTCCTTTTTGGAAACCGGACTAAAGATGAATCCCGACAACGTGGATTTGTTGAAGGGCTATGGAGATGCTCGATTTTTTTCGGGGAAACCAAATGAAGCCTTGGAGAGTTATAATAAGGTTTTGGAAAAGAATCCAAAGGACGCGGAGGTTTTAATCAACGTGATCTCCATTTACAGCAATGCCAAAGACTACGACAAGGCTTTTGCCCTATCCCAGAAACTGATCGAGGCGGATTCGACTTATAAAGACGGCTACTTCAATATGGGAACCATTTCTCTTCAAAAGATCATTCAAATCAATGTAACACTCGACTCATTGCAGGATACTTCCGGGGCATATCCTAAAGATGAAAAGTCCACCCAAAGAGTCAAAGAACTAACCAACAAAAAGAAAGTTCTTCTCACCACCGCTCAAGCCTCCTTTGAAAAGGTGGCTTCACTTGATACCTCGGATGTGGAAGCTCAAATATATTTAGCTCAGGTTTACCAGGAAGAGGGAAATCACGATCAAGCTTTAAAAATTCTTGAGCCTTTGGCGGTAAAAGACAGCACCAACTGCAGCGTTTTGAATCAGTTAGCAGTCATTTATGCCAAAGAGGGAATAGGCGACAAAGCTAAGGTTACCTGGCAGAAAGCGCAGGATTGTCTTAATCAACAGAAAAAATAGTATAAGATTCTATAGCTCGGGCGGAGATTCAATCCTTCGGGACAAGCCCTCGCCTGAACAAAGAATGTAAAAGCCTCTCGCAAAATGCGAGGGGCTTTTTCATTTGTATGCCCCTCACCCTTGTCCTCTCCCCGGCGGGGAGAGGGAATTTTACAAACTTACCGGACATACTGAACATACTGAGCTTACTGATGGTTGTTTTTCATTTTTTCATCACTTCTGTTTTGAGATCTGTGCATCCAAAAATATTTATCAGAATAGCGTCTGGATAATCCTTATGGATTCCAAACGGAACATTATCCCGACGCAACTGAGTTGACTGGAGGAACTGGTGCATCTGGTGCTACTGGTGGTTATTTTTATTTTTTTCTCACTTTTCTTCCAGCTCGTTCTCCTGCAACGAATTGTGGATATTTATGTTGGTGCTCAAAATAAGAAGTTTTTCGTCCCAACTGATGGCGGAACAACAACTTGGAGGTTTGGAGTTTGGTAACCCATTTTTTGATGGTTCGAGGCTCAACATAAACTGAGTTCAGAGTTAAGAGTTTAAAGTCTAAAATCCAACGTTTAAAATTACACATTCTGCAAAAGCGAAAAGGGTGCATGTATAATACAATGCCTCTCATATATACTGGCGCTATCCGATTCACCACAAAAGTTGTGCTTCGAAGCTCAGCATAAATAGTTCAAAGCTCACTATAAATAGTGAATTTGCTATTTTTGGTAAGAGAGACTGCGGGTTAGGTCTTCTGCGGTATCAATGTGGCTGAAGCCGAAGGTATATATTTCTTCAGTCCGTCAGCTAAAGCTGACGGCAATTGATTTTCTTATGTTATTCCAGATTATTGTCTAAAGTGGCTGGGAATAAAATTCATAGGAATTTCGGAGCTTACGGTAAGCAGAGTGGGGAACTGCATCCTTAATCTGAATTCGTCATTCGATTTTTAAAATTTTCCTTGACTTTTCCCATTTTCAACTTATAATCAGTATAGATTTTCCGTTTGCCATAGGATTAGAAATATGTAAGCCTCTTACCTTAAAAAGGAGCCAAGAATGACTAAAAAGCTATTGCTTTTTGTGATCTTGTTATTGGGAGGCATGCCTAATATAGTAAGCCTGTCTAACAGATTGACACTTCAACAAGAGGGAGTTGCTTTCTCCGCTGACCGCAATACTGCGGGCACTATTGACACAAATGAATCAAAAGAAGGACAGCTTCTCCCTGCTGAGAATTTCACGGTTCGACTTCGCTCACCGTCCCTGAGCAAAGTCGAAGGGAAGGGGCGAAGTGCAAAAGACTTTTTGATGCCTGACGGACGGTTTGACCTTAAAGCTATTCGGGCTTCGGGATACCAGGGACCGCTTGATTTGAAGGGATTTCATGCAGGAACTGACCCACACACCGGCGAGCCAGTTCTTTCACCAGACGCAAGCACCAGTATATTCAGCGACTGCGACGACATATTCTGGACATCTTTGGAGTCTGGGATGACAGGTGGCGAACCTTTAACCTTTGTTTGGGCCCTGGCTATCTATGACAACAAACTGATTGTGGGGGGGGGCGTTTTTGTACGCTGGGGGCGTGAGCACCAATAATATAGCCTCCTGGGATGGTTCCTCCTGGTCCCCCTTGGGATCGGGGATAAATTACGGGGTCTGGTCACTGGCGGTCTATGACAACAAGCTGATTGCTGGGGGATGTATTACCACCGCTGGGGGCGTCAGTGCCAATAATATAGCCTCGTGGGACGGTTTCTCCTGGTCCCCCCTGGGGTCGGGGATGAATAGCTATGTCCAAGGACTGGCGGTTTATGACAACAAGCTGATTGCAGGGGGATTGTTTACCACCGCTGGGGGCGTGAGTGCTAATTATATTGCCTCCTGGGACGGTTCCTCTTGGTCCCCGCTGGGGTCGGGGATGTGGGGAGACGATCGCTGGGTCTTTGCCCTGACGGTCTATGACAACAAGCTGATTGCGGGGGGTCGGTTTACAACCGCCGGGGGCGTGAGTGCTAATAATATTGCCTCCTGGGACGGTTCTTCCTGGTCCCCTCTGGAGTCGGGAATGAATAGTGATGTCTATGCCCTGGCGGTCTATGACAACAAGCTGATTGCGGGGGGAGCTTTTACCACCGCCGGGGGCATGAGTGCCAATTATATTGCCTCCTGGGACGGTTCCTCCTGGTCCCCCTTGGGGACGGGGATGAACAGCACTGTCGATGCCCTGGCGGTCTATGACAACAAGCTGATTGCGGGGGGAGTCTTTACCACCGCCGGTGGCGTGAGTGCTAATAGTATTGCCTCCTGGGACGGTTCCTCCTGGTCACCCTTGGGGTCGGGGATGAATTACTCGGTCGATGCCCTGGCGGTCTATGACAACAAGCTGATTGCGGGGGGAGTCTTTACCACCGCCGGGGGTGTGAGTGCTAATTATATTGCCCAGTGGAAAAAACCTGAACAAGATCAATCGCTGGTCGCCTCCATCGACAATATCGCTCCCAACCCAGCTAATCTTGGGCAGTTGGTTTCCTTCAGTGGTCACGGCTGGGATCAAGATGGCACAATCATCGGCTACAACTGGAGATCTGAGAGCGAGCAGTTAAGCACCCACCGAGTCTTCAGCACCTCAGCCTTGCCCGCTGGGGAACACCTAATTTTCTTCAAGGTCCAGGGCAATGACGGTAATTGGTCGCAGGAGACATGTCGGGAGTTGAAGGTCTTTGATGAAGGCGCACAGACCATCAAACAGCAACTCACACTTATGCGTGATGCGACAATCGCATATCTACAAGAAACTCACAATCTCTACGTGGATAGATCGGGCAAGGCAATGAAGAGAATGACCGAGGGTGCTCAATGGCAAAATTTCGCAATAACTGTTGTTAGTGATCTATTGGCCGCTAACGCAGTAGATATCTTGCTTCAAGCCGGGAGATATGGTGTAATTAAGGGAGCACAAAAAGCTTTGGAGCTCTTGATTGAACAGTTAATAATACAAGATATAACACTTGGATTTGCGGTGAGCGTCAAGACCTTCCTTTTAAACTCAAACATGCATCCAGAGTGGTCGGAGAATGATTTCATCACAAATTACAGATACCACTTGGCTGGTTCAGATGGCGTTGACTATGGATATAACATCAAAGGATTCGACGCACTCATCAGCTATGTAACGAATGAATTCAACAACCAGATAAACTCAGTCCCTCCAAGTCTACCGCCCGGATTCCCGACCAATGAAATTTGCATCCACATAAGCTCCATGACCAATTTCTTAAATCAGCTCACTCCTTATGACCTCACCCCCAAGCACGAAGCTTCGACCTATTATGGTATAGCGGGGACGTGTGACGTCGGGATTGTTCCGATGAATCCGGTTTATGGTGGAACAACGAGTAACGCCATCAAGAATTTAGATGTTTTTATTGCGGCTAATGATGCAGCAGAAGCTGTGAGTACCGCGGTAACTATTGGTTGTGCGGCGAACACCATCATCAAAATCCTCTCTTTCTTCACTGGCGTAGGGGGGGCTGTATATGAAGGCGTCTATTGGCCGGCCCAAAGCGCCTGCGTAGTGGCAACCCAAGTCACGGGTTATGCTGACCTGGCAACGAGAGGTATGATTGTTCCACCGTTCTTGGATGCAACCGAGAAATACATCTCTGATACCAAACTCATTAGGACCTTCTGCACAATGATTCTCGATGATATTGATGGTGCGCTGACGGAAGGCCCTGGGATACATTATGCGTGCTCGCCATTGGTGGATGTGTATGGAATGACTATCAGCTGTCCGCCGGGGAATTGCAATAATCCTACTATCTCTGGTACTGTATCGGTGCATATACCCAATTGGTCACCCGACAAGATGGGCAAGGCTCAGATGCGCTTTGAAATGCTCAATTTCACCAACCGATCGATTGTGGCTGCGAGGACATCCGACGTGTGGGATATCCCCCCGAGTTCCGACAATATCTACACAATGACATTCACAGGCCCAAGCCCGTACTTTGTTGGCGGGACCCGATTTATCGGGCAGGGGTATGTCAGTATTAGCAACGGAGGAATTATTTGCCCACAGGTAGAGTTTGATCCTTGCGCAAGCTCCAGAAGTGGTTATTCAGAACTCCTCTCAGGATGGCTGGAGACGGGAGCGGAGACGACAATTGTGGTGACTACACAGGCTTCCACTCGCAAAGTCCACTTCATTTTGGGATTCGCTGGAACAGACCTAGACCTGAACGTCTATGACGAGAGTGGAAACCATGTGGGCTATGATTATGGAAGTGGCCAAGTGCAACTTCAGATACCGGGTGCGACCTATTCAGGCAACGTAAGCAACCCAGAGGTGATCTCCGTGCCAATTGTAGGCTCTCGACAGTTTACGGTCAAAGTCTCTGCGAACCTAACTTTTGGGCCAGAGAATTTCAATCTGATGATGGTTGAGGACGATTATCACCCGGCTCAAATGTTAGCAATGCCGCTCGAGATGCGTTTTCTTGCCATTGGGGTACCGACCACCATAACTTTGCCTATTGCCCTCTTAGAAGTTGGTTGTCAAATAAGCTTGACCGGGTTGTCTTGTACTGTGGATAATCTGATAAATACTGTGGGTGATACAATCTATTCGTCCAATGTCGCGGTATCAATCCCAGCTACTACAATACCACCTGACTCAAGTATTGTGTGCCATGTGAGTGTATCATTCCCTCCAGCCTGTTCACTTGGTACATACACGGGTGCCATCCATTTCCAATCTTCTTCCAATTCTATAGACATTCCCTGTACATTATCTGTTGAAAGTGCATTCCACGGCGATGCCAACGGAAATGGGTTGATAGAGCTTGGAGATATAGTCTATTTAATAAACTACCTGTATAAAAACGGTCCTGCTCCTGTTCCATTACTATCAGGCGATGCTAATTGCAGCGGAGAGGTCGAGCTTGGTGACGTGGTTTATCTGATCAGCTATCTATATAAAGGAGGACCGCCACCGTTCTGCAAATAAAGACGTCCGCCGTCGGTCGACCGCAGTCCGCCGCTAAAAAACCTCACCCCCTTGGTCCCCCTCTCCGTAAAACGGAGAGGGGATTAACCCTTTAAGAAAAGCTTTTCCTTCGACACTGAGTCTCAGGACGAAGTGCAGGGCAAGCCCCTGCCCGATCACGATGAATACCTCCGCAGCCAGACAATTTTTTTCTGTTAACTTATTCTAAAACCTAACCTTCAGCTTAAGAATTCCCGTCTGCGAATCCATCCGAAACTCTCTTATGTATGAATTTGCAGTAAGTATGAAATTACTTGCAACTCAGTTTTACATTTCATCACTCACAATCTTTCCCCATTTCTTAATCCTTTGAAGTAAAATTTAGACATTATTTATCTATTATCACTATCTCTTTGATTCCCAGTAGGTTCCAGCTTCGGCTTATTGAGGAATTTTTTGTTTTCCATCTGGTTCTAACCCATTTCCTGTTTCTTTAGCCATACAAAATAACGGCATATATTTTGCTTTTCGTGATTATAGAAAAACAAGGATTCATCCTGAAGGATTCATCCTAAAGGAGGTAAAGGTTATCGACTGATTGATAAGGAGGATACAATGCAATGCTTCTTCTATGGAATGATTAGAGAGGGAAACAACACGGATGGTCATAATGGAGTGGTTTCGTTCACAATTCCCGATATGGGAATAATTTTTCGGGCACAATATACCGGCACCCCGGTGGAATGTGAATATGCCAGTCTTCTGGCGCTCTTAGAATTCATAGAGATCAACCCGCATCTATTTCAAAACAGAACCGTGGAGATTTATGGTGATAGTTTTGAGGTGGTTAATCAGGTAAACCTGCAGATGATCTGCCAAAAAGATTTAGAGCCTTATCGAAATATGGCTTTAGTTTACAAAAAGAAAATTCCTTATAGCTTGAGCTGGATTCCGGAAAAGGAAAATCCCGCTCAAAGCGAACTGGTAATAAGATAAATATCCTCCCTTCATCCCCTTCAGGGTGAACCCTTCAGGGTGAACCCTTCTGCCAAAGAGAGCCTCCACCGTCCCCAGGAGGCTCTTTTGTTTTAGGGTTAAGAGGCAAAGTTCAAGGAACTAAACCCTACAGGGGGGTGTTGAAAAAACCGTGAATGAGGGATTGGACTTCGTAGGGACAAGGCTTGTTGAGCTTTGCAAAATCCCGCTTATGACGGGGGTACTGTTCTAACTTTAAAGCGGACAGCCACAAGGGTTGTCCCTACGAAAATCTCTCCGCGCTGATTTTATCACCTTAGGGACTTTTTCAACAGCCCCTTAAGCCCTGGTTATTAACCCAGCTTTTTTATTGACATGAATATTTGAATTCGCTAATTTGAAATTGGCTGGTTTTGATTCTCCCGTTGGGATAGGGATGCACCCTTATACTATATTCCACTGCGGACGGGGGTTCAACCCCCGTCCAAACAGGGATGGTCCGAACAAGGAGGATTGACTAAAGAAAAGATGGAAAAGAAGATCGCATATTTTCAATTGTTAAAACAGCTTGACTCCGGTAAAGTTGAAACGGTATATCATTTTACCGGTGAAGAAGATTTCTTGAAAGAGGAAGCCTGGAAGAAAATTGTTACCCTTCTGGTGCCTGAGGATTTAAAAAATTTCAATCTGGATTTCCTGTATGGAGCGGAGACAAGCTTAGATCAGATAATAAGCAAAGTCTCCACAGCTCCGGTCAATGCCCAAAAAAGGGCGGTGATATTGTTTGATCTGCACAAACTCTCCGATTTCTCCAAAGAGATGCTGTTGAAGTTCTTACCGAAGTTTCCTAATTCTGTCTGTCTCATTCTTCTCTCTCCCAAACTCGACCCAAAAGTAAAGAAAGCAAAGTTTTATACAGCTTTAGGTGAGCTTTCCACCACAGTAGATTTTCCCAAATTATGGGACAACCAAATATCAGCTTGGATTACTAACCGGATGAGAATGTATGGTAAAAGGTTCGACGGAAATGCTACCAGTATTCTGCAGGACTTGGTGGGAAGCAATCTGGCTGATTTAGCTGGTGAGATCGACAAACTGGTTATCTACGTCGGAGAAAGTAACATGATCACCTCTGCTGACGTGGAATTGGTAGCGGGTTTGTCGAGAACTCACACCGTTTTTCAGCTGATGGACTCCATCGGGGAAAGAGACTGCCAAAAATCGCTGGAGATATTGAAAGGTCTGATCTTAGCCGGCGAAAAACCAGGGGGAATGATCTTTTGGCTAACCCAGCATCTGGAGAGACTGATTCAAACCAAAGAGCTGGCTTCTCCTTCTACCAGTGCTCTGGCAACATTATTTAGGGTAAAACCATATCTTGCTACCAAATATCAGAATCAAGCTCCCAATTTCAGCTTGGGGGAATTGGAAAAGGGACTGATCTTTTTATATCAAACCGACGTCGATTTAAAGTCGAGCCTAATGCCCGATAATATCCTTATGGAGCTTCTGGTTTATAATCTTTGTCATTTGTAGCAGGAGTCTCCAAATGATAGAGTGGGGATTGAACCCCCGCCCTATCACGAATAATTTATTGCGGACAGCCACGAGGGCTGTCCCTACGATTTTTTATTTCTTGACCCTTTTCCCTTTTCTTCCGGGGCAAAAAGATTAGTGAGATAAAAAATTATGGGAATAATTTAAAACTTTAACTGTATTCTAAAAGGCGAAAGCTGAATGAGCCAAAGTGAGGGGCAAGCAGTTTTAAATGAACTAAAAGATGATGAGCTGATCTTAAAGGCTCAGCAAGGTGAACTATATTCCTTTGATCTTTTAGTGAAGCGTTATCAGAAGAAGATTTATTATTTGGCTTATCGCTTGGTAAAAAACCATGACTCAGCGGATGATATTGCTCAAGAGACGTTCATCCATGCTTATTCTGCCATCAAATCGTTTAAGATCGGTTACAGTTTTTACACCTGGTTATATCGAATATGTATGAATCTGAGCATAAACTTTTTGAAACGGCAGAAGTTTGTAATTCCTGAGAGTCGATTTGTGGAGGAAGCAAACCCACTGGATCGGGAAGTGACCACGCTGGACCCTTTGAGCGAGTTAGCCTCAAAGGAACTGGAGAACAAGATAGAAAAGGCTTTGGACTCACTTCCACCAAAATATAAAGCAGTGTTGATATTGCGGATATACGAAGACTATAGCTACGAGGAGATTGCCAAAACTTTGAAAATATCGACAGGTACGGTGATGTCCCGACTTTTCAGAGCCAGGGCAAAAATGCAGGAGATGTTGAAGGAGTATAAGGATTCATGCTAAAGGAGAGGGTAATTTGAGTTGTAAAAGATTCGACAAACTGATTTTTCTTTTCTGGGACGGAAGGCTTAAACCAGAGGAAGAAGGCAGGCTGAAAGCACATCTTTCTGAATGCGAAGGATGTCAAGAGAAATTGTCTTTCTTGGAATCGGTGGAAGGACGGATTAAGAGAATCCAGCCAAAAGAGCCTCCTGAAGAATACTGGGATACCTTTTCTAACCGGGTTATGGAGAAAATCGTTTCGCAGAAAGAAAAATCATTTGCAGTTAGATTGAAACAAGCCTTTGAAAATATCCTCACTTTCTCTCCCCTAAAGATCAAAATTGCGGCCGGTCTGGTATCGATATTGTTGGTCTTCATTATTGGAAAATTATATGTAGATTACAAAGGAAAAGAAATAGTTCCATCCGCACCAATGTCTCGAAAAGTCGAACCTGTCAGTAATCTGCCTGTCCCTAAGATAGAAAAAAAGGAAGTGCCTTCAAAAGAGGTGGGTAAAGAAAAGATACCGTCATTATCGGTAAAACCTCAGAAGAAAGGGGAACCTCCAGCTCTTAGTCTACCGGAAGGAAAAACAATTTCCGAAGAGAAGGTGGGTAAATTAAGTGAGCCTTTGCAAGAAGAAATCCAAGTCCCCGCTATTGCGAAGGTCGAAGAAGAAAAGACAATTCCCTCGGAAAAAGTTACCGCTACTTATTCAAAGAGTGAACAAAAGAAAGAAATACTTCCCCCTGCTCCTAGAGTAGAACCTCATGAACAAGGTGAGACACAATCGCTGTCAGAACAGCAAGCGGTGATTCCTGAAGAGGTAAAAGGCGGGACAGGTGTAAAACCAGAGGACCGAGAAGCGGAATCTGCGAAAACATCACTCCATAAGTCAGAGCTTTATAAAATCCATGATACAACACAGGAAAGTATATCGAAGGATGTATTAGCCACACAGGCTGGCTTGGTCAAATCCTCTGCCAAATCACAGGTCACTTTTTATTCATTGAATGGAAATTCCATTCCTCAGATACAAGAATCCGATACACTAATGCAAACAGACACGCTAACCAGAGTGATACAAGTATGGAAAGCGTATATTGAGAAAAACCCCACAGATTCGCTGTCCCAAAAAGGATATTTGCAATTGGCAACCGCATACTATCTTCTCGCAAAGCTTGGTCAAGACACCACCATCATTTCCCAGGGTTTAAATTTCATAGAACAACATATTGATAAGATCAATAATCCCGCCATTAAAGAGCAATTGAATTTAAGATTGGAAAAAATAAAGACATTGCTGAAAAAGTAGGAATTTTGCGTGTCCCGATAATGGTCATCAACTAAATGTGCTAACACACTTTCTTTCGGGATTAGATCAAGCTTACCAAATTCTAAGCGCGTAGGCAAGCCTTTAGGGCTTGTCCGCAGGATCTTGAGACCAGCCAAGTCATCCTTCGACTACGCTTGAGGACGATTGTGAAGGCTTGGCTACGCTATACCTTGGATCGGGTGGGGGTTCAATCCTTCGGGACAAGCCCTCAGGACAAGCCCCCACCCGAACATGCAGAAATATTCCGGGAATATTTCTTTACATGACTTGTATTAAGAATAGAATGGAAGATTGAACTTTTAACTTTGAACTTTAAACGCCTTTATTCGAAAGGAGGCAAGTCATGAAAAGAATAGTTTGGTTAAGTTTGGTTTTGGTTGTGTTCCTCTCAACCATGGCGTTCGCCGATGGTATGATCATTCCCATGCCCCCGCATCCGGGTGACCCTTTTCCTCCCAGTCTATCCATTAAATATCATCATGTGGACATAAAGATCGACAACCAGATTGCCCAGACCACGGTAGATCAGGTATTCATAAACAATTATCATAGGGATATTGAGGGGACTTACATCTTCCCCATGCCTGAGGAGATTTCCATCTCTAAGTTTTCCATGTTCGTGGGAGGCGAGGAGATCAAAGGGAAGATTCTGGATAGACAGGAGGCTCGGCAAATCTACGAGGACATAGTTCGTCGAAAAAAGGACCCTGCTCTTTTGGAGTATTTCAATGATGGAATGTTCAAAGCATCGGTTTATCCTATTCCGGCTCACGGAGAAACCCGCATCAAATTGTATTATTCCGAGGTTCTTAAAGCCAATGGAGGGATATGCGGTTATCGCTACACCTTAAACACCGAGAAGTTCTCCAAGGACCCGTTACAGAGTGTGAAGCTTACCGTGGAGCTTAACTCCAATCAATCCATAAAAAGCATTTACTCTCCTTCGCATGATATCAAAATCGAGAAGGATAGCGATCATCATGCCAGGATTACCTATGTGGAGGAGAATACCCGTCCGGACAAAGATTTTCTCCTTTACTACACAGTCTCAGAAAAGGACATCGGCTTCAATCTTCTCCCCTTTCAGGATGAAGACCATCAGGGATACTTTTTGGCTATGATCTCTCCGCAGGTGGAGGTCTCCGCGGATAAGACCTCCAGCAAGAACATAATTTTCATTCTGGACACCTCCGGAAGCATGAGCGGAGAGAAAATCAAACAAGCGAAGAATGCCTTAACTTTCTGTTTGAATAGCCTCAATGAGCGGGATCAGTTTAACATAATCGACTTTGACGATGGAATCAAAAGTTTCAGAAACAGCTTGGTGCGGGCAGATCATTTGAACATTCAGTCAGCGCTCTCCTTTGTGGACAAATGCGAAGCGGATGGAGGAACCAACATAAACGATGCTCTTCAGACAGCTCTCAAGCAAATCGAGGGGAACGGGAGAGCATCCTTCATCATCTTTCTGACGGATGGTCTCCCCACGGTAGGCGAGACGGATATAAATAGAATACTGGAGAATGTTAAAAGAGCCAATCACTCCACCAGAATATTCGTTTTTGGAGTAGGCTACGACGTGAACACCCGTCTTTTGGATCGTCTGGCGCAGGATAATCACGCCACCACCGATTACGTTCGTCCCTCCGAGGATATCGAAGTGAAAGTATCCAGTTTTTATAATAAAGTTTCCCATCCCATCCTCACAGATGTTAAGCTCTCCTTTGGAAATGTGGAAGCTTATGATTTCTATCCTAAAGAGCTCCCCGACATTTTCAAGGGATCACAGCTTATAGTGGTGGGCAAATACAGGGATGGTGGACCATCTCTGGTAACGCTTTCCGGGTCCTCTCAAGGTTCTCCGCAGAGGCTTATTTATGAGGTTAATTTTTCATGGAACGATAAAAACGACTTCATCCCTCGACTCTGGGCAACCAGAAGGATCGGATATTTGATCGACCAATTGAGGCTTCATGGTCAAAATAAGGAATTGGTGGATGAGGTGGTGAGATTGTCCAAGAAATATGGCATCATCACCGAATACACCTCCTTTTTGGTGGATGCGGACTTCCGATTGGCTGCCGAGGAATTAGCGCCACAAGCAGGATCGGTAATGAGAGAAAGTATGAAAAAGGAGGTGGGAGCGGGAGCAGTCAATCAATCTAAATCCATCCAAGCATTGAGCCTGGCACCGGTAACTCCCCAGGGCTATCTGGATGCGGAAGGGAAGGAACAGAGAATGACTAATGTAGTCCAAACGGGGAATAGAGCCTTCTTCAATAAGAATGGGCTTTGGGTGGATACGGAATATGAAGGTAAGATAGAACCGATAAAGGTGAAAAGATACAGCGAGGCGTATTTCAAGCTTCTGAATAAGGTGCCTGAGGTTGGGAAATATTTTGCGCTGGGAGACGATGTCATATTTTTAGTGAATGACAAAGCCATCCACATCTCCGATGAAGGGAAATCCGATTTCACCTTATCTGAGCTGAATTCACTCCTTTCCCGGTAAACACTGCAGACCATTCGACTATGAAAGAACGGTCAATCTGTTGAAGTGGGGCGAGGGTTCCTCGCTCCGCACTACAAGTTCGGGCGGGGTTTGCACGGACGCCCGGACGGGGGCGCTGCGCGGGCACCGTCTGCCTGCCCGTCTGGGACCCCCGCCCGATCCAGAATGTGTATTTCCAGCGTATTCCCAGCCACTTTAGTGGCGTAAACTCTAAAACCTGACTAAAGTCAGTTAGAACCATACAGTATTTTAAAATTTCCTTTGCGTCTTTTTAATCCCCCTTTGATTCCCCCTTTAAGAAAGGGGGAATTCTACAAGTTCGGGCGGGGGTGGAACCCCGGCCCTAACAAAGTGGAACTCCTGTCTTATATATCAAATTCTCTTTGCTATGTTGTTAATCGAGCCTATTTTAATCAACCATCCCTCTGTCTCACTTTTTGTTTAAGGATGGGATTAGGAGGGTAGTCAAAATTGTTTTGTCGTTTCGATGCTTACTGCAAATGTGCTTCACCAACCGGATAACGAAGCGACAGTGAAGAGCACATACCGTCAACCGGGTAAATGAATCGACTATTTCTTGTGAGGATAGCTAAGAAAACTCTTGCCAAAAGCTCGAATTCCGATATATTACAAACAGAGTGTCGAATAAATTATGCCCTCTGGTTGTTGTAAGATATGCTTGTTTTGGTCGTTGAAAGAAGAAAAGGGGAAAGTAGTTCATGGATTACCTAACCTCCCGCCGTTTCATTTTCAGAAGATTTTTAAACTTATTAGATAATCTCAAGGTCTTAGATAACCGATATAGTTTGAAAAACTTAGTCCATCTTTAATGATGATAAACCTGAATTTAAGAGTCAGTTTAACCTTTAATCAGAGGAGTAAGAAAATGAAAAAGTATTTGTTATCATTTCTGCTTCTGGGGCTTTGTTTCATTCTTTTCTCCACCGCTTTTGCCATCAATCAGCAGACCTCTCTGCCGATCATTCAGCGTCCCAGCTTCTCCGGTGAGCTGGTGCCTTACAACTTGGCAGAAACAGCAGCTTTGCTTTACGCCCAAAACCTCTCACCGGGAGGCATTCCGGGACCAACCATGCTCTATAACGGAGTGGATGGTGCACCGGCGGTTTACGTCTTTGTTTTCTCTCTGAAAGATGCCATCTTCCCCAGCGAATCTGAAATTCTTTTGAAAGTTGCTCAAGGATGGGAGCTTTATGAACAGGGACAAAAAGAGAATGATGCAGTGAAGATCAAATCAGGCAAACAGATGATCAATCAAGAAAGAGATTTTCTCACAGTAGTCGTATCCGCCAGAAAAGAATACGGTCCGGTGGTGGAATACTATTATGGTCTGCCTCTGCACTATACAGCTAAAGAAAAAGCTTCAAGCGTTGCCAAAAATAAACTATCCTCAAATTCGGTAAGCCTGTCTCAATTCATCTTTGGCTCACCTTTTGACGTATGGTTTGAATTCAAATCCAGCGATAGGAAGACTTATGTGTCACCTCTTTTCTTCTCCACTAACACGGAAGAGGAAGTATTTGTCTCCTATCAGTTTGAATTAAACCCCATGCAGAAGGAGAAAACAAGAAATGAGTGGGAAGGAATTAAGAGTGGCGAAGGAATCCGTTTTGACAAAGGTCAATTTCGCATCACCGGAGTGTCCGATTTTGACTGGTCGTATGGTTGTTCTCCCACTGCTGCCGCTGACGTCTTGGGATATTGGGATGCTAACGGCTATCCCCTGCTCATAGATTATACCTTCAATCGCTATGATCCTTTGGAGGGGGAATGGGATTATAACGTACCCAACGTTCAGCAACAGCTTTCCTGGGCTATGCACACCGATTCGACCACTGGTGGAACGTCACTCTCCGACATCGGTCCGGGGACCAGAACCGTATGTAATCATCCCGACTATCAAAACAATTATGGATTTAGCGATCATACCGATTATACCCAGAGCTTAGGTTATCTGATAAATGAGATCCGCCTGGGTTATCCTGCCATCTGGAACGTATTCAGTCATCCCACCTATGGAAATCATAGTATGTGCGCCATGGGCTGGGGTCCTGGCACACCCGATACTGCCTTTATCTGTTTGCACGATACCTGGAGCTCGACGCCAGTGGAAGTATTGGTAAACTGGAATGGCTGGGCCAATGAGCGTTACCCGGTTGGTATCCGCGCTTCCGCTTCCACACCTTACAATTATAACAACGTCCATGCCAATAAAGCCTCTATGACCGTTACCAACTATGGCGCCATAGGGGATGAATCGGGACAGGATTTTGTGTGGAATGGAACGGACCAGCTTTTTGATGGCACTCTGATTTTATCCTGGGTGGTTCCCGGCGATACCATGATCGCCATGGACATGTTTAACCTCCATACCAAAAACAGCTGGTATCCTTACGAGAACTTAGTCATTCGCGACACCACCTTTGGACAGTTTGGTGCGACGGCCTTCATCGACACCATTGGTTTGGGAGTCGAGATACAGCAATACTCGGTCGGATCGTCTAATTCTGTTTATGGAGAATTCATCCTCCAGCAGTATGTGATCAGAAATTTATCCGACACAGCAATGGAAGCTTACGTCTCGCTCTGTTTGGACTGGGACGTCTACGATGCTTATAATAACCTGGGTGGAATGGACCAACCGCATAACCTTTGTTGGCAGACGGATCCTCGAACTGCATACAAGAAGTATCGCTTTGGGATTTTGCGGGTTCCCATTGACGACAGCTTGTGCTACAGTTTTGTAGGAGTTAGAAATCCGGTTTACGTATGGCCTCAGCAGGACTTCAGAAATGATCAGCTCTGGAATCTGATCACCACCCCGGGCTGGACAAACTATTCCACCCCGGATACCGACTTTTGTCAGCTTATGACTCCCAGAAAATTGACCTTACCGCC
>Ga0315288_10000718_pt1 | contig 41866 bp, 31 predicted proteins | sample YL17G11_20_MG_FD_203454 | JGI IMG/M metagenome (GOLD analysis project Ga0315288, IMG submission 203454) | Sediment microbial communities from Yellowstone Lake, YNP, Wyoming, USA - YL17G11_20 | ecosystem: Environmental > Aquatic > Freshwater > Lake > Sediment | place: USA: Wyoming | collected...
TCTATCACATTCCAGAAGCTTCGCATTGAGAAATTTTCTCCGCTTAGGAAAGTTGCGGAAAATACACCGGGGTATCACGTTACCGCCAGGGGCGAGCTTTATTCAGATACCTATAGCCATGCGTCTTTGAAAAAAATAGGCAGGCAGATAAAATTTTCATTCTATACACCGCTTCAGATCTTAAAAATACTGAGGAAATTCCTGGCAGTGAAATTTTTCACTTTTAATGAAATGGTCATATTCATGGTAGCTGGTCCGAGCCTATTATGGAGCGTATTAGTGCGAGAGATAAAGAAGGGGCGGCTCGGCGACTCTTTAAGGCGTATATTTGTAAATAAAGCGTAAGGATTTTCAGTTGTCATTTTGTGACTTGGATATTGTTGGCAAAATTTGCCCCGCCCCTTGCGATCGGTATTATGAAAATGTTAAGTGCTTTATGGCGTTTTTAATTGCCCCAAATACGCGATATGATATACTGTTATCGATAAGAGGGTATCCATGAATATCTATTTTACTATTAGGCAGCATAAAGACCGGGCGCTTTTGTTATGTAAACTTCTTACCATTATATGCAGTATCTCGTTTTTGGCTGGATGCTCTACGCTGCCCATCAGAACGTCCCAAAAGTATTCGCTGGAAGACCTGTATAAGCGCATAAATTACAGGACAGAAGGCCGATACAGAGTGGTGAATATCTTTTACGCGACGAGTAGAATTGTTGACCGGACAGCCGGCTCATTACCAGAATTTAAGCCTGAGCTTGCCAAGGCGACAACATACGGTACCCTCGATATGAGGATAGACCCGCGAGTGAAGATAGGCACTATGCTGCCGGACAAGATAAAGAAGAACGGCTTGGTAGAGATGCGGGAAGTAAAGGAATTGGATCCGGATATTTTTGTAAAGCAGCTGTCCGAAGCCGTGAAGGCGTCTCCTCATAACTCCGTGCTCGTCCTTGTGTTCGGATATAAAGACGGCTTTGAGGCTACAGCAATGAAGGCCGCTTATTTCGCGTATCTTCTCGATGTCGATACGCCGGTCCTCTTATTCGATTGGCCGGGCGACCAGCCGGTCGATATATCGGGCTACGTAAAGGCGCAATCCCTGGCCGCGGCCTCAGGGCCGTATCTGGCGGATGTTTTATCGAAGGTTGTACGCGAAGTAAAACCTCAGAAAATTTGGGTCGAGGCATCGAGCCTCGGCGCCCAGGTGATAAGCGATGCATTCGACCAGCTTTATAAATATCCTGATTTCGCCGACCAGGACCTCGAAATAGACCATGTCTTATTGGCGGCGCCGGACGTGAGCCGGGATGAGTTTAGCGATAAATTCAAAAAGGAATTCGAAGCCATCTCAAGAAAATTGACGGCATACGTCTCTTCCGATGACGGCGCTCTTCTGATGAGCGGCATGATAAATCAGGATACGAGGCTCGGCCGCGTGAAGGTGCGGATAAAAGAGCCGGAGCAGTTCGAGGAAGCCAGGGAACTTCTTTACCTAAAGTCGCTGTCTCCGGACCGGTTCACTGTTATCGACGTGACCCCCGTCAATGACTCAAGCTTCAGGCACGGATACTACCTGGAATGCTCGGAATTTTACGATGATTTTTACATGCGCATACTTGACGCTAAGCCGAATGTAAACAGATGGCTATATCTTTTGAAGTCCAAGGACGGCGCGGATTACTGGGTCATGCAGCGCTCATAAAGACATGCAAAAAAATTCTATATGGAATATTCTGTATGTCTTTTTTTTAATATATTTTTAACCTTCGCGAACACAAAGATAGCACACTCGGTGCTCAAAATTGAAAAAAGGACTGGAAGTTTCGTAAAAATAAATGTACTATATATATCCATATTTAGAAGTATAATATAATAACCAATATAAAAAAGCGGGGTTTATGCATAATCAATTAAAGCCTCTTCTAATAGGGGATCTGGAAATAAAGATACCAATTATTCAAGGTGGTATGGGAGTTAAAGTATCTACGGCTTCTTTGGCCAGTGCAGTTGCCAATTGCGGCGCAGCGGGAACCATAGCCAGTGTAGGCCTTGCGTATGGCATAGATGAAACAGGGAGAGAGTTTGTTGAGGCCTCAAACGAAGCGCTCCAGAAAGAAATACGTCTCGCTAAGAAATTAACTAAAGGGGTTGTAGGCGTAAATATAATGGTGGCTCTTAGCAATTATGAGGATTTAGCGCGGACTGCGGCAAAAGAGAATGTGGATTTTATTATTTCGGGTGCGGGATTGCCTTTGAGTTTACCGGAATTTACCAAGGCAACCTCAGTAAAACTTATACCGATCGTTTCATCGCCAAGAGCGACCGAACTTATAATCAAAACATGGAAGAGGCGTTATGATCGCCTGCCGGATGCCATTGTTGTCGAAGGTCCAATGGCAGGCGGGCATTTAGGATTTAAATTTGAAGATTTAAAATTACATACAACGACCAGTTTAGAGGATTTAGTGGTAGATATTTTAAAAGTGGTTAAAGGGTATGAAAGTGAATTTGGCATAAGTATTCCGGTTATAGCGGCAGGAGGGATATTTGACGGAAAAGATATCGCTAAATTTCTAAGATTGGGAGTTAAGGGTGTCCAAATGGCGACCAGATTTGTTGCCACCTTTGAGTGCTCCGTACCGGATGAATTCAAGAAATTATATATTGCGGCCAGGGAGGAAGACATAGTTATCATTGATAGCCCTGTCGGCTTGCCAGGAAGAACGATAATGACTAAATTTGTTCATAAAGTTATTCATGGTGAAAAGATGCCGTTTAAATGTAGCTATAAGTGTCTTAGGACTTGTGAACCCACGCTTGTCCCATATTGCATAGCCAAGGCCCTGTGTAACGCTGTCGATGGCGATCTAGATAATGCCGTTGTCTTTGCGGGGAGTAATGTTGCGAAAGTGAAAGAGATCGTATCGGTAAAAGACCTGATACATGAACTCGTTGATGAGACAAATGCGGCCCTGGCAAGCACGTCCGATAGGCAATAGCTCACTTTCGGCACACTCGAAAATACAATTTTCATAACTCATTGATTTACAAGTAGATAGCATTTGGAGTAATACTTCCCTGTTGTTCCCACCATATCATCACAAAAAGCCTGTCTCGACGGAATAGCGTCGGCGGGCTTTTTCTATTGTGAAGCAAGCTGGCTACGGATATTTGTATGTATTATCAGAGCGATATTAGGTTAAAAAAAGTAAGTTATGTTTATCAAAAATTTCTTTTCTCGCTGTGTATATATGAATGAGGCTATTAAATTTTTTTGCCCTGAATTTAAATAGTTTTAGTAAGAAATAAAAAAGGAGAACCAAATGAATTTCCTGAAAATTTTGCTTACGAGCATCATCCTTCTCTCTTTTCTGGGCAACACATACGCGCAATCCGAGAGGCTCATAGCCAACGCGGAAAAAATTTTAAGTATGACCACCCCTTCTCTAGAAACTAAAAATATGAAAAATAAGGAAAAGGAGGATGAATTCTATGGTCTGAAATGGACGCGCAAAGACATCCTCAACATGTTAAAACAGGCGCGGGCCGATAACATTGGTATCAGAAATATACTTAATGCCATAAAAGCCGCAAAGAAGTTGGCCATTGAAATTTTTAACCCCGTGGATCGAAAAATAGAGGTAAGCGACATGGAAATAAAAGCCGGTGTGCTTCAAGTGTGGTTAAGGCTCTTCGGCGATGAAAAACTTGTGGAAATCCCCGTGGAAGTAGACGTAAGGACAGGGCGTGCGCGCATGGACCAGCATATCATCGACGGGGTGGTTAGGGCGCGTGAAGAAGCTTCAAAAAGACTCGGCGTCGGCTATGAGCATATTCATGTAAGCGACCTTCTGCCCTATGCTGTAATCGGACCTGGAGGCGACCATGGATTCGATATCGTTATTGAAAGGTCATCCTTCAGGTTCACATTCAGATATAGCATACCTAATAATAGCCTCCGGCTTACATCGCTTATAAATACAAAAACAGGACAGGACCTGCTTAAAAACGCCGCCGCCTACCTGGAAAAGATCATGGCTCTCAAAGGGTTTGAGCTTGATAATTGGGGTCTGGGGACGAATAACCTTGTAGAGTTCACATTCGCGCTTGAAGACGAATCAAGACTAAAGATCAAAAGCGACGATCATTATGATGAAGCCGGTGTTTTAAGAGAAAGGGATTTTGAAGTCGCTACATATGATGCTTCCGGCAACCTTCTATCCTCACACCATAGTACAACAACGTACAAGTATCATAGAGGTGGTGCGTTAAAAAATGAGGAATGCGAATATAATAACTACGACGCGTCCGGCAATCTCATCAAATCAGGTAAGGTCAGCTATGCATACGACAAAAGCGGTAGAGAAGTAGCAATGTATAGCGAGGTTCATATATATGACGGGAACGGCCACCTTTTGCAGTCAACTTATGTTAAATATTATGACGTCCCTTGGGGCAGTAAGAGCGCTAAGATGAGAGAGGAAACCACCGAATATTATAATGAAAATGGCACCATAAAGGAAAAGAGGGATGAACAGAATCTTTACTCCCCCGACGGAAAGCTTGTAAGTACACAATTGACTATAAGAACATATGAATACAATGAAGACGGCGCCCTTAAAAAAATGATATACAGATATTCCTTATCCCGTCCTTCCGGCGAAATAGCAGTACTCCAAGAGAACACAACAGTGTACGAGTACAATGAAAACGGGACATTAAAGGAAGAAAGGACGGAAGAGCATTATCTTGTAGGATTGTGTATAGATGTTATGGGTCATACACTTAACGTAGTGCGCACGACAATAACGTATGATTACAATGAAGACGGTACCGTAAAAAGCGCGATCGGGCGAGTCAGCAATTATAATGCCTCTGAAATGCGCGTCAGTTACAGTGATAATATAACGACATACAAATATTACGAAACAGGCGCTTTAAAAGAAGAAAATATCACGAGTAAGGTTTATTATGGTAATGGCAAGCTTTTTCAGACATATAATCAAACGAAAACATATTCATATTATGAAAACGGCAAGCTCAAAGAGTACATAGAAGAGGGCCACCAGTATGACGCTGCCTTAAACAAAATCATCCTCAGTTATAAAGAAACATTAGAATATGATGAGAATGGTTTGTTAATAGAAGCTGGGTGGGAAGCGCACTATGATGCGCCTTGGCCGGGTACTTACTCGGAATATAGCACATCGACATTTGGATACGATGAGAAAGGAAATTTACAGAAGCGTAAAGATATCGGCAGCATGCATGATGCAAACGGAGTAATGAGAGGTTCGGTTGAGCAAGAAACAACTTATGACGCAGACGGTAATATCGAAACCCTTTATTATATTGAATCTGATTTTGATGACACGGGTAAACTATCTTCAAAGGCAGCTATCATTTTTACGGAATCCCGGGAAGGAGAGGTATCCTGGTATACTGTTGGATACGATGTTGATGAAAAAGGCAATGTCACCCATACGCACGTTTATGATATAGATGGAAACGAGATAGAAAATTTGGGCGGTGAGGGCGATATACATCCCGTCGATATTCTAAAGAGCCTAAACAATCCCTCTGCGGATCTATATGCGCATAAAGACGAAAAGAACGTTGACCCGGAAATCCTCCAGCAAAAAGCCCTTGAGGCGAAAGCGTGGGCGCAAGCTGCTGACAAGCGCTTTATAAACGAGATGGCGACCAAGAGAAAAGACTTTCTGCCCGTGCAGAAAAAACAATAGTATCAAAGAATGCGGTTATTCAAAATATAAAAGAAATATCGAGCAGCACACTTTTAGCACACTTTCATTTTGGCTTTCGTAACTCATTGATATATAAGTAGGCATGAAATCTAGTAATACTTCTCCGTCGTCCCCGCCATGAAAATTTGGCGTGCACAAAATAGATATCCAAATTTCTCAAAGGGGGAAACGTTGTTTCCCCCTTATGACGTTCGCTAACTCACCTGTTGCTATATAGTCTCGCTCACTGTATCTCCCTTCCTTAAATGTATTTGATTCTTTAAACACCGGTTATCTTGATTAAGGGAAGGGGAATATTTCCCCTTCCCTTAGCAATCCTAACCCTTTTACATATGTGTCGCTAACGCGACGTGAGTTATCGACTATCTTTGGCCAAATTTTATGTTGAAGGACCTTAAATCAATTTTGCCCCTCGTAATAGCTTGCAAAATTCCCATGTGGGGAAACGTGGTTTTCCCCTTCTTGGCGTTCACTCACCGATATGTAATAGCTAACGAGTTCGTTCGCTGTCACCCCCTTCCCTTAGAACTGTAAGTCTGAATAGCAGGTCTTCTTTATCATAAGAGAAGGAAAAACATCCTGTTTTTCCCTATCGGCGCACGGATGTCTTGGTTTCGAATAGAATTTATCGGGAAAGGCCGTCTTTGGCATCCGCGTTTTTAAAAGGTATCCTGATATCGAAGAGCTGCTGATGAAAAAATACTGAGACGATCGACATTTAACCCCACCCTCTCCGCCAGTAACAGAAAATCCCGGATTTTTGTAGAACACACCTTATAATGGATTCAATGGTGTTTTGTGTGGATGGAATAACGGTCCTTGAGAGATTTGTTCACGGATATAGCATTATTTTAATTGAGCTTCTCTTATTTTCATGTATAATCATTCATATACGCTGTTTAATTCAACGCGGATTTACCCGCGGTATTATGATGATATCATAGAGAGGTGATAACATGAAAAAAGCATTAATCACGGGCATCACCGGACAGGATGGGAGCTATCTTGCAGAATTCTTGCTCGACAAAGGATACGAAGTCCACGGGCTTATACGCAGAGCGAGCACATTTAACACGCAAAGATTAAATCATATTTATATAGATCCGCACGCATCGGGAGCCCACCTCTTCCTCCATTATGGCGACCTGGCGGATTCAGAGCAGATCTCATACATCGTACACAATATACGGCCCGATGAAGTATATCATCTGGGTGCACAAAGCCATGTCAAGGTAAGCTTTGATATGGCAGAATATACCGGCGAAATCACGGGGCTGGGTACGACAAGGCTTCTGGAATGCATCAGGATAAGCAGGCATAATATCAGACTTTATCAGGCCTCGACGAGCGAGATGTTCGGGTCTTCCCTGCCGCCTCAGAATGAACGTACACCATTTAAGCCGAGGAGTCCGTATGCGGCATCCAAACTGTACGGATATTGGATGGCAGCAAATTATAGAGAGGGATACGGTCTCTTCATATCCAACGGCATTTTATTTAACCACGAATCCCCCAGAAGAGGCGAGACCTTTGTGACGAGAAAGATCACGAGAGGCCTTGCGAATATCATCGCGGGAAAAGATAAGAAGATATTTTTGGGTAATCTCAAGACAAAAAGGGACTGGGGCTATGCCCCTGATTACATAGAAGGCATGTGGCTGATGCTACAGACAAAAGAACCCTGCGATTATGTTCTTGGAACGGGCGAGATGCATACGGTAGAGGACTTTATAAAAGCGGCATTTCAATATGCAGGACTTGAGCATAAAAAATATATCGATATCGATAAGGACTATTTTAGGCCAACCGATGTGGAAGAGTTAAGAGCAGACTATTCTGCGGCAAAGAAAAAGTTGGGGTGGCAACCCAAGATAAAGTTCCGGGAACTTGTAAAGATAATGGTTGACGCAGACTTGAGACTCGCGGGTTTAAAACCGATCGGCGAAGGTGACAAGATCCTGGCTAAGAAATACCCAAAGAGATGGTGGAGAAACGATTGATGGATTTCTGGAAGGGTAAAAGAGTCCTTGTGACTGGCGGCGCGGGATTTCTTGGATCATACGTTACTGCCAAGCTAAAGAAGCTGAAATGTAAAGACATATTCGTCCCGGATATAAGAGAATATGATCTGACGAATACCGAAGCGATAAAGCTGGTATATAGGGATTCAAAACCTGATATTGTTATTCATTTAGCGGCTAAAGTCGGCGGTATCGGTCTTAATAGAGAAAAGCCGGGCGAGTTATTTTACGACAATCTCATAATGGGTGCTCAGATGATGGAACAGGCAAGACGATCCGGAGTAAAAAAATTCGTTGCTCTTGGGACAATATGCTGCTATCCAAAATATACTCACGTACCGTTTAAGGAAAAAGATCTTTGGATGGGTTATCCCGAAGAGACGAACGCTCCTTATGGTTTAGCAAAAAAGATGCTTCTCGTGCAATCGCAAGCCTACCGCGCGCAGTACAATTTCAATTCTATTTTCCTTTTACCGGTAAATCTTTATGGACCGGGTGATAATTTCGATCCACGTAGTTCCCATGTAATACCTGCTCTTATCAAGAAATGTTTCGACGCGATAAAGGATAGGAAGAGAGAAATTATTGTATGGGGGACGGGGAAGGCTACGAGAGAATTTTTGTATGTCGAAGATTGCGCCGAAGGCATTCTATTAGCGACTGAAAAATATAATAAATCAGACCCGGTTAACATTGGCGCAGGATTCGAGATCTCGATAAAAGATCTCATAGCATTGATCGCTCAGCTTTCGGGATTTGACGGCAAAATTATATGGGACAGATCTAAGCCAGATGGCCAACCGAGAAGATTTCTTGATACATCGAAGGCAAAAAGAGAGTTTGGATTTGTCGCGAAGACCCACTTTAAGGATGGGCTCAAGAAGGCTGTAGACTGGTATAGAGCTCATAGAGCATGATATCGTTTAAAGAATTTACCAGATCTGGACGTTTAGGGAATCAGCTATTCCAATATGCTTTTTTGCGCACTATGGCACGCAAGCTTAAGACAAGCTTTTACTGCCCAAAATGGATAGGGGATGAAGTATTTGATCTGGACGACAAAGGTGAAAGAGCGAGTGAATTAATAAATATCAGCAAAGAACATGTTGAGCCTGAATTGCATTGCGGGTTTAATAAAGAGGTGTTTAGCATAACTGATGGCACAAATATAAAAGGCTATTTTCAATCAGAAAAATATTTTGACGCAGTTCAGGTAAAAAAATGGTATACGTTTAAAGAAGCGGCTATAGTACGGGTAAAGGATAAATATAAAGAAATAGATTTTTCACAATGCGTCGGAATGCATATCAGGTTCGGTGATTTTGAATATAATTCCAGAGTTTATATACCTCGAATATTTTATTATAAAAAGGCCCTATCTCTTGTAAATAATAAAAAACATATTATTACGTTCTCTGATGAAATAAAAAAGGCAGAAAGATATTTTCATGGTATTGCGAAGGACCTTATCTATATCTATGGGAACGAGCCATATGAGGACCTTTATCTGATGACTCAATGCCGCGATTTCATAGGTTCGTGCTCAACGCTTAGCTGGTGGGGCGCTTGGCTTAATTGTTATAAAGGTCATATAATTGTAATGCCAAAATATTTTTTTAGACCTGGTCTTGTTAACAATTCAAATGACATACAATGCGGAGGTTGTATTTCATTAAGAGCGTGCCTCATGTTTATTGATGACTATAATGTTGTAGTATTCCGGAGAAAGATAAGAAAGTCTATAAGCAAATTGCTTGACCATACACCAGGCATAAAAAGGTATATAAAAGAATTTATCTCAAACCTTAACGCAAGTAAAAACGCGTTCGATGAAAATAGGTCTGACAAAGACGTAAAATAATCATACCTGCCCAGTATTCCGTTATTCCTATGCAGAAACTGCGCGGGCGAAATAACCACCCTGTGAATTCCAGTAAACATTAAGCCTATTTTTTAATCAAAAAGTGTCTTGAATTTAATCATCTCAGCTGATACAATACTTTCAAATTATAATAATAAGGAGGAAATATGCCGCGCCATTCTGACATTCATAAGGTGTTAATAATAGGTTCCGGGCCGATCATCATCGGTCAGGCTTGTGAATTCGATTATTCTGGGACTCAGGCCTGCAAGGCCCTCCGGGAAGAGGGCTACGAGATAATACTGGTCAATTCCAATCCCGCGACCATTATGACCGACCCCGGCATGGCCGACAAGACATATATCGAACCGCTTACCGTCGAAAGCCTCGAGAAGATCATCGCCAAGGAACGACCTGACGCTCTCCTGCCAAATCTTGGTGGACAGACCGGCCTCAACCTTTCCTCAAGCCTTCATAAAGCAGGTATTCTGAAGAAATACGGCGTAAAGATCATAGGTGTAAAGGCGGACGCGATCGAGCGAGGAGAAGACAGAGAGGCTTTCAAGGAAACCATGAAAAAGCTGGGCATATCCGTCCCCCATTCCGAGATATGCCATTCCATGGAAGAGGCAGAGAAGGCTGTGGTAATGTTTGATTATCCGGTCGTGATCCGTCCTGCCTATACTCTCGGAGGAACCGGCGGAGGGATCGTGTACAATAACGAAGAGCTAAAGATAATAGTGACGCGCGGATTGGCCGCCAGCCTTATTCATCAGGTACTTATAGAAGAGTCTGTTCTTGGATGGGAGGAGCTCGAACTCGAAGTCGTGAGAGACGAAAAAAATCAGAAGATAACGGTCTGCTTTATCGAGAACATCGATGCTATGGGCGTTCATACCGGCGACAGCTTCTGCGTCGCGCCCATGCTTACAGTGCCTGAAAAACTTCAACGCAGGATGCAGGAGTTATCATATAGAATAGTCGAGGCGATCGGCGTAGTGGGCGGAACGAATATACAATTCGCCCATAATCTTAAAGATGACCGTCTAGTGGCCATAGAAATCAATCCTCGAACTTCCCGTTCCTCGGCGCTGGCGTCGAAAGCGACGGGATTCCCCATCGCGCGGATCTCTACAAAACTCGCCGCAGGTCTTACCTTAGACGAGATCCCTTATTGGAAAAGCGGCACTCTCGAAAAGTACGAACCGGGCGGCGATTACGTTGTTGTAAAATTTGCCCGCTGGGCGTTCGAAAAGTTTCCGCAGGCGAAAGATATCTTAGGGACACAGATGAAGGCGGTCGGCGAGGTTATGAGCATAGGCAAGACATTCAAGGAGGCGTTCCAAAAGTCAATACGCTCCTTGGAAAATAAGCGATACGGACTTGGTTTTATAAAAGACTTCGGTTCGCTTTCAGAGGAAGAGCTGCGCAAGAAACTCGCATTCCCCTCGAGCGAGCGAATATTCCTGATATACGAGGCGCTTCGTAAGGGTATGAGCGTTGAAGAGCTTAACCGCATAACCTATATCGGCAGCTGGTTCATAAATGAGATGAAAGAGCTCGTAGGGTTCGAGGAGGAGATGCGCTCCTGCCCGTGGAGTGCCTTCCCCGACGCGAAGCTGAAGAAGGCAAAAGAATGGGGATTTTCCGATCAATATCTCGCCAAGCTATTCAGAGTAAAAGAGTCGCTTATCCGGAAGAGGCGGTATGAGTTAATGGGTAACGCGCGGTTTGATTCGGTCCCGGTAAGCGGCGTAAAGAATGCGGCTTATTATTATTCAACCTATTCTCCCGGCAAGGATACGGTCCCTGTATCAAAAAATAGAAAGATCTTGATACTGGGCGGAGGACCAAACAGGATAGGACAGGGGATCGAGTTTGATTATACCTGTGTCCACGCGGCCTTTGCCTTGCGCGATGAAGGGTATGAATCGATCATGATAAATTGTAATCCCGAAACGGTTTCAACCGATTATGACACTTCCAATAAGCTGTATTTCGAACCGTTAGTGGTGGAAGACGTCCTTGCTATTTATCAGAAAGAAAAACCGGAAGGCGTTATAGTTCAGTTTGGAGGACAGACGCCGCTCAATATATCCCAGGAGCTTCAGAATAACGGAGTTAATATACTGGGGACGAGCCCTGAAAGCATCGCCTTCGCGGAAGACAGGGAACTTTTCCGCAGAAAGATGATAGAGCTTAATATCCGTCAGACGGATGGAGGGACGGCTTTTTCTATCGAAAATTCCTTGGATATCGCGAATAAGATAGGGTATCCGCTTATGGTAAGGCCTTCTTTCGTATTGGGAGGAAGGGGGATGGAAATAATCTATGATGAAGCCGCTCTGCGCAAATACGCCGAAGAGGCCATCCAGGTGAGCCCTGAGCACCCCATGCTTGTCGACGAATTCCTTGAGGACGCGCTTGAATGTGAAGTCGATGCCCTTTCGGATGGAGAGCATACGTTTATCGCGGCCGTTATGGAGCATGTGGAACAAGCCGGCATTCACTCGGGGGATTCCGCATGCATGATCCCTCCCAAGACAATAAAACCGGAGCACCTGAAGACGATCGAAGACTATACGGTAAAGATCGCGAAGGAATTAAAAGTTGTCGGCCTTATCAATATACAGTATGCTATCTGCAATGACGAGGTCTATATACTGGAAGCGAACCCGCGCGCCTCGAGAACGGTCCCGTTCGTCTCCAAGGTAATCGGCATACCTATAGCGCGGATAGCTACACAGCTTATGCTCGGCAAAAAGATAAAGGATTTCCCGGAATTGCGTCATCGCCGCCTAAACTACGTCGGGGTCAAAGAGGCTGTCTTCCCATTTAATATGTTTCCTGAGGTAGACCCTGTCCTGGGGCCCGAGATGAAAGCAACGGGCGAGGTAATGGGGATCGCCAGGTCCTTCGGCCTTGCCTTCTATAAGGCGCAGGAAGCCGTCGGCACTCCCCTGCCGCGCACAGGAAAAATCCTCCTAACCGTTTCTGATAAAGACAAGAAAGAACTGGTGCCGATAGCGAAACGGCTGGAGAAACTAGGCTTTACCATTTATGCCACAGAAGGCACGCATAAGTATCTTAAAGACAAGGACGTGTCGTCGGAATTGATCAAGAAGCTTCGGGAGGGTCGGCCGAACATCGCCGATTCCATCAAGGACCGGCAACTCAACCTTATCATTAATACGCCGGAAGGCAGATACGGGAAGCACGATGATAGTTACATACGTATGATGGCAATTCAGTATAAGATCCCCTATATGACAACGATCTCGGCGGCAAAAGCGGCCGTTGAAGGTATTGAGGAGGTTATGAAAGGAGAAGACAAGCCTATGGCCCTCCAGGAATATCACCGGCAGGACGCGGAAGGGGCTCTTGCGGCGAAACGATAGTAACAGATCCATCGCGCTTTGTCTAAAAAATATATATCCACAGGCACCGCCTGGGAAATAATCAAGGAATAGTCGTCCTTGCATTAATAAAAAAACCCGCGGCAGTTTAAAGCCCGCGGGTTTTTGTTTCATATGGGGATAACACTATTTATTCGCTGACCATTTAAGCACATTGACTTGTTCGTGTTTTGGCAAGACGTATGAGGATTCTTCCAGGTCGATAGTTTTAATCTTATCCCTTAGCTTCTCGAAGATCTCGCTTACTTCCCGGCTGTCCCGAGTCGTCACCAAATGAAATAATTCGCGATAATTTTTATACAGGTTTATCTTTAAGTCATCTTTCAGATAAAACCCCTCGTCGGTTATTTGATAGAAGGAATAACCGCAATCCTTAAGAATTTTTATCACATCCGGATCAAATACCGTAACGACCTCTAATAATATATCCGGTTTATGCGCATTGAGTGTCTTCACTGCCCCGCGTATAATATTCAGCACATAAGGCCCACCCGACGTCTTGATCAAGAGGTTCCCTTTGAGGATCTGAGAATTCAAATAATTGTCCAAGGATACGGCATTAACCGGTATCTCCTGGACATAGGTTTCCCCCGGCCGCTTTGCGAGGGTCCCCTGCATATTAGATGCGCCTACGTAAAAAGTCTGGGTTCCTGTCTTATCGGCGATCGCCAGCTTTTCGCATTTAATATTCTTAAACCCGCTCAGTCTAATGTTCTCTGACAGAATAGAAAAATTGGATGGATCCGGTTCAAAACTTATAACCTGCATTTCGCTGTTCTCGGAAGCGGCTAGCATTGAAAAATAGCCCACATTAGCCCCTATGTCTAAAAAAGTTTTTTTGTCCTTCAATAGTTCCGCAAGAAGTAGCGTCGCTATCGGCTCATAATATTTCCACCCATCCCAATACAACCTAAAGGCCATGTATGACTTATCCAAATTTGTCAGCTTGACCGGTTTACCATTTACAAGATTTATTTTGGCAATACGGCCTTTATACCACTCATATTTTGTTCTTAGCCCGATAGGGCGCAATAAGAAACGAGCAAGCCCTGAGCTCTCGGAAAGGATCCACATGATCTGGCACAGTAACATTTTTATTTTGATTACTATTAAATTTTCCATATCCGCCTTTTAATATATTTATTTAATATTTAAATAAGATATTATGGATGACTTCTATTTATATAATATTACCATACGAGATAGACAAAGACCATTTTTTTAAACGAGATCCGCGTAAAACTATCATTTCAATGATTCGTAACAAATTGTATCTTTGTCCTAAGGCTGGGGCGCATAAGATTTTAGATATATTGATAAAAATGTATCGCTCTCTTATTCGCCCCGGCCTTTCTTAAACATCCTTTATTTCACATGCCTTGCGGAAGTCCCGCTTATTTTATATTCCCCTTCTTGCAGCATATGGTATTGTCTCACACAATGAAATCTTCCCAATTATAATTTTATATGATAAAATAACAATGGCCTAGTTATAATGAATGATAACGATAAAATAAGGACGGCGATGACCGGGAAATATTCCAATCTATTACAATTTTGGTTTGCGCGCTTTTACCGAGAACTGCATAGGATGGCAGTGCATTGGCTCTTGCACGTATGGAAGCCGGTCCAAAAAGTAGAAGAGGGATATACGCTAATAGTCGGCGTCATCCCGTCGTTAATCCCCGTTTTGTACGCAAACCTAAATTTTCTTCAAAAACAAGAACTAAATAACCTAAAACGTTTGATCCTGGTCTTCAACTGCCTTCGATCGCAGGCGGAAAGCTCCATTGAGCAAACATTACGTCAGCGTTATCCAAATCTGCCATTCCATTTTGTATACTACAATCTACCGCAGTGGATGGCGCTAAATATAAACAATAACTTTCCGTGGCTACACTGCTGGCTATCGTGGTCTTTGGGCATATCGGAAACATATACCCGTCATGCAATGTTACATGATGTTGACGCGCTGCTGATAACTCCTGATTTTATAGAATCGCGATATCGCGAGATACGAAACCGGGGTGTCCAATACCTGTGCTCGCGTTATTATGATGCGGCTAACGGCTTGCGCATGGAAGACAAAATGTTACATACGCTTGAGCTGTTTTTTGACGCCCAGGTCATAAAAGAGGTCTTTAGGCCGGCCGACTTGCTTAACCGTGTATATATGCTTAATGGTCGCAATGTAGATTTTGACATATTTCATTATGCACAATTCAAAAACGGGACAACGTCGCTTATGCCATTTACTGAAAATAAAGACTTGATCCATCCAAGCCAGATGGTAAGTCAATATGTGATGCTTGTTAATAATAATAAAAAGATGCCAATAAGGGTCAATAATATCCTTTTGCTTCCATATTATTATTATCTCGGCGGCGACAGCCAACTTATGGAAAATTTGATAGAACAGATGAAACTATCGGGCGGGAAACGGGTAAGGCTGTCCGGCAAATACTATGACATTTCGGTACTTGATAAAACACATGTGGAATGGATGAAACAGCAGATATACATATTGGAAAATTCTTCTGTCGGCCAGGTCCGTCCTTTGGTAAAGCAATATCTTGACCTCATAGAATCTGCGCTAAATGCCTAGCAGGGGTTTTCGGCTACTAATTCAAGCTTCCTTTTTCGCGAGAGACCTTTTATCTCTGCCTCTCTCTTTCTCGCCAAAGACTCCTCGTCAAAGATTTCAGCATGAACTACTTTGCACGGTAGGCGCGACCTCGTGTATTTGCTGGCCCTTTTCTCATTATGGCATTTTAGGCGCTTTTTTAAATTTGTTGTTATGCCGGTGTATAAAGAGCGGTCATTACATTCCAGAATGTACAGAGTCCATGATGTCATTTTTATCGGTATTTCCCCGTAGAATTGCGAAATAGAATGGTAGTCAAGACAGGATTCGGCTACTTCGGCTCGCGAGACGCTCGCCTGCGTAGCCAGTTCGCATGTCATCAAATATTTTTTGAAAGAGGAATATTAAGGAGAAAACTTTTTTCTAAAAAGTTGTCTCCTTAAAAAGATTTGGACGCTAGCCCCGCTGTCTACAAACCGGTGGCGGGTCGAAGGCTCAAAAAGCACAAACAACACTTTTTGGGGCCGAAGACCAAATCTTTTAGTGGTGGGCAAGACAGGATTCGGCTACTTCGGCGTCCAGAGGCCCTCCGGGCCTACGGCCCGTAGGGCCGGAGGCTTTTCCTCGCTTCGTTCGGCGCTCGCGAGCTTCAAATCCCAGCAGCTTACCTTAATATAGATAGTATAAAGCCTGTTGTTATGGTGGGCAAGACAGGATTCGAACCTGTGACCTTTCGGATGTAAGCCGAATGCTCTAACCAGCTGAGCTACTTGCCCGTGTGTCTTATCGCAAAAATGATTATGTGAATTGACGGGCTGGTGCGTTAGGGTGAATATAATATCATGAACAGCCGCTACAAGCAACCGCCCTTAAGTTATTGATACAGGTTTTTGTTTAACCGATATCGAGAACACGCCGATCACTTGCGCGAGCCGGGCTTTGTTACGGGTATATTGTTTTTACAAAGAGGGCACTCGCCTTCTTTAAAAGTCTCTACCTTAACTTTTGCTAAAGACTCAAATCTCACGCCGAAATCTATCTTATCACTACTCCTATCAATGATGATACCTACCCCGACAACTATGCCGCCGGAATTTTTTACAACATCTATGACTTCTTTCGTTGAGCCGCCTGTTGTCACGACATCTTCCACGACGAGGACGCGTTCGCCGTTTTTAATTGAAAATCCTCGCCGAAGAACCATGGCGCCATCTTGCCTTTCTGTAAAGACGCCTTTTGCGCCCAATGCCCTTGCGACCTCATACGCTAATGTTATGCCGCCCAGGGCAGGTCCTATGACGAGGTCTATCTTTTCTGTTTTTGAAAATTTTCCGGCGAGCGCTGCGGAAAGCCTCTCCGCGATATTCGGATATTGCAGGACCAAAGCGCATTGTAGATATTTCTCGCTGTGTAACCCGCTCGATAGTCTAAAGTGGCCCTCAAGGAGGGCTTCATTGGCCTCAAATATCTTTAATACGTCTTTTTCTGTCATTTCTCCATCTCTTTTAATATCTCCTGCGCGGCTAATGCGGGGTCATTAGCCTCCGTTATGGGCCTGCCCACGACTATATAATTTGCGCCGGCCTTTATCGCTTCCTCTGGCGTGGCTATCCTCTTTTGGTCATAGGAGGCCGATAGGGCCGGCCTCACTCCGGGAGTGACTATCAAAAAATCTTCTCCTATCTCTTCCCGTATAGCTTTAGCTTCGGATGGCGACGCCACTACGCCGTCAAGGCCTGCGGCCTTGGCCAGCTTCGCCAACCTTAATACCTCGGACTGTATATTAGCATTTACGCCTATCTTCTTCAATCCATTTTCATCGAGGCTTGTCAATATAGTAACTGCCAGGATCCTGGGCCTAGTTATGCCGAGTTTCTCTGCCTCTCGTCTTGCGGCCTCGTGGGCCTCCTTCATCATATCATATCCGCCAAGCGCATGAACATTGAACATGAAAACACCGAACCTCGTCACGGCGGCGGCTGCTTTTGAAACCGTGTTCGGTATATCGTGAAATTTTAGGTCCAAAAACACGTCGCAATCCTTCTCTTTTACAATCTCAATTATGCCCGGCCCGCACGACGAGAAAAGTTCAAACCCGACCTTGAAGAACTTTACGTCGTTCTCCAGCTTATCAAGCATCTTTATTGCCTTCTCTTCGGTGCCTACGTCCAGCGCAACTATGAGCCTGTCCTTTGGGCTTACAGCCCCTTTCTTCATATGGTTTGGCATGTTCCTTATCCTAATTTTAATTTTCCGATCAGTTTATTTATATCTTCTATTTTATTATTCTTTAAATATTTTTTAATACCTTCGACGATCTCTGTCGATGCTTTTGGGTTCACGAAGTTTGCCGTACCCACTTGTATCGCGGTCGCCCCGCATAGCATGAATTCAAGGGCATCTTTATAATCCATTATGCCGCCTATGCCGATTATAGGGATATCGAGTTCTTTATGGGCCTCCCAGACCATCCTGAGGGCTATCGGTTTTATAGCCGGGCCGCTCAAGCCCCCGGTTATATTACCCAATTTCGGCCTTTTCTCTTCTATGTCCACTGCCATGCCTATAAATGTATTTACTAACGAAATGGCGTCAGCGCCTGCCGCCTCTGCTGACCTTGCGATCTTTGTTATATCGGTTACGTTGGGCGATAATTTCGCGATCACGGTCAGCCTTGTCGCGCTACGAACGGCCTTGACAACCCTATAGGTTGCCTTCTCATCCTGGGCAAGCAACCCTCCCTGCAGGCCATATTTAATATTAGGGCAGGAGAGGTTGAGCTCTATGCCGTCGACCCTGCTTATCCTGCTGAGGCGCATCGCCAGTTTTTTAAATTCATTTTCATTCTCCCCCGCTATGCTCACTATGACCGATGTATCAATTTTAGTTAGCAGGGGTATCTTATTATTTATAAAATCTTCCAACCCTTTATTCTCGAGGCCTATCGAATTAAGCATGCCGGAGGATGTCTCCACGATGCGGGGCGGCGGATTGCCGATCCGGCCCTTAACGGTGACTGTCTTGGTAACGATGGCACCGAGCGAATTTATATCAACGAGCTCATCGTATTCTACCCCAAAAGTCCCTGAAGCTACCATCACGGGGTTCTTGAGTCTCAATTTACCGATATTTACTGCTAGGTTCACCACGCTATATCCTCCGCCCTGAATATAGGGCCATCTTTACAGACCATCTTATATTCGAAGTCTGTTAACGTTTTTCGCACCCTTATAGGGCATCCGAGACATACACCTACGCCGCAGGCTATGCGTTCTTCGAGCGAGATCTGGCAGGGTATCTCTTTGGCCTTGGCTAATTGCGCGACCGTTTTCAGCATGCCTGTTGGCCCGCACGCGTAAATGGCGGACAGGTTGCGGCTGCCTGTTGATAGTGTAGACATTAATACGTCCGTCGCAAGGCCTTTACATCCCTTTGAGCCATCTTCGGTGACTATCTTTACGGCGCATCTTAATGACTTAAATTCTTTTTCGCACAGGACGTGAGACTTTGTCCTGGCCCCTATTATTGCGCAAACCTTGTTCTTCTTTTTCCTGAGTGCTTCGGCCAACGCTACAAGCGGCGCGACACCTATGCCTCCGGCAACGATCATGGCCGTCTTCGGCGATGAGATGATACTGAAGCCGTTGCCCAAAGGCCCTACGACGCTAAGATATCCGCCTTTTTTCTTAAGGGATAGCGCCTCCGTGCCTTTGCCTACGACCTCGTACAGCATCTCAACGCAGTTTTTTACTACCCGGTGGCAGCCGATGGGCCGCCGAAGGAATGGGTCGAGGCCTGAAGAGCTCTTGACCTCTAAAAACTGGCCCGGCCTTATATTGGCTGCGAGGTACGCAGATTTTATGCGCATCTTATAAAAATTCGGCGCAACCCATTCGTTTTGCATTATCATGACTTCAAGCTGTTTCATTATAAGCCCTCTCAAATCATTTAGAAAAAGCTCAACTGCTTCTCCGATGTCTCCTCGCCTTCTTTAAATATCTTTACCTTTCCATATTCGCCGTCGTACCCAGGCACTATATCGAGATTGCCGCGCCGGACATTTATTATACCTTTGGCGATCCTTTCGGGGCAGTTCAACATAAGTTCCTCGTCAGGTATATCCATAAGTATATTAAATTCTGTCCCAAAATTTTTTACCAATTGAAAGTATTCCTTTTCTACTTTTGCGGAATCGGCGCCCACCCTCATCGCGTCGGCTATTATTTCGGCCAACGGCACGAGGCTTTTGAAGGACGGGCTCGATTCATCGACAAAACCTTCCTTTCTGTCAGCTAAGCTTTCGAGCCTGTGCATCACACCTACAGTGACCCTCTTACCGCAGGCAGGGCAAATGTTATTTACCCTCACTGCCTCTTCGGGAGATAGCCGGGCCTTGCAGGCCCTGTGGCCGTCCCAATGATATTTGCCTTCTTCCGGGAAAAATTCTATTGTATATAAAAATTTGGTCTTGTCTTTTGTTTTTAATATTTTTATCAGCTCGGCGTAGTCTATCTTGTCTTTAAAGACATTTGCCTCCCGCCCTATCTTTTGAGGAGAATGAGAGTCCGAGTTGGATGTAAGACAGAATCTGTCGAGCTTTGACCAGCGCCAATTCATTTCAGGATCGCTGGATAACCCTGTCTCGATCGAAAATATCTTCGGGGTCTGGTCCTCGAAACATTCTTCCGGAGAATCGAACCCGGAGTTTGAGCCGAAGATGCTGAAATGGGGCGTCCAGGCGTGGCCCGGGATAAAGAATATATCGGGATCGATAGCGGAGAGCATCTTCACCATCTTGTCGCATTCCAGGCTAAGTATGGGCCTCCCATCGCTTGAAAGGATGCCGTATTTTGAAAGAGCGCGGTTTATCTCCTCGACAGCCCCGAGGCCAGGCGCGAATATCAAATTGTGGACCTTCCGGGTCCTCCCAGCCTTGAAATATATATTGGAGACCTCGGCGGTCAATATAAAGTATAGGCCTTCGTATGAATATAAACCCTTCCCCGCTTCTTTCAGGTTATCTTTTAATTCAGAAAACCAGAGAGGATGGGTGAAATCGCCTGTTCCCAAAAGCGAGACGCCCTTAATCTTCGCCCACTTCGCCAAAGAAACCAAGTCCATATCCTTAGACGTTGCGCGCGAGTATTTTGAATGGATGTGAAAATCCGCTATGAAAGCCATCTTCCGCCTCGCGATAGTTTCATCCGGGTCAAGCGTTAAAGCCGGGGTTTTGTCTTATCGTTCCTGCCCCTTAACGCTATTTAAAAATTTATCGACAAGCGCCCAGTGGGAACCCCGCCAATACACCTTTTTGCATCTTGGACACCTCATAAATAATTCCTGGGCCTCGAAGACGTATTTTGGCACATCTCTTTTTATGGAATCTCGTTCAACGCGTTCCAAATTCTCATTACAAAGAACACACCTTGTGAATAAAACATTTTTGTCTATGCTCAGGCCCAGTTTTTTAAAGAGTTGGACCAGCTGCTCTTCTACGAAATCGCTCTCTATCTTGACGATCCGCGTCCCTGTGAACCTGGACATCTTTGAATCGCGCGTAAGTATTATCCTGTCTTCCCTTAAACTTTCTACCGCAAGAGCCCTTCTATCCTTCTCTACCTTGGCATCAAACCCCAGGATCCTCAACCACTTGGAAAGCCTTCCAAGCTCATCCGTAAGTATAAATTTCATAACATCATTGATTCGTCTTTCATAACAAGCTTGCCCCCGACGAAAACGTGGGTTACCCTTGCCTTCAATGTCCAGTTTATAAACGGCGAGTTTTTCGATTTGGATTCTATAAAATCTTTTTTATAAACATATTCTTTGTCGGGGTCTATTATAACTATGTCGGCAACGCTGCCTTTTTTCAGGCTGCCTCTATTTACATTCGGTATCGCTGCCGGCCTTGTAGACATCTTTGATATGAGCGCTGGCCAGGATAGGACCTTTTTATCGACAAGCTCGGCCGCTGCCAAACTTAACGCGGTCTCAAGGCCTATTATCCCGAAAGGGGCGAAGTCAAATTCTACATCTTTTTCGGAATCTGTGTGAGGCGCGTGGTCGGTAGCTATAACATCGATCGTGCCGTCCGCAAGGGCCCTCTTTATGGCCTCTACGTCATCTTTGGTGCGCAGGGGCGGGTTCATCTTGGTGTTCGTATCATAGGTAACACAGCATTCTTCCGTGAGGGAGAAATAGTGGGGCGCCGTCTCCGCGGTCACGCCTACGCCTTCACGCTTCGCCTTACGTATCAGCTCAACGGATTCTTTGCAGCTTACGTGCGCTATGTGTATCCTGGCCCTGGCCTTCTTCGCCAACTCCAAATCACGTTTCACCATCTCATATTCCGCCTGCCGCGGGATGCCGCACAATCCCATCTTTGTCGAGATAAAGCCTTTATTTATGACTCCGCCTTTGGATATCTTGGTGTCTTCGCAATGATCGACCAGAAGAAGCGAATTGCGTTTTGAGTCCTTGAGGGCGCGCAACATAAGGATCTTGTCCTCTACGCACGCCCCATCGTCCGACACCGCGATAACGCCTTCCTTCCCCATAAGGCTGAAACTGGTGAGCTTCTTCGAGGCCCGGCCTACGGTGATGGCGCCCATAATGAATACATTGCACAGCGCGGTCTTTTTTATTATCTCTTTTAACCTTTTCGCTATCTTCGGATTATCTATTGGGGGCTCTGTGTTCGGCATGCAACATATGCTTGTGAACCCGCCGCGGATGGCCGAACGGGTCCCGCTAGCAACCGTCTCTTCATCTTCTCTGCCTGGCTCGCGTAAATGGACGTGCATATCGACAAATCCGGGCGCGACGATCTTACCCTTGGCGTCTATTATCTCGTCTACTTTCATGCTGATATCTTTGCCGACCGCACCTATTCTGTTGTCGACTACAAAGATGTCATTTATATCATTTATATTACTTGCAGGGTCGATCACCTTACCGTTTTTTATCAAATATTTCATTCGAGGCCCCCTCTTGCATTGCTCACCAAATAGAGCGCCGCCATTCTCACCGCTATGCCGTTGGTCACCTGCTCTAATATTACAGAGCTCTTGCCGTCGGCAACCTCGCTGGACATTTCTATCCCTCTGTTTATGGGGCCGGGGTGCATGACTATGATGTCTTGCTTACACTTTTTGAGCCGTTCTTCTGTTATGCCGTACTGTTTAAAATATTCCAGCTTCGACGGGAAGGCCTTTGCTGAATCCCTTTCGAACTGCATCCGCAAGACGTTGATGGCGTCGGCGTGCCTCAGCGCCTCGTCGAGGTCGGTGGTGACCCTGACGCCCATCTTTTCTATATCCGGCGGTATCAGCATGGGCGGGGCGCAGACCGTGACTTTCGCTCCGAGTTTTGTAAGGCCCCATATATTTGAGCGGGCAACTCGGGAGTGGGCGATGTCGCCTATTATGCTGACGTTCAGGCCCTCGATCCTGCCCAGCTTCGATTTCAGCGTGAACATATCGAGGAGCGCCTGCGTAGGATGCTCGTGCCAGCCGTCACCGGCGTTGACGACGCTAGATTTAACGGAGCGCGCCAATATGTTGGGCGCGCCGCTGCAATTGTGCCGCACCACTATTATATCTATCTTGAGGGCTTCTATGTTCTTGCCAGTATCTATTAAGGTCTCGCCCTTCTTCACGCTAGAGGCCTCTATCGCTATGTTTACCACGTCTGCCGATAACCGTTTTGCGGCAAGCTCGAACGATGTTCGGGTCCGGGTCGACGGTTCGTAAAAAAGGTTCACCACGGTCTTACCGCGCAGGGCTGGCACTTTTTTAATCTGGCGCGTGGTCACTTCTTTAAAACTCTGGGCCGTGTATAGAATAAGCTCTATCTCGTCTTGAGAAAGATATTCTAAACCGAGGAGGTCTTTCTTCGTCCAGACTGTCTTCGTACCCGAATTCGCCTTCATCTATCCTGTCTTTTCGCAGATCACTACTTGATCCTTGCCGTCGGTTTCTGATAATTTAACTTCAACGACTTCCTTTAGTGAGGTCGGCACGTTCTTCCCCACATAATCCGCCCTTATGGGCAGCTCTCTATGGCCCCTGTCTATCAAGACCGCAAGCTGTATTTGAGCAGGTCTGCCGAGGTCTATCAGCGCATCGAGCGCGCATCTCACGGTCCTCCCCGTGAATAATACGTCATCTACCAGCACCACTTTTTTGCCTGAGATGTCGAAATCTATCTCTGTGGCGCGCACGACAGGCTGCTCTGTGGCCTGGGTGAGATCGTCCCGGTATAAAGTTATATCGAGCGCCCCGACAAGCGGCCTGGCGCCGGTTATTCGTTCGATCTTTTCTGCCAGCCTTTCGCCCAGATAAGCGCCCCTATTCTTTATGCCGACGATGGCTATCTCCTCTATGGTCTTTATCTTTTCGATTATCTCGTGGGCGACCCTCTCTAGCGTCCTGTCCATCGACTCTTTGTCTAATATATTTGTCTTTTCCCTTAGTTCCATATGGGTCCCTCGTAAAAATAAAAAACCCGCCTATCTATTTGATAAGTGGGTGGCTGAACTATCTTCATTTTATTCCTTTCCCGGCCTCTCGGGACCGGATTTAAAAGGTTTATATCGTTTTTCATTGTAGTATATATCCCGCTTCTTGTCAACTTAAATCTATCACAGTATGACGATGAATTCTCCGCGCGGTTTCTCGATTTCGAAATCCTCTAAAAGCGCCTTCGCGTTTTTTCTTTTGATCTCTTCGAACTTTTTTGTGAGCTCCCTGGCCAACACCACCTCAACGTCACCATAAATCTCTAGGATGTCAGCCAATAATTTCACGATCCGGTGGGGCGATTCATACAAGACTACCGTCCTATCCTCATCGTGCAGTTTTTTTAATTGATTTTTTCGCTTTATGGGCTTGTTCGACAAAAAACCCGCAAAGGTAAATTTGTCCGTAGGCTTGCCGGAGATGGTTAGCGCGGTCAGGAGGCCTGATGGGCCCGGGATGGGGACTATCGGTATGCCGCTGTCTATGCAAAGACGTATTATTTTATAGCCGGGATCCGAGATGCCCGGCGTCCCTGCGTCTGATACCAGGGCGACGGACCTGCCCTCTTTGAGGATTTTCAGAAGATAATCTGTCTTTTGGATCTTGTTATATTCAAAATAGCTTGTCGTGGACGTTTTTATATTGTATCTGTCCAACAATATCTTGGTGTGGCGGGTATCTTCTGCGGCTATCAGGCTTACATTCTTCAGCGTCTCTATTGCACGCAATGTTATGTCTTCTAGGTTGCCTATCGGCGTTGATACTATGTATAACGTGCCCGGCATAAGATTACTCTACGGTTACGGATTTAGCGAGGTTGCGCGGCTGATCTATGTCATAGCCGAACTCCCTGGCCACATAATACGCTAAAAGCTGCAGCGGCACTATTACGAGAAGGGGGGAGAAGAGCTCCTCGACCTTCGGGACCTCGATCAAGTAATTTATATTGTGATGGAGTATCTCCTTATCGCCTTCCGTGGCTATCGCTATCACTATGCCATTTCTCGCCTTGATCTCTTGTATATTCGAGAGCATCTTGTCGTAGGTTGCGGATTTGACCGCTATGCACACTACCCAGGGGTTTTCGTCTATCAACGCAATGGGGCCGTGTTTCATCTCTCCGGCCGGATACCCTTCGGCGCTTATATACGATATCTCTTTGAGTTTCAACGCGCCTTCGAGGGCATTTGGATAATTTATGTTACGCGCCAGATATAAAAAGTAGGACTTATTGTGTTTCTCGAGATAATATCGCTTAAATTCCTGGGCGTAGGCGGCCAATACATTATAATCCGATTTATATTCCGAGAGGAGGTCGCTCGCGATGGCGGGGACCTTTTTGAACGCCTTGACCAGAAAATTAAGCCTGGCGCTGGATATCGTCCTTCTCGCCCTTCCAAGATAAAATGTTAATAGATAAAATATCGCGAGCTGCGCCGTATAGGCTTTTGTCGACGCAACCGCTATCTCCGGGCCGGCGTGGGTGTAGATAATCCCGTCGGCCTCCCTGGCTATCGAGCTTCCCAACACATTACATATGGCAAGAACCTTAGCGCCTTTCTTTTTCGCCTCCCTGAGGGCTGCGAGGCTATCGGCCGTCTCTCCGGACTGGGATACGATTATCACGAGCGTCTCTTTATCGACGATAGGGTCTCTGTAGCGAAACTCGCTTGATGTGTCGACCCAACATGGTATCTTGGCATACTCTTCCAGCATATACTTGCCAGTGAGGCCTGCGTGATAAGCTGTACCACATGCTACTATTGCTATTTTTTTAAATCGCTTGAACTCGCTTTCTTTTATACCAAGCTCCTCAAATACGATACGGCCTTTCTTCAGCCGCTCTTTCAGTATGCCATCCAGGATATTGGCCTGTTCGAATATCTCTTTGAGCATGAAATGGCTGTATCCGGCTTTTTCGGCCTGACTTATATCCCATTGGATCTTAAACGGCTTTTTGCGTACGACGCGGCCTTCGCTATCTTTAACGATGACGCCCTCTTTGGTCAGCACTGCTAGGTCGTGATTATCTAGATATAAAACGGTATTGGTATAGTCCAGCACTGCCGGCACGTCGCTTGCAAGAAAATTCTCACCCTTCCCTAGCCCGACGATGAGCGGGGAATCGCACCTTACCCCGACCATCCTTTGCGGCTCGTCTTTATGAATAACGGCTAGGGCGTATGATCCTCTCATCAATTTGACGGCCTTTTGGACTGCGCGTTCGAGGTCGCCGTTATAAAATTTCTCTATTAGATGAGAGATTATCTCTGTATCGGTTTCGGAAAGGAATTTATGGTTATCTTTCGCGAGGTATTTTTTTAGCTCCAGATAGTTTTCTATTATGCCGTTATGGACAACCGCTATCTTGCCCGAGCAATCTAAGTGTGGGTGGGCGTTAGCGTCGTTTGGTATGCCGTGGGTCGCCCATCTTGTATGGCCTATACCAACCGTGCCACCTATAGGGCTTGACTTAAGCTCGTCTATCAATACCTTGAGCTTCCCCTGTCTTTTAGCGAGGCTTATCTTATTGCCTTTAATGATGGCAACGCCGGCGGAGTCATACCCCCTATATTCTAGGCGACTCAACCCTTTAAGCAAAACGTCTTGGGCCTGTCTCGTTCCTATGTATCCTATTATCCCGCACATAGGGCTTTCCCTCCCGCTGGTCGGCGAAAATTGGCTTCAAATCCCCAGGCTTATTGACTAATATTGGCGTCCCCATGGGGATTCGAACCCCAGTCGTCAGAATGCCCCGCCTAAACCTCACTTTTAACAACTCATGGCGGGGTCCCGCCATAGTTAGCATATAGTCGGGTTTAGGCGGGAAAAATCTGATGTCCTAGACCAGACTTTTTTAGGTTAAACTGGCGTCCCCATGGGGATTCGAACCCCAGTCGTCAGAATGAAAATCTGATGTCCTAGACCAGACTAGACGATGGGGACGCACTGCTCATCAATATTTTAAATGCGTTGCCGTTTTTTAAACTTTTTATATAATGTTCTCTGCGGATAGCCTGATATCTTGTCTCGCATTCTTCTTTATAAACAAGCTTCCATGGCCCTCTGTTTTTAGTAGACTTGGTCTGATTATTATTGTGGCCCTTTAAGCTCTTTGTTAAATCCTTGGCGCTTCCTGTATAATAAGCGCCTGTGTTTGTGCTTTGAATTACATAGACATAATACATAAGGAGTATTTCATATACAAGCTTTTTGTTCCTGCCGTTTTCGGGGTCGTCAGAATGCCCCGCCTAAACCTCACTTTTAACAACTCATGACGGGGTCCCGCCATAGTTAGCGTATAGTCGGGTTTAGGCGGGAAAAATCTGATGTCCTAGACCAGACTAGACGATGGGGACGCTTTGCACAACTTTATTTCCTTTTTACCTTCTTTTTTTTGGGCTCTGGCTTTGAAACCTTTTTTTGCTCTGACTTCTTTTCTTCCTTGGCCTGGCCCATCTCTTCTTTTACCGCTTTGGGCTCGCCAACCTTCACAGCGGGGGAGGGGGTAGCTATTTCTTCTACGGTCTTCTCGTCTTCGGGGATTATCTTGGCTACCGACGCTACCTTATCGCCCTGGTCGAGCCTCATGAGCCTGACCCCCTGAGTAGAGCGGCCTGTTGTCCTTATATCTTTTACCGGCGAGCGGACTATCATGCCCTTTTCCGTGATAAGCATAATTTCGTCTCTTTCGGAAACGGTCTTGAGCCCTACGGCTTCGCCGTTTTTTCCTGTAACCTTTATGTTTATAATGCCTTTACCGCCCCTGGATTGCAACCTGTATTCTTTAAATGCGCTCCTCTTGCCGAAGCCTTGGCCGGTCACCGTGAGAACGGCCTGGTCTGATTTTACGATCTCCATCGCTATGCAGGCGTCCTTCTTGCCCAGCCTTATACCCCGCACGCCTTTTGCCGCGCGGCCCATCTCTCTGACCTGAGATTCTTTAAACCTGATGGCCTTACCTTCCTTTGTGGCCAATAGGATCTCGTCGCTGCCGTTCGTCAATTCGACCTCTATCAGCGCATCATCTTTCTCGAGGCCGATGCCTATAATGCCGCCCTTCCGCGGGTGCGCGTATGCGGTGAGCGCTGTCTTTTTGATAAGACCGTTCTTTGTGGCCATTATCAAGAACGACCCCTCCTTGAATTCTCTGACCGGCACAAAGGCACTTATCTTCTCGCCACTGGCCAATGACAGCATATTTATTATGGCCTTGCCTTTTGAAAGGCGGCCGGCCTCCGGTATCTCGTGGACCTTCAACCAATGGACTATGCCTTTATCGGTAAAGAAGAGCATATAGTCGTGAGTCGACGCTATAAAGAGATGCTCTATAAAGTCCTCTTCTTTCATCTCGGCGCCCGTAACGCCCTTGCCTCCCCGACGCTGTTTTTTATAGCTTGAGACTGGCAGCCTCTTTATATATCCGGAATGGCTTATCGTGACAACGACGTCTTCTTCGGCTATCAGGTCTTCTATTTCGAGATCTTCGGCCTCCGGCGCTATCTCCGTGCGCCTTTCATCGCCGAACTTCTCAGCCAGGGCCTTCATTTCGTCTTTTATTATCTCCAGCACCTTTTTTTCGCTCGCGAGTATAGATTTATAGAATTCTATCTTCTTTATCAACTCTAAATATTCTTTGTCTATCTTATCGCGTTCCAGTCCGGTAAGCCGCTGCAGCTGCATCTCCAGGATGGCCTGCGCCTGTTTCTCGGACAGTTCGAATTTCTTTATCAGTGCCTCTTTGGCGGCCTGAGGATTTTCAGATTCTTTTATCGTCTTTATTACCCTGTCGAGGTTTTTGAGCGCTATCTTCAACCCTTCTAATATATGCGCCCTGTCCTGCGCCTTCTCGAGTTCGAATTTTGTCCTTCTTACGATCACGACCTTCCGATGTTTTATGAACTCGTCGAGCATCTCCTTGAGATTTAGCACCCTGGGCCTGCCGTCCACGAGGGCAAGCATTATAACGCCGAACGTCTCCTGCATCTGAGTGTGTTTATAAAGCTGGTTCAATATCACATGCGCGTTGACGCCTCGCCTCAGCTCTATGACCACCCTCATGCCGTCTTTATCGGACTCGTCCCGCAAATCGGTTATACCGTCGAGCTTTTTCGACTGTACGAGTTCGGCGATAGATTCTATAAGGTTCGCCTTATTGACGAGATATGGTATCTCCTTTATTATTATCGCTTCTTTCCCGTTCTTCTGCTCTTCGATAAAGGCCTTGGCGTTTATCCTGATGAGGCCGCGTCCTTTCGTGTAGGCGTTCTTGATGCCTTCGGTGCCGCGTATTATGCCTCCCGTTGGGAAATCCGGGCCCTTTATCTTCTTTAAAAGGTCTTTGGGCCCGCAGCCTGGATTATCTATCACGAATATTATGGCGTCCGTCACCTCTTTCAGGTTGTGGGGCGGTATGTTCGTAGCCATGCCCACTGCGATGCCGCTTGAGCCGTTTACCAAAAGATTTGGCAGACACGCGGGCAGCACCTTTGGCTCCTGTAGCGACCCGTCGAAGTTCGGCATGAAATCCACGGTGTCTTTATCTATATCTAAGAGCATCCAGTCTGTTATATGGGCGAGCCGCGCTTCAGTGTACCTCATAGCGGCCGGCGCATCTCCGTCGATAGACCCAAAGTTACCTTGGCCATCGACCAATGGATAGCGCAAAGAAAATTCTTGTGCCATCCTTACGAGCGTATCGTAGACGGCCACGTCTCCGTGAGGATGGTACTTACCTAGGACCTCTCCGGTTATCCTGGCGCATTTTTTATATGGCTTATTATGCTCGAGACCAAGATCTCTCATCGCATAAAGGATACGTCTGTGGACAGGCTTTAGGCCGTCTCTGACGTCCGGGAGCGCCCTGCCGACGATGACACTCATGGCATAATTGATGTATGAATCCTTCATTTCGTCTTCAATATATATCGGCACAATCTTTTCGTTACGCGTGTACATGTTCCTCCTCGTTATAGCTAGATATCGAGCACCTTTACTTCGTGTGCATGCTTCTCTATGAATTCCCTTCTTGGCTCTACAGCCTCTCCCATCAAGACAGTGAACATTGCGTCTGCCTCAACGGCATCCTCAAGCGTGACCTTCAACATGGTCCGCCTGTCCGGGTCCATAGTAGTCTCCCAGAGTTGCTCTGGGTTCATCTCTCCAAGACCTTTATATCGTTGTATGGACATCCCTTCTTTGCCGACACCCATGACAAACCCCAGGATCTCTTTCAATGTATAAAAGTATTTCTGTTCTTTTTCTCGTTTAGTGCTATATTTCGGCTTCTTTGTTTCTTTCTTGCCTGCGCCGGCCTCCTCTTCACCTGTATAATCTTCCACTTCGACGCCGAGCTTTTCGATTCTGTCTATTATCTTTTCGATCTCTCTGGCCTCATAAAACTCTATATAGTCGATACTCTTTGTCTTTTCCTCTTTTTCCTCTTCTTGTTTTTCGCCCTTGGCTTTTTGTTTTTTGCTGCCATTTTCATCTGTCTTTATATAGTCTGCCAACTCATCGTCATTATACAAAAATTGGTCTGCATACTCCACTTTTACCATATAAAGTGGTAGTTTTTTGGTCTTTTTATGTCTAAAACTTATATATTTTGCAAAACCTACTCCACGCCGGTCTATTGCGTTAGATAGGCTTTCAAGCTCAACCAAGGCATCTAAAATAGACTTTAATTGTTTATCTGTAAATTGGCGCTTATCTTTCAGTCTGGTGAGGGTCATTCCTTCGGAACCGAGCTCTAATAATAAATTATTGAAATCTTCCTCTGCTTGTATATATTCCTCCCTTTTCCCTCTCTTAATCTTATATAAAGGGGGTTGGGCAATATAAACATGCTCTTTTTCTACTAAGGCAGACATATGCCTATACAAGAACGTCAAAAGCAATGTCCTTATGTGTGAACCATCGACATCGGCATCGCACATAAGTATTATTTTATTGTATCTGAGCTTCGCTATGTCGAATTCTTCGCCTATGCCGGCACCTATTGCCGTGATTATCGTCCTTATTTCTTCGTTAGACAACGCCTTGTCGAGCCTCGCCTTTTCGACGTTCAGTATTTTGCCCTTCAGGGGAAGGATAGCCTGAAAACGCCTGTCGCGGCCTTGTTTGGCGCTGCCGCCGGCAGAATCTCCTTCTACAAGATATAACTCGCAAAGGCTCGGGTCTGATTCTTGACAATCCGCAAGCTTGCCTGGTAGCGCCGCCCCCTCAAGCGCGCCTTTTCTTCTGGTTAGCTCTCTTGCTTTTCTGGCAGCTTCGCGAGCCCTGGCTGCGAGTACGGCTTTTTCTATTATTTTGTTTGCGATCGGCGGGTTCTCTTCCAAAAAACCGCCAAGGGCTTCGTTCACTATAGACTCTACGATGCCCTCTACTTCCGAATTGCCTAATTTTGTTTTGGTCTGGCCCTCATATTGAGGATTGGGGACCTTTATGCTGACAACCGCTGTCAGCCCCTCCCTGACATCGTCGCCGGATATGCCCACCTCGGTGTCTTTCAAAAGGTTCTTGCTTTTGCAATATTGGTTTAGCGTCCTGGTAAGGGCTGATTTAAAACCCGTGAGGTGCGTCCCTCCCTCTATCGTATTTATATTATTTGCGAATGTAAATATATTCTCTCCGTAGCCGTCATTATACTGCATCGCGACTTCCGCCACGACCCTGTCCTTCTCTTTTGAAAAATATATGACTTTTTTATGCAGGACGTTTTTATTTTTGTTGAGGAACTCGACGAAAGATACTATGCCTCCGGAAAATTTAAATTCAACCTCTTTCTCTTTTACCCTCTCGTCCTTTAAGGTGATCCTCACGTCCTTATTTAAAAACGCAAGCTCTCTGAGCCTGTTCGAAAGCGTGTCGAAACTATAGCTTATTTTGTCCCCGAATATTTCCTTGTCGGCCTTGAACGTAACGCGCGTGCCCGTTTTGTTCGATGCGCCTATAACCTTCAGCTTCGACACGGCCCGGCCTTTTTCGTATTCTTGGTGATAGATCTTGTTGTCGCGGCGCACTTCCACTTCGAGCCATTCCGCCAGGGCGTTGACGACGCTAACGCCTACGCCATGTAGCCCGCCGGCAACCTTATAAACCCTGTGGTCGAACTTCCCGCCAGCGTGTAGCTTGGTCAGAACGACTTCCACCGCTGGCTTGCCCTCTGTCTTGTGGATATCGACTGGTATGCCGCGGCCGTCATCGAGCACTGACACAGAATTGTCGGCGTGGACTATCACATCTATATTTGACGCATACCCCGCCATGCATTCGTCTATGGAGTTGTCCACCACCTCATATACTAGGTGGTGAAGGCCCCTTTGCGTAGTGTCGCCTATATACATGGCCGGCCTTTTCCTGACGGCATCTACGCCCTCCAAGACCGTTATCGTCGTGGCATCGTATTTTTTTACCGCGTCGGCCTTCTCTTTATCGCGCAATTCCTTTTCTTCCCCCGCCTTTATCTTTTTTTCTTTCATTTTATCCCTTCGCCTGATAACAAATTACTTTTTTGTGTCTCCTATCCTGAATCTTATGTCTTTCAACTTTTTACCCTTTAGTCTTCCTTCCAGTTTTTTTAATATCTCTTTTTTCTTGAGCGTAAGCTCATACAACCAGCTTGAGCCGTCGACGTTGACGATGAGGCTTGATTTCCTGAAAGAGACCGGCCTTGTGTGCCTTGCCGCCGCCTCTCCGGCCGCGTCTTTCCACGCCCCCATCATATCCTCTTCGCTGAGGCGGCTTGTCTTGCCGAGGTCTTTTATGACGTCTTTTATCAGGTCCCCTATGGATTTCTGTTTTTTCATTTAGCGAATCAGGCGATTTGCATGGGAAGCACTACATATACATATTCCGACCCTATCCTTATAACGCCAGGTTTTTCTGGGTCGGCCAATTCAAAACTTATCGTCTCTTGGTTCGTATTTTTTAACAGGTCTATGATGTAGTCCGGATTAAAACCAACCGAGAGGTCCTTGCCTTTATAGTCGACATCGACCTCTACGCGCGCCTCCCCTAAATAGGGCGCGCTTTTAGATATCACCATCTTATCTTTGCTCATGTCTATCCTTACGGCCATGGAATCAGGGTTCGTAAATAGCGCCACCCTCTTTATGGCGGAGAGAAGCTTGTCTCTTGATGCCACAAGCTTATCCTTTATCTCCTTCGGGATAACCTGTTCGTAGTTGGGAAATTCCCCTTCTATCAATCTTGATACGAGCCGCGTCGTCCCGGTGTCGAAAAATATCTGATTGTCGCTGAAAAATACCTTGATCTCCCCGTCCTCGCCCAGGATCCTGTCGAGCTCGGTGATGGCTTTTGTCGGCACTATGAATTTCCGTTCCAGCGCCTTCGGCAGTTGCATCTTATCCTCTATGAGGGCAAGGCGCCTTCCATCGGTAGCTACGAGCCGTAGGAGTGTTGGTTTAATGACAAACAGTATCCCGTTTAACACATATCTGGTCGCGTCGTTGCTTATTGCGAAGTTGGTCATCCGGAGCATTGTCTTCAATTTCTTTTGTTGCAGGGTTGTGGATTCCTTGTCTTTAAACTCCGGCAGTTGCGGGAACTCTTCTTTCGGCAGCCCCATTATTTTAAAACTGCTTTTTTCGCAGTCGATATTCACCAGGTTGTTTTTTTTGACAGAGACTGATATCGTCTCGCCATCCGGTAATTCCTTAATGATGTCCGATAGTTTTTTTGCCGGCACTGTTATGGAGCCGGTGATCGATGGTTTAATTTCTATTTTGGACACTATGCCGATATCTAGGTCGGTTGTTGTCAGGATGATGTTTTCGTCTGTGGCTTCTAATAATATGTTTGATAGTATGGGTAGGTTGGATTTTGTATTTATTGCGCTTTGGACGCTCTGGATACCTTTTAGTAGTATGTCTTTAGTTGTATTAAACTTCATTAATTTTCTCCCTTCTACGATACTTATATTTATTAATAGTAATAATCTTAGTAATAGCTGTTGATAAGTTAATAACTCTATAACACCAATAAACAAAACACATTAAAGACACCAACCAAAAACATGTGCACAAAAACTTATTAACAATACTAACAGGAAACCACCAAGGCTCCCCAAAAACATTAAATCATCCTTTAATGCTCTGCGTGAGCCTATCAACTAAATCCCTTAAGCCCCTCTTCTCCTTTAGGTCGTTCTCTATTTTACCATAAGCATGCATTACTGTGGTATGGTCCCTGCCGCCAAAATACTCTCCGATCTCCGGCAGTGAGTAGTCTGTTAATTGTCTGGCAAGGTACATAGCCACCTGGCGCGGGTAGGCCACAGCCTTACTCCTTTTTTTAGCCTTCATATCGGAAAGTTTTATATCAAAATACTCACTAACCTTTTTTTGTATCAGATCTATCGTTATCTTTTTCTCTCCCTCAATGATCATATCCTTCAAGACCTCTTTTACTAGATCAACAGAGACCTCTTTCTCCACAAGTTTTGCGTAGGCGACAACCCTTATCAGCGCCCCCTCAAGCTCCCGGATGTTTGTCTTTACCTTCTCGCCTAAGAAATAAAAGACGTCCTCCGGCAACGCTATGGTCTCTTTCTCAGACTTCTTTTTTAATATGGCTATCCTCGTCTCAAAATCGGGTGGCTGGATATCGGTCACAAGCCCCCACTCAAACCTGGAGACGAGCCTTTCCTCGAGGGCCTGGATCTCTTTAGGCGGGCGGTCGCTCGACACAACAATCTGCTTATGGGCGTCGTATAAGGCGTTGAACGTGTGGAAGAATTCTTCCTGCGTAGATTCTTTTCCCGCGATAAAGTGTATATCGTCTATCAAAAGCACGTCGACGTTCCTGTATTTTTCCCGGAACTTTACCGTCGTCCTGTTTTGGATGGCGCTTATCAACTGATTCGTGAATTCTTCGCTCGAGATATATAAGATTTTTGCCTTCGGCATTTTTTGAATGACCCGTTGGCCTATGGCGTGCATCAGGTGGGTCTTGCCAAGCCCGACGCCGCCGTAAATAAAGAAAGGGTTGTAAGCCTTTGCCGGCGAGTCAGAGACAGCCAGCGAGGCCGCGCGGGCGAACCTGTTACTGGGGCCCTCCACAAAGCTATCGAACGTGTATTTAGAATTTAGGCCGATCTCTTTTGCAGCGTCTTGACCCTGTCTCGGGAATCGCCAGAATGGCTTGGTCTCTTTTTTGGACGGTTCACCTATATTTTTTTGCAGGACCTCTTCGTTCCCTGGTTCGCTCAGAACAAAATCTACTTTGAGTTCCCTGCCGGAAGCTTTTTGGATACCGGATGATATGAGACGCATATAGCGGTCTAACAGCCAGCCCTTGAAAAATTTATTTGGCACACGCAGAACAATCATATCCGTAGTCATGGAAACGAATTCAATAGGGCTGAACCAGATATTAAAGGTCTGGTCATTGCCAAGCTCGTTTTTTATAATATCCTTGGCCCTTAACCATATCGACGTGTCACTATCTACCATAATAAGGCCCTCTTTTAATTATCCACAGCTAATAAGATGCGCTTTCAGCACAAAAGCAAGAGTTATGCACAAGTTGTTAACAGCTAGGCGCGAGAACAAGCCATGCTGCACGTAGGGCATTATTATAATAGAACATAAAAAATAATGCAATAAAAAAAGCTATCAAGCAAGGTATGGCCATAGACTATATTGGTGTAAGGCTGCTGAAAAACAGACCATCTTTTATTATGCGCCACCCGGACCCTGTGATTTTTATGTCTCGGTTTTCAGTATTAATAAAAATAATTATCGGGGCAAGCAACCGCTAATGACCGATGGTGCAATTAACTTATTGACTGCTGAAATTATTATGTTATAATCTAAAGGCGCCGAAATGCCAAGAGGGCTCAAGAAGGGGCGCGGCTTTATTTTAAGAAAGGAATGACCATGAAGTATAATCTGAGATGCAAATCAAATGTGAAAAGAAAAAGAACGCACGGTTTTAGAAAAAGAATGCGCGACCGTTGGGGCAGGGCCGTCTTAAAGAGGAGAAGAAGAAAAGGTCGCCACAAGCTTACCGTATGATTTCCGACGAGACTTTTGGCAAAAGAGAGCGCCTTTTAAAATCAAAAGATTTCGGCAGGGTGTACAAAAAGGGCGCCTCTTTTAAAAAAGATTCCGTTATCTTATATTGCCTGCCAAGCGGCCTGGAGCACAATCGGCTCGGGTTTTCAATCGCCTCCAAAAACATTCGACTTGCTACCAGGCGCAACAAAATACGAAGGCTCTTTAAAGAAGTATACAGACGGCGCAAAAAAGATTTGAACAAAGGATTTGATTTAGTAATCATTGTAAAAAGAGATCCGGGGAAGACGGTTTCGCGCAAAGAGATCGAGGAAATGTTTTCGGCGCTTGCTAAGGGCGCAAAGATCCTAGCGCGGTAGCTGACCAGGGCACTCATATCAGCAACTAAAGGCAAAAGATCTCATGAAGATGCTTACCATATTTTTAGTAAGATTTTATCGTAAGTACTTATCAACATTGAAGTTACAATGTTGCAGGTTTTATCCATCGTGTTCCGAATATACTATTTTGGCCATAGAAAAACATGGCACAATCAAGGGTATTTTAAAAGGTATATATAGAATATTTCGCTGTAACCCCTTTTCAAAGGGCGGATACGACCCCGTCTAAATAAACTACGATCAAGCCTAAAGGATGAATATGGAAAAAAGACTAGTCTTGGCAATAGCGATGTCAATTTTAATAATGCTTGCATTCCAATATTTTATTATCAAGCCGACCCCGAAAGCAAATATACCGACTCCGACAGAGCAACCAATTGCACCGGCGGCCAAAGAAGAAATAGGCCCTGTTATCAGCCCAGAGCTTTTAGCGCAGGAGAAAGAGACCCAAGTAGAGACTGATAGGTATATTATGATCTTCAGCAACATTGGCGGCGCAATAAAGGAGATACGCTTAAAAGATTATAAGAGCGTGAATTCTAACGAATCGCTAGAGCTGGTCAAAATACAAAATCCTTTTGAATACATATTTTCGATCGACAGCCCTAAAGCCCCCCTATCAACACTGCCGGCAATATATGAACTAGAAAAACGAGACCACACAATAATATATACCTTGAGGACGAACGAGTTTGAAATAACCAAGAAATATGTGCTAAATAGCCCAAAATATGGCATAGATTTGCTGATCTTTGTAAGAAACATGTCTAGTGGGCCGAAAGAATTTAACTATAGGATAATCGGCGGTGCAGGAATTACCGAAAAGAGCGCGCAGGATAAAAGATTTCTTGAGGTCACGTCTAATATAAACGGTAAAACAGTCGGCTTTAAAAAGCCTAAAGCAGGACGGATCTCTACGCCAGGCATCGTTGGGTGGGCAACTCTTAAGAATAAGTATTTCTCGGTTGTTTTAAAGCCGTTTGTCCAAACGAAGAATCAGTTTTATAGCGAGGATAGAGACGGGAACCTCGTTATGGGGATAACGCCAGAAGGCTCTGTAATGCAGCCAGGAGATTCAATAGAAAATAAATTTAAGCTATATGTAGGACCTGACCAGATCTCGGACTTAAAAGAATTTGGATATGGGCTGGAAGAGAGCGTAAATTACGGATTCTTCGGAGGAATAAGCAAGTTGCTCATAACGGTTATGAGGTTCTTACATGCCATTGTGCGCAATTGGGGCATTGCCGTAATACTTTTATCGATATTCTTAAATATTTTGCTCTTCCCTCTCACAGTCAAAAGCTTCAGATCAATGCAAAAGATGCAAGAGCTGCATCCTCAAATGGAGAAGCTGAAAGTCCAATATAAAGACAACCCACAAAAAATGAATAAAGAGGTAATGGAATTATACAAAAAATATAAGATAAATCCATTTAGCGGCTGCCTTCCCATGCTATTACAGATGCCGGTATTTATAGCCCTATATCAAGCCCTAAATAGATCTATAGATCTCAGAAACGCTAAATTTTTATGGATAAACGATCTATCAGCACCTGACGCTATACCGCTGCCATTATCATTTCCTATAATAGGTAATTCAATAAACATTCTTCCCTTGATAATGGTAATAGCTATGGTCGTCCAACAGAAGCTATCAACAAAATTTATGGGCGCAGCAGTTACCGATGAACAGAGAGAACAGCAACGAATGATGCTTATACTCATGCCAATAATATTTGGATTTATATTCTATAATATGCCTTCCGGACTTGTGCTTTACTGGGTGGTAAACACGGTTTTGACTGTATTTGAACAATATAGTGTATTTTCTGCAGAAAGCAGCCTAAAGGCTTGATAATACTCAAAAATAATAAGATACTTGACTTTTCCTTTATCGTAGTGTAGAATTTTATAAAAGCATTGATAATAGTTAATAGTTCCACGGGGAACACTTCAGAAATGTCCAAAATAATAGCCATCTGCAATCAAAAAGGCGGTGTTGGCAAGACAACAACCGCAATAAACCTTTCAGTGTATCTGGCCTTTTCAGAAAAAAGAACACTCCTTATAGACATAGATCCTCAGGGCAATGCTACTAGCGGATTCGGTCTAAACAAACACGATATCAAAAAAAGCATATACGATTTAATCATCGACGAAATAGATCCGCGGTCATTAATATTAAATACAAATATAAAAAATCTATCTCTTATCCCATCCACCCTAAGCCTTACAGGCGCAGAGGTAGAGCTCGTCGGTATAATGGGCAGAGAATACAGACTTAAAAAAGCTATTTCCCCCATCGTTACTGAGTATGATTATATAATAATAGATTGCCCACCATCACTTGGCCTTTTAACTGTAAATGCTCTAGCTGCGGCAGGTTCAGTATTAATACCAATCCAATGTGAATATTACGCCCTGGAAGGCCTAAGCCAACTCGTCAACACCATTAATCTTGTAAAAGAGAATGTAAATTCAACCCTTGAAATAGAAGGCGTTCTTCTAACCATGGCCGATTATAGGACTAATCTTACAAATGAAGTTATAAACGAAGTAAGGAATTTTTTTAAGGGCAAGGCATATAGCACAGTTATTCCAAGAAACATAAGGCTTACAGAAGCGCCTGGCTTTGGAAAGCCGATAGCACTATACGATAAGAATTCTATTGGAGCACAAAAATACCAAGAATTTACTAATGAATTATTAGGAGTAAAGAAAGAAAACACCAAAAATTCAAAAGATACATTAGAGCATAACATTAGTATTGACAATGAATTAGAAAAAAATAATATATCATTAAACTATTCAGATCCTCAACAGCCATAAAATGAGGTTTGTAAAACAAATTTAGAAGGCGAGGTTAAGTGATGGAAAAGAAAGCCCTAGGAAAAGGTTTAAGTGCCCTAATACCGCCCAAAGAACAAGAATACGGCTCTCAAGAGAGCATACTTCAGATACCGACATCTCTGATACGGACTAACAAATACCAGCCGCGCGTAGATTTCAACCAGGAGAAACTGAACGATTTGATAAATTCTATTAAAGAGAAGGGTGTCGTGCAGCCTGTATTGGTCAGGACAACGCCTGATGGGTACGAGTTGATCGCTGGAGAGAGAAGGCTAAGGGCAGTAAAGACATTGGGCTTTGAAAAAATACCGGCCATAGTCAGAAATGTTGCGGATGTTGATATGCTTGAGCTGTCTTTGATAGAGAACATCCAGCGCGAAGAGCTCAACCCAATAGAAGAAGGACGGGCATTTCAAAAACTGACCACAGATTTCGGGTTCACTCAGGAAAATATCGCAAAGGTCTTAGGCAAGGACCGGTCGACCGTAGCAAACATAATCAGGCTGTTGAGCCTTCCAAAAAAGATACAGGATTATATTTCTAAAGGCGACGTTTCGGTGGGCCACGCCAAGGCTATTCTCTCGCTTCCGTCGGAGATTGAGCAGATGAGGGTATGCAATCTCATCGTTAAAAAAGGCCTGTCGGTGAGAGAGACCGAAACAATGGTATCTAGAAGGAGTTTCGGACGAAGAAACATAGATATTAAAAAAGACCAAAATATCCTCGACATAGAAAGCCAGCTTCAACAGCTCTTTGGCACCCGCGTGAAGATATCCCACGGAAAAAAGCGGGGCAGGATCCAGATCGAGTATTACTCAAGCGAAGACCTGAACAGGATTTTAACTATCATACAATCTGGAAAATAAAGAAGATTTTAATCTTCACGATTTCCGCAATCCAAGTTCTGCTTTCAACGATACCGATTATTATGCTCCCTGTGGGACCATCCGCTCTGCACACCACAACGATATTAACCTATAACTTCTTACCGTCAAAACCATATGTTTGCTCGATGCTTACCCCTTGTCTCTAGATAGGGTTGCCATTTCCAATATCATAATGTATACTTAATCGTAATATAAATTAAGGAAATTATATGGTGAGGAAAAAACTAAAATTCGTCTTTATCCAACCCGAATTCCCAAAACGTTATTTCTCCTTTTTTCCTATCTATGAACCCTTGCATGGATTATTATTTGGCGCGATAGCGCGCGATCTGGCCGATACGGTTATTTTTGACAGACGATTTGAGACCGATGAGAGCCTTGCCCGATTAATAAGAGAATTAAAGCCGGATATCGTTGGAGCCACAACTCATGTAGGGGCCGAGCTATTCAATGTCAAAAGGCTATTTTCAATCGTTAAGAAGATTCACCCGGACGCATTGACGATAGTTGGAGGACAGCATTCGACCTTGCTGCCCGAAGATCTTTTTGATGATTCAGTCGACCTTGTCTGCATAGGTCCCGGCGAAGAAACATTTCGGGAAGTGGTAGAAACTCGCATAAGCGGGGGAGATTATACCAACGTGTCGGGCCTTGCGGTAAGGCAGGGCGATGCCTATGTCATCACGCCCCAACGAGTGCCGAAGTCCCGGACTATAATATCGTGGCCACGCTTTGATCGCAGTCTTGTGACTAGATATAAGAAGCATTATTACTTTCGTTTTGAAATACTTCGTCCCACAGTGTATACGATAACTTCGTCTGGATGCCCTCATCGTTGTAAATTTTGCTCTTTGTGGGCAGCGTCGGGAGGGGTGTATCGCGTGAGAAAACCGGAAGAAGTTGTCGATGACATTATAAGCCAACCGCAAACGTACGTTCATATAACAGATGACAATACTTTCTATAATGAAGAAAATGCTCTCGAGGTGTATCGGCTTCTCAAAAAAACCGGCGTTAAGAAAAAAATTCTTGCCTACGCCCGCGCTGATACGGTTGTGCAGAAGACGCATATCTTAGAGAAATGGCGTGAAATCGGCCTGGCTGCCTTGGTGCTGGGCGTGGAAGCATGTTCGGATGAACACTTACAATACCTTAATAAGAAAACAAGCGTTGATGTGAATATTCATGCTCATAGGATACTCGAAAGCCTAGGGATTGAAAACTGGGCTCATTTTGTTATTATGCCTAATTTCCAGAAAGAAGACTTTGAGCGGGTATGGAATTTTGTTGATCGTTTAAATATGACGTATCCACTTTTTATCCCACTTACACCTGTTCCGGGAACTCCTTTGTTTTTCGAGTCAAAGGCAAAGGGGAATCTCTCCGTATTTGATTATGGTTTTTACAACCTTCAATACATGGCTTTAAAAACGACCTTGCCGAAAAGAGAATGGTATAATTATATGAAAATGCTTTACCATCGTAGTTGCTCTTTAGGTACTTTATGGCGGCGGCGTGCAAGCCCTTCTTTTCA
>Ga0315288_10000719_pt1 | contig 41845 bp, 32 predicted proteins | sample YL17G11_20_MG_FD_203454 | JGI IMG/M metagenome (GOLD analysis project Ga0315288, IMG submission 203454) | Sediment microbial communities from Yellowstone Lake, YNP, Wyoming, USA - YL17G11_20 | ecosystem: Environmental > Aquatic > Freshwater > Lake > Sediment | place: USA: Wyoming | collected...
TATCGCCATTATTAAACCGTTTCAATGATTATACTCGTAACATCAATTCTAAAAACAACTTGAATATGGTTTATGCAACACTTTAAAACCTTTATACCCGCAATGACATTTTTGAGGCACCCTCATTCGGGCGGGGGTTAAACACTTGTCCGAACATTTTAACTCAAATACGAAAAAGAAAAATGGGGAGACCTTCAATCCTCCTGATTTTTGGTCTTCCCCAATTTCCCATGATCCCCGACACCAAAATAAACGGGTTATCCTCCCTCACTCCGCCAAGCGAAGCGGCATCAAAAGACAGAGATAGTCCTCACCCTCTTTCTTCTCAGTGGAATATATTTTACCAGCGGACACCTCGGTGCTAAGCTCGAAAACCACGTCATCTCCATCCATCTGTTTAAGGACGTCCAGTACATAGCTGGCATTGTAACCGATAACCATCGGCTCACCCGCATAACTGCATGGCACAGATTCTTTGGCTTCTCCTCCCAGGTCAAAATTGGCTGAGGAAAGCTCCAGATTGTCCTTTTTTAAGGAGAACTTCACCTGATGAGTCAGAGTGTTAGCCAGTATGGACATTCTTCTAACTGCCCCGTTTAAAAGCTCCTTATTAATCACCAGCTTTTTGTCACTATCTTTGGGAATCACCTGCTCAAAATTGGGGTATGGTCCCTCAATCAGCCGGGAGGCTAATATCGTGTCCTCCAAATTGAAGATAATGCTGTTCTCTCCAAATATCACCCCGATTTGTTTATCTTCCCCTTCTGATAGTTTAGTGAGAAGGTTAAGAACTTTAGGGGGAATTATGATATCTTCATGCAAACCTTTGAGCTTGGTATTCTTGTAAGATATTTTAGCCAACCGGTGCCCATCGGTGGCTACCATCCGCATATTATTAGTAGAGGTCTGCCATAGGACGCCGTTTAAAGCTGGTCTGGTCTCATCGGTGGAGACGGAAAATATGGTTTTCTTTATCATCCCCACCAGCTCGCTTCCGGACATTTTTATCTCTTTGGCTAAATTCACCACCGGCAGTTTTGGATATTCCTCTGCGGGGATTCCAGATAATTTATATACCCCCCGGTCCGCTTTCAATTCCATACGGTTTTCCGTCACCTGAATATCCACATCTGATTCGGGAAGTTCTCTTAAAATATCATAAAAAGTGCGGGCGGGTATGGTAATCGCATCCTTTTTTGTAGCGGTAATGGGAATGGTGGTTATTACCGACGTATCCAGATCGGTGGCAGCTATTTTAAGTTTGGAATCAATAACCTCCAAAAGAAGGTTGGATAAAATCGGAAGAGTAGTGCGAGTTGGAACAGCATTCATTACGGTCTGAACACAAGAGAAAATTTTACTTTTAGGTATTGAGAATTTCATATATCATCCTCCATCAAAGATTTTTTACTTCAGAAATATTTATTAAATTATCTGAATATATAAATCGTTACAATTATAATAATTATGTAGAAATGTGGATTGAAAAATTATATGGTTGTTAAAAGATTGAGTTGTTAAAAGTTAGAACATAAAAATTCCTTATATTGATTGTTTATAATTACCCATAAAATGTTTGTTTTTAGTTTTGGTAAATTCAAATACCTTTTATTCACCCATTATCCATAAGATGTCAACATGAACTAAACATAAAGGGAATTTATGATCGCATCCACCTTTAGTTTAAAATTATGGTCAACTTTTAAATTCTCAGTTACTTGAGTGCAAGCGTGAATTACGGTGGAGTGATCCCTTCCTCCAAAATGCAAGCCAATGGATTTCAATGAAGCGGTGGTCAAGCTTCTAGCCAGATACATTGCCACCTGACGCGCTAGTGCCAACTCTTGGGTTTTTCTTTTGGAGCATAAACTTTCCGAAGAGAGATTATAGCTTACCGCAACTTTCTTTTGAATGTGTTCTATGGTAACTTCTCTGGTGCCGTTTCTTATACTATCTTTTAGGACCTCTTTAGCTAAATCAACCGTGATATCCTTTGAATTTAAAGAAGCATACGCTAAAAGCCGGATCAAAGATCCCTCCAGTTCCCGGATGTTGGAGGTTATGTTATCAGCAATAAAAGTAGCTACCTCGATGGGAATGGGTATGTTATCCGACTCCGCCTTTTTATTAATAATAGCAATGCGAGTCTCTAAGTCGGGAGGTTGAATGTCTGTTACCAATCCCTGCTGGAAGCGCGAAAGCAGCCTTTCCTCTATTCCCTTTATCTCCCGAGGAGCTCGATCTGAGGCTAACACGATTTGTTTTCCGTTCTGGTAAAGGACATTGAAGGTATGGAAGAACTGAACTTGGGTGCTCTCTTTTCCGGCAAAGAATTGTATGTCATCTAAAAGTAATACATCCACGTTCCTATATAGATTGACAAAGTCCTGCATGGTATTAGAGGTGATAGAATTGATGAAATCGTTGGTGAATTTTTCGCTGGTAACATAGAGGACTTTTATACCCTCGTATGAGTCGAGGATAAAGTGACCGATGGCTTGAACTAAGTGAGTTTTTCCTAACCCCACCCCTCCATAGATATACAGGGGATTATATTTAGTCTTTCCGGGTGCTTCTGCCACGGCCAGGGCTGCGGCATGGGCAAACTGGTTGCTATCTCCCACCACGAAGGCTTCAAATGTGTATTTGAGATTTAATCCCCTCTCCTCAGGAGCGGATTGAACGGAAGACCTTTTTGGGGATGGTTGATCGAAGTTTATGCTGATCTGCGGATGATAATTCTTTGAATCTCGGGATACATGAAAGGCTAAGGCTAAACTCCTTCCCGCCACCATCATTATGCTGTCTTTGATTAGATCCAGATAATGTTCCTCCAGCCAATCTGCTACGAATTTATTGGGGACCGCCACTCGAATCGATCCTTCCGGAGAGGGAAGTCCTCTGGTTGTCTTTAACCACGTGCAAAAGCTCTGTTTTTTGATCCTTTTGCTCAGATGGGCTAAACACTCTTCCCATAGCGTTGTGCCGTCTATTTCCATATATAGCTCTCTTTGAGTTAAACGAAGATTTTGATTCAAGAAGAATTTACACACTTAAGATGTTTATAATAAACAACAACTAATTCACATTTGTTGAAAAGTCATATCTTTTTGGCTTATAAATAGTTATGGGCAGTTTTAGGCGTGATGAAAATAAGTTATCAACAATTTATCAGAAGTATTAAACTCCCCTTAGCTTCTCATTCGTATAGACTTGCGAAAACTCCACAAATTGTCCACATCTTATTAACAGATAATCACTTACGGATTCGCCTTTTGCATGATAAGCATCCCATTCATGCTTGTCAAGTTATTTTCTTGCGTGACTCAAAAAATCTTCTAAGTTTCGTAATATAATCCTCTTGCAAAAGACTCTTCAAAAAAGACCTTGTGCATTTTAATGCTTTTACTAAGCTGAAATTATAGAAACTTGTTTGTCTATTTCATTTTTCTTTATGAGATTACGATAATCTTTGGTTCTCAAAAAGTTCTCAATAGACGGATATTAGAAAAATCCCCCTAAATCCCCTTTTTGCAAAGGGAGACTTTTAAACACCACTTTCAAGAAAGGGGGACCTCTGCAATTTCGGGTGGGGGTTTAACCCCCACCCGAACCAAGTTTGACCTCCACTTTATGTGTGTTGAAATCTTGTTAACAAGCTGGTAAATCATTGAATTTGAGAATATTAATAATCGCGTATCCAAGCCTTTACACTTGTCCTGAGCTTAGTCGAAGGATGGCTTGGCTGGCTGGCAAGCCATGAAGGCTTGCCTACGGATTGAAGGTTCTTTCCTTACTGTTGAATTCATAATAAATACATATTTCCTCATCAATGAATGCAAACAAAAACAGTTGACATATCGCATTACCGAATATATATTTAAATTTCTAAAAATCCCGAACTGAAAGTCAAAATCGGGATGAGGAGTCGATTATATTCCTGAATGTTTCTTACAAGCATAAAAAGAAAGAACTTTAATATCCAGATGTCAACTATTCATTAACTATCGGAGGAGGTTTTATGGCAGATGCAAAGATTTACAAAAACTTCGTAAATGGCGAGTGGGTGGATTCGGTAACCGGTAAAACATTTGAGAATCGAAATCCCGCCGACACCCGTGAGCTTCTGGGATATTTCCAAGCCTCCAATGAGGTTGATGTTAAAAAAGCCGTAGACTCAGCTAAAGAAGCTTATAAGAAATGGAGACTGGTGCCCGCTCCCAAAAGAGGGGAAATGGTATTCCGTATGGCGGAGCTATTAGTGAAAAGAAAAGAGGATTTTGCGCGGCAGATGACCCAGGAAATGGGCAAGGTCCTAAAAGAGACTAGAGGTGACGTCCAGGAAGCCATTGATATGAGTTACTACATGGCGGGAGAGGGAAGAAGACAATTCGGGCAGACCACTCCATCGGAGCTTCCCAATAAATTCATGATGTCGGTGCGAATACCCCTGGGGGTTTGCGCTATGATCACTCCGTGGAACTTCCCCATGGCTATCCCTTCTTGGAAGCTGATGCCCGCACTGGTCTGCGGAAACACGGTGGTTTTCAAACCCGCCACATTCACCCCCCTTTCCGCTTATAATCTGGTGAAGTGCTGTGAGGAAGCAGGAATACCCAAAGGGGTGGTGAATTTTGTTACCGGAAGTGGAGGGGCAGTTGGGACTCCCCTGATGAAATCCAACGACGTAAAGCTGGTTACGTTCACCGGCTCCACCGCAGTGGGAAAGGCAGTTTCAGAGGCGTGCGCCCCCGACTTTAGGCACGTCCATTTGGAGATGGGAGGTAAGAATGCCATCATGGTGATGGATGATGCTAAAATCGACTTAGCCATTGAGGGTGCCCTCTGGGGAGGCTTTGGCACTACCGGTCAGAGATGCACAGCTACATCGAGAGTGATTGTTCACAAGAAAGTGTTAAAAGAATTCACGGAGAAATATGTAGCTCGGGCCAAAGCTTTGAAGGTGGGTAATGGTCTGGACCCGAGCGTGGAGATGGGTCCCTCAGTATGCGAAGATCAGCTCAACACGGTGATGGAATACGTGGAGATCGGCAAAAAAGAGGCAAAACTCCTTTGTGGTGGGAATCGACTGACCTCGGGAATTTATGCTAACGGATATTTCCATGAGCCAACCATCTTCGGAGACGTGGATCCAAAAATGAGAATTGCTCAAGAAGAGATCTTTGGTCCGGTTGTGTCGGTTATCCCTTGCGATAGCTTGGAGCAAGCCATCGAGATAAATAATGGCACTATCTATGGGCTTTCCGCTTCGATATACACTCAGGACGTGAATAAAGCTTTTGTCGCCATGAGAGATTCTTATACCGGTATTTTCTATGTCAACGCCCCCACCATAGGGGCGGAGGTTCATCTTCCTTTTGGCGGAACAAATCAAACTGGAAACGGACACAGAGAAGCGGGCACTGCGGCGCTAGATGTCTTCTCTGAATGGAAGGCAATCTATATCGAGTTCAGTGGAAAGTTGCAGAAGGCTCAGATCGACGACGTGATGCCGTAATCTCTCTTTGAGACGCACATATAATAAAGCGGTGGACGTCCTTTTGGGTTTTAGGACGCCCGCTGGCATTTAGGTTTAAACTGAAACACCGGGAAAAAAGATAAACGAAAAAACTTATTGGTTGTTATTCTACCCCCTCACCCTAACTCTCTTCCAAGAGAGGAGCTACCCGACACATATAAAATCAAATTGCCGGGCAATTCCACTGTTGGCTATCAGGGGAGAAGACAAAATAACTCCTCTCTCCTTGAGGGAGAGGATAAAGGTGAGGTGGACTTAAGAAGAATTAAAGAGATTTTGTTGTGCTTTTGTAAATGTGAACAAGACTATGATGAGTTTACTCAATCCTCAAGCTAAGGAAGTTTTTATGCAGAAGAAAAAAGTCTTAATCATGGGTGCGGCTGGGCGGGATTTTCATAACTTCAATATGGTGTTTCGGGACAACACTCAATATGAGGTGGTCGCATTCACCGCCACCCAGATACCGAATATCGAGGATCGTAAGTATCCCGTTTCGCTGGCTGGAAAGCTCTACCCTAAAGGCATTCCTATAGTTTCAGAGGATGATTTAGTCAGACTGATAAAAAAATTCAAGATCGACGAAGTGGTTTTCTCTTACAGTGACGTTTCTTATGATTATGTGATGCATAAGGGCGCAGTAGTAATAGCAGCTGGCGCTGACTTTAAGCTCTTGGGCAGAACCAGCACCACTCTTAAGTCCAAACGGCCGGTTATTGCCGTCTGTGCCGTCAGGACCGGCAGTGGAAAAAGCCAGACCACCCGTAAGGTGAGTCAGATTCTGAAAAGTAAGGGAATAAGTCCGGTGGTTATCCGGCATCCTATGCCCTATGGCGATCTTACCAAGCAGATCTGTCAACGCTTCGCCTCCCTTTCCGATTTAGACAAACATCACTGCACCATAGAGGAGAGAGAGGAGTATGAGCCTCACATCAGGCAAGAAACAGTAGTTTATGCGGGTGTGGATTACGAGATTATCTTGAGAGAAGCGGAAAAAGAGGCAGAGGTAATAGTGTGGGATGGGGGGAACAATGATATTCCGTTCTATCAGCCCAATCTCCACATAACCGTAGTGGATCCTCACCGTCCCGGTAATGAGCTTAGTTATTTCCCGGGGGAGACTAACCTCCTGCTTGCAGATGTGGTATTGATAAATAAGGTGGATTCGGCTGATTATCAGGACATTGAGCAGGTTCGATTCAATGTTAGAAGCACAAATCCAGAGGCGATTCTAATTGAAGCGGCTTCCCCCATTTTCTTGGATCACCCAGAGAGGATTAGAGGGAAAAGGGTGCTGGTGGTAGAGGATGGTCCTACTTTGACTCATGGAGGGATGACTTACGGCGCCGGGGTAATAGCGGCAGAAAAGTTCGGCGCCAAAGACATAATTGATCCCCGACCCTGGGTGAAAGGCGAGATAAAGATGGCTTTCGAGAAATATCCGGAGATAGGTCCACTTCTTCCCGCCTTGGGATATGACAAACAACAGATAAAGGATTTAGAGAAGACTATAAATGCTATCCCTTGTGACTCGGTGATCATAGCTACTCCTATAGATTTAACCCGTCTGCTCAAAATCAACAAACCTTTAGTTAGAGTCCGATATGAGCTTCAGGAGATCGGAAAGCCGGATTTGGAAGAGGTGATAGACCAATTTCTGAAAAGAACCAAGCGAAGATAAACTTAGGAATCCTGTTCTCATTGCATTGGGGAAATGAGGTGGGTAGATGTAGCGGAAGGCTTTAGCCTTCCATTATGGAAACCTGAAGGTTTCCGCTACATTTCACTTTAACTGTTTTCTAAGAACAGAATGTAATCAAATGAAATTTACTTAATCGAAGCTGCATACGTGCCTTCTTTTATTTGTAATAATCAATATGAGCAAAAAAACCGCAGTGGTGGCTCTGGGTGGTAATGCCATCACCAAAAAAGGAGAAGAAGATACCATTGCCCGGCAGTTCGCCAACACCCGGGAGAGTTTAAGCGGGGTCGTCGAGTTGATCCGGGACGGCTACCATCTGGCCATCACGCATGGCAACGGACCCCAGGTGGGGAACGCCATATTACGAGTAGAGCTGGCAAGAGATAAAGCCCCCATTTTACCTTTAGGCGTCTGTGTGGCAGACACCGAAGGGGGAATGGGATATATGATAGAACAATCGCTTCAAAATAGATTGAAAAAAGAAGGAATAAAAAGAGACGTGGTCACCATCGTCACTCAGGTGATAGTAGATGAGAATGATCCCTCCATAAAAGAACCGACCAAATTCATAGGACAATTTTACACCAGACAGGAAGCTAAAAAATTCGCCAAAGAGAGAGGCTGGATGGTGAAAGAGGATCGGGGAAAGATGTGGAGAAGAGTAGTCCCTTCACCCATTCCTATGGAGATCGTGGAAAAAAAAACGATAAAAACTCTGGTGGAGAATGGGGTGATTGTGATTTCTGCGGGAGGTGGTGGAATACCGGTTTACGTTATGGGCAACGAAGCTTTGGAGGGGGTGGATGCGGTGATTGACAAAGATAGAGCTTCTGCCATATTAGCTCGGGACATCGGGGCGGAGCTGCTTCTGATCTTGACCGATGCAGAAAAGGTGGCGTTGAATTATAGCACTCTTCTGCAAATGAATCTGGACCAATTGACCGTAGACGAAGCCAAACAATATCTAAAAGAAGGACATTTTCCTCCCGGAAGCATGGGTCCCAAAATCGAAGCGGCCATCCAGTTTTTAGAGTCGGGAGGAAAAGAGGTGATTATCACCTCCATACCCAAAGCTTATGATGCGGTGAAGAAGAGAACTGAGGGAACGAGGATAGTTTTGAAGTAACCTCTCCCCCTTTAATCCCCCCTCCATGAAACGGAGAGGGGGAAGATCGAAGATCCGCAGGACTAGGAGTTAAGGCGTTAGCCTTTTATAATAAAATCTAATGACGCATTACGAATGATTAATGACGAATGACGAACAGAAGCAAACCTCACCCCCTTAGTTACTCTCTCCCCCGCCATTGGAGGGATTTTCAACTTGTTAAGGAGAGGGGTAAATCGAAGATCCGTAGGACAGAGAGGGTTGTAGGGACAATTCATGAATTGTCCCTATAGGTTCTCTCCACAAGTGTGGAGAGGGGGAATATCGAAGATCCATAGGATAGGGGGTGAGGTTTAGAATTTGATCATGGAAAAGATAACAGGATTAAATCACGAGATTATCAAGGAAATTCTGACTATAGGAAAAATCTACGAAGTTGGCGGTGCAGTGCGGGATAAATACATCTCGCCTATCCTTCCCGATAAGGACAAAGATTATCTGGTCACCGGAATTCCTTTGAATGATCTTTGTTCTCTTTTGAGTCGATTCGGAAAAGTTGATCTGGTGGGGAAATCATTCGGGGTAATAAAATTTTCACCCTTCAATAGGTTTAACAGTGAGCAAGTTTTCGACATTGCCATCCCTCGTAAAGAAATTAGCACTGGTCTCGGTCATAAAGATTTCAAGGTGGATTACGACCATAACCTCCGCGTGGAGGATGATCTTCTAAGACGGGATTTCACCATCAACGCTATGGCAGAAGACCTTTCTACCGGAAAGCTGGTGGACCCACTCGAAGGTCGAAAGGACATAAAAAAAGGCTTAATCCGCATCACCAATCCCGATTCTTTCAAGGAAGATCCTTTGAGAATGCTTAGAGCTATCCAGTTTGCGGCGAGATTTGAATTTGTGCTGGAGGAAAACACCCTTAAAAGCCTCAAAGAGAATGTGGATTTAATTATCACTGTCTCTGCTGAAAGAATTCAAGAGGAATTAAATAAGTTATTACTTAAGGCTAAGTATCCCAGCACTGGTTTTAGATTGATGCAAAATGTAGGGCTTTTGGAAAGGATTTTACCTGAGCTGGCAAAAGGTGTGGGCGTGGATCAACCCGGGGGTTATCACGCTTATGACGTTTTTGAGCATTCCATTTTAACTGTGGATTTCGCTCCCCGAGATCTGGTGATTCGTCTGGCAGCATTGTTCCATGATATGTCAAAGCCCGAAACCAAAGTTCTAACTCCGGACGGCGCCACTTTCTATGGACATGAAAAAAGAGCCTCGAGGGTTACAACCAAGGTTTTACAAAGACTGCGCTACTCCAATCAGATAATCGAGCAGGTTAGCCTTCTGGTGGATAAGCACATGTTTACCACCGGAGTGATGGACAAGGGAGTGAGGAGATTGATCCGGAAGATGGGTGAGGATCTGGTCTTTCCCCTTTTGGACCTTCGCAGAGCGGATGTAGTAGCTCAGGGTAAGGGAGGAGACACCAAAGACGTGGACGAGCTGGAGGAGAGGATCAGGCTGGAGTTAGAAAAGAAATCTCCATTTGGGCTAAAAGACTTGGAGGTCAATGGACATGATATTATGAACACTTTTAATATTTCCCCTTCCCCTTTGGTCGGGAAAACATTAAATTATCTTTTGGAAATGGTTCTGGATGATCCAGAGCTAAATCAGAAAGAAAGATTATTGAAAGAAGCGGAGTTTTTTCTCAATAATATTTCTACTGCTTCAGCGAATCAGAAATAAAAAACGTCCACCGTCCGCGGTCCGCCGCAAAACCTGTTTTAATCCTGATTTTATAGAAATGGAAGTACTTTAAGAAAACAATTGAATTTCATTAGAAACGTTTTTCAATAATCTGTACGCTAATAACAAGAAAAACTATTAGTGGAGTCAGAATTTATTTGAAAAATCTTTTAAAAGTGTCAACCTATCAGAAATAAAAAAGCGTCCGCGATCCACCGTCGGCATTCCACCGTAAGACCTTCTTAGTTGTTTTAGCGGCGGTCGGCGGACGACGGACAAGGAGCCAACATGAAGATACACGAATACCAAGCCAAACAGATTTTCGCCAAATACGGCATTCCTTTGCCACAAGGTGAGATGGCAACTACACCAGATGAAGCGAAGGGAATAGCCGAAAAGATCGGTAAACCAGTCATGATAAAAGCTCAAGTGCATGTCGGAGGGAGAGGTAAAGCTGGTGGAATAAAGAAGGCGGACAATCCGGACCAGGCTTTTGAGATGGCATCCCAGATTCTTGGGATGGACATTAAGGGTCTTATCGTCAAGAAGGTTTTGGTCACGGAATGCAAGGGAATTGCCAGCGAAGCTTATCTTGGGGTGATAGTAGATCGAAAGAGCAAAAAGCCGGTGATTATGGTTTCAGCCGCAGGAGGAATCGACATCGAAGAAGTAGCAAAAGAGACGCCAGAGAAAATTCACAAGCTGGAGATTGATCCCATCATTGGCTTGCAATCCTTTCAAGCGCGGAATTTGGCATATCTTCTCTATTCCGATAGGAAGATTGCCAATCAGGCTATACCGGTGATTTTGAAGCTGTACCGGGTTTTCTGGGAAAACGATTGTTCTTTAGCAGAGATCAATCCTTTCATCACTACACCGGAAGGTGAGGTGTGGGCTTTGGATGCCAAGATAAACATCGACGATAGCGGTCTGGAAAGACATCCGGATATAGCATCCATGCGGGATTTGGATGCGGAGGAGAAAGCGGAAATCGAAGCCCGGCAGAAAGACCTCTCTTTTGTGAAACTGAATGGAAACATCGGTTGCATTGTCAACGGCGCGGGTTTGGCAATGGCTACCATGGATCTGGTAAAAAGATTCGGGGCGGAGCCAGCTAATTTTTTGGACATTGGCGGAAGCTCCAACCCGGATAAAGTGGTCAATGCTATGAACATTATCCTCGAAGACCCGAACGTGAAGGCGATCCTTTTCAACATCTTTGGCGGGATCACGCGCTGTGATGACGTGGCAAACGGAATCGTTCACGCCATCAAACAGTTGAAACCCAAAGTCCCCATTGTGGTGAGATTAACCGGCACCAACGAAGATAAAGCCAGAAAAATCTTGGAGGAGATACATCTTACCGCCACCAGCTCCATGGAAGAGGTGGTGAAGAGGGCCATCGAGCTTTCGGGGATGACGCAGACTACCATGTTCGGGAATTAACCTGTGATAGTAAGGTCTAAAAGGTAGCATGGATGAAGAAGGTTTCTTGAAAACAAGTCTTTGAAGTTCGGTTGCGAAGCTCGATATTATGGGGAGCTTGTGCTTCGACAGCGCTCCCTTCGACTGCGCTCAGGGAGGGTGAGCAAAGTCGAACCCTCAGCGCCATGAGACTGTCGAATGGTCGAACCAATCGAAGCTTGTATATCTAGATTCGTTTTTCGGAAAACCCTTCAGCAACCAGTGATTTTGAGCTTCGATACGAGCTTCGTTATCGACAAACGATCAACGAGATTTTCATTAGAAGAAAAGGAGGTTCTGATATGGCAACTCTAAGCACTAAGAAAAAGATGGTTTCCTCAATAATAAAAGAAGGTTTGAGACTTAAGAAGATAGCACTTACTCATAGTTTGAGCAATTATCTATCCGAATTGGAGACTTTTGAAAAAAAGTACAAGATGAAAAGTGAAGCCTTTTTAAAAAAATATGAAATGGGGATTTTAGGAGACAAAGCCCCGTGGTTTGAGTGGATTTTCATATACCAGGCTATGCAGAAAACAAAGGAAAAGTTGAACCTCCTTAAGACCATCAAGCTATGATTCAAAAGCGTTTTTACGAAGTTAAAGAATGGATTTCTCACCACAAGTCTTTAGTGGTTCAAGACGAATTAGACTTCAGAGTAGATGAAGAGCTGAACATTGGGTTGATCAAAGGCAAGATTAGTTTTGTAGATGGTTCAACCTTATATATAAGTGAGAGTCTAAGTCTGGAAGAGCCAAGCTACAGATTTCATTTCAGGTATGGCCAAAGCAAACTGTTTAAACGATGGGATTCCGCTCCCCATTACAAAAAGATCAAAACCTTTCCTTATCATTTTCATGATGGAGAAAAAGTAAAACTGTCAAAAGCAATGACCTCTATGGAGGTTTTAGAAATAGTGGGGAAAATTGTTCTGGATAATATCAGCAAACTTTAGTTCTTCAAAAAGGAGATATTTAATGAGCATACTGATTGACAAAAATACCAAGGTGATAGTTCAAGGAATTACCGGCAGGGACGGAGCGTTTCATACTAAGCAGATGTTGGATTATGGAACGAAAATCGTAGCGGGGGTAACACCGGGGAAGGCGGGAGAAAAGATCGAAGGGGTGCCGGTCTTTGACTCGGTCAAAGAGGCAAAGGATGCCACCAGAGCGAATACTTCAGTCATCTACGTCCCCTCCAAATTTGCCGTGGATGCCATCTATGAGGCGGCAGATGCGGGGGTTGATCTGGTGGTCTGCATAAGTGAAGGTGTCCCCGCTATGGACATGCTCAAAGTGTATAATCATCTCAAGGGGAAGAAGACCAGGCTTTTGGGGCCCAACACTCCCGGTTTGATCTCACCCGGATTAAGCAAAGTGGGGATAATGCCTGGACAGATTCATAAGAAGGGCAACGTAGGCGTGGTCTCCCGCAGTGGAACTTTAACCTACGAAGTGGTGTATCATCTTACTAACAATGGTATCGGTCAATCCACCTGTATGGGGATAGGTGGGGATCCGATAGTTGGAACTGGCTTTCTTGACGTGTTGGAGATGTTCGAAAAAGATCCGCAGACCAAGGCGGTGGTTTTGATCGGTGAGATCGGAGGAACAGATGAAGAGGAGGCGGCTTCATACATAAAGAAAAACATGACCAAGCCGGTGGTGGCATTTGTGGCGGGAAGAACTGCACCTCCGGGAAAAAGAATGGGTCATGCGGGTGCTATAATCGCGGGTGGAAGCGGCACCGCTGCGGAAAAGGTTGCGGCCTTCAATAAAGCAGGTATTAAAGTGGCGGAGAGTCCGGCTGAAGTGGCAATTTTAGTCAAAGAGGAATTGGGGAAATTAGAGAAAAAAGCCAAAAAGCCGGTGAAAAAAGTAAAATCTGTTAAACCTCAAAAGGTGAAGAAGGCAAAGATAACGACAAAAGCAAAGAAAATTGTAAAAAGGAAAAGATAATAAACCTCTTTGTTAGTCACGGACGCCTCGTCCGTGACGGTAAATGATAATTGGTAGAGGACGAGACATCCTCTACCAACAAAAACCTCACCCCCTGTCTCCCCCTCTCCATTTCATGGAGAGGGGTTCACCCTGCCCTTCGGTCCTGAGACCTCAGGGTCGAAGGAAAGGGATTCACCCTGAAGGGGACTAAGGGGGAGAGGTGATTTGAACCCTCGAACTTTTAAACCTTTCTTTAACATGCGCCCATTTGTTTTTCTATTATCTATCATCTGGATTATTCTTCTTTCTTTATCTGCCTATTGCCAGACTGATTCCGTCCCTGCGAAGATCGAGCTTGAATCATCGGTGGACCGATCACGAGTTCCTTTAAACGAAAAGCTGATATTTTCAGTTCAAGCAAGCTGGGAGGGGGAACAGAAAAGATTCAGCATCACTCCGGTGATCCCGCCGCAATGTGAAAACTTCGAGATATTTGAAAGCTCCACTTTGAACGAATCCAAAATCGAAGAAGGAAAAACCAGATCGCTCAAAACGTTCAGATTTATTCTAAAACCGACTCAGACCGGAGCAGGAAGGATCGGTCCCGTTCAAGTCAATTACATTGATAATCTGACTCAGGATAGCTCCTCTCTTTCCACCCAGCCCATAAATGTGCAAGTAACTCCGTCCATCGAGAAAAAAGAGGTAAATTATAAGACTATCTTAGCCATCGCCATCTTTCTTATATTGGTTTATGTGATCTATTCCGCCAGAAGAAGAACCAAGCGCATTGAGCTTCCTAAAGATAAAGGGACAGAAGAGGTTGAACTAAGACAGGAATCGATGGAGGAAAAAGCTTTGAAAGAACTCGACACTATCTCTGAGCAGATACAAAGGGGAAGATGGGAGAGCTTTTCCTCTGACGTCTCCAAATTGCTTACCGGTTATCTGGAGGCGAAATATCAAATCGTCACTTCAGGAAAGACTACCAACGATATCATAAACTCACTTTCCAGCTTGGATTTGCCATCCGAAAAGGTTTCTCTTTTGAAAGAAATACTCTCCACCTGCGATTTAGTCAAATTTGCAGGCGAGAAACTGGAAAGAGAGAAATGTGAAGACATAATCAATCAGGTGAGGGAATTTTTGGAACAAAATGATTGAGTGGTTGTAGAAGAAAATCAAAGCGGGTTCTTGGGGTTAAATCCAAGAGTTATTTTTGAGTGTATTACCAGGTGAGCAAAAGAAACCAAGCAGGTTTCTATTTTTTACATTTTTTCAAAGGCCCCAAGAAGGGAAAAGAATCAAATGAAAAGGAGCTTTTTGACTCTATCTGCATGGCTGTTGCTTATACTGCTTATCACCAGCCCATCCTTTGCGCAAACATCGAATGAATTGAAAATCGATCCGTTGCTTTTGGTTTCTCTTAAAGAATGTCAGAACATCATGCAGAGTTTGGGAAATGAGATTTTCCCTGGCTGGGATTTTGGGAGCACTCCGGTTCTTTTTTACAAACCCAAAGTGCAGGAGCTTCTTATTAACTTTCCTCATCAACCGGAAGGATTTTCCTCATACACGGGCTTCACTCCCTTGGAAGTCAAGAGCATTTACGTGCGAAACGATTCCACCCATTTTCTCGTGGATGACCAAAATACCAGTATCGAAATTGATAGCATCCCAGTCCTGGTTGTTGCAGATCCGCTCTCCAGAATGAGGAATCAAATGCGAGGAGTCTTAACTGAGAGACCCAAGGATTTTCTGACCCAATGGTTGGACAACTGGGACTTTGTCGAGTCTCCATATCAGGAGCTATTCTTGATCCTCCACGAGGCGTTTCACGTCCATCAGGATAAAAAGACGCCGGAGAAAGGTGCTAATGAAATGATCGTCTCCAAATATCCGCTTCTTGATCCGATCAATAATGCGTTCTATGTTTTGGAGGGAAATATTTTGAGAGACGCACTACTTTCGCCAGATCCCCAAAAGAAACTTGAAAAGATTAAGGAGCTTGTGGCAGTGCGGAGTTTTAGGCAATCACGCCTCGATTCAAGCTTTGTGGAGTATGAAAATTTAACCGAATACTCCGAGGGACTGGCCAGATATGTGGAGTATAAGTTCATGTGCTTCGGTGAGCGAATAGAGCCGGTAAAAGAAATGTATTATCATCAGGGTTTCAATGGCTATCGGGGAGTTTTGGAAAAACTATTTGAAGACAGAGTCAACGATATGGTGAAAGTCGTATCGGTAAGCGATGATCGCTTTGGAAATAAATTTGGCTCAGGTCCTCTCCGTTTCAAATTATATGATCTGGGTGCTTTTCAGGCATTACTGTTGGACGAGGTGATGCCTACCTGGAAGGATAAGATTTTCAGCGATGGCGTCTACCTCGGCGATATGTTGAAACAATCTATGGCGCTGTCTCCCGGTAAGCTGGAGCAGTTGCTCACGCGGGCAAAATTGGAATACAACTATGATGAAGCATACCAGGACAAACTGCAATTCGAGCAAGAGGGGAAGAAAAAGATCGAAGAAAAATTGGCTTCAATTGTTAATACTAACCAGACTTTGGTGAAAGTTCTGTATGCGGGATTTACCGAAAAACTTGGTATAGCATACACTCCATTTGGCGTTACTCAGGTCAGCGAAAAATCCGCCATCTACGATATGGTGCCAATCAAAATACGCTTCAAGGAGGGGGTGGAGCTTCAATTCAGACAAGTGATCCCGGTATTAGTAGATAAAGAGAATAAAATGATAGAATTCGCTGTTCCTACACCCATCTCTGATTTTGGAGCGGTAGTTGAAAACAAGCTGGAGACACCTGAATTCATCTTGTCGACTGCAATAATGGACATTACCCCAGAAGGTAACACAATGGTGATCCGGATGAAATGATATAAACAACGCTTAATGTCCTTTTTAACTTCAAACATGACTATGCGAGGTAAATTAATGCATTCGCTGTGATACGATTCATCCCTCTCCCCTTGGGGAGAGGGAAACAGGGTGTGAGGGAAAGAGAATTCAAAACAGAAAAAGCAAAAAGCAAAATTGCAATTCTAAACTCAAAATGGAAATGTGGAGAAACTGCCAAGAAATCATTTTCCTTTTCAATTCTGAAATTTCGATTACTTTAACCGACTCCCTATCCATAAGAATGGAGAGAGAGGGAATCGAAGAAGCATACGCATAAGAACTGAGGTGTATCAATTGTCTTAGGGAGGAAAATATGCAGGGAGAAACAGTTAAAACTGCTTCGGATATTAAAGCCATTCAAGAGAAGGTGGAGAAGGAGAGTCTTTTTGTGCAGGAGCTAATAGCGGAGATGGCGAAGGTGATCGTAGGACAGAAGTATCTGGTGGAGAGGCTGTTGATCGGTCTTATAGCCAATGGTCATATCCTGATTGAGGGGGTGCCCGGTCTGGCCAAAACTCTAGCCATCAAAACGCTCTCCGACGCCATTCAGACTAAGTTTCAAAGGATTCAGTTCACCCCTGACCTTCTGCCTGCCGATTTGATTGGAACAATGATTTACAATCCGCAGAGCGGGAATTTCACTACCAAGAAGGGACCTCTTTTTACTAATCTGATTTTGGCAGACGAGATAAACCGCGCACCTGCTAAAGTGCAGAGCGCACTTTTAGAAGCTATGCAAGAAAGACAGGTAACCATTGGAGAGAACAGCTTCAAATTGGAGGAACCTTTCTTGGTGATGGCGACTCAAAATCCCATAGAGCAAGAAGGTACTTATCCTCTTCCTGAGGCTCAAGTGGATCGCTTCATGCTTAAGCTCTCCATCACTTATCCGAACAAAAAGGAAGAATGGGAGATCATTGATCGCAACGCCGAAGTCGGTTTCCCTGAGGTTAAGAAAGTGATCTCACCTAATGACATACTCAAAGCCAGAGAGGTAGTGGGTCAAATCTATGTGGATGAGAAGATCAAAGAATACATATTGAACATCGTTTTCGCCACACGAAATCCAGAGGAATATAAGCTTGATCTTAAAGATCTGATCGCTTATGGGGCTTCGCCTCGAGCCTCCATCTATCTGAATTTAGCTGCCAAAGCGCATGCATTCCTTAAAGGAAGAGGCTACGTCACTCCCGAAGACATCAAAGCCATCGGCATGGACGTTTTGAGACATCGAGTCATCGTCACCTACGAAGCTGAAGCCGAAGAGATCAGCTCAGAGGACATTGTTAAGAAGGTATTTGATCATATTGAAGTTCCGTAGAATTTTCGGAGTGCGCCAGCTTGCTGGCGCGGTTTAATAAAAGTCTTAAACTTTAAACCTTTGGAGATAAGCTCTTAAACCTGACTAAAGCACGAATTCGGTGTCTTGAGATCAGTTAGAAAAATAGCCTCTTGGAGTGTTCGGCTTTAGCCGAACCAAAGAATCTTATGTTTAGGTCTGCCTGAAGGCAGACACTCTATAGTAGTTTATCGAAGGTTGGAATTGTAGGGGCGAATCTGAAGATTCGCCCAGATGACTTAGTTAGGGTTGTGGTTGTGCTCTCACCTTAGTTCGGACAGAGGTGCACATACGTGCCCATCTGGGCAACCCCTGTACGAACATAAGAGATGATGGGTGGAGTTTAAGCTCCACCCCTACATCACACAATTCGACAGAACATTAAATGCTACCCAAAGAGATCATAAGAAAAGTCAGAAGAATTGAGATCCGGACTAAAAAGCTGGTCAACGACGTTTTCTCCGGAGAATATCATTCTATCTTCAAAGGGCGGGGGATGGAGTTTGAAGAGGTAAGGGAATATCAACCGGGTGACGACGTTCGGATCATCGACTGGAACGTCACGGCCCGATATGGTTTCCCCTTTGTCAAGAAGTTCAAGGAGGAGAGGGAGCTTACCGTAATGCTTTTAGTGGATGCCTCCTCTTCCGGAGAGTTCGGAACCGCAATGAGGATGAAAGGAGACATAGCAGCGGAGCTATGCTCGGTTTTGGCTTTCTCTGCCATAAAGAATAACGACCGGGTGGGGATGATCATCTTCACCGATCGGGTGGAAAAATATATACCTCCCAAAAAAGGAAGCTCTCACGTTTTGAGATTAATCCGGGAGGTGCTCTACTTCAAACCCCAGCATCATGGAACCGACATAAATTGTTCACTGGAGTTTCTGGGACGGGTGATCAAGAGAAGAAGCGTAGTCTTTCTGGTTTCCGATTTTTTAAGCTCCGGCTATGAGAAAATGCTCAACATAGCCAACAAAAAACATGATCTTGTCGCTATTAAAATATTAGATCCCCGGGAAACCCAGCTCCCCAACGTGGGCTTCATTGAATTGGAGGATACGGAAACAGGAGAGCAGATTATCATAGATACCAAAAGTGTGGAGGTGAGGAAGGATTTTCAAGATTACGCTTTACGTGAACAATCCAAGCTGGACAAGGGTTTCAGATCCATAGATCTGGACCATATCAGCATATCCACAGATAGATCGTATGTGGAGCCTTTGATGGCTTTTTTCAAGGTTAGAGCCAAAAGGTTCCGATAGGAGGAATCATGTTCGGACTCGGAGCACAAGAGCTTTTATTAATCCTTTTGATCATCCTTTTGCTATTTGGAGCAAAAAAGATTCCAGAGATAGCTCGCGGACTGGGCAAAAGTGTGGCAGAGTTCAAGAAGGGAACTAGAAAGCTGGAGGATGAGATAAAAAGAGAGGATACCGAAAAACGACAGCCACCAGAAAAGGAAAATCTGGCGGGTTGAAAATATAATTTAGTTTCATTTTCTTTAGTTCGGGCGGGGATTAAACCCCCGCCCGATCAAGACTCTGCACTCCAGAAACACTATGAGGACAGCCATAAAGGCTGTCCCTACGACCTAAGATTCTTCATAACCTCTCCCCCTTAGTCCCCCTCTCCTTGTTAAGGAGAGGGGTTCACCCTGAAGGGATTCACCCTGAAGGGGATTCAGGGAGTGAGGTGTTGCGTTTGCATAATGAACACAACCCTGAGTAAAACCAATCCAATATTACTCGTGGTTTTGATTTTGACGGGATTACTTCTTATTGTCTCCGTCTTGGTTTATTTACAAGTAAGAGGCTCAGCCGAAGTTAAGTTAAATTTCTCTCAACAGCAGGAATTGGCATCCGAGCTTTTGGACAACAAACTTTACACCCAGGCGGTGACAGAATACCAGCGGTTACTTGACTCGGGCAGATTGGATAAGAAAAAACAAGCTAATATTAATTACATCATGGGCAATGTCTATCTGAACGAGCTGAATGATTATGAAAATGCTGCCGCCAGATTCGTCAACGCTAAGTTTCTTGATCCGGGAAGTGAATTGAAAGATAAAATCAATAAGAATCTGGTGATCTGTTTCGAGAGAATGGGTCGATCCTTGGAGGCTCAGAAACAACTGGAAAGAAGCACTGATTTGAATCAATCCAAAACTGAGAAAAAAGGCGGAGCGGTGATAGCCAGGATTGGTGATCGGGAAATCACCATGTCCGAGCTGGAAGATGAGATCGAAAAGCTTCCCCCATCCGTTCAAAGCCAGTTCAAGGAGAAAGAGGGGAAACTTAAGTTCCTCCAAGGCTACATCGGATCGGAGCTTCTATATCACACCGCTCTCCGCCGGGGATTGGACAAAGATAAAGAGGTGGAGGAAGGGATTCTCCAGGTCACCAAACAGATGATGATAAACAAACTGTTGACCCAAGAGATTCCACAGGATATTCAGATAAGCGAAAACGAAATCAAGCTCTATTATGATGCCCACCAGGAAGAATTCAAAGATAAAAAACTGGAAGAGGTGAGATCACAGATAGAATCAGAGCTTAAGAAGATGAAACAGCAGGAGGCATACGGCAAACTGGTTTCAAAGATGATGGAGGCGGAGAAGGTAAAGATCTTCGATGACCAGTTTAGATATTAGTAGTCGCAGGTTACTGGGTTGTTAAAAAAAGAGTTATTGGAGTGCAGAAGCTTACTTCTGCGATTTTAAAGAAGTCTTTTGCTCTTACATTCTTGCAACTTCAAATTGTATGAAAACTGGGTGTTGAAGTTCGAAAATCTTAAGTAAAAGTTACGAGTTTCGACAAACGAATTTCGATATGGTTCGACAAGCTCACCACAAGCGAGCATCGAAACCGATCAACGAGACACGATCTTTAGTTTGAAAACCTCTCCCCCTTTGTTCCCCCCTCTCCTTGCTAAGGAGAGTGGGTCACCCTGAAGGGATTCACCCTGAAGGGGACAGGGGGTGAGGTAAAAAAGAACGGTTCTTCGAAGCACGTTTAATGGTGGGTGTCTGTCCGAAACCCAAACCTTTTTTACAAAACCTATTAGAAACAAATTCGGCAGTAGCACATTCACATGAAACAAAGAAAACGACAATAAATTCAGATGAATCGAAAGCTAAACATCACCTTAATTTTATTCTTATTCGCGAGCTTGACTTCAGTTTCACAAGCGACGGAGGAGTCTCTGATTTCGGTGGAGTCGCATGTGGATCGTGCCACCATCACCATCGGCGACAGGATTCTTTATACGCTAAAGATAACCACAGATTCCAAAGTCAAGCTGGAGCCTTTAGCTTTAGGCTCTAATCTGGGAGCATTTGAGGTCAAAGACTACAAGATATATGATCCGGAGAAAACCAAAGACGGAATGGTGGTGCATAAAAGCGAATATGTGATCACCACCTTCACCACTGGAGAATATGTCATTCCCCCGATTACGATAAACTACAGCGATCCGAAAGGAGAAAAAAAACAGATCCAATCGGAACCTCTTTTCATCTTAGTCAAAAGTGTGGGCGCTTCTGAAAGTGATAAAGAAGACATTAGAGGATTGAAGCCTCCCATTGACGTAAAAGGAGGATACTGGACCTACCTTCTTATCTTGCCCGTTCTGGCATTGTTGGGAGCAGGAGGATTTTTATATTACCGGCAAAGAGCAAAAGGATTGGCTTTGCCCAAAATTCCGGATGAGTTACAAAAGCCCGCCTGGGAGGTGGCGCTTCTGGAGCTGGAATCTTTGAGAAATTCTGATCTTTTGGAAAAGAAACAAATCAAAAGATATTTTGTCATCCTATCCGACATCATTAGAAAGTATATCGAGAGACGATATGAAATTTCAGCTTTAGATCGAACCACCGAAGAGATCAGAGGAGAGATCAAAAGAGTGAAACTGGACCAAAATATTGGAAGGTCGATATACGATCTTCTATCTTTTTCTGATTTGGTTAAATTTGCTAAATACACTCCAACAGTAGAAGAGATTGAAGAGAACCTAAATGATGCTTATGGCATCGTTAATATGACAAAACCGGAGGAAGTAAAAGAAGTAATATTAGTTGCAAAGTAAAGCGATTATTGGAGTGTCAAGCCCCGTCTGAGTCGGGATCTACGACTTTAGCTTGACCGGAAAGCCTCGAAGCACAATAAGCATTTGCAAGGTTCACCTGAAGGTGAACACTCCAACATGAAACCAGGAATGTCATGCTGAGAGAAGCGAAGCATCTCTGAGATTCTTCGGTCACCCCACTTTTGGCGGAATTCCCTCAGAATGACACGTAAGAATTTTCTGATTTACTATGTTCAGATTTCAAAATCCGATATTCTTAATCTTCATCCTTGTCGCCATTGCATTGGTGGTTTACTATTTTAGGTTCAAGAAAGCCAAGTCAGCAGGTGTAAGATATTCCGACATCAATCTGGTGAGAAGGCTAAAGCCCTCTTTCCGACTCAAGGAAAGGCATATTCTACCGGTTCTAAGACCGCTGGCGATAGTGTTTTTGGCATTTGCCTTAGCCCGGCCTCAATCGGGAAGAAAAGGACAGGAGGTCTCCTCCGAAGGAATCGACATAATGCTGGTTTTAGACATTTCAGGGAGCATGCGGGCTGAGGATTTCAAGCCGCACAATCGGTTATATGTTGCCAAACAGGTGATCAAAGAGTTCATCGAAGGGAGGCATAACGATCGCATAGGATTGGTGGTTTTCTCCCGACAAAGTTTCACGCAATGCCCCTTAACTTTAGATTACGGAGTTTTATACAGTTTCTTAGACCATGTTGATTTTGGGATGATTGAGGACGGAACCGCCATTGGTCTTTCCATTGCCAATGCGGTAAATCGTCTTAGAGGCAGTGATGCCAAAAGCAAGGTGGTCATCCTTCTCTCAGACGGAAGGAACAATACCGGTGAGATCGATCCCATCACCGCCGCTCAAGTGGCTAAAGCGATGAACATAAAAATTTACACCATCGGCGCAGGAAAACCAGGGAATGCCCCTTATCCGGTGGATGATCCGATTTTCGGAAGAAGATACATCTACATTGAAAATGAGATAGACGAAGCCACCTTAAGACAGATCGCCCAGATCACCGGAGGGGAGTATTTCCGGGCTAAGGATGAAGAAGCACTGTCATTAATTTATAAACAGATAAGCCAGATGGAACAGACCAAGATCAAGGTGAGAGAATATATGCAATACAACGAGCTTTTCTCCAGGTATGCTTTTGTAGGACTGATGCTTCTGATGATAGAGATCGTTCTGGCAAATACCAGATATAGAAAGATACCGTAGCTTTGGTTCTTAGCCACTTTAGTGGCGTTGACACTTAAACCTGACTAACGTCAGTTAGAACAAATAATATGTAGTTTCAATGGATGTCAAGTCAACTGTTAGGGTAGGAGTTGAACCCCCACCCTTATCTCGGACAAGGGTTGCAACCCCTGTCCGAACTGGTGTGACCTTTGTAGTAGAGTGAAAACATGCGAATAGCCCAGATAAATTACCTTTACACTCTTTTGATTTTGCTCCCCCTCCTTGTGGTTTTCTTTTGGCTGGTTTTCCGGATGAAGAAGAAAACCATGCAGAGATTCGGTAATCTGTCTTTGATGGAGAAGCTTTCTTTATCCTTTAGCCCACGCAAGCAAAGATGGAAGGTAGTTTTGTTGCTCTTAGGTATTTTCTTTCTTCTGTTTTCCTTAGCCCGACCCCAGCTGGGAACTAAGCTAACTTTGATGAAAAGGGAAGGGGTGGACATCGTCATTGCGCTGGATTGTTCCCTATCCATGCTGGCGGAGGATTTCAAGCCGAACCGACTGGAGAAAGCCAAGCAGGAAGTGAAGGGATTAATCGATCGAATGCAGGGGGATCGGGTGGGACTGGTGGCTTTTGCCGGAATAGCTTTTGTGCAGTGTCCTCTCACCATAGACTACTCCGCTGCCGAGATGTTTTTGGACATAATGGACGTGAATTTGATTCCTCAACCCGGAACCGCCATCGGAGACGCCATTCGCACCTCCATCAAAGCATTCAATCAGAAAGAAAGAAAATACAAGGTGCTCATACTTCTAACTGACGGTGAGGATCACGATTCAGATCCCCTGAAGGCAGCCGAGGAGGCAGCACAGGAGGGGATAAGGATTTACACCATTGGCATCGGATCGACGCAAGGAGAACCGATACCCTTGAGAAATGAACGAGGCGAGGTGACCGGGTATAAAAAAGATGAAGAGGGGAGCGTGGTGGTCAGCCAAGCAGATGAGACCACTCTACAAAAGATCGCTCTTACCACCGGAGGAAAATACTATCACGCCACCAGTGGGGAGATGGAGCTGGATAAAATATATGACGACATCTCCAAGATGGAGAAAAAGGAGCTGGAAGGAAAATTGATGGTGCAATATGAAGATCGTTATCAGTACTTCCTCTTTATTGCAATAGTGCTATTAGTTGGTGAATTTATGTTATCAGACAGAAGAAGCAGAAAGGCGATAGAAAAATCGAAATCAGAAACGAAACCATTAAGAACAGATTGAGATCATAACCAGTTGATTATTGTAGCGGAAAGCTTCAGCTTTCCATACCTCGCCCACTATCTCCCCTTCTCCACAAAGTGAAGAGGGGTTCACCCTGAAGGGGACAAAGGGGGAGAGGTAATTGAACCTTAGAACTTTTTCCGCTATAGGCGGAGAACCCGTGAACCTTTCTCTACGAGGTGATGGTTTTGAAAAAATCTTATTTGCTCATATTCATTGCGATGATTTTCCTGTCGGCGAATTTAGCCTATGCCGACTCCTTTTCTTCATTAAATAAAAAAGGGAATAAAGCATATAAGCAGGGTTTGGAAAATCTGCAAAAGGGAGAGAAAGACAAAGCGGCTGAATCTTTCGAGGAAGCTTTGAAATCTTATCGAGATGCGGAGATTGAGAAACCGGAGTCTTATGAGCTGTCTTATAATCTGGGAAACGTGATGTATCAGCAAGAGAAATATCAGGATGCTTTGGAGAAGTATACTAAAGCTTCCAGTGCAGATAACATTCAGCATCGAGCCTGGGCATATTACGATCTGGGAAACACCCTTTACCGGAGCGGAAAATATCCTGAAGCCATTCAAGCTTATCAGAAGTGTTTGGAATTGACCCCGGATGATGAAGACGCTAAATACAACTTGGAGTTCGTCCGAAAGAAAATGAAGGAGATGATGGACAAGGAGTCACAAAGACAACAGCAACAACAGCAGCAGAATCAACAGCAAAATCAGCAACAAAAACAACAGCAACAACAGACCCAACAGCAGGACCAAAAACAAAAGGAAGAACAGCAACAAGCTTCACAGTCTCAAGAAGAGCAAAAAAAGAAAGAAGAACAGAAGCAGGAACAAATGAAACCTAAAGAGGGTATGACCAAAGAGGAGGCGGAAAGAATCCTAAATGCCTTTAAGGATGACGAAAAGGATTTACAGAAAAAACAAAAAAAGGAAATCCAGGGACGTGCAGGGAAAGGGAGAAAGGATTGGTGATGAGGATCACAGTACCCAGTAGGCAGTCGGCAGTAAGCAGACAAAAGTCCGCAGTCCGCAGTCCGTTCACGGTGAATCCTTCGAAGCAAGTCCTCAGGACAAGTCCGTTCAGGATGAATCCACAGTCCACAGCAAAAAAAGGGAGGACTGGTGACTGGCGTCTCATATTTGCTGTCTGTTGTCTGTTTTTACTATTATTCTTAAGCTCATCTTGTTTCGCCCAGAACATAAGTTTCAACGCCAATGTAGACAAAACCGAGGTGGGGTTAGATGAACAGATTACCCTCACCATCTCCGTTTCGGGAGACGTCAAGTCGATCCCCCAACCTCAACTCCCGTCATTAGGTGATTTCACCGTCTATTCTGCAGGCAGATCGCAAAACTTCAATTATGTCAATGGACGGATGTCATCCTCCGTATCTTTCAACTACATTTTGGTCCCCCGAAAGACGGGAAAATTCACCATAGGTCCCGCCCGGATAGAGTTAGAAGGAAAAGCATACCAGACTACGCCCATAGACATTACGGTTGCATCGGGAGTAACTACTACACCTCCGCCTGCACCTTCTGGTAAGGAAAAGGTGGAAGAGAAACAACAGCTTAGTGGGAAGGATTTGTTTATCGAGACTGTGGTCGATAAGAAAAAGGCATACGTAAATGAACAGATTACTTTAACCTTAAGATTTTATCAAGGGGTAAGATTATTCAACAATCCTGAATATACTCCCCCTTCTCTGGTCGGTTTCTGGTCTGAGGATCTGCCTCCCAAAAAACAGAATTATCAGGTGATAAACGGAAGACAATATTATGTGCAGGAGCTTAAGACCGCACTTTTTCCTACCTCCACCGGAAAGCTCACCATTGGACCAGCGGAGCTGAAGTGCACGGTGGAAGACATGGATCGGATGCTCAACCGGGATCCGTTTGCCATGTTCGACCGGGATTTGTTTAGCCTTTTCAGACAAGGAAAGCCGGTGATTTTGAGGTCCAAGCCCGTAGAGATTGAGGTTTTACCCCTGCCGGAGATGGGCAAGCCAGCTGATTTCAGCGGAACCGTAGGTGACTATAACCTGAAGGTCATTGCTGATAAGACCGAGGTGGAGGTGGGTCAGCCAATCACGTTAAAAGCCAAAATCAGTGGACGTGGAAACATAAAGTCGGTGGGAAAACCGACTATTCCCGAGCTACCAGATTTCCGCACATACAGCTCCGGCAGTTCAGAGAACGTCTCTAAAGAGAATTATCAGGTGCAAGGGGAGAAGAACTATGAGGAGGTTTTAATTCCCAAAAAAGCAGGGAAATATACCATCCCCCCCATTGAATTTTCATTTTTCGATCCTAAAACTAAAAGCTACAAAACTCTAAAAAACGAGCCTATCTTATTAACGGTTCGACCATCTTCTCAAGCTTCTCCGGCTGAGATAGCCCAGCTCTCCAAACAGGAGATCGGCAAGGCCGCCAAAGACATACGTTACATCAAAATTTCATCAGGCGAGCTTGAAGATCAGGGGGATCATCTATATAAAAATCCACTATTTTTGTTGGCACAACTGATTCCTCTTTTGGCTTTTGCCATATCCTGGCGCTATCAAAAGGAGAGGGAGAAGCTTAACTCCGATATCGGATATGCCCGCCAGCGACGGGCACATAAGTCAGCTCAAAAGAGACTCCAGCGGGCAAGTAAGTTGATCTACCATGATACTTCAAAGGAATTCTACTGTGAAGTCGCCACAGCGTTGCTTCAATATGTGGGAGATAAGCTTAATCTTTCTGCGCATGGTTTGACCAAAGATCAAATTGAAACTCAGCTTTTTGAAAAGGGATTTAAAAAAGATAATGTTGACCATCTGTTGAAGATTCTGGACTCCTGTGATTTTGCCCGATTCGCTCCGGGATCTTCCACCCCAGAAGAAATGCAGAGATTCTTAAGTCAAGCAGAAGAGGTGATTGTGAATTTAGAGGAGAATGAAAAATGAAAAAAGGAAAAAGGAAAAAGGAAAAAGGAAAATGCGACTCTCCTTACAGAGCGTATTTTGCATTTTCCATCTTCCTTTTTCCTTTGATTTTCCTCTTGTCTTTTGCCCAGGCTTTCGCCGACGTCGAATCTGCCACTGTTCTTTTCCAAAAAGGGAATCAAAGTTATGATGAAAGCAAATTCGATCAGGCTATCCAGAATTATGAAAAAATTCTGGATTTTAAGATTAAGAATTACCAGGTGTTTTACAATCTGGGCAATGCCTATTTTCGCCAGAATCAATTAGGTAAGGCAATTTTGAGCTATCGTAGGGCTTTGGCGCTTAAGCCCGGGGATGAAGATGCACAAGCCAATTTAGCCTTTGCCAAGCTTTTCACTTTAGATAAAATCGAAGAACAACAGATCAATCCTTTCTCCAACCTGCTTCAGTGGTATCTGAATCTTTCGAGCAAGGATGGGTTTGCTCTCCTCTCTTCTTTCTTCTATATTCTTTCCATCGTAATGGGCATCCTGATGCTTTTCCGGGGAGCGAAAAAATATCTTATGTTTGGATTTCTCTCATTTCTGATCTTGCTTTTGATTTGTGGATCGTCTCTTTGGGCTAAGATCCACTACAACTCGCAAGATTATGGAGTGGTGATTGTATCCCAGGTGGAGGTAAGAAGCGGACCGGGACAAGATTACGTCCTGCAACTCACCGGTCACGAGGGTTTGGAGTTACGGGTGGATGAGGAGGCGGAAGGATGGTACCGCATCTCCCTTCCCAATGGAATAAAAGGCTGGATTCCTAAACAAGCAGTGGAGATAATCTGAAGTTTTTCGACCACCCCTTAATTCCCTCCTTAAACAAAGAGGGGACAAGGGGGTGGTTGATTTTGATATGGCATATTCCTGTGCCCGTCGGGTCAGAGGACTTTTAAGGCACAGAGCTATGTATGGGCGGAGCTTCAGCTCCACCCTCAAAATGGGCGAATCTAAAGATTCGCCCCTACAATTCCCCCCTCTGGTTCCGCTAAAGTAGGTTCTAACTGACTTCAGTCAGGTTTTGGTGCTAACGCCACTAAAGTGGCATCGAATTGGAACTTAATTTTAGGTTTTTTGACTAATCTTTAATCCTCTCCTTGAAAAAGGAGAGGACAGAGGGATGGTTGATTATATATGATATATCATGGAGAATTTGATATAATTGCACTTTGTTCTAACTGATCTCAAGACACATAATTCGTGCTTTAGATACATTTAGATGACAAAATCGAAATCAGCTCCTCTGTCTGTGTATAAATTTACCTCACTCAAGCAAGTTCACTTGTTGAACAAATCAACAGTCATCAAAAAATAATCACTCAAAAAAACTTGACAAAAATCTAATATATTCTTATTTTCCCGCAGAAAATTGAAGAGTGCTTTGGTTTAAGCAGAAAGGTTGCTACATGAAACATAATCACTTTAATCTTTTGTCACTGTTTCTGATCTTGTCTTTAGTTTTTCTGGTTGCTTCAACGGGATTTACTGCCACCGATGAAGAATGTTTAACGTGTCATGGTGATAATAGTCTGAGTAAAACCGATTCTGCAGGAAAAGAGAAATCACTTTTTGTGGATGATTCGATTTTCGCAAAATCGGTTCATAAAGATTTAGGCTGTGTCGGCTGTCACCAAGGAGTAATGGCTGAGCCACATGTTATATCACCTAGTTTAGTTGATTGTGGTAGTTGTCATTCGGATGCATCGAACCTTTACCAACAGGGAATTCACGGAAAAAGCCGACAAGAGGGAGTGATGGACGCTCCCGCCTGTAAGGATTGCCATGGCTACCACAATATTCGAGGAGTTAACGATTCGGAAAGTATGGTCTACCCAGTCAATGAGCCCAAGACATGTGCTCAATGCCATGAAGACGTTAGATTAGTTAGCAAATACTTCATTCCAGTCCCGACACCCTATCAGGCTTACATGCAGAGCGTGCATGGTAAGGCGTTGCAAGAGGGTAACCTGGGGGTACCGGTTTGCTCCCACTGTCACGAAAGCCATAATCTAAAACCAGCCTCCGATCCTAACTCGTCTATTTATCCCACCCGCGTTCCTTCCCTCTGCGGGGAGTGCCATTCAACGGAGGAAGAGAAGTACAGTCAGGACATTCATGGGACAGCTCTGAAAAAAGGTAATCCCAATGCACCCACCTGCATCGATTGTCATACTTCCCACTCTATGAAATCGTCGTCGGATTCAACCTCCTCCACTTTTCCTGCAAATGTCTCCAGATTTACCTGTGTATACTGCCATTCTCAGGAAAAGGTGGTGGGGAGACGTGGCATCGTCACCGAGAAGATTACTCCAAATTTGGATGCGTATCACGGTGTGGCGAGCAGAGCTGGGGACATTTCTGTCGCCAGCTGTGTGAGTTGTCACACCAGCCATAATATTAGACCAGAGGACGATCCTCTCTCATCCATAAACAAAGCCAATCGTTCCCAGACCTGCGGAAAGTGTCACAAAGGTGCCGGGACTAATTATGCTGAAGGATCGATCCACATAGTTCCCACCAGTAAGAAAGATCTGGGGGTTTGGTGGGTGAGGAGAATCTACATCAGTCTTATCGTGCTCACCATCGGAGGGATGGTTGCCCATAACGCGGTGATCATGATAAGGTTTGCCAGAGAACGTTACCGAGAAGCGAAAAACGGAAAAGTGGTAAGGTGGACGTCCACGGAGATTACCTGGCATTTCCTTTTGTTCATCTCGTTTGTCACGTTGATCCTGACTGGTTTCGCATTTAGATTTCCAGATTCCTGGTGGTCATCCTGGATGACCCATTCTTCCACTGCCTTCTCGGCGCGCGGTGTAGCTCACCGGGTGGCTGGCGTGCTAATGATAGGGCTTTTTGTTTACTCCATTTTCCGTTCCGCTCTCAATAAACGCGGTCGACAACAGCTATTGGCTAAGCTCCCGGTCCCCTCAGATTCAACCAACGTGGTGCGGAACATTCTTTATAGTTTGGGCTTATCATCCCGACGTCCGGAATTTGATAGATATGACTATGCCGAGAAGGCGGAATACTGGGCACTGATTTGGGGCACTTTCGTGATGATGATAACCGGTATTGTCCTCTGGTTTGAGACTTTCTTTTTGGGATTCATGCCTAAATGGCTTTTTGACGTGACTAAAGCCATACACTACTATGAAGCCTGTCTGGCAACTTTGGCCATATTGGTCTGGCATTTCTTCTACATGTTTCTGCATCCGGAGAACTATCCTATAAATTTCTCCGTCATGACCGGCAGGATGACCGAAGAGGCATACATGGAAAGGCATCCTCTGGATTACGATAAGATGGTTGCCCGGGGTGAGCTGATGGATGAAAACGGGGAGCTGGGGGATCAGCTGAATGAAGGTGAAGATAGGGAAAGAAAAACAGATTGAAGGGAATTGGAATGATCGACCATAACGTTTCGTCATGACTACTCTAACTCATCAAGCACCTGTCAAAGCAGGAGCACGGGGAGCTTGACCTACCGGAGGGACTGGCTGGACATACTGAACATACTGAACTTACTGATGGTTGTTTTTCAATTTTTTCATCACTTCTGTTTTGAGATCTGTGCATCCAAAAATATTTATCATAATAGCGTCGGGATAATCCTTATGGATTCCAAACGGAACATTATCCCGACGCAGCTGAGTTGACTGGAGGAACTGGAGCATCTGGTGTTACTGGAGGTTTTTTTTATTTTTTTCTCACTTTACCTCCAGCTCGTTCTCCTGCAACGAATTGTGGATATTTATGCCTGTATCAAAAAGAAGAAATTTTTCGTTCCAACTCAAAGTGGAACAAGCACTTGGTGGTTTGACGTTTAGGGAGCCCATTTTTTGACTAAGCTTTAAGTTCATAATTTACAATTCCAGCTAAAAATTACACATTATGCAAAAGAGAAAAGGGTGCATGTATAATACACTGCCTCTCATATATACTGACGCTATCGGATTCACCACAAATTCACCACAAAAGTTGTGCTTCGAAGCTCAGCATAAATGGTTCGAGGCTCACCACAAGATAGTTCGAAGCTCACTATAAATAGTTCGAAGCTCACTATAAATGGTGAATTTGCTTTTTGGGGTAAGAGAGACTACGGGTTAGAACGTCGGTTTTGAACCCCCTGAATCCCCCTTATCAGGGGGACAACCCCCCTAAATCTCCTTCAGGGTGAATCCCTTTCCTTCGACCCTGAGGTCTCAGGACCGAAGGGCAGGATGAACCCCTCTCCGTTTCACGGAGAGGGAGACCTCATGGGGAATGTTGCAGGGCAGATAAAACGCCCGACGCCCTTCGACAAGTCTCAGGGTAAACCCTTCGACTGCGCTCAGGGCAAGCCCTTCGACAAGTCTCAGGGTAAACCCTTCGACTGCGCTCAGGGCAAGCCCTTCGACAAGTCTCAGGGTAAACTATGGTCGGGCGCTACGCATTTGAAGCCAAGGGCACCTGACAAAGGAATAGTGTCGGGAGTACGGGGCTTTTGGTCTACACAACGGCTGATGTTTATTCTACATAATCTACAATCTTTTTGCCGGTTTTGATTAAATCATTTACGACCTTGGAGATATCAGACTTTTTCTTCTCAGCAATGTTCTCTACAAAAGAGAGGGTTTCTGGCTCAAGATAAATGGGAAGGTTCAATCTTGCGTTTCTATTATAGAATTTACCTCTCACTCCCTTTGAGAAATCATATTCCTTTTTCATTTTACGACTCCGTGTATTGTTTTTTTTCTTTCTTGGTTGTCTTGCGGCTTGATATTATTCGAATGGATACATTGTCGGTATCTACATCTTTGAATGTATGATGAACGACCAGTAAAGAACCATTGGATGCCAATCCCAAAGTAATCCATCGGTCTTCATCTCCACTGTGTTCATCATCGTAGATGGATAATGCTTTTGGGTCTTTAAATACCGTCGCGGAGAGCTCAAAGCTAACTTTGTGCTTTACTTTATTTGTTTTTGACTTCTTTGGGTCCCACTCAAAATTATATTGCAAATCTCATCTCCCTGTCTATTTTACCATGATATATACTCAAAAATTGGGATGTTTATTGACCTCATAGTTCAGGTGCCCTGCGCCCAGACGGGCTCGTCCGAGCACCTGACAAATGAATAATGTCAGGAGCACGGGGCTCATGATCTACTACTATATTTCTTCTAATTCACAAGACTCTGATATTTCCTCTAAAAATTCAGGTTTTAAGAAACGAAGAATATGTCCGACAGACTTGATCTGCTCTTTTAGAGTGGAAAAAGAGATGAAGCGACAAATCTCAGAAAGCGGAGGTGTCAGTTTCGAGAACGTAGGCCTATTTACCTCGGTTATCACTTTTTCCCTTCGATCGTCTGATGCGACAAGATAGAGGGGAATGTTTAGATTGGGTTGCATAGTTACAAGGTCTGCCATCCTAAGTAGACCAGAGTAGATAGAGGTAGTACTCTCGACCTCAAAGGCTGCAACTATTGCATTTCCTTTTAGCCAAAGGACATCAATCAATTCAATGGTTCTGTTTGTGGCATCGTCGAATTGCAGAGGAAGTTCATTCTTGAGTTTAGCAATGTTCACAAATTTACTCCCATCAAATGATTTATTGCGGTCATTTCGCGCAATCCAAACATCAAAACCCATATCTGAACCAAGCTTGAGAAGATGCCATTGGATTTCTGTATGCTCGCGAGGTTTCTTTCCCTCTGGCTCCTTTGAGAAAATATCTTCTTCTTCCCTTTCCGGGACAGTAACTGAACCTATCTTTGCTTTGACTGGTTTAGGGCGATATTTGAGTTTCCGTTCATCGAAAGGTAGACTGACAGGGTTTTCCTGTGCTTGGAGAATCGCCTGAACCACGACTTCTCCATCGTCTGTACTCCATTTCACTGGAGATCCCCGGAAACGACCTGTCCACGCATGTGGGGTTGAGAGATTTTGGAAGAACGATAATTTGTCCCGAAGCTCATGGACGGGTACTCCAGTTTCTGGGCTAAGTTCAGCAATTACTTTGACTCTAAGACGGCATGGAAAATCCTCATCTTTCCAAATCTCTGACTTGTCCTTGAATGGACCGCCAGTTACTTCAAGAATACCTATGAAGCGTGAAATACCAGTCAGATAGCAGAGCAAGTAATCCCCGGTTTTGATCTTCTGAACGGTGTTCCAACGTGATTCGCGAAAACCAGAGACATTTGCACCTGCAACCTTGAACTCTTTCCAGGTTACACCGGTGAATAAATCAAGCCAGTAGTTTCGCTTGCTCATTGATTCCTCCTGCAGCAGCCCGACCTCTAGATAAATCCTTTCTATTCATATAAGACATTATAATATCTTATTCAGCCTTGTCAAGCACTTTATCACAAATCCAAGAGGAAGAATTTCTTCTTGCTTAAAGAAAAATGTCGATTATATTTATGATAGGAAATTTGAATTTGTCCTTAATTCATTTTATGCATTAGCCAAAAAAGGTGGAAGCCTTATGCGTCCCTTATCTGTCATCTTTTGTGCTTTTATTTTACTTTTCACCACCGTAATTTCTGAGGGTTCTCCTAACATTCCCAGAGGCGCCTGGCAGAGAGCCATAGGAGACGTTCCCACGGTTTGTCAAAGCAATTGCCCCAATAGAGGCATAGCTTTGGGAGGATTTGGAGCAGGCGCATTCATGTATAACATCAGCGGCTCCTTTGGACCGTGGGCAGATGAAGTGGGAGAATATAGCAACAGCTGGCTTGAGGGAGCGGCTTTTCATATTTATGAGAAAAAAGGGGAGAAAAGAATCGTCAAATGCTTAGCTAAAGATACGGTGATGATGCCAGCCTGGAATCAGCTTCAGATAGGGGATGGAACCTATTATGCTCTCCAGCCTAAGGGGTGGTGCGTTTATCATTGTTTCAATTCTGAGGTATCAGCGAAATTCTTCAGCCCCATCATCGCTCACAATTATAAGGAAACCTCCTATCCCGTGGCAGTATGGCAGTTTGAATTTTTCAATCCCACTGCAGAGTCTATTGAAGTCTCGGTGATGTTTACCTGGCCCAATCCTCCTTTTAACGGAGGAATGAAAATACGAACGGGTTTTACCAATACTTTATTTAACGTTTCCGACGTTGTCGGCATCGTCCTTAAAGCCAATCATCCATCCAACACTGCAGAAACTCAGAACTCTGAATGGTGTATCGCCACAAAGGAAGCGGACCACACCTCGGTTTCATATTCCAGCTGGAGAAAAGGGGGAGATGGTGGGGATATATGGAATCAGTTCTATGACGATGGTGTTTTGTCGGATACCATTAGACCTTATGACTCTGCGGTCGCCATTGCGATTAAAACCAAGCTTGCTCCAGGGATAGAGGTTACGATTCCTATAGCACTTTCCTGGGATTTTCCGGTGGTCGAATTTGAATGTGGCAGGCATGGAAGTCAAATCACCCAGTGGTGGAAGAGATATTGTGAGTATTTCGACACTTTAAGCGATAATTCATTTGATATAGCTAGAGAAGCTTTGCAAAACTATCAAAACTGGGAGAATCAAATCGATGCCTGGACATCGCCATTCATCAATAACTCTAAATACCCGGATTGGCTCATCTGTTCTGCCTTTAATGAGCTTTATTATGATCAATTCGGAGGATCGTTTTGGGAGTCCGGCTTAAGGTCGGGTCATCCGCAAGAGTTTATGGGATTGCATCCGGAAGATCACAAGAATTTCATTATGGAATCATACGCTTATTCCCTGGCAGGGAACATCAATGTGGGTCATTACAGCTCGATAGTTTACGCCAAGTTCTGGCCTGAAATGGAGAAAGACATATTAAGATGCCACGCGGACGCGGTTTTGTATTACGATCAATGCAGTCCCACAGTTCCCAATCAAACCTCCCCGGAGATCGGCTCACCCAGAGACGTTTCTGACGACTCTTGCGGATGGGGGGATCCCTTTTTTGCTCTAAGCCCGCATGGATACCGGAGCCGCTCGGCACCGTGTGAACCCGGTTATCTGCATGTGATCAGCGATAATTCCGCCAAATTCATTCAACAATGCTGGAGATACTTCGCTTTGTATAACGACCTGGAGTTTTTACAGTATGTTTGGCCTGCGGTGGAGAGCACTTATCAATTTATGAAAACCTATGATTGCGAAATCGCTCCTCAGGATTCGTTACCTTATGTTCAGGGATATGACAACACTTATGATGGCTGGAAGATGGTGGGAACAAGTATGTATGACGGTGGATTCTGGATAGGTGCGTTAGAGACAATTGATACCATGTCTGCTATTTTGAATAAATCCATAAGGAACGAGGTTAAAGCCTGGCTGGAGTCAGCCAAGAGAAATCTGGATGCTGAATTATGGGACTCAGTAGGACTTTATTACCGAATCGATACTGACAGTGATTATCCCACAGCCATCTTCAGCGATGCGCTTTGCGGTCAACGTTATTGTGAAGAGTATGGTTTGTCCGATATTTTACCTCGTTGGAAAATGACTGCACATCTTCAAAAAGTATATGATGTTAATATCAGTCCAAACTTGAATTTCGGCGCCAAGTTAGGCCGTTTGCCAGATGGCTCGACCGTTCCGACGGGTGATAGAGACACTCGTGAATACTGGGTAGGTGTCACTTATTATCTTGCCGCCATGATGTATCATGCCGGTTTGAAAACCGAGGCATATAATACGGCTTATGGCGCTTACTATCCGGTATATGTAGCAAACCATTTGGCATATTGGTTTAACACTCCCGAAGCCTGGCGGGATGGAGGATATAGTCCTCGACCGGATAAGTTCTCAACCTGGGTAAATGGTCATCGTTCCGATAGTCCAAAGCTATACCAAGCTCCACCAGACAATGATCCGCCTGAGCCTATTTCTCCTCACCAATATCAACGCCCCAGAGCGGTGTGGGAGCTTATGTTTGAAATCCAAAACGATTCCGCCTCCTACCACTGTGGAGATGCCAATGGTGACGGCAGGATTGATATCAGCGACGTAGTATATCTGATCAGCTATCTTTACAAAGGCGGAATACCCCCCTATCCTCTAAACAGAGGAGACTTAAATCTTGACGGAGTGGTTGATCTGGCAGATTTAGTGTATCTGATCAGCTATCTATACAAAGGCGGACCACCACCAACCTGCAAATAAAAACGTCCGTCGACCGCCGCTAAAACCAAAGCAAAACCTGTGACTGGTTGGTAAAGGATGCCCTTCAGGGTGAATCCCTACCCTTGACCAAAAAGTATGTGGCAGGGTAAGGGCGTGTTGATCGGGCGGGGGTTAGACCCCCCGCCCGATCATAGAGGGTGATTTCTTATCGGATTTTTTCCCTTAAATCATTGAGTTGTTCTTTAAGGTCTTGAAGTTCCTCTCTTAGGTCCTGCAGTTCTTTTTTAAGCTCGGATGAGGATTCCTCCATCCAATTTATCTCCGGTGGAAGAGGACTTTTGGGCAGCATCTTCAGCTGGTCAAGACCGCTGAAATCAAACGAAGACTCTCTTTCTCCTTCTTTAACTTCGACCGTAAAATCTTGTGGTCTCCGGTTTCGGATCACTTTGATTTCTGCTTTATCTCCTTTCTCTTTCTCGGAGATCGCATCCATCACGTCTTCCGTATCCTCAATCTTTTTCCCGTCCACCTCTACGATCACATCTCCAGCTTTGAGTCCGGCTTTGAAAGCGGGCATATCCTCATCCACGTCGGTGATTAAAGCGCCCTCCCCATCCTCCACACCGAAATAAATGCCCAGCTGTTCCGTTAAGTCTTGGATCTTCACCCCAATTCGGCTGCCGGAGAAAAAGCGAAAAACGTTAATGTCCGGTTTGATCCGCTTGACCTTCACTTTAGGAGATTCAAATTCATACTTATATGACAATTCTTTTCCTGGAGCCTTCCCGATAGTGACAGTCAAAGTCTTCTCTTTGTCATCCCGCACGATTTTAAGCACAACTTTTTGTTTAGGAGAGGTTCCTCTTACCATGTCCGTGAAGTCGGAAGAATTTGTAACTTCTTTTCCATCAAATTCGATTATTACGTCCTTTTGCTCCACTCCTGCTCTTTCTGCCGGACTATCTTCAACCACGTCTCTTACCAGGACCCCCTCTTTTGATTTCAAATCCATAGATTCTTTTAGGTCCGCTGTGATATCTTGCAAGTAAACCCCCAGCCAGCCACTCTGCGATCCTTCGCTCTCCGTCTTGGTCGTGCTTTTCCAGTATTCCTTTGCCATCCCAGCATTGATTAGAAAGGAAACCAGAATCACCAGAAGAATCATGATTATTAGGCTTCTTCTTGACATAGGAAAAACCTCCTTTATTTAGTTGGTGAATCTGTTTTTCAGAATGAATCCTTCAACACTCCTTAGGATTCTTTAGCTTTTTGTTTCTTTCAAATTTCGCTTATTTTTACAATTTGACACAGAAAAAGTTCCAGACTTAATGAATATAAAAAGCGTGAACTTGCCAGCATTAGAAGACCAAGTATACCATGGAGATTTCTACTATGTCTTTTCTAAGGGGATTGAAAGCTCCGGATTTCGCTTATTATCAGAACATTAGTTAAAAGATATTTCAATTAATTGTTTTTTCTGCTAAAGGATTTTGATTAGTTGCCGAAACAAAAAATAGAAAGGAATTGAAAATAGGGCTGAATGAATCAAATCGAAAGAAGGAGACCTCTTCAAGTTTATAACTTAAGCTGTCATAATCGTAAACAAAATTAGGCAGATCCGTCCCCGAAAAAACCGTCCCCAAAAAACGAATAAAAAAGAAAGGCGGATCTGCCCGTTTATTTTCCCAAAAACAGAAAGCCCTCCGGATTGAACCCGAAGGGCTTTTTGTTTTCTTCAAGCTTGGTAAAGCCATGAACTGTATGTTTCATGGTGGAGCCGATCCCGCCTTCGGCAGTTCGGCTTCGCTCACTGTCCTGAGCTTGTGGTTCGACAGACCCACCATCCTGAGCTTGTTGAAGGGTCGAAGGACGGGATGACCTCCCCGATTGCCATCGGGGCGTTCTCCCTAACTGAATTATAATGGAGACGATCCCGCTTTCAGCGGGATGACCTTCCCGATTGCCATCGGGGCGTTCTCCCTAACTGAACTATGGTGGAGCCGATCCCGCCTTTGGCGGGATGACCTCTCCGATTGTTATCGGGGCGTTTTCCCAAACTTAATCATGGTGGAGCCGATCCCGCCTTCGGCGGGATGACCTTCCCGATTGCCATCGGGACATTCTCCCAAACTGAACTATGGTGGAGCCGACGGGGTTCGAACCCGTGACCTCTTGACTGCCAGTCAAGCGTTCTCCCAAACTGAACTACGGCCCCAGCAAAGCAGGCAACAGTCAATAGGCATCAGTCAATAGAAAAACCTCAAAACCGTTGACTGCTGTTGCTATGATACGGAAAAGTTAGCTTTTGTCAAGAATAAAATACCGATAACGACGATTTACTCAACATCTCTCAAACCAAAGCTTGCACCCACCTATATACATCTTTCATTAGATTCCTGGATTATCTGCCATTTTCTTCGCCAAAATCTGTGCCTGCCTCAAAGGCTCTGGAATTCTGTATCTGGGACTGCATTCCAACACCATTCTAACTGCGGTCTTTGTTGAAATCTTGTGACCCGGGGTTACAAAAATCGGTTTTACGTTTTCCTTAGTTCTAACCACCGCTCCGATAAGCTCTCCTTTTTCTAACTCTATAAACACATGTGCCCCTTTTTTCGATGATGGTTATGGATAATCTCTCCATAGAGGAGTTTTGGAACAAGCGATAGTGGGTATATCAAGCAACAAACCCAGATGACTCGCCAAACCTAATTTTCTCGGATGGGCAATTCCTCTCCCAGGGAATATTATCAAATCAGGTCTTTCCATTTTCTTAATGGCAGAGATAATGGCTGGACCTGCACTGAATGCGAAGAAACCCGGAGTATAAGGAAAGCCAACTTTTTACTTTTGAGAAATAGTATTCACCATCTCCAATTCCGGGAACAAGAAGCTAACACACCCGACAAAAACTTCATCCTGTTTTTTGGAGAAAACTACACCTACTCCTAAAACTCTTTCAATTTTCTTGAAATCATCTTTACGGATTACGTTTTTAGAAAGCTGCTGTTGAATATGCTTTGCTTCTTCTAAAGAGACAGACCAGGGATGGGAAAGAGAATTCTGAGTATCCATATAAACAATGACGAATGACTGACTTGTGGTGAGCTTGCCGAACCATAACGAATGACGAAGAAATTCAAGATTCAAAATTAAAACCTCAAACCTCAAAACTCATTTCTCATTACCCTATACTCTAATCCAATCTTTCTATACCCAAATCTCTTGCTATCCTTACCGCTTGAGAAAACTCCTCATGCGTGATCCTTCTGTCCAGTGGCGGATAGTCGTGCGCTTTATAGCAAGGGCGATATTGATCCATTAAATTGACGTATGTGTTCGGTGAAATCTCATCAGCAATAAATTTCATCGCCCGATAAGTTCCCGATAGATCCTCAGGCAAAATCAAATGACGGATTAATAGTCCTCTCTGGGCGATACCTTTTTTATCTATCACCAGATCGCCCACCTGTTGATGCATCTTTTTTATCGCCTGTCTGGCTATTTGAACATAATCCTTGGCATTACAATATCTCTGGGCGATGCTATCGTCGGAATATTTCAGATCCGGCATATATACGTCGAATATGCCATCCAGAAACGCAAGCGTAGAGACGGAGTCATATCCCCCGGTGTTGTAAACAAGTGGGATGTTCAACCCCTTTTCAATTGCAAACATAAGGGCTTTGACAATGTGAGGAATCACATGAGTGGGGGTCACAAAATTGATGTTATGACATCCTAATTTCTGCAAAGAAATCATCATCTCCGCAATCTTCTCTTCATCCACCGGATAGCCTTCCCCTAGATGGCTGATGTCGTAATTCTGGCAGAAGATACACTCTAAGTTGCAGTTAGTGAAAAATATGGTTCCAGAGCCAAATCTTCCCACCAGTGGGCTTTCTTCTCCGAAATGAGCACCAAAGCTGGAAACTATTGCTTTCTTCCCGGTTCGGCAGATTCCCGTCTCATCCTTGAGCCGATTGATCCGGCATTGATGAGGACAGATATCGCAGCTTTCCAGCTTTTTCCATAAAGCTTCAACTCTTTGGGAAGACTTCCCTTCTTGATAAAGCTTTAAATAGCGAGGCTCAAATTCTCCATGATTGGTCATAAATAGAGCAAGGGGAAGTGCTCATCTTAGATCAAGGAAGGAATTACAGAGCGATCAAAATTAACTTCTAATAAGAATTAAAACTTAAAACCTTGAATGCAAATTGAAGATTGCAAAATGCAAATTGCAAAATCAAAAGCGAAAAACATCTTGGTTTACCTTTGATAGTGACAACTCTATCTTTAATAATTTCACCAATTGGCTAATGCACGTTTTTGATTACAAAGTAAAGTTTGCCCAATGAAAATTTAACTAACTTTGGTTTTTTCTTGTTTTGCATTTTTCACTTTGCATTCTGTATTTTGCATTGAATCTTTTAAGTTTAACCATGCCACACTTTCACTTTTCTTAAACAATTATCACAGAATTTTATCCCTTTTCGATCCACCTCGGTCACATTGTCAGTCAGATACATGATGCATTTGGGATTGCGACAATCCTCAAATCCCCACAGATGTCCCAACTGATGCACTGCCTCTTTAAGCATTCGCACGAAGAAAATCTTTTCTTCATCCAGCATCTCATAATTTTCGCGCTTCAACCGGAATAATGAAATCACTGCGCATTTGCCCACCGGATCCGCTTCTCCAATCACAAAGTTACGCGTGGGAACATATAGATCTTCATCCACCAGCGCTAACATCTTCTCCTCAGGGGTGGATTTCATAAGCTCCAGCTTGCTTAAAATCACCGTAGAATAATATTGCCCCCTTTGTTGGTTGAGCGCTTCCGGGGGGATTTTTGCTCCCTGAAGTATGTCTACTCCTACGTTGAAAAACGACACCAATTGAGACGCCAGCTTATTTACCAAAGAATAATCAATATCCCCCATGGGGACCACCACTATCTTATTGCGCATAGGGAATTTTTTTTGCATGCTCGTAGCTCTCCATATACGGTAAACAGAAGACAGTACACAGAAAACAGTAAACAGTCAACGGGAAACCGTCAACTGTAATCAAGTATACGTATCTTATAAAGTTAATAAGAAATTTCCTACCATTATGACGATACCTTATCTTCAATGAAAATCCGCTCCCTTTCTCCACTCCGGGTGAAGAATTTGACGTCTATCAAATGAAATCAGACTTAGCTCTATGTCTTAGCATTATATAAAACACACTTGCTATTATGTCAATTATTATTTTGAGTTTGCGTCCACTAATGTGGATGAGCACTTCTTATAGAATCAGCAGTGAGGAGACGAATCTTTTTCCCCGCGTAGGCAAGCCTTTAAGGTCATCAACCAAATAAATTAACAAACCAAAGAGTTCTGCGGTCAGGAAAGAAGTTCGTAGGGGAGTCCCTTGTGGACTCCCGCTTCAGAACGATAACGG
>Ga0315288_10000720_pt1 | contig 41837 bp, 44 predicted proteins | sample YL17G11_20_MG_FD_203454 | JGI IMG/M metagenome (GOLD analysis project Ga0315288, IMG submission 203454) | Sediment microbial communities from Yellowstone Lake, YNP, Wyoming, USA - YL17G11_20 | ecosystem: Environmental > Aquatic > Freshwater > Lake > Sediment | place: USA: Wyoming | collected...
TTTTTTAAGATTGCTGAAAGAGTCGTTTATAAAAAGAACTCTTTTACCAAATTTTTCCAAATTCACTCTAGTGCGAATTATTGAATCTTGATCGCGATCAATGGCCAAGAATTTTCCGTAAGGAGCAGTGAGTTTTAAAATTTCTTTCGCGTGGCCGCCATCGCCAACCGTTGCATCAATAAAATTCTGATTCGGCTTCGGATCTAAATATTCCAAGACTTCTTTTAAGAGAACGGGTATATGCGCCATTTTTAGATTCCGAATTCCGATAGTCCCTCTGCTAAATCACCGGATTCTTTTTCGGCTTCGGCAAGATACTTATTCCAAATGTTTTCGCTCCAGAGTTCAATGTGATCAGAAACGCCGATTATAATTATTTCCTTTTTAAGAACAGTGTATTTTTTAAGCGTTTCAGGAATTAAAATGCGGCCCATTTCATCAATTTCAACATCATTCGCGCCCGAGAGCATAAACCGCTTAAAACTTCTGGCTTTTTTCTGGCTTAGCGGCAATTTGTTCAGTTTTTCCATAAAAAGCTCCCAGTCGCGATGAGGATAAATAAACAAACAATTATCCAATCCTCTGGTCAAAATCGGTTTTTCGCCTAATTCCAGGCGCAATTTAGCCGGAATTGTGAGTCGGTTCTTAGAATCCAAATTGTGTTTAAATTCTCCTAAAAGCATATGAGTTATCCACAGTTTTTAATACTTATCCACAAACTTACCCACAATCTCCCACCGGATGATTGAATCATAATACAAAAAAAATCACCCTGCAATAGGGTGAATTGTGGATAAGTTTATTTCAAAAATACTTTTTAAGACGAGAAATCGTTTCCGACCATAACAGTTTGTCTAATTTCGGTTCCATCTTCCGCCAATCGCCTCGTTCCGGACAGTCAAGCATTTCGGCAATGATTATGCGCAGATAAGCCGGGGGTGCCGGAGGATTCCAGCAAATTGCAAGTTCGCGTCTGGAATCTTTCCAAAAGAGATAAGGTTCCTGTCTTTCCAAATACATTGATCTTAGCCAATCCAAAGAAGGCACAATATCCATTTCTTTGCCCGGAAAATCGGTCCTAATCCTTTCCGTTAAACGCAGAGGCGCGGGAACAAAATGAATATGCGCGTGTTGGATAGTTTGTCCGATAATTCCATGCTCAAACATAACTGGATAGCAATGATATTCCTGAGATATGCAAAAGTTGATTCGTGATGTTTCAGCTATAATTTCTCGAATTTCCCATTCCTCCATAGCACCGATACATGAGACATGTCTTTTAGGAATAAGCAAAACATAGCCGCCATCAGTTATCTGGCCAAGAGTGGCAATAAGGTAATATCTTTCTGTTTCATGAATAATCTGTTTCTCAATTTTTGTTCTGTCGCAGAAAACACATGGTTTCTCGCTAACCACGCCTATCTCCTTTTGTAAATGAACAAAATGAAAAATTAATGATTAAAATCTATACTTTCAAAATAAAATTGTAAAGGGCTCGCTTGCGCGAGCCCTTTCATGAACTTAGTAATAATTACTTATTATCCGGAGATTTTTTGGTAACAAATTTCTTTTTGCCCCAAAAATTCAATATAACAGTCAAATCCCAAACTATTGCGGCCGCAATAGTTTGGGATTATAATTAATTCAATATTAGGCAGATAGAACGAATTAATACAGACTGACCGCTGAGCAAAGCGAGGCAGCTGTCTCAAACTTGCAATTTCCTAAATAATGCGCGATGTTGGGATCGAACCAACGACCTCTCCGATGTGAACGGAACGCTCTGCCACTGAGCTAATCGCGCAAATTTTGGCGGGTGAAAATACAGTGTTTTCCCCGGGAATTTCTTAACGAAAATCGAGAACGATTTCCTAAAATCCCCACAAAACACAAGCAGTTGTGTTTCGTCCACTAAACCAACCGCCCGGTTTTAGATTTTCAGTTTATTTATTAATTTTTCGTGTTTGAAATCCAGAAGATCGCGGACAAATCTGTCATACATATCGTAACGATAATTAAATTCTTTCGTTGTCATTAACGCGTAATCAATTTCCTTGCCGACTTCGGCTCCCAAATTGTTTATAAATTTATCAAATTTTTTTAGTTTTATATTATCCCCCACTACCAATAAATCGGCCTTTGAAACATCAGAATTTACGAACACGCCGCTAATTAGCGCCAGTTTAATTTTTCCTGAATCATTTAATTGCTTGATAATTTTTTCCTTTGATGCCGGGCTGGTTTTAACTATCAACTCTTTGAGCTCAACATAAAAACCAAAATTTTTATTAACTCTTAAAAGTTTTTTACCGCCTATGTTTTTTTGAATCAAAAATTTAATCCCTGTTAAATTTTTCAGATGTTTATTAATTACCGATATTTTCACTCCGAGTATTTTTGATATTGCTTTGCACTCAAAATTTTTTTCCGGGCCATACAAAAACAACTTCAAAACTCTCACTCTCACGGGTGAATCAAATAAAACATCTAAAGTTGGTTCTGCCATAAATTTCTAAAATTTAGAACTCAGTGAATAAATTTTAGCTAAATAAGAAATTTTTGAGAAAGCCCTTACTTAATTTCAACCGCCGCGCCGGCATCCTCTAGTTTTTTCTTCAGTTCATCCGCTTCGGCTTTTGGCACGCCGCTTTTTATAACCTGCGGAGCGCTATCAACTAACTGTTTGGCTTCCTGCAACCCTTTGTTTGTCACTTCGCGAACCGCTTTAATCACCGCGATTTTTTGTTCCCCGGCCTTAGTAAGCACCACATCAAAAGCGGTTTTTTCTTCTCCGACGCTCTGACTATCAATGTCGGAGGTCGGAGCTCCGACTGCGCCTGCGGCGTACGTCGGAGCCGCACTAACGCCAAATTTTTCTTCGAGCGCTTTAACCAATTCCGAGAGTTCCAGCGCGGTTAATTTTTCAATCTCTTCTATAATTTTATCAAATTTACTCATATATTTTTAATATTTATTTTTTAATGTTGTTTAATACGCTAACCAAATTTCTCATATTGCCTTGCAAAACATTTACCAAACCTGAAAGCGGAGCGGCGATAGTTCCGACGACCTGTCCCAACAGAACTTCGCGCGAAGGCAATTTCGCCAATTCAATAATTTTATTTTTGCCCTGCCAATTAAGACCTATAAAGCCGCCCAAAATTTTTAACGCTTCATTCAGCTTGGAAAATTTGTAAAGCGAATTTGCGGCCGGCACGGGATCGCCATAACTAAAAATTATTCCAATTTGATTTTTTAACTCGTCCAAATTAATGCCGCCAAAACCAGCCGCTTTCAAAACGCGACTGATTAAAGTTTTTTTGGCCACCTTATATTCCGAGTCAATTTGTTTCAAATTACGTCGTAGTTCCATTGTTTTGGCAACCGAAAGTTTATTGAAATCAACCAAAATTGCCGCTTTGGCTTTGCCAAATTTGTCTTTCAAATCTTTCAAAATATTTTGTTTTTGTTCTCGTGTAATTGCCATAGATATCATCAACGAATAACGAATCCATTTACGAATAAACGAATAAAACTAAAACGGACTTCCGTCCGCAGAAACAGCCAAAATTGACTTTTGACTTTTGTCCTCGATAGGTCTTAATTGCTCGCCTATTGTCTGCGGACTGTGTCCTCCATAGCTTCAACGAAGGAGGAATATGGAAAGTTTAGCAAATATTAAAAGGGGTGTCAAACCCCTCAAATTCTACCGAAGTAATCCTAGCCATTTATTCAAAACAACCACATAATGACCAATATTTGCTATCCAAAGAAAAACTAAAATTATCGGCCAAAAGAACATTATGATCAAATAAAGAAAAAACGCAACGGGATCAAGACTGTTTAATGCAAAGATCGCGCCTTCTGATTGTTGAAATCCCACCACATTATTATAATCTGCAATCGCACGAATGAAATTTGTAACTGATGTTTGTTTAGCGCTTGGGTCAAATGAATAGAACAAGAGATAACCAAAATCCAAATAAGCAATAACGCCAATGACAATCAAAACTGCTTTTAACGCTTTTTTCACGGCCTTCTCCTGTTTTATTTAAAAATTCAAAGATCTAACCTAGTTTTAATACCCTACACCAAAACATAATAGTTGTCAATAAAATTTACGCATTTCCGAACGATCGGTTTTTTATGCGTTAATTTACAACACTTCTCTTTTCCTTCCTTTTCCCTTCCCTTATTCGCGCGAATAAAGGAAAGAATGAAAAAAAGGACGAAATTAGTTTTTTGCCTTCAAGTTCAATACTGCTTTTTTAAATTTTTCTCCCCTGTCTTTAGAATTTCTAAACATATCAAAACTGGCAAAACCGGGAGAAAATAATATTATGTCTCCGGGCTTGGCGGCAATGGCAAACGCTTCATTTACAACATCTTTAATATTTTTGCCGTCCCTAAAATAAACAGCCGATATTGCGGCATTCAATTTTTTTTCCGATTTTTTAAAATGATTGAATAATTCCTTGGAAGTTTTGCCAATCAACATTATCGAAAGCGGATACAGCGAATTTAACAAATTACCGGCAAAATTCTTTAAATTATATCCCTTATTAACTCCACCGGTGATTAAAATCACACTTTTGTCAAAAGACCGAATGGCGGCTAGGGTCGCCTCGGGCATAGTGGAAGCGGAGTCATTATAAAATTTGACACTATCAATTTCCCGCACAAATTCCAAATGATGCTCCAAACTACGGAAACTGGAAATTGCGTTTGCAATTATTTTTTTTGGGATTTTTAAAATTTCAGCAACCGCACAAGCTGCAGCAATATTTTCCTGATTATGTTTGCCGATTAAAAACTGGTTTTTTGGAAAATCTCTGTTTGCTTCAAAATAAATTTTCCTAGCTCTTGATTTTTTTAATAGCGAATAATTATGATGATTATTTTTATTAACAATAAGCCAGTTGTCCCTTTTTTGATTCAAAAACATATTAGCTTTGGCATTATAATACTCTTTTAAACTTTTATGATAAACCGGATTTAGCGGATCGGCCGGAGATAAATGTTCAGGAAATAAATTTGTCACAACGGCAATGTGAGGCCGCTTTTTGAAATCAATCAATTGAAAACTTGAGAGCTCCAAAATTACAAAATGATCCGACTTTAATTTATCAACAAAATCAAACGGCGCTTTTCCGATATTTCCGGCTAACCAAGTTTGTTCGCCGGCTTCTTTAAGAATATGGAAAATCAAAGAAGTCACCGTTCCCTTACCCTTGGTGCCGGTAATAGCAATAATTTTTGCCGGACATATATCAAAAAATAATTCCATTGGCGTTGTTACAATGGCACCTTTGTTTGTTTTAAGATTGCCGATAAATCCCGGGGTCTTGAAAATAATATCAAAATCGGAAATTTTATTTAAATAATTCGGCCCGCTATGAAAGTCGACTTTAATTTTTTTGAGAATTTGATGCCTCTTTCCGAGCTTCCCGCTGTTCCGCTTATCTGAAACAGAAACGGCAATCCCTTTCTTTGTCAGATATTTCGCAAGCGAAAGATTCTCCAAACCCAAACCAAGCAGACAAATCTTCTTATTTTTTAAATCTTCTAAATTCATAATTTGTATAATAATTTTGCTATAGCTAAAATATTATACAATTCATGTTTTTTGATCTCCAATTAATGGGACGAAAACAAATCCCGGAAATTCTTTTTTTTCAAAATCTGTTTCCGACTTTTTAATATAGAGCCAAATACTATTTTTAATCGGCGCCACTAAACGGCCGCCGACTTTTAATTCTCTAAGCCATTCGTCGGGAATTTCTTGCGCTGAAGCAGCGGCAATAATTTTATCAAACGGCGCGTGGCGCTTTAATCCTAAAGTTGCGTCGCCGCCAATTGCTTTTACTATGCCATTTTTTATAAAACCATATTTGGCAACGTTCTTCCTGCCAAAACGAAAAAGTTTTGGGATTCTTTCTACGGCATATATCTTTCCTAAATTTTGATTTTTGATTTTTGATTTTTGATTTCCATTTTGGCTTACGATGTAAGCCAAAATGGTTGTTTGCCAGCCCGAACCGAATCCGATTTCAAAAATTTTATCCCTAGGTTCCGGCTGCAATAATTCCAGCATAAAAGCCACCGTATACGGTTGAGAAATTGTCTGCCCTTCCCCTATCGAAAGCGGCTCGTTAATATAAGATTGTTCTTTCAACTCTCCCGGCACAAAATCAGCGCGGTCAATTTTTTCAAACGCTTCAATAATTCGTGGCGTTTTTAAAACACCTTGTTTAATTAAATTTGAAACAAATGGGTTAATAATTCTATTCATAAGATAAAATATAACCCCGATTTGGGGTTAATTCAATTTATATTTCCTTATCGAAATACCGCCCTTAATTTTATTGTTTAAAACCCTGAGAAGAGTTGCGAGCTTGTCTGCGCGTCTTTTTTTGTCTGTACTTGAAAGATCCCATTTCTTTAAGACCTCTGTCATAGCTTGAAAAGAAATTTTACCGCCAAATACCCTATCAAATGCTCTTTTATAAGCAATATATATTGCGTCATTCAGAATCTCATTTCTATCACAAAGCTTCTTTAAAAATAATTGCTGTTCTTCCGGTGTCCGATTGCCAAAAATTGTATGAAAAGAATCATGGGCTTTTATTAGAACATCAATTTCCATCCATTTCCCCAGAATTTTTGCTCGATATTTCATCGGTATGCGGCTTTTGGGATAAACATGGTGCAGGTTTGAGTGTCTGGGTTGCAGCGGTTTGCCAGCCGATGAACTCAAGCCGCCTCCGATGTTCCTTATTTAAATAAAAAAGAACTTCTTATATTTTACTTACCATATCAAAAATTTTTTAGCAATAATTGAAATAAAAAGAAAAACCCCATGAGGGGTTAATTTTTGATATTTTAATTGATATCTTTAATAGGAACAATGCCCAAATTCTTAATAAAGGCATTGATTATATCGATATTATTGATTGGCGGTCTAGGTTTCGGTTCGCCATAAAAAGCGCTTTCTGTCATAAAAATTCTGCCATCTTTAGATAAGATTCTCAAATAACCAATACCCTGATCGACCATTTTTGATTTACGCCGTTCGAAATTGGAACCGTGTTTAATAGTACCAAGCTCCTGGCATACACATTGTCCTAGATCCATATCCCATTCTTCAACATTCTCGCTAACATGGAAGTTTGCTCCAATGACTATCTGGCAACCATAACGTTTGCCGAAATCAAGCATCCCCTGCGGCCTGAGAGACGTCGTCTTGGCGCGCGCCATATGTGGATGTTGAACAGATATTTTTAAACCGGACGGTAGAATAAAAAATTCCTGACGCAAGACTTTTTCATTTAAAATATTGGTAACTTCCAAATGAGAAATGTTTTTTGAAACCAAATAAGCATCCATTTGTTCATGAAGGAAATTCTTCAAAGTTAAATGAAATACCTCCAGCGGTTCGTGCCCCTCTTCTGTTTCCCAGAGATCGTGATTGCCTAAAATATAAATAAACTTTACTAGAGAATCAGAAATGATTTTGTGTAATCGATCGGGAATCAACCCGTCTTGATTAACACTTGCTAAATGCGAATCAAGTCGCTTCTTAAAAACTTCAAGAATAACTGAACCAATAAGATGGGCTGCGAATTTTTCTTGTGTAGTATTATTCATTCCGGCAATAATTTCACCTTTTTTATCAAGATTATGCTTTAAACCTTCTTTAGTGTCGCCAGCGTCAACGAGAATTGTGGCTTTGAGTTCTAGAATCTTATTTGTAACTTCTTCTACAAAAAATTTGTAATCAGTTTCAACCGAACCGGCATGTAAACAGCCAAAAGAAACAATTCTGTCTTCGTTCCAAGAATCGTCGGATAAAGAATACTGCAAGTGCCTTCTAATCCAATCGAGATTAAAATAATATTTTTTACCGGCCTCTTGTTTAATTATGCCGGGCCAATTTTGGCCTTTGCGACTAAAGGGCTTTTGTTTCATCAATTTGCCTAATTCTTTTTCAATTTGTTCCACTGAAACAGACAATAAATATTTTAGAATACCCGGAGTAGCAACGCCGCGAGATTTTATTACTTCAATCATTTTTTTCTGCAGATCAGATACTTCATCCGGCGCAATAATAAAATTTAATTCTCTTGCGACTAAATCTTTTAAATTATAGGTTCTAAAAAGATGAGAGCTGCCATCTAGTGGAAATTCAACAACACTTACTCCAATCTGGTTTTCTGCAACCCTTGTCTCTTCCAACCTATGACAAACAGGAAGAGAAACATAACGATATGGGAGTTCACCTTTTGGCTTATTAATGCTAGACCCAAAACAACCAACTACAAAAAGATCCGGAGAACTCTGAGAGGTTCTTTTGATTTTATCTTTGATTACGCGTTCAACCGCGGTACTATAATAATCATTGCGCATCCATACTGCTTTTTCGGGGGCTAGTGCCCAGAAAAGCTTATCAGCATATTTGACGAGAAATCTATCTCCTCCGGCATTCCAACCTCTTATATCGCTTCTTAACTCTGCCAGATATTGAGCGACTGTCTCTCCAAGGACACCATCAAAAGCAGGACTTGTGGTGATAAACAAATCAACGTCTTTGGTTTTAGTCGGATCTTCTAAATCCGGTGATGATATTTTTGGCAATAAAATAGAAAGCTCTTTAGCGCATCTCTTCAAAAAGAGAGTTTCTAATTCTCCTTTTCTTGCCGCTAAACGTTCGGATGGCAAAAGATGTTTAAAACGTTCGAACTTGGCATAATTTTTCTTTGATATTTTGTCTCGCCTAATACCGGCTTTAATAAATCCTTTTACTTTCTCTGATAAACTCTTATGGCTAACTAATCCACCAACAAGAACATTAAAATTAGTTTTTTCCCATTTACTAAAAACTTCAAATGCAATATTTACCAAGGCTTTTCGGAAACCCGACGATCCATAATCTATCCGTGAAAACAATCCGACTTTTGGATTTATTTTTACCAAATTCTTGTCATTTTCAGTCATTTTGTCTCCTCCAGAAAATTAAATTATTAACGAACAAATTAGTATTTCCAGTTTATATTCTTATTTTTTTTATGTCAATAAAAATTTTAAAACCCCGCATTGCGGGGTTTTTGCTTACGAAAATTTTTTGGCGATATCTCTGGCAACGATAACGCCTTGGATTGATGATTGGAGGAGGCCGCGAGTGTTTCCCGAGCCATCGCCGGCGACATAAAGGCCTGGGATTGACGTTTCAAATGGATATTCGGTTTCTATGCGATTCGAATAAAACTTAACCTCGGGGCCATAAAGGAGCGTATGTGGGCCGGCAATTCCCGGCGCGATTCTATCAAGCGCCTCAATCATTGCCATAATACAGCACCAGTGCCGGGCCGGGACGGCAAGGGATAAGTCCCCCTCAACCGCTTCTTTAAGCGTCGGCTCAATAAACCCGTCAGCGACGCTCTGATTAAGACGCGCTTTTGTCGTGCGCTGCTTATGCCCGACATCACCAAGGCGCTGAATAAGAATGCCCGTGTCACCGGCTAAAATATTCATGGTTTTGGCTATAGATTCGGCATACAAACCCGGATTCTTAAACGGCTCAGTGAAGGCCTGGGAAACCAAAATTGATAAATTTGTATTCGGCGTTTGAACGCCGCTTTTGCTGTTGGAATGGCCATTTGTTGTCCAAACACCGCGATCGCGATACCGTTCTTTAATTACGAATCCATGCGGACAAACACAAAACGTGCGGACGCGATCATCGTGGCAGGGCGTCCGATAGATAATTTTCGGATCATGAAGAACCGTTGTAAAATGTTCAAAAATTTCAGCCCGTATTTCAACGCGCACTCCGATATCAACGCAATTTCTGCGCACGGGAAGTTTTAAGCGAAGTGCTTCTCTCCAAAACCATTCTTCGCCTTCCCTGCCCGTTGCCACAATTACCTTTTTAATTTCGGGAACCGACATCTCTTTGCCATGATGCCTTATCCGAAATCCAAATGTTTGATTGTCGGAATTTATTTCTCTTACCTCATGATTGATGAAAATAGCCACCCCGGCCGCTTCAAGATCTCTTTTTATGTTCATAACAATGCCGTGAGCCCGGTCGGTACCAAGATGGCGCACCGGAAACGGAATAAGTTTCATGCCATTCTGGCAACAAAGCCGGGAAAGTTCTTCAACTTTTTTAATGTCAGGAATGGTTTCAATACGTGTTTCTTCGGCGCCGCAATAACCGACATAAATCCCCTCAATATGGCGCATCAATTCGTTAAAATCCTGCTGTCCGACATAATTGAGAAGGTCACCACCAACTTCTCCCGTTAAATCAAGCTTGCCGTCGGAAAACGCTCCGGAGCCGCCCCAGCCACAGGTCTTATTACGGTCGCCAAATTCACGAAGCGGCCCTTTTTCAAAAATCGCAACGCGCAGATTGGGCTTTAGTTTTATAAGTTCCAGCGCCGCAAACATCCCGGCTGGTCCCGAGCCAATAATCGCCACATCCAAATCGGTTTTAGATTCGGTCATCGCCATCCTCCGGGGCCTCCCACATAAAATGAATCCATTTTTCCAATTTTTCATGCCGCCAAATGTCGGGAACGATAATACTTTGCCTATGATAAAACAAAGCAAACGCCAGATTTCCTTTTGTCGCATATTTAGCCATGGTTTTACCAGTATCAACAATATCATCACCGATGGCCGTATGTTCTGTTATGTCCGCCGGATTTCTCAAAAGTGGCAGTTTAAGGCGATAATGCACATAAGTACCCAAGACATTCCCGCCTTCAGGAATGACAAATATGCTATCAATATAACGATGTGCAAATGGCAATAATATCTGCGATACAATTTTCCGTTCGTTTAAACGTTGCTGTTTTGACTGTTTTGTAAATGGGCGCAATGCTTCAACAATGATAGGAACATCTTCCTCAAAATCCTCATCTTCATAAACCAGCCATTTTTCGGTTTCGTACATTTTTTTCTCCAAATTTTTAAAGACCGAATCAAGAATTTTTCAAGTATATCAAAAAAAGAACTTTTTACAAATTTTCATAAATTACGTAAATTACATATTATTTTTTACTTTCAATATAATGGTAGCCAAATCCCAAACCATTGCGGCCGCAATGGTTTGGGATTACAAAGACACGAAGCCTAGCTTCGTGTCTTGCGCCACTCCTCTATTTTCTTATGATCACCGGAAAGCAAAACTTTGGGAACCGCGTATTTTTTTCCCTTCCATTTAAAAACTTCTGGCCGCGTATACATGGGAACGCCAACGCCAAGCCGTTCCTCTTCAAGCGATTTGCTTTTTCCCAAAACGCCCGGAATATGGCGCGAAATCGCGTCAATCACAATCATTGCCGGCAATTCCCCGCCGGTTAAGACATAAGGACCAATCGATATAGCCAATGGCTTATAGCCTATGGCTGATAATACTTTGAAAATTCTATCGTCAACACCTTCGTAGTGGCCGGCAATCATTATGATATGGTTGCACTTTTTTGCCCAATCTTTTGCCATTTTTGAATTAAATTGTTTTCCAGCGGGAGAAAATAGAATTATAAGGGGAGGATTAAGGTGGGGTAAAACTGAATTAATGGCTTTAATCAAAGGCTCGATTTTAAACACCATCCCCGGTCCCCCGCCAAACGGCTTATCATCCACTTTCTTATGTTTATCGGTAGAAAATTTTCTCAAATTGATTATATTTATTTTTATTTTTTTGCTTTTTTGAGCGCGTTTAATGATGCTCTCGTTGAAATAAGAACTAAAAATTTCGGGGAATATGCTTATAATGTCAAACCGGACCATAGATTATATATTAAAAAAAGCCTTGCATTATTGCAAGGCCTCAATGACAGTATTTGCCATATCAGTCGTCGTCGCCGGTTTTTGATTATCACCGGCCGGAATCATATCGTAGGTCCTGACTTGACCATCGGCGATAACTTTTGCAACAGCTCTTTCAATAGCAACAGCCATCTCGGTTTCACCCAGCCATTCAAGCATCATTTTTGCCGCCAGAATGGTGGCAATCGGATTGACCTTATTTTCACCGGCGTGCTTTGGAGCTGAACCGTGTGTCGGTTCAAACACCGCAAACTTGTCGCTAATGTTGGCGGAGCACGCGAATCCCAATCCGCCGACAAGCCCGGCGCAAAGGTCGCTGGCGATATCGCCGAAAAGATTCGTAGCTACGATAACACCATAATTTTTCGGCTTCATAGCAAGCCACATGCAAAGCGCATCAATGTTCGCATCTTCCATATTTATGTCGTGCATGTTTACGTCATCTACAGTTTTTTTATACTCCTTAGCCAACTGTTTTGCTGTCTCAAGAAATAATCCTTCAGTAGCTCGAACGACATTCGCCTTATGGGCAACGGTTACTTTCGGATAGCCGTGTTTTACGGCATATTCGAATGCTGCACGAATAATGCGTTCGGAGCCTTTTCGACTGTTGATTTTGCAAGAAATGGCGTATTCGTCAAGTGGGAGTCCGGCGAAAGGCGCGAAATTTTTGGAATATTTCAGAAGTACATCGGCCACTTCCTTCGGCACTGGATAAAACTCGACACCGCAATAGAGCCCTTCGGTATTCTCGCGAAATACCACAAGATCAATGCCTTCTTTGAAATTCATTGGATTACCGGGATAGGCCTTACAAGGCCTTAAGCAGACATAAAGATCAAACAATTGCCGCATCCGGACAATGGGCGAACGGTAGACAAGACCCTTTCCTTTAAGTTCCAGCGCAAGTTCCGCTTCAGCGGAACTTGCCGGTTTTGAAGTGATGGCGCCGAACACGGCAGCATCCATATTTCTAAAAAGCTCAATAGTGCGTTGAGGAAAGGCGTCGCCCTCTGTCCGCCAGAACTCCCATCCAATATCGCCGTGAATATATTCCGCGTTAAATCCGACGGCATCCAGAACTTTTCTGGCAGCGTCGCATACTTCAACTCCGATGCCGTCGCCGGGAAGCCACCCGATTTTGTACTTTTTCATTTCTGTTTCCCTCGCGATTCTAAGAATAATTTTTTTGTGTAAGGAATAAGCCCTCCGGCGTCAATAATCGCCTGCTCAATTTCCGAAAGGGGCATAATATCAAATTCTAGTCCTCTGGTGGTAATATTTATGACCTTGTCTTTCTGGATCATGAGTTCGTCACTATCTTCCGCTTCAATTTCCGGGCAGATGATGATATTAAGCCCGACATTAACGGCATTTCTCCTAAAAATTCTGGCGTAAGCTTTAGCAACAATGGTTAACTCATATCCTTTGAGAGTTGACGCTGCTTGTTCGCGGGACGAGCCGCAACCAAAATTCTTTCCGGCAACAATAATACTCCCTTTCGGAATTTCCCCATCGACTAACCGTTTATTGAGAGCAACATCATCGGCAAAAGCATATTTGGGAGTTTCCGACGGAAGCCCCGTTGCCATAAAACGGCCCGGGTATATTGTATCTGTGGAGATATCGTCTCCAAGCAATAAGACAACGATCGCGCTCATCTGGGTTCCCCTTCCGGTCTTGTGACATAGCCAGTGATGGCACTTGCGGCTGCCACAGCCGGAGAACAGAGATAAACTTCAGAATTCGGATTTCCCATTCTTCCCTTAAAGTTACGATTTGTTGTTGAGAGTGCTACCTCTCCGTCGCCTAAGGCACCCTGATGAACTCCAAGGCAGCAACCGCAGCCGGGATTCATGATAACAGCGCCGGCGTGAGCAAGAGTCATAAAATGTCCAACCCCCATTGCCTCCCGGTATATTTTCCAAGAAGCGGGGAAAACGAGCATACGCACGTTCGAAGCGACTTTTTGGCCTCTCAAAATTTCGGCGGCAATCCTGATATCTTCATATCTTCCATTGGTGCAGGAACCGAGGACAATTTGATGCACTTTGGTTCCTTCCACTTCGGAAATACTTTTAACGTTATCAACTTTGTGCGGGCAAGCAATCTGGAAATCCAAATCAGAGACATCAATCTCTATTGTCTGGCAGTACTCCGCATCTTCATCCGGCCAGTGTGAAGTTTCATTATCTGCCGGAATGATTCCGGAAGTTGCTCCGGCTTCCACTGACATGTTGCAAATAGTTAGCCGACCAGACATCGACATTTCTTGAATAGCCGGACCATGGAACTCCAAAACTTTGAAATTAGCGCCTTCAACTGTCAAAAGCTTAATAATGTAAAGAATTAGGTCTTTCGCACCGACGTAATCTTTGAATTTTCCCGTCACGACAACTTTGATTGTTTCGGGAACTTCGATATTCAACGCTTTTCCGAGCATCCAGACGGATGCCGTATCGGTGGCGCCAATGCCAAACGCAAATGCGCCCAGCGCTCCGTGCGTCGTGGTATGACTGTCCGTACCAACCACAACCATCCCGGGACGGATATAACCGTATTCCGGAAGAATTTGATGGCAAATACCGCCAATATCCCCACGGATATCGTGAAACTTTTCAATGCCCTGAGCAGTGACAAATTCCCGAATAAGTTTTTGATTCGTTGCGGTTTTTGCGCTCTCCGCAGGTATACGATGATCAAAAATGATAACGATTTTTGAGGGGTCCCAAACCTTCGGTTCCAAACCGGTGCCTTCAAATAATTCGCCGAAATGATGTTTAATAAGAAACGCATTCTCATGACTCATCGCCAAATCAACTTCAGGATTTACAACATCACCCGGTTTCACAACCGTTTTTCCGGAAGCTCTTGCAAGAATCTTTTCAACCAGCGTCATCCCCATTTTTGCCTCCTCTCATTTAAATCGCACCTTTTTCCTTAAGGGCCGCGATTTCTTTTTCCGTGTATCCCAGTCGGCCCAGTATTTCATTGGTATGGGCTGACAGCCGCGGCGGCGGCGCATCGATGGACGCGGGGGTTTTGGAAAATTTGGCGGTCAAATTGAACAACTTCAGATCGCCGATTTCCGGCTCCCTTATCGTTACGATGGTCTCGCGATGCTTTATTTGCGGGGCTGTTAACGCGTCTTCAAGGCTCAGAATATCACCGGAAGGCACGCCGCGGGCATTTAATGTCCCTACCCAGTAAAGAGTATCTTTTTCCTTTAATTTCGCCTCCAACAGCGGCGTTAATTCTTTGCGGTTGGCTTTTCGCGTATCCCGTTCTTTGAATCTGGGATCTTCAATTAATTCCGGCACTTCCAATACTTCGGCGAGCACGACCCATTGATCCTGTTCGTTGGCCGCGATATTGATATAGCCGTTCTTAGTGGAGAATGTCCCGGAAGGCGCGGCAGTCATATTATCGTTGCCCATCAATACGGGCTGTTTGCCGCCGATCAACAGATTGGCGGCGACCCAGCCCATAAGGGGCATTACGGAATCCAATAGAGCAATGTCGATAAATTGTCCTTCGCCGGTCCGTTCCCGATGGAAAAGGGCTGCCATGACGGCAAAAGCCGCGTTTAAGCCGGCTACGGTATCGCAGACGGGGAATCCGGCGCGCAGCGGGTTAAGCCGCTCATCGCCATTGATAGCCATAACGCCGCTCAATCCCTGGATAATCTGATCATACGCGGGCTTAAAAGCGTCGGGTCCGGTCTGGCCGAATCCCGAAATAGCGCAGTATACCAGTCCGGGGTTGAGTTCATGAATCGCTTCGTATGAGAATCCCAACCGTTTCATTACTCCCGGCCTGAAATTTTCCACCAAAACATCGGCGGTTTTGATTAATTTTCGAAAAATTTCTTTGGCATCTTCGTCTTTCAGATTTAACGTTAAAGATTTCTTATTAGCATTTTGGGCCAAAAAACTGGTCCCCATTAATTTTTTACTGAGTTCGGGTGAATTACCTAGTTTTCTTGCCAAATCGCCGCTTTCGGGATTTTCGATCTTGATTACTTCGGCTCCCAAAAGCGCCAGATGAACAGTGCTAAAAGGACCGGCCAGCACATTTGTCATGTCCAGCACGCGGATATTTTCCAACAATCTCATCTGTCGTCTTCTCCTTTTTTATCTGCTTTTTACTATTGAACCGGACTTCAGGACAAACCCCGGCAGTTCGCAGCCAAGAAATTCACCGACTTGTTTGGCCAAGGCAATCAATTTGTCGAGGTTTAAGTCCATACAGAGTTCCGATCGCTGAAGTGAATGGACCAGATCTTCGGTGCTGACATTGCCGGAGGGCAATTTGGTAAAGGGACATCCGCCCAATCCGCCGAAGGCTGATTCCAGATATATTACTCCGGCTCGCATGGCCGCAAAACAGTTTGCCAGCCCCAATCCGTAGGTATTATGGAAATGACAGGCTAGGCGGACAGTATTGTCTCTCTCTAAGATTTTGGCGAATAATGCCTCTACCTGATAGGGATGCGCGTGGCCGGCAGTATCTGCCAAGCTGATGTTTTTAACGCCGATTTCTAGATATTTGTCGATGATGCGCAGCACGCTATCTTCGGCTACAGGACCTTCGAATCCGCAGCCGAATGCCGACTGCACCGAGGCCTGCACTTTTTTACCCGTCCCTTGGATTTCCTTGACCACTGCAATGATGCGATTCGTTGCTTCGGCTCTGCTCATGCCGGTATTTTTCTGGCTGTGCGTTTCGCTGGCAGATATGCCCACGCAAAAGAGTTCAACACCGCATTTCAAGGCGCGCTCCATGCCCCGTTCGTTCAATATAAGACCGGAAAGCGTGACGGATTCCGGTTTATTGCCCGCTTCGGCAAAATAGGAAAAGAGTTCGTCCGTATCGGCCATTTGAGGCACTTTTATTGGGTGCACAAAAGAGCCAACCTGGATGATTTTGACGCCGGCTTCCATTAAGGTGTTGATCCATTTAATTTTCTCTTCCTTCGGCACTACGATTTTTTCGGCCTGAAGCCCGTCGCGGAGGCCGACTTCATGAATTATTACGCCGTTCATCTTCCTCATCCTTTTTCTCCTTTTTCTCCTTTTTACTTTTCTATTTTCAAGGTACCGACCTAGTGCCACCAAGTAATCATATTTGCTTATAAAAGTCAACTGATAAAATTGTCGTCCAATAATAAACCCCCTATTCGGGGGTATTTTTGTTCTCTTGTTTTTTTATGCCTTTTATTCTATTTTCCATTTCTTCTGGAAATAAATCATAAGGCCTGTCCTTGTAAATTTCTTTCATTATATCAACAACTATCGGCGCAGCGGCTTTACCGCCAGCTTCTTTTTCCGGACTTTCATGGCTTACCAGAGAAATCGCTTTCCTATCAAAACCAATCCAAACGGCAACAACATATTTTGACGTTCCACAAATAGTCCAAGCATCGGTAAAATTATCAGTGGTACCGGTTTTACAAGCAATTGGGAATGGCAAATCTTTCGTTGCCGAACGCGCTGTCCCCGCTAAAACCGCCCACCTCATTCCTTCTAAAACTTTGTTTGCCGCTCCAGCCGAAAGCGCTTGTTTTTCTTCAGCTGGCGTAAAATTTCTAAATCCTTGTTTTTTATCCTCAACGCTTTCCAAAAACCAATAGGGCTTATCGATGCCGTTTCTAAAAAAAGCAACGAAGGCGCGTGCCATATCAATCACCTTTACATCAGCAGCGCCGATAGCAGTCGGAAGATATTTAGGAAGTTTGCTTGTAATCCCGAGATTACGCGCCAGTTCAACAACTTTATCTATCCCCGTCTCATTGGCGACTCTTACGGTCGCGACGTTCCGTGACCTAGCAATAGCCGTTTTAACTGAAATTGATTCCATAAATGGCGGTAGGGACTTCTCCTCATAATTTTTTGGGCACCATTTTGGCTCTTCCGGATTACCGGTCTTAAAACAAATTTTTTCATCTGAAATCTGGGTTTCTAAATTTTTTTCAGGATATTTTTCGAAATAAGCACCATAGACAAACGGTTTGAAAGCCGAACCCGCTTGTCTTTCGGCCTGCATGGCTCGATTATATTCACTAACCTTAAAATCGCGCCCGCCAATCATGGCTTTAATGCCGCCTGTTTCCACATCCAAAATAACAACCGCTCCCTGGACTTCCGGCTGAAGAATTTCAACCGTAAAATTATTATTAGCGTCAACGCCGATGATTTTAAGAGAAACGACATCGCCGGTTTCAAAAACTCTCGCAAAATCATTCACATCCTGCCTGATTTTTGAAAATGATTCGGCGGTAATAATAACTTTTTCCTCACCAATCTTGGCAATAGCATTTAACGGAGTAACTTCAAAAATCAACCCATCAACAATACTTTCGAGACCGATATCGCCGTTCCAGGTTTCGGAATTAAAATCTTCAAGCGATTTCATTTTATAATCCGAAAAAATATTATACAAAACCAAACGCTTTTTGTGCCGCTCTTCATAGGCCTTAAAGCCTTTTTGGAGAGATGCTTCGGCAATCTGCTGGAAATTAGAATTTAAAGACAGCCGCACATCAAGCCCCTGATTGACCACTTTTTCATAGCCCAACCGATGAAGCTCGGCCATAATAGATTTTGAAAGATATGGAGCTTTTATTTCCACATTTTTGACATTCAATCCTAATGGTTTTGCTTTTAACGTTTTTAGTTTCTCGGCGTTGATAAAACCATTATTATACATTCTTTCAAGAATCGTATTCCGCCGGTTTTGAGCTGCTTTTGGTCTTTCGATAGGTGAAAACTGATACGGCCATTTGATGAGACCGGCTAGCATGGCCACCTCATCAATGGTCAATTCTGACAGTTGTTTGCCGAAATAAAATTCCGAAGCCGTGTAAATACCGTATTTACCATGGCCAAAATAAGTTAGATTGATGTAAATCTCAAAAATCAGCTCTTTTGGTAAATATTTTTCCATCCGGTAAGCAAGCCGAGCCTCTTTGATTTTGCGTTTTAAAGTTTTTTCGTCGCTTAACCAAACTTTTTTGGCGACTTGTTGGGTTATTGTTGAAGCACCGGCGACGACTTTAGATCTGATTTTTGGTCTTTTAGCCGCTTTGGTGGCGCGCCAAGATTCGTTAATAGTCGCTAATATATTGTCTATAGCCGCCCTTACAATCCCTAAAAGATCAACGCCTGGAATTAATCGCTTAGACCAAAAATTTTTGTCTTCGGCTGCAGTTACCGCATTTATTACGTTTTTTGGAATAGAATCAAACGGCAAAAATATACGGTCTTCAACAGCAAATTTATCAATAATTTTTCCTTCATCATCACGAATCACCGTTGAAAGATTGAAATTATAATTTTTAAGCGCCAGTATGTTGGGCAGATCATCGGTTTTGTATTCAAAGTAATACCAAAACGTCAGATAATCAATGGAACCAAAAATTGCCCCTAAACAAAGCACAATAATCGGTAGTTTGAAATACCATCTCATTACAAGCCACCTTTCCTTATTAAATTTTTAAGTTGCCTCTGACTTTAACTTTGATAATAGTAGCTAATTTAAAACTCCGCAAGATTACGGAGTTTTGGGAATTTTAAATGTGTATGTGCCTTTGGGTAGGATAAAATTTTTTATTCTTTCCCTAAACGGCTTCTTTCCCGTCGGCACTTTAATCCACGAATTAAGCCATAAAAATTCATTCATAGACACGTTAAATTCCTGGGCAATACTAAAAACAGAAGTCGGTTTAGATAAAGTTTTTTGCTTTTCTTCAATGTCGGGCCATCTATACAAGTCCCCATCACTTAAGAAAAGTCCGTACGCTTCGGGTTTTGACATAACCAAATAGGCAACGATGGCGCGATAATTATACTGCATTGTTTCAGCCGGCAATAAAAGACCATAATAATCCTTCGTTTTTTGAATTCGAATTGCGCTTTCAATAGTGTCTTCACCGGCATTATAAGCCGCAATTGCTAACGCCCAACTGCCAAATTGCTTGTGCAAATCTCTTAAATAATTTAGTCCGGCATCGGTTGCTTTTTCAAAATCGGCTCTGTCGTCCCAATTAATATTTTTTTTCAAGCCGTATCTTGCTGCCGTTCCCGGTATAAACTGCCAAAAACCGCCGGCCTTCGCGGAAGAAAGGGCGTTGGGATTTAAAGCGCTTTCTATAATGGGAATATACTTCAAGCAATCCGGCATTTTCCATTCCTTAAGCCGCTTTTCAATATAAGGAAAATATTTATAATTGGCCCTTTTTATATAGAGAATAAATTGTTTGCGGTTTAACATTAATAATTCTTTTTCAAGTCGCTCGCGCACATAACCCCTTTCCTGCGGCACGCGTTCGCCACAAAATTCTATATTTGTAGGCAATTTATTATTCTTTAAAGCGGCTAATTCTGATTTTAATTCATCAATTTGATTTTGCAAATCTTCCGGACTTATATCAGCGCCGTAGGCTTTGCCGCCCAAAAATAAAAATATAAATGCCACTAAAGCCCCGATAGCGACAACCCAAAGAAATCCCTTGAGCATTTTTTCAAACATTATTCTCTCCTGTTATTTTAAGGATCAATTTACTTTACTTGTTTTTTAACATAATTTATGTTTAAAGTAAATCTGTAAAATTTAGCTCATTAAAAAGGAGCCGATGATGAAAGAACCGAAACTGTATAATGCCCAAACTCTAATGATTTGGCTGCTTGGAATCTTGTCCGCTATTTCTATTTTAGGTTTGTTAACTAAATTCTAACCCTTGCCTTGCGGGGTTATTTTTTATTAACTAAAATACCCCCGCAGCTGCGGGGGTGTTTTAGTTAACAGATTAAAGTTGTTTCAGATCTTCCACAACTTCATCCATGCCGCGAGTTCTCTCGCGAGTCATTTCTCTTCGCGGACGAGTCGAGCCCTCCGGCTCTTCAATCTTCAAATTGACACGGGCATTATGCCGCGCGCCGATTATCCGAAGAAGAGTCCTAATGGACTTGGCGGTTGAACCCAGCCGTCCAATAAGCATACCCATATCTTCCGGGTTTACTTTTAGGGTAAGCAGAACGCCCATCTCGTCAACCTTGCGGTCAATTTTGACATCATCCGGATGGTCAACAATTGACTTTATAAGGTATTCAAGAAACTCCTGATCAACTGGTTTAGCCATTTCTTTGAATAAAACTGATTAAATGTTAGTAGGTCGACCTAATCCCTCGATAAACTCGGGACAAGCTACTAATTGCGTATAGTATAGCAAAAATAAAAAAATCCGTCAACTCTCGCTGACGGAACTTCCCTGTCATTCAGCTTTGGCTTGCCCCGAGCTTGTCGAGGGGCTTCCGCCGCTGAATGTAGAGTATCTTGCTTTGGCTGCCGCTTACGCGACACCGCCGCAAGATTCCAGGGAAATATTTATCTTACTTACCATGCTGCTGGAAATAATGTGAAAGAAAATTCTTTGGGTTAATTTCTGTATTGCAAATAGGACATGAAACTTTTGAAACTTCAGCCACAATCACTTTATTTTCACGAGTTTTAAATGCCATTTCTTTCTTCAGTTCATCGTGTGTCTTACGCTTTTGCTCCCATTTGATGCATGAAGTAATCCACGTTAAAAGCGCCAAAACAAAGATAATCATTAATACTCCGACAACAACTTTCCAATACATTACCTGTTGTTGAGCCGCCAATAAATCAACAAGGGTATTATTGTAACTATTCGTCATAGCAGCGCCGGCTTCAAAAACTCTTTTATACTCCACTGCCGTTGGCAGTGGGAGAAGTTCTGATTTAAGTAACGATTGGGGAATAACGAGAATTGTCCCGACGAAAAGCCTTCTTTGCGATTTAAGATCGGTTTTCAATCCCGACGCTCTATTAATTTTCATCCAATTATCGGCGTTGCCGGTGTATTTCCAGGCGATGTAGGATGATGTCTGACCCTTGCCAACAACAACTTTCACATTATTAGTGTCAGAAATTTCAACATTAGCAATTGCTTGTCCGATAAAAACAGGTAAAATCGCCAGCAACATAAATGCAGATACGATCATCAGAATTTTCTTCATTGATTCGCTCCTTTTTGAGGATAAAAAATGTCAACGAACAATGGGCATAGGTTATCACAACACAAAACCGCCGTCAAGAACGGCGGCTATTTATTTGATTTCGTAATTTATGAACGATCGTCGTTGATTTCCGAAAACAAAAAATTTTACACGGCTGGAGTTTCTTCCTTGCTCACCAGAATTTCAGCGGCAGTGGGTTTCGATATTTCTTTTTTTACTTCTTCTGTCTTTTTAGATTTTTTATGGACCGGGATTTTTTTGCCGGTGATTATCCCTTGTGAAACTAATAAATTATGGATTGTCGCCGATGACTGGGCGCCTTTGGAAATCCAATATAAAATCCGGTCTTTGTTTAAAGAAACTTGTTTCGTTTTGCGATTGATATTTCCTAAGAGTTCTAAATACTTCCGCTTTGCTGCGGCGGTTTTTTGCGTCACCACAACCCTGAAAGTCGCGGTATGTTTTTTTCCAACTTTTTGGAGACGAATTATTAACATAATAATGGGAGAATAAACTCAAAAAAAAATTCTGTCAACCCCGTAGTAGAACTTTGACCATTTACAGCGTTTACGCGTTCGCTAAAGGCGAACGCGTTGTCAAAGTTCACTACAGGGTCAACTTATGCTATCCGAACGATCGTATAAATAGCATAAATTCTACAAAATTTAAACTCTTGACAAGATTTGCCATATTTGCTACAATAAAAATAATCCAGCGCTTTTTGAAGTTCTGCGGAGCGAACGCGTTCTGCCGCTGGAGGGCCCAGCAGAGCCACAAGGCTCTGTCCTGGGGGAGAGCCCGGCAATGGTTGGATCCCCTTGCCGGGCCCTATTTTTTCATCAATCAAAAATCTCCGCCGCGGCGGAGATTTTTGATTCTACATCCCCATATCGCCCATCGGCGGCATTTTTTCGTCCTTTTTCTCCGGCAGATCGGCAATAAGATATTCGCTTGTCAAAAGCATTGACGCCACCGAGACGGCATTTTGTAAAGCGCTTCTGGTGACTTTCAACGGGTCAATGACACCGTCTTTAATCATATCGGCATATTCGCCGGTAACAGCGTTAAAACCAAACCCTTTTTCCTTGCGGCTGACGCTTTTAATCACTTCATTTTCGTCTTTGTTGGCATTTTTGGCGATAACCCTCATCGGCGCTTCCAGCGCGTTAATAACCACATTAACGCCTTTGGCCTCGTCCCCGAATTGGGCCATTTTTAATTCCTTAATTTCCCGGGCGGCTTCAAACAGCGCTACGCCGCCGCCCGAAACAATCCCCTCTTCAATCGCCGCTTTAGTGGCAGCAACCGCGTCTTCAATTTTGAATTTTTTCCCTTTCATTTCGGTCTCGGTCGCGGCGCCGACTTTAATGACCGCCACGCCGCCGGTAAGTTTTGCGAGCCGTTCCTGAAGTTTCTCGCGGTCAAATTCGGACTCGGTTTTTTCAAGCTGAATTTTAATCTGGCTCAATCTTTTTTCAATTTCTTTCCTTGACCCGGCTCCGCCGACAATCGTCGTATTATCTTTGTTGGCAACCACCCGTTTGGCTTCGCCCAAAGAATTTAAATCGGCGTTTTCAAGTTTCATGCCTTTTTCCTCGGAAATCACTTCACCGCCGACCACAACTGCGATATCTTCAAGCACTTCCTTGCGCCGGTCGCCAAAACCCGGTGCCTTTACCGCCAAGACATTAAAAATGCCGCGAAGTTTGTTTACAACCAATGTCGCCAGCGCTTCGCCTTCAACTTCGTCGGCGATAATGACCAGATTTTTATTGCCTGATTTTATAATCTTTTCCAAAAGCGGCATTATTTCGGCAAGCGAGGAAATTTTCCTGTCGGTTATCAAGATATTCGGCTTTTCCAAAACCGATTCCATCCTTTCGGTGTCGGTCACCATATAAGCGGAAACATAGCCGCGGTCAAATTGAAGTCCTTCAACCAGTTCATAACCGACACCCATGGTTTGAGCCTCTTCAACGGTTACCACTCCTTCCTTGCCGACTTTGCCTATCACTTCGGCGATAAGAGAGCCAATTTCCTCGTCATTAGCGGAAATTACTGCCACGTTTTTTATTTTTTCCTTGGTTACCGGCTTGGCGTTTTTTTTCAAAATTTCCGAAACCTTGGCTACCGCCTTGTCCATGCCGCGCTTCAGGATTGTGCCGTTGGCGCCGGAGTTTATCAGATTAATGCCTTCGGCAATCATCGCCTGCGCCAAAACCACGGCCGTAGTTGTGCCGTCGCCGGCAACGTCATTGGTTTTTGAAGCCGCTTCTTTTACCAGTTCGGCGCCGATATTTTCAAATTTATCCTTAAGTTCAATATCTTTGGCAATAGTAACGCCGTCATTGGTAATCGTCGGCGCGCCATAGCCCTTATCTAAAATCACATTGCGGCCCCGGGGGCCTAAAGTAATTTTTACGGCATCGGCCAATTTATCAACGCCATTTTTTATTTTTTCCCGGGCTTCTTTACCAGAAATAATTTGTTTTGCCATATTTTTCTAAAAATTAATATTTTTAGCTAAAAATATGAGCTATCCCGCCGAAGCCTTGGCGAAGGCGGATGCCCACATTTAACTATTCTAAAATCGCGAGGATTTCTTCCTCTTTTAAGATTTTATATTCAACATTGCCAATCTTAAATTCCGTGCCGGCATACTTTTCAAAAACCACCTCGTCGCCCTTTTTAAGCCCGGATTTTCTTATTTTTTCACCAAGCCCTAAAGCCATTACTTTGCCTTGTGCCGGTTTTTCTTTATCGGCCGTCTCCGGCAAAATAATCCCGGATTTGGTTTTTTCGGATTCCTTAAGGGGCAAAACCACGATTCGGTCGCCCAAAGGTTTGATGGAAATATTTTTTACCATAAATATAATGTTTTTATTTTAATTAAACGCTACTGATAAAAAGATTGTTATCCAAATTTTTAACTTTGTCAAGCATAATAAAAAGGGCTTATTTGTTGCCCTTTTTAAATTTTTTATCAAAATTTTTATCATTCAAAATTAATGTGGCAATCCCCATTTGTAATACCTGTTTGCCTACAAACATTCTTGAATAACGCATATATTTTTGAACTGCCTGCGACGTTAATCCAGTGCGAGCTGCTATTATCGTACTCCACTGTTTAAAAATTCCATTAAAATAATCAACATCGCTCTTGGTTGAATCTGGACTAATCTCTTCATTATCTCTATATGCAATCGGCCAATGAAATCGCGCAATAGCTCGTTCTGAAATAAAACGTCGGTCACCGCTGACGAATATAAGCAACGCACCAGATGCAACAATTCCAAAAGTTAGAGTATTAACCAAACAACGAGCAGTTCGAATTTTGTTGTAAATATCTAAACTGCTAATCACATCGCCGCCGGGCGAACTGATATCAATAGTAAAAGGCTCATTCGAAGAACACATCTTGTCAAATTCAACGGCAAAACGAATTGATGTTTCAAAACTAATTTCGCCGCGAATAAAAATTTTTCGCCTTCGGAAATCCGAGATAATATAAGACTCTTCGCCGTCATTTTGACATCGATTATCATGGCTAGGATATTTCCTATAATGCTCCCTCATAATATCCTCCTCTGGATTTTTAATGTACTTTTCAAATACTTATATTTGTAGCATAATTAAACTATTACATATTTGTCAAAAATTTAACTCTATGATACCATTATGATTACTCGATTCCTGCTCTATATTATCGCCAATGCCGTGGCAATTTTAACGGCAGAATGGCTTATACCCGGCGTTGTTTACAGCTATAATTTCGTCAGTTTGATGAAAATCGCCTTGTTTTTGGCCGTAGCCAATGCATTTATAAAACCGCTGGTGAAGCTTTTGGCAGGACCTTTAATTCTTCTCACTCTCGGACTTTTCACGCTGATAATAAATATTTTTTTAATCTGGCTCGTTGTCCGATTTGCTCCGGAACTTAGCATGGACGGATTAAACGCTTATTTCTGGACAATGCTTGTTGTAAGCGCGTTCAATTTCGTCGTTTCAATGGCAACGCACAAAAATGAATGAACTTTTGCCCATAATTCAAATAATTATTTCTGTTCTGCTTGTCGGAGCAATTTTGCTTCAGTCGCGCGGCAGCGGCCTTTCTTCGGTTTTCGGAGGCGAATCAACTTTTTATCACACCCGTCGCGGTATTGAGAAAATTGTCTTCTGGGCCACCGTTATTTTAGCGATTTTGTTTATAGCTACAAGTTTGGCATATTTTTTAATATAATTTGTTTACTAGATTCCTAAAAATTAAAACTTGGCAAAATCTTTGGAAACACTTTTCAGCCAAAGAAAAAATCTGGGTTGGCGTTTTTTTGGTTGCTGCCCTTTTTTCAGTCACTTTTTTAGTAAAAAATTTGTATATGAGTCAGACCAGTCCAATTCCTGCTTTTGGCGGAACCTACACCGAAGCGCTTTCTAACTCCCCGCATAATCTTAACCCGGTACTAGCTACTAATGATGCCGATCGCGACTTGTCGCGCTTAATATTTTCTTCGCTTCTAAAGTACAATGAACGCGGAGAATTAATCCCGGACCTTGCCGCAAGTTTCACTAGTTCAAAGGATGGAAAAACTGTTACGATAAAATTAAAAGAAAATATTTTGTGGCACGATGACGAACCATTCAGCGCTGAAGATGTGGTTTTCACTATTAGCGCTGTTCAAAATCCTGAATATAGCAGTCCGTTGAGAACCAGTTGGCAAGGCATAAAGGTGGAATCGCCCGATAAAAACACGATTATTTTAAGCCTAAAAACGCCCTATGGTGCTTTTATTGAAAACTTGGCCCTCTTGGGCATCCTGCCCCAACATATCTGGGGAAAAGTTATACCGCAAAATTTTCCACTGGCCGATTTTAACTTAAAGCCTATCGGTACCGGTTCCTACCGTTTTGTTAAACTGCAAAAAGATAGTTTAGGAAGGATAATTTCGGTTAATTTGACCGCCAATACCAGTTATTTTGGTCTGGCGCCGCGCATTGAAAACATTGTTTTAAAATCCTATCTTTCCGAGGAAGAAGCAGTATCGGCATTCAATCGCAAAGAAGTTGACGGTGTTTTGCTCCAGACCGCTCAAAATAAAAGCCAGCTTAGGGGCCTAAATAATTCCCGGGTTTTTTCCCTCCCTTCTTACCGAATTTATGGCGTATTTTTCAATACCGACCAGAAAATTTTAAAAGACCGAAATGTGCGCTTAGCAATAAATTACGCGATAAACCGTGAAGAAGTATTAAGCAAGCTTTTAAGTGACGAGGGTAAAGTAGCGGAAGGACCGATTCCACCGGGCATGCCGGGTTCTAGCCCGGATATTGAGGGTTATAATTACAATCCGGAAAAAACCGCCGAGATTTTGGAAAAATCCGGCTGGACAAAAAATCAGGATGGTATTTATGCTAAAAAACTTAATTCAAAGGACAAAGAAACAACGCCTTTAAGATTTGACATAATAACCACAAAATCAATCCAACTGGCCGCTACTCTAATCCGTGATTATCTTAAAAATGCCGGAATTGAAAGTGATTTAAAAATTGTTTCTTCCGGCGAACTGCAGCAAAATTACATACGAACCAAAGATTACGATGCGATTTTATTCGGCGAATCCTATACCGGTTCCGCTGACCCTTACGTTTTTTGGCATGGCGCGGCGATAAAAGACCCGGGTCTTAATTTGGCGCTTTATAATAACCGCAAAGTGAATAAAATTCTTGAAGATGCGCGCCAAATCACCAGCCCTGTTAAACGCGCCGAAAAACTCAAAGAATTCCAAAAACTTGTTTTAAACGACGCCCCCGCCGTGTTTTTATACTCTCCGAATTATATCTATGTCGTAAAGGACTTTGTGAAAAATGTTAGTTTTGAAAACCTTGTTATTCCCTCTAACAGATTCTCAAAAATAAACGAATGGAGCATAGAAACAGAAAGGGTATGGAGATAAAAATTTATTGATTCTTATTGATTCTAAGAATCAATAAATAAAATATGATTAATTTACATAAAATTTCCGGCCTTCCTATTTTCTTTGATAAAAAAACGGCGGATTTGAAATTTGAAGGAGATTTCTCGTCCATAAAAAAATCAGAAAGAACTTTAAAAGAATTGCGGCCATATTTGAGACAAAATACTGTAAATGTTGGAAACCGAGCTTCTAACATAATTTATAATGTGTGGCGCTATGCTCATTTAAAGAAAGATGATAAAAAAATCCGGACTGCCGGCCTGCGATATGATTTAACTCTAATTCCGCCGGGAAAAATCGGGGACGAGTTTGTAAAGACCGCCGGCCATTATCACCTGCCGTATCCCGAGATTTATGAGGTCTTGCTGGGCCGGGCGTATTTTTTAATCCAATCGGAATCGGCAGTTCTCTTGGCCGAAGCCGGGCCCGGAGAAAAATTTTTAATACCGCCGGATTACGGCCACAACACCATTAATGTTTTTAATGAGCCGCTTCTTCTGGCAAATTGGATGAGCGAAAAAGCCGAATACGACTACGGGCCCTACAAAAACAACCATGGCGCTATGTATTATTTCTTGGCTAATAATAATTTTATTGATATTATAAAAAATCAAAATTATAGATTGGTTCCGGAAATTAAAAAAATCAAAGCGAGAGAATATCCGGAGTTTGGTTTAATAAAAGAAAAACCGCTTTACGGCTTGGCTAATAATTTAGAAAAATTAAAATTTTTAAATCATCCTGAAGAATTCGAATTAAAAATTTAGGGCGGACAAGGATAAACCCGGGCGAGTGGCGAAACTGGCAGACGCGCACGCTTCAGGGGCGTGTGATGGTAACATCGTGGGAGTTCAAATCTCCCCTCGCCCACAAACTTGTTTTTATCTTTTGATAATGATAAACTAAACATAATATGAAAACTCAAATATTGGTCACTATTCCTAATAGTATCGCGAAAATGGGAGAATTGGTGGTTTTGCCACGTAAAGAATTTGAAAGGCTTCTTGAAGGAAGAATCGAAGAATTAGAAGAGCAGGAATTATTGCATTTATCGCGTGAGGCAAAAAACCTTAAAAAAGAAGGCCGGCTTTCTGTTCTGCGTTCTCTGCGCGACTTTCGCTGATTATGAAAATTTATTACCATTCTCGATTCATAAATTCCTATCAAAAACTTTCCTTACCTATTAAAAATAAAGCGGAAGCAAAAGAGCATATTTTTAGGAAAAACCCATTTGACCAGCGGCTTAAAACTCATAAACTTCATGGCAAAATTAAAAATCTCTGGAGTTTTTCGATAAACGCCAAATATCGCGTCGTATTTGAATTTGACAATTCGGATGCCATTCTTTTGGATGTAGGAGACCATAAGATTTATCAGTGATTTTTTAAAAATATTTGTAGAAAAGAAAATTTTTTGATAACTAATTTATGAATGGGTTTATACTTTTTGCGCAACCTTGGTGGGTGAATCTTTTAATATTTATTCCATTTGTTGCATACTATTTAACTATGGTTGCTGTTGTCATAACAAGAAAAAATGTTAAAAATTCTTCTTAACCTGAATTCAGGAGCCGCTAAAGAAAAACTTGAAAATATAAATGAAAAAAGAAAAAGTAATTCCAAATTATATATGATTAAACAAAAAATAAATCCGCCGGATGTGAGAGAAAAAATTTCTCGCCCGCCAAAGTTTTCAAAAGAAAATTTAGGCGGACAAGCGGAAAAATCAGCTAAAGGAAAACTAAAAATTATTCCTCTCGGGGGACTCGGGGAAATTGGGCGGAATATGACTGTTTTTGAATATGATGAAAAAATTATTGTAATTGATATGGGGCTCGGATTCCCGGAACTTGACATGCCCGGGATTGATTTTACCATCCCCAACACTAAATATCTTGGGGAAAGAAAAAATAAAATTTTGGGCATTTTCTTTACCCACGGCCACTATGATCACATTGGCGCCGTTCCCTACGCCATTGACAGGATTGGCAATCCTCCGCTTTTCGCTTCGCCCTTAACCGCCGCCATCATTAAAAAACGGCAAACCGATTTTCCCCATAGCCCACGCCTTAATATTAAAACTATAAAAGAAGACGAGATTATCAAAACCGGGCCATTCCGTGTGAGTTTTTTCCATGTCAACCACAATATCCCCGACGATTTTGCCATTAAAATCGACCTTCCTATCGGAACAATAATTAATACTTCGGATTTTAAATTTGACCCGCATCCGATAAATGATAAACCAACTGACACCCGCCAACTCAAAGAATTCGGCGACAAGGGTGTTCTCGCGCTTTTGGGCGATTCCACTGGCGCCGAGGAGGAAGGTCATTCTATTTCGGAAAAAACCATTCAAGAAAATTTGGATATACTTTTCAAGCAAGCCACGGGCCGGGTTATTGCCGCCACTTTTGGCTCGCTTTTAAACCGCATCCAGCAAATGATAGTCATTTCGGAAAAATACGGCCGAAAAGTCGTGATTCAGGGCTATACAATGAAAAGTAATGTTGAAATTTCAAAAGAGCTCGGTTACATTAAAGCTGAAAAACATACATTTGTTGACGCTAAAGACATTCATAAATATCCGGATAATAAAATCACTGTTATCGGCACCGGCGCCCAAGGGGAAAGCAACGCGTTTTTGATGCGTTACGCCAACGGCGAACATAAGGAAGTCCGGCTCAAAAAGGGCGATACGGTGATTTTCTCTTCATCGGTTGTTCCGGGCAACGAGCGTTCGGTCCAGTCGTTAAAAGACAGTTTATACAAACAAGGTGCTCACGTTTACCACTACAAAATGATGGACATTCATGCCTCGGGCCATGGCGAACGGGAAGATTTGAGGGAAATGCTGCGCCTTTTGCGGCCGAAGTTTTTGATGCCAATCCACGGTTATTTTTCAATGATGGCGCGACATGCCGAGTTGGGCGGAGAGGTCTTGAAAATGCCGCCGGAAAATATCATTTTAGCTGAAAATGGCCAAATTGTTGAACTCACCTCTGATAAAATCACTTTAACCAAAAATTCCGTTGAGTCCCATATTGTCATGGTTGACGGGCTTGGCGTCGGCGACGTCTCCGACGTGGTCTTGCGCGACCGGCAACTGATGTCGGCAGACGGGATGTTTGTGATTATTGCTGTTGTTGACAGCCAAACCGGAAAAGTCAAAGGCGATCCCGATATTATTTCACGCGGTTTTGTTTATATGAAAGAATCACAGGAGCTTTTGCGGCAGACCAGAAAAAAAATAAAAGAAATTATCACGCGGAGCGTCCTTCCCGGCACCGACATCAACTGGGTATATCTCCGCAACAACTTGCGAGACAAAATCGGCCAGTTTTTGTATACTAAAACCAAGCGCCGGCCGATGATCCTGCCGGTTATAGTGGAAATTTAATTTATAAAACATGAGAATAATTTCAGGAATACAGCCATCGGGAGAACTCCATATCGGAAATTATCTCGGGGCGATAAAAAATTGGATCAAGTTGCAAAACGATTCTAAAAACAATTGTCTGTTTTTTATTGCCGATTATCATTCAATCACCGAAGATTATAATCCCAAAGAAAAATCAAAAGAAATTTTGGATTTAGCAATTGATTTATTGGCGTTAGGTCTTGACCCAAAAAAATCAATAATCTTCCAGCAATCACAAATCCCCTCCCATGCTAATTTGGCCTGGATTTTTAATACAATTACACCAATAGGCGAATTGTCCCGAATGACGCAGTTTAAAGATAAGTCCGAACAAAATAAAGAAAATATAAACGTGGGATTGTTTGATTATCCGGTTTTAATGGCTGCGGATATTTTAGTTTACAAAACTGAAGCCGTGCCAGTTGGAGAAGATCAAGCTCAACACTTGGAATTGGCGCGGGATTTGGCGCACCGGTTTAATTCTAAATTTGGTAAAACTTTCCCAGAACCAAAATCTCTCCTGACTGAAACCCCGAGAATAATGAGTTTACTTGACCCGGCAAAAAAAATGTCAAAATCAGGCGGTAAAAAATCGTATATTGCTTTAAATGATTCGCCGGAAATTATAAAAGAAAAAATAAAGTCGGCAGTAAGCGATGTCGGCAAAGAAGAGGGTAAGGGTGGCAATAATTTATTAGCGATTTTCAAAGCGTTCGCTGAAACTAAATCAGAAAAGTCGGAATACGAAAAATTTGCCAAAGACCATAAAGCCGGAAATTTGAAATACGCCGAATTTAAACCGCGGCTGGCAGAACTTATTGCCGATTTTTTCGCCGATTTCCGAAAAAAACACGCCGAACTTTCCAAAAACCCAGATTATGTTAAAAAGGTCTTAACCGAAGGCGCCGAAAAGGCCTCGGTAATAGCCGAAAAAACATTAAGGGAAGTCAAAGAAAAAGTCGGATTGATGATTTAGCTTTGAAATTTGAAAGTAGAAAGTAGAATGTCGGAATATCCGAACGATCGTTTATAATTTCCGAAAATTAAAAAAATTGAAATAAAAAAAACCGCCTTGGCTAGGCCTTGGCGGAAAACCGATATGCAGCATACTTAATATAATTGATTAAAACTACTTCCCCCTGTATTTCTTTCGTAATATTTTTCATACGCTTTTGCTTCCATTCGCTCCTTTAAAGAATCACAAATGGCGCACAGAAGACAAATTACTGAGAAGACAAACAAAAATGTTGCAACAAAATAAATATGATCAACAACAGCTGCCGATCCTAAAATAAGAAAAAAGATAAAACCATTTATGAAATATTTCGGTTTCAATTCGTCCATTACATCCTCCTTAATTGTATGAAGAACCGATGATGTATGCACAGCTTCGGTAATCTGCCGCTATGACAGATATCGAAACTCTACTGATTAAGATATCATAAACTAAAATACTTGTCAAATTAGCAGAAAGTTTGAAGAAATCTAATCTTCATTAAAACTAAATTACGTATTAGCAAGCGATCGATTTTAAATATGCATTTCAAATCGGAATATCCGAACGATCGTTTATGATTTCCGAAAACATCAAAAAACTAATTGATGATTTGACTTGAGTAAAAAATTTATGTTAAAAACCGCGCATAGGTAATGCGCGGTTTTAGTTCATTAAAAACAAGGAGAATGCGAAATGTACTTGTTTGCTCGGCACGGGGAAACGGAATCTAACCGCCTTAATATTCTTCGAAGCCAAACTGTCAATGAACCTCTCAATGAAAAAGGGCAAAATCAAGCAAGAAATTTGGGTGAACGATTAAAAAATGAAAAGATTGATTTAATAGAAGTGAGTCCCGCCAAAAGAACCGTTGAGACTATGGACATTATTATTGGCGAGATTGTTGTTTCATCGCCTTGCCCATCAATTACTTACAATCCTGATTTACTGGAAATAAATTGTGGCTCACTTGATGGACTGAAATATGAGGAAATTGAGCAAAGACACCCCGCTATTTTTAACACTTGGTGGGACATTTCGTATCCGGATCAAAAACATGATTTTCCTTTTCCGGATGGCGAAAGTTTTGGGCAAATTTTAACCAGAGCCGAAAGATTTGTTCGGCATCTAAAATCAGCAACAAGGCATTGGAATAATATTCTTGTTATTGGGCATGGCACTATGATCCCAATCATATTATGTAGAATCTTAGGAACCGAACCAAAAAGATTCGGGATTTTCCAATTTGAAAATTGCGGTTTGGTGAAAATAGCCGATTCTAATTTCATGGGTAATAAGCAGACGCATTTTGTTATTTTTTGAATTTGTTTATTAAATCAATTACATCTCTCTTAACTCTCTCCAAAATTAATTCATTTTTTGCCTCAATATTTAGGCGCACTAGCGGTTCGGTATTTGAAGGCCTTAAGTTCAACCAAAAGTCGGAAGTTCTCACTGTTAAACCGTCAAGCCAATCTGTTTCATAGCCCTCAAAATTTTGGGCTATTTTTTTTATGAATTCATCCGGATTTTCAACATTAAAACTTGTTTCCGGAATCGCTATATATTTATTGAATTCCGCCGCCAAAACTGAAATCCTCTTATTTTGGGAACTCAATATATTAAGCACTGTTAAAAAACTTATCACGGCCGAATCGGAATAAAAATGATCATCAAAGTAATAATGACCTGAAGTTTCAATGCCGAAAATTCCATTTTCTTCCCGCAAACGCCTTTGGATAAAAGTGTGCCCAACCCGCTCCCGAAGTGGTATCCCGCCATAGGCATTTACCGCATCAAAAACAATTTTTCCCACCGTTGCTCCATAAACAATTTTGGCCCCTCGATTGTTTTTTAAAAAATACTTAGCCATTATAGCCCCCATAATTGACGAACTGATGACGTCGCCGTTTTCATCAATAAAAATAATCCTGTCGCCATCTCCATCAATAGCGCACCCGAAACTATAATGGTTGCCGGTTTTAATTTCGGTTTTCAAATCTTCAAGATTTTTTTCCTTCGTCGGATCCGGATCGTGAGATGGGAAATCACCGTCGGGTTTGAAGTTAAGCGGTTTATATTCAATAGGCAGTTTTTCCAAGACTTTTTTAAGAACAGGGCCCACGGAACCGGAACTGGCATCAATGGCAATTCGCATGGGCCTGATGTAATCAAATTCTGTAAAACTTAAAACATGTTTTAAATATTCGCTTTCAACTGACTTTTCAACAATTGCGCCTTTCCTTGATTTTAATGGTTGTTTTCCTTCAATTATTTTTTTTATGTCATTAAGGCCGGAATCAAGACCCATAAGACCAACGTTTTTCTTCATCAATTTAAATCCATTATATTCCTTGGGATTATGGGAAGCGGTAATCATCGCCGCAGGAAGATGCATTGAGCCGGAGGCAAAATAAACAGCATCAACCGTAACCATGCCAATGTCTAAAACATCAAGGCCCGCATCAATAACGCCATTTATAAACGCCCTCGCCAAAATCGGGGAAGAAATCCTTGGATCGCGGCCAATGATAATTTTTTCCGGCTTTTCTGCTTCTGATTCTAAGAGGTAAGCGGCAAAAGCCCGGCCGATTTGATAAGCCGCTTTTTCATCAAGATCATCGGGGTAAATCCCGCGAATATCGTAGGCCCTGAAAATTTTTTCATTTAAGCTTGGCATCTTTTTTCTTTTATTATAACATATACGCATTATATTATGTCTCTAAAAATCGGGATTGTCGGCCTTCCGAATGTCGGAAAATCCACTTTGTTCAAGGCCCTAACCCATGAACAAGTTAATATTGCGAATTTTCCGTTTACCACAATTAATCCTAATATTGGCATTGTAAAAGTTCTTGATGAGCGGCTTTATAAATTAGCCGAAGCATTCAAATCAAAAAAAATCATTCCGGCAACGGTTGAATTCGTTGATATTGCCGGCTTGGTAAAAGGCGCTCATGAGGGTGCCGGCTTGGGCAATCAATTTCTTTCGCACATCAGAGAGGTAGATGCTATTGCCGAAGTAGTCCGGGCCTTTGAAAACCCAGACATTATCCATGTCGAAAAAAACATAAACCCAAAGCGCGATATTGAAACCATCCAATTGGAACTAGCTATGGCCGATCTGCAAACTATAGACAAGCATTTGGTTAAAAACGAAAAGGACTTAAAAAGCGGCAAAAAATACGCCCAGGAGGAAAAAATAATCTTAGAAAGAGTCAAATCAGTTCTTGAAGCCGGTGACTTGGCAACAAAAGCCAATTTGGAACAACAAGAAATAGAATTTATAAAAGACCTTCATCTTTTGACATTGAAGCCGTTTCTTTTTGTATTTAATATTTCTGACGATAAAACAAAAAATCAATATCCCAATCATATTGATTTAAAAACAAAATCGGTTGATTTAAATCTCCAATTTGAAGCTGAGCTTTCAGAAATGGAGAAAACTGAATCAAAAGAATTTGAACATGAATCGCACTTGGACGAACTAATTAAAACCGCTTACGAAATACTTGGCCTTATTACATTTTTTACCCTAGTTAGCGATGAAGCGCACTCTTGGGCCATCAAAGCCGGATTAACCGCGCCGCAAGCCGGCTCGGTAATCCATACGGATTTTAGGGATAAATTCATCCGCGCTGAAGTGATAAATTGGCAAAAACTCCTAGAATGCGGCTCATGGGCCAACGCCCGCATCAAAGGCCTTCTGCGCACCGAAGGCAAAGGATATGTCGTCTGCGATGGCGACGTAATTGAGTTTAAGATATAAGATATAAGAATTTTAATTCATTTTGTATAATGATTTTGCTATAGCAAAAAGATTCTACAAATTACAATTTTTTTATAATATGGGCTACAAAAATTTGCATAAAACATGAAAAAGGAAGTTTCAAAAAATATACTAAAATATTTGGCGCTGGGTGGTATTTTAACTTTGGCTATGTTATCGCCAATTGGCGGTCCTAAAGTAGCAAAAAGTCTTTTTAAGTTTCTTAAATATAAAATAAAACAAATTAGAGCCAGTGCCTATTATTTAAAAAAGCGCGGTTTAATTGAATATGTTAAAGATGAAAATGGCGTAATAATCGTAAAAATCACCAACAATGGCAAAAAATACTTAAGAAGGTTTGATATTGATAATATGGCATTAAACAGGCCAAACAAATGGGACGGTAAATGGCGATTAGTGATGTTCGATATACCCGAAAAACACAAGAAAGCCAGAGAAGCTTTAAGATACAAACTCAAAGAATTAGATTTTTTAAGATTGCAAGACAGCATTTGGGTTACGCCTTACCCGTGTGATGACGAAATCAGATTTTTAAGAGAAATTTTCAATATCCCCTTCAACGTTGATATTGTCGTCACCGATGATTTAAAACATCATGAAATTAAATTGAAGAGATATTTTGAATTATAAAACGTATATATTTGATATGTATATGTTTGTATAATGATTTAGCTATAGCTAAATCATTATATTGTTATAACACTACTAACTAGGTTGGATAGCTAAGTCTCTGATCGCCACACTCTGTCTCGTTCCCTTCCTCCTCGCCATCGGGTTCCTCGGACAGAACTACCAGGTGAGAGCCGAAGCGACCATGATTTGGTACTTCTTCGGTATCATCATAGGGGCACCACTCGTGATGTGGCGTCTGAACATCATCAACGGGAGCGACCTCGCCCTCACGATGCCACACTTCGCAGTACTCCTCATGGGGATGATACTCGGTGTCGCCTCCAACATTCTATTGGTTCAGGCGATTTCCGCAGCACCAAACCCCGGTCTCCCGATGACATTCGTGAACACGGCCTCCGTCATCGCCTTCGTGTTCGCTCCGGTGCTTAGCATCCTTCTGCCGAAGTACTTTGACCAAGCGAAGTTCGACATCTATCACTTCGCCGGCATCGTGCTTACGGTAGTAGGCATCTCGCTCATCGCGCTGAAGCGGTAGATACAAGCCATGCGGTTGCCATGCGATCACTGTGCCCAGAAGAAAGCAGTTCTTCTGGGCACTTCTCTTTTTCGTTTAATTTTGTAAAAGAATTTGCCGCCAAATCAGAAAATTTTTCAACTCCTTTTTGATATTTGACAGTTGCCGCTCTATTGTGATAGGTTGTGAGCAATGTCTGAGACGAAAAACAAAAAGGAATATGAGATGGCTTATTTTTTGACTTCCGAGATTGCCGAAGAAAATGCCGGCGCTGAAACGGAAGAAATTGTCAAGATTTTAAGCGAAAATGGCGGCGAATCAGTCCAATTTAATCCTTTGCAAATAAAGCGGCTGGCTTATCCTATAAAAAAACAAAATCAGGCGTATTTTGGCGTTGTTTTTTTTCTTTCCGATAATGAAGGCCTGGAAAAAATAAAAAAAGCGCTTGTCTTCAATAAAAAAATTTTAAGATTTTTAATAGTAAACGCAACAGAAACTTCAGATAAAATAATTTCGGATAAAATCGCGGCTCTAAAAATTGAGAAACCGATGGAACAACCAACGGCAATACCAGAAACAAGTTTTGAAGAAAAATTGAAAAATATTCTTAAAAGTTAAGGGCTTTCTCAAAATTTTTCAATAATTATCATTAATTCAATTTTTAGAAATAACTGACATGAATCTCAACAAAGCGTTTATTTTAGGAAATTTGACTCGAGATCCGGAAATGCGGCAAACATCGAGCGGCCAGAATGTCGCGACTTTCGGCGTTGCCACAAATAGAATGTGGAAGGACCAGTCCGGTAATAAACAAACCCAGACTGAATTTCATAACATCGTAGTTTGGGGCCGTTTGGCGGAAATTGCCAGCCAATACCTTGCCAAAGGCCGGTTGGTATTTATTGAAGGCCGGCTTACTACCAGAAGCTGGCAGGATCAACAAGGGCAAAAAAAATACCGGACTGAAGTTGTTGCCGAAAATATGCAATTAGGGCCACGGCCAACTTCAGTTCAAAATGCTGCTCCAATGCCAATTCAAAATAGTCCGGAAGTTTTGCCGGAAGTCCAATTGGATGATTCGCCAGCCGGCGGACCGCCGACTGATGTAGAAGAAATAAAAGTGGAAGATATACCTTTTTAAAATGAATCCAAAAAACGAGAAAACCTGTTATTTTTGCAGCCAGAATATAAAAGAAATTGACTACAAGGATACCGAGACATTACGGCATTTTATTTCCGCCCAGGCAAAAATAATGCCGAGAAAACGCAGCCATCTCTGCGCCAAACACCAGCGAAAATTGGCCCGCGCCATAAAACGCGGCCGCGCCTTAGGCCTGATGCCCTTTACATCAAGATAATTTGATTACGCGATTTCGGATTTTTCTTTGGCTAGTTTTTTGATTTCCGGCAATAATTTTTTCATCAAATCCTGATTCTCTCTAAGATACTGCCGCGCCGCTTCAATTCCCTGCCCTAATTTTTGGTTTTCATAATTAACCCAAGTGCCCGATTTTGTTAATGCGCCGTATTTCAGGCCGCAATTTATTATATCCCCTTCTTTGGAAATGCCTTCATTATACATAATATCAAACTCGGCTATTTTAAACGGCGCGGCAGTTTTATTTTTTACAACTTTAACCGTAACCCTGTTGCCAACCACGTCATCGCCTTTTTTAATCTGGGCATTGCGCCTGACATCAAGCCGCACCGAAGAATAAAATTTGAGCGCCATGCCGCCCGGCTGGGTTTCCGGATTGCCAAAAAACACCCCAATCTTCATCCTCAATTGATTTATAAAAATAACCGCCGTATTGCTTTTCGCGGCAATAGCATTGAGTTTTCTCAAGGCCTGAGACATTAACCGGGCCTGAAGACCCATATGCTGATCGCCCATCTCGCCTTCAATTTCGGCCCGAGGCGTTAAAGCCGCCACCGAATCAACCACAATCACATCGCAGGCATTGGAACGCACCAAACTTTCAACAATTTCCAGCGCCTGTTCGCCGTTATCCGGCTGGGAAATCAATAAATCATTGATTCTAACACCGATTTTTTTGGCATATTCCGGGTCTAAAGCGTGTTCCGCGTCAACAAAAGCCGCCTGGCCGCCTTTCTTCTGGGCTTCAGCAATTACATGCAAGGCCAAAGTGGTTTTTCCCGATGATTCCGGGCCGTAAATTTCAATAATCCTACCCTTGGGAATGCCGCCGACGCCAAGCGCCAAGTCTAAAGAGAGCGAACCCGTTGGAATGGCATCAACATCAACTCTTGGCACTTCTCCGAGCTTCATTATTGAACCATCGCCAAACCGTTCTTTTAAAGTCTTAACAGCTTCATCAAGCGCTTTGAATTTTAAGTCCTTTTTACCTTCTGATTCTTTTTGTTTTGCCATAAAATTCATCCCCCACTTTAATTTTGATTATTTTATTCTTTGAAAATTTGTTTGACTAATTTTGAAATTTTCCCAAATTGGTTTGTTGCCGTAATTTCAATCATGTTAATTCCCGCGGCAAGTTGGATATCCTTGGAAAAATTGCCATCGGAAGAAACATAAATATTTTCGCCATTAATTTTTAACTCAACGCCGCTATCAGTTTTTCCCTTAAGGTATACTATTTCTTCTTTGGTGGCAATATCTTCCTTCGGATCAACAACTAAGGTCGGCGGCCCAACTAGGAATTTGAATTGGTACCAAAGATAAACCGATAAAAACACTAAAAGGAGCCCCCCAAAAAATATTGTAAGTTTTTTTGGCGTTAAGACAAAATAAAAATTCTTCTTCGGCAAAGTCATTTTTTTGACCCCACGTGATTCTGTCGGTTGAATTTCATCTTTATACATTTTAATAATTTCATCTTTATCAACATCCAAAAATTTAGCCAGCCGTTTGAAAATCCCGGCGCTGTAAACCAAGGGCGGAAGTTCATTAAATTTCCCTTCTTCCAAGGCCTTTAAATGATAAACTTGGATTTTAGTTAAATCGCTTAATTTTTCCAAGCTTAAATTTTTAGTTTGTCTTTTTCCTTTCAAAAATTCCGCCAAGCCGAGCTTGGCAGTATCAGATAATTTCGTCTTCATTTTTTTCTATTGGATTTTGATTGAGATTGCCGAACTTGTCCAAGTAAATTTCCCTTGGCTTAGCGCCATCGCCGGGGCTAATGTAACCTTTTTCTTCAAGAATGTCCAGAAGACGCGCCGCCCGAGCATAGCCGATGCTAAGCCGCCTTTGGAGAAGCGAGGCCGATGCTTTTTTTGCTTGTAAAATAACTGTTTTGGCTTCACCCAATAATTCGTCGTCACCCTCATCAGAAAATTCTGATGGGTTTGAAAAATCGGGAGATCCCTCATAGGGAGACGAAATCATTGGTCCTTCAATTTCATCAATTTCAGAAGCGGAATTTTTTTCGGCAATATATTCAACCACTCGTTTTATTTCTTTTTCGGAAACATAAACGCCCTGAAGCCGTTTCGGCTTAGACGCGTCGCCCGAAAGGTAAAGCATATCGCCATTCCCCAAAAGTTTTTCAGCGCCGGATATATCCAAAATTGTTCGAGAATCAACCTGGGATGGCACCTGCAAGGCAATGCGACTCGTAATATTCGCTTTAATCAAGCCGGTTAAAATTTCAACTGAAGGTCTCTGGGTAGAAACCACAAGATGAATGCCAACAGCTCTTGCCATTTGCGCCAATCGGATAATCGTGCCCTCCACTTCCCTGCCGTAAGCCGCCATTAAATCAGCTAATTCATCAATAATAATGACCAGATACGGCATATAGGCCTCTTTGTCCTTCGTTTTCAAAACCCAGGTGTTAAAATTGGCGATATCTCTTGCATTATGTTCAGAAAGCACCTCATAACGGTGTTCCATTTCCTTAACTGCCCAACGCAAAGCATTTATAGATTTTTTACCATCACTTATAACGGTCGTTAAAAGATGGGGCAAATCGCGATAATAAGCTAATTCAACGCGCTTTGGATCAATTAGAATGAGTTTTAATTGAGTGGGGCTATTGCGCCAGATTAACGAATTAATCAAACAATGGATAGCAACAGATTTCCCTGAGCCGGTCGCGCCGGCAATCAAAAGATGGGGCATTTTTGAAAGATCGGCGAAAACTGGATTGCCGCTGACATCGCGCCCCAATGCAAAACTTAAAAACCCGGTTTTATTAAATGCCTCCGAACTAATCAAGCTGCCAAGCCGCACCAAAGCAATAGATTTATTCGGCACTTCAATTCCAACCAACGCCTTACCCGGAATCGGCGCTTCAATCCTTAAGGGATGAGCCGCTAAAGCCAAAGCCAGGTCATTATGCAAAGTGATAATTTTTGAGAGTTTAACACCTTGAGCTGGCCGCAAAGTATATTGAGTAACTGTCGGCCCGATATTCACCTCGCCCATTTCAACATTTATTCCGAAATTTTGGAGTGTCCGCCTGATAATATTAGCATTGGCTTTTATATCCCCGGCCATTGGCCGACCTTCAATTTTTTCAAGTAAATCAATAATCGGCGGATTGTAAGCGCCAAAAGCAACTTTAGGTATCTTAATTTCGTCTTCGTCATCTTTTTTCTCTTTTTTTGGCATTGGCTGGTTAATAACTGGATTAATCTCAACTTTTTTAGACACTTCTTC
>Ga0315288_10000721_pt1 | contig 41820 bp, 21 predicted proteins | sample YL17G11_20_MG_FD_203454 | JGI IMG/M metagenome (GOLD analysis project Ga0315288, IMG submission 203454) | Sediment microbial communities from Yellowstone Lake, YNP, Wyoming, USA - YL17G11_20 | ecosystem: Environmental > Aquatic > Freshwater > Lake > Sediment | place: USA: Wyoming | collected...
CACGTTGCAGCTACCCGCGAAGACGGGGTAGACGTCGCCGAAGCTGTAGACGAAGATCTCCGGGCGCGACCACGTACCCGCGCCGAACGAGAGCTCCGTGCCCAGGCACCAGTTGGTGTAGGGCATGAACGCGGCGCAGGCAACGCCCTCATAGAGCATCGGCCCGTCGAAGCCCTCTCGGATCCGCTTGAGGAGGCCGATCTGGCCCTCGCCCAGGCTCTGGGGGTGCGAGAGGTGTAGCGCGTACGAAGCCGGCCCGAGCCCGTACCCATGGACGGGGAAGCTGTCGAGATACCGCACGTCCGCAGCTACGAGGGCTTGCCATGCGAGCCCATGGTCGACGTGGGTACCGCTAGGGCCACCCCAGCAACGACTGCTGGCCTGCACCTACGCTTGGCGCCTCACTTCGACAATGCGCCTTCCGAGTACCCGCGCAAGCTCGACAGGCACTGCGTTGCCGATCTGCAGGGCGATACTGCGTTTGGAGTCCCCGTAGAAGACGTAGCAGTCCGGGAATGTCTGGAGACTGGCTGCCTCTCTGAGCGAGATGGCACGATCCTGCTCAGGGTGACCGTACCGGCCGTTCGACACGCTGTCGAAGCGCGAGGTGAGAGCGGGCGCGGGGCGGTCCCACCACATTCGACCGTAGACGTCGGTGTGACCGCAGTACCCGCTACGGTGACAGGGCAGTTGCAGTCTTGGAGGCCAGGAACGCCGGTCTCCGCCGTCCCGTGGGGTGCTTCGAAGCCTCTCGAGATTGGCGTCGGACAGAGCTGAGGCGCGGTGGTTGGGGACCACCGGGTGCGCCTCGCCAGCGCGCAGAAGCGGATAATGCGCGATGGCATCCCGAACGGTCTTGTATGGTACGCCGCCCGGACCGTGTGTCCTTGGAGGCAGGCTGGGCCCCACACCGAGCATCGCGATGAGCACGAACCGACGTCTGGTCTGGGGCACTCCATACCACTTCGCATCCACAACACCCGCATCCCATCCGTAGCCCAGTTGGGCGAGAGTCTTCAGGAGCCGCCGATAGGTGTTGTAGCCCGCCCTCTTGGCCAGCCCCGGGACGTTCTCAAGAAGCACCTGGCCCGGCCGGAACGCTTCCACGAAGTTGGAGAAGGCGCCGAGCAACGTACGATCGCTGCTAGCCTTGTCTGCGCCCCGCTGCTTGCTGAACGGTTGGCAGGGAGCGCACGCGGCGAAGAGCAGCCGGTCGGGGGGTATGCCCTCTACGTGCGACGCAATCTCGCAGAGCCGGGCGCGGCGTATGTCCGCATGGAGGAAGCGGGCGCCCTGGTTGTTGGCCTGGTACGTCCGCGCGCAGTCCTCGTCGCTATCGACACCGAGGCGCACAGAGATGCCGGCATCAAGCAGCCCCCGTGTCAGACCACCTGCTCCACAGAAGAAGTCGACTGCCACGATGCCACTGGTCATCCGCCCATCACGCGTCCTTACCCGACCACTTGGCGGCTTCCAGGGCCTCATCCGCCCAGCTTGCGTGGTCACGGTCTGGGAGGCAGACGCGGCCGGCGACCTGCTGGTAGGCCCACCCCACATGTTCGCGGAACGGGCTATCGACGGAGGCGACCCTGACGTATTCGGCTGTGCAGTCTGGCGCTTCGTCTCCGATCCCGGCGTACTGGATCAGCTCAAGCGCCCGCAGGTCTGCGGCCAGGTGTGGCAGCACGCCCGGTAGGCTTGGTAAGCAGAGGCACCGCGCCTGAAGCGGTTCGGTGAGTGCCTTCGCGAGCTTCTCCCGGGCATCCCTCTTCGTGGTGAGGCTGATCCTCTGAAACCAGTCTTGCACCGGTATGCAGCGTGCTACCAGCACTTTGCCATCCTTGGCCCGCCCCTCATCTCGTCGCACCAGATCGCACGATGGCGTCAGCACGATGCGGTGCGCTGCCGGGTCGTCGCAGGACGACTCGCGTTCCCGCAAGACGTCTCCCAGCAAGAGGTCGCGACCCAGCGGCGGCACGATGTACTGCTCCCAGGCAAGGAGGGGCTCCCCGGACGCCATCGTCTCCAGGTCCATGGCCGCCGCTACGCGTCTTCGTGACGCACGGACGAGTAGCTCTGGGATCGGACTGCCCTCCTGGTTGGTGAAGGCGGTAACGCTGGTGACGGCTTTGAGCGTTGCCCCCACGACAGCGTGCAGTTCCTCCCAGACATCGGCTATCGCGCCTATGGAAGGGACGAAACGCCCTATCTGCTGGGCAACAGTGACATCGGAGTCCTTACCTCCTTTCTGCACCACACTGACATACGGATGGTTCGAGGGAACGTTCAGTTCAACGGCCACGTCGGGGAAAGCCGTGTAGATCACGACCGGCACGAAGTGGTGCTCCCAGACATCGTCCCACACGGGTCGCCCAGCCACTCGGCCTGACGTCGGGTCGCTGTCCGTCAGGTCGAGGACAACCACATCGGGGCGCCCATCACGCAGCCCGTCCACGGCGTGGCCAAAGTCGGGCTCCCAGGTCACAGAGGCACCCGTGACGATCTCACAGATCGTGCGCTTGAGAGTCTCGGCTTGGCTCTCCTCATCCTCGATGATGAGGACCCTGAGGTGTCTCTGCTTGCTGGATGCCTGCGCCATCAGGACCTCCGGGACAGGGGGAGGTCAAAGCCAAACGTAGCTCCCCCAAGCTTGGGGCGTCGGTCGAAGTACATCCGGCCGCCGTATTGGCTGACGATCTCTGCCGCTACCGTGAGGCCCATACCGATCCCCCCGGGCTTGCGCGTGACACCTGGCCAGAAGATGCGCTCCTCGAAGCCGGGCTCAACGCCGGGGCCATTGTCGTGGAACTCGACCTTCAGGCGCCCCCCGTCTGGCTCCCGTGTGAGCCCGATCGCGATCCGGGCTTTCCCCGCGTCGGACTGCACGATCCAGTAAAGGGAGTTGTCGAGCAGATTGATGAAGATCGCCATCAGTTCGCCTGGGTCTACGGCAACGCGAGTGGCGGTTGTGGTGCTGAACCCAACGTCTACCTGGGCCTTGCGGATCGGCTTTTCTCGCATGGCCACACAGTCTGCTACGACCTCCTCAACGACGCTGTCGCGCCTGCGAGTACCCCGTCCCGAGGTGGCGAGGGGAGCGAAACGATCAGCTAGGCGCTCAAGGGATCGCAGTGCAGCCTCCGCCAGGTCCAGCTGCCGGGCAAATCTCCCGCCAGCGGGTTCGGCGTCGGACACCACGGAGGAGCCCAGCCGAACGAGCCTTCCGAGCGTCACGACGTGACCGCGCACCTCATGCACGATCATCGCCGCAAGGGAGCCAATGGTGGCCAGATGACTGTAGTAGATGAGACGATCCTCAATCTCGTCGGTCGTCTCGCGGACATCAGCGGCATAGCGCTCGATCAGGGGAACAACAGCCTCTGCCCTTAGTCCCTGACCAGCCATTTCCTGAACACGGAGCAGTACCGGTGCCGGTGAGAGGGCCTCCAGCAGCTCCCTGAAGGGCCGCTGGCGGTGCAGACGGCGCCTATCCCTCCCACGCTCCATCTCCAGCACGTCCACCAACCCCAGTAGAAGGGCCCTGAAGTCCTCGGATGCGTCGTTGTCCGCTAGCCGCTCTCGATCACTCGTATCTCGAACCTCCGGGTTGTGCTGGGCTGTGATCGCGACGTAGCCGATGATCTGCTTCGAGTCGAGCCTGCGGCCAACGTGGCTGACGCGTCGCCTGTCAAGCCCCAGCCAGTCCCGGCCTGCCTGGGTCTTGGGCAATACCAGGACCCCGTCGCGGTACACCGAGACCCCCGCGTGCGGCTGAATGTCCTTGCGGATCGTCATGGGCGCGCGGTCGTAGAGAGACGCGTACTCCTGCAGCTCGCCCGTGTCGAAACTCCAGGCTCGGAGCTCGAACGTGAAAGCCCCACACGTAGGGTGCGCGTCGCCCCGAGCTAGCCAGGGCCAGGAGCGGTCCTCCTGTGGTCGCAGTTCGCCTGTGTGCTTGTGCGTCCTGTCACCACCATCGGCCGCTTTGAAGTGGTATTCGCACGCCACTCGACCTTCCGCGTCCACCGACCCAGCCAGGGCATAGGGCGGGTGGTTCAGGTGAGCAGGGATCTGCACCTCGGCTGTCTCGGCCTCGCGGCCGGGGAAGGCAACAGTTATCACGAAGTCGTCCACCCCCGCGAACGGCGATATCAGCCTCCCGAGCCTATCCTCAAGCTCCCTGATGCTCTCGGGGCCCCAGGAGCCCGTTAGCCCCTCAATGCACACTAGCGTTCCGGAACCGGGGAACGGCGGGTCTACGCACTCCTGGATCTGCGCGCCACAGGCCGATAAGTCATCCGCGCCCACGACTGCATCCCAGTCGACCAGCACCTCCCAGCACGGCCCTCGGCCGCGCCGAGTGAACATCCGGAGGTGTCTGCCCAGCCGCATGGCCGACAGCCTGCCAAGCCCCTTCTCCCCCGATACCCGGCGTACGCGCTTACCCTTGCGACTGGTTGGCCGGTCGGCCCTGTACGGAGTCGCAGCCACGCACCAGGCCTCCTCGATCGTCGAGCGGTCCATACCTTCGCCGTCGTCCTGGACCTCGAGACGAAGGGGGCTGGCATCGCGCTGCGGAACGAACCTCACTTCCGCGCTGGTCGCCAAGGCGTCGTAGCAGTTCTTGACGAGTTCCAGGACCGCGACCGTGTCGCTGGTCACTAGGTTCCTGCCCAGGGCCTCAAAGGCTCGCGGGTGGATCCTGAAGGGTACCTGCTGCGCAAGTCCCCGCGCTCGATCAGGAGAGGGTTCGTGCGTCGCCATCGCGTTCCAGAGACTCTCCCTCCAGGAATCGCAACAGTCGCTCACTGAGACTGTCCTGCCGAGCTTGGCACTCCCAGACCACAAGGGTGCGCCACCCGCGCTGCCGGAGATCGCGCACGTTCTCCTGATCGCGGTCGACAGTACGGGCTATCTTTCGCGCCCAGAACTCGCAGTTCGTGGCGGGTAGAGTGCCCTTCGCGCACTCCCCGTGGTGATGCCAGAAACAGCCGTGGACAAACACCACGGCTCGGCGCCCAGCCAGCACGATGTCCGGTCTTCCAGGAAGGTCATCACGATGGAGCCGAAAGCGGTAACCCAAGGCATGCAGCGTGCGCCTGACCTCCAACTCCGGCGCGGTACCGCGCGTGCGTACGCACGCCATCATCCGGCTTCTCCTCGAAACTGAATGCTCATCCATGGCGAGGCCCCGTGAGCAGACTCGCAGTGATCCGCTACCCAGATCCGACCAGGGCGCGTCATCTCACTGTGTCTTCGGGCATCCTAGCACGCACCCCTCCGACCGGCAACATCGTCCTGGGGGAATGGCGATAGTGCCGCCAGGTTCTCCATGCCGCATTCCGCCCTCGCGCGCTTGGCCGTCACCGTAGATGGGCAGCCCCTCTGAGCCTGTCAGGGGTACTGAAGCCGCACCGCACACACTTCCGTCGCCGGCTCGACAGTCACCACCAATGCTTCGCCATCTCTCCTCACCTCGAGCGGCTTCTCGCTGCCGTCCAGCAACAGCAGGTTGGCCATCCCTACTGCTCCTGCCGCCCCTGGCCTGCCGCCCAGTGCGGTCGTGTCTACCCTGAGATCCCATGCCGCCCTCTCGCCTCGCCGGTCCACGATCGTCACCACTGCCCCCAAGCCTTCGCGCACGAAGAGTCTCGCCTCGACCCGCTGAGGCGTGCCCGAGAGCCCGAGCACATCCCGAAATCGCCCCTGGTAGACGATGTCCCTGACCTTCCGCCGGAGCGCCACGAGCTTCCGGACGTGCTCCCCGAAGCTCGACTGCTGGTCCACAGGGTACAGCCCCAGCGTGTCGAACCTCTCGCCGTTGAGAAACACGAGGTTCATCGCATCCTCGTGTCGCGGTTTCTCGAGGTCGGTCCAGATCTGCCCGATGCCGGTCCACACGTTGCAGCTACCCGCGAAGACGGGGTAGACGTCGCCGAAGCTGTAGACGAAGATCTCCGGGCGCGACCACGTACCCGCGCCGAACGAGAGCTCCGTGCCGAGGCACCAGTTCGTGTAGGGCATGAACGCGGCGCAGGCAACGCCCTCATAGAGCATCGGCCCGTCGAAGCCCTCCCGAATGCGCTTCAGGAGGCCGATCTGCCCCTCGCCCAGGCTCTGGGGGTGCGAAAGGTGTAGCGAGTACGACGCCGGTCCGAGTCCGTACCCGTGCACGGGGAAGCTGTCGAGGTACCAGACGTCCGCACCGTACTCGCGGTGCCAGCGTTTGATCCACCCCGCCAGGTAGCTCCGCCACCAGGGCGCGGAGGGGTCCATCGCCCAGTAGCCATCAAGGTAGCCGGCGGCACTACGCCCGAAGACGCCCGTCGGCCCGACGAATACACTCCTGGCCGCCTCGTCGTAGAAGCTCGGCAGCATTGGCAAGTCCTTCAGGCGGTACTGAGCGGCCTTCTCCCGGAGCTGTGGGTTCAGGTCGATCGCGCCGTCGAAGCAGATGACATTGCTGTAGAACCCGATCCTTCCCCCCTGCGCATGGAGTTGCGCGATCCCGCGCTTCAGCTCTGCCTCCGTGCCCAGATCGGGGTTCGGGTAGAAGTAGCAGTAGTACTGCTCCCCGAGGATCATCTCCGACCAGAGCTGCAGGTAGGTGAACCCGTAGTACTTCGCCGCCTCGAGCATCTTCGGCAGGTCGCCGAACCTGTACTGCGGCCCACCCATGCCCAGCCACCCGTCACACTCGTCGAGCCACTTTGGCTGCTTGCGCGGAGGGGTCGCAACGAGGGCCCACTCGCGGAACCGGTCCGCGGCCCAGTGCCATGCTCCCGGGTGCACGCCCAGCTCGACCACGGGCGACTCCCACGCCTCGCCCGGCTCGAGCAGCGCCCACCAGCGGTTCCCCAGGTCGACCAGCCCGTCGCGTGCTCCTGCCACGATCTCCAGTTGGCACGTACCGTCGGTCTGCGGCCCAAGGTACACGCCGCCGGAGGCGTCGTACAGGTCTTGCCACGGCAGGCACGCCGTCCCCGGGTACTGCACGACTCGCTCTGACGGTAGGTTCGCCGCTGGGTCGGCCAGCGTCTCCCCGTGGATGAAGCCGGTCGCCAGCGTGTCATCGTCCGCGCTTGCGCCGACCATCATCCCACCCAAGGAAGGGAAGGCGACCCGAGGCACGCGCACCGCGTCAGACGGCTTCACCGGCCGGCCGTTCTCGACCCGCAACCTCAACCGCACGACCGACTCCCCATCGGCCAGGTCGGCCGTCAGCGTAGCCCTGATCTCGGGCGCGAATGCGTACTCCGCGATCAGCCGCTGCCCCTCGGTCACGCGCTCGACGCGGATGCTCTCCAGGCTCCTGTCGTCGGCCACAACCGGTCTCACATCGCCCGGCTGGTAGAAGCGCGCATGGTCGGCGAAGCGCACCGTGTCGAGGGTGAACAGCGGCGGCGGCGCGGTGTTGGCGCGCCCCGCAAAGCCCAGTTGTTGGGCCTCCAGGCTCGTGATGGCTCCGGTCCCGGCATCGAAGACCGCGCGGATGCGCCCATTCGCAAGAACCGCTCTCTCCTGCTCGAGCTTCCTCATGTCGGCTTCGGCATCCGCGATGGGCGCCCCGCTCGGGTCCAGCGCTTGCGCCAGCACACGGTACGCGCCCGCCGGCAAGTCCCCAATCGGCACCACTGCCCTCGCGGCGCCATCGGCCATCTCCGCCTCCACCGTCCTCACCGGCGCCCCGCCCGCCGCTGGTAGCACGTCGAACCTGGCCCGGCCTCCCTCCTCCCGTGCGCCGGCACTCAACTGAACCTGCCACTCACCCTCCGATGGCCCGCGCGACACGGTCAGGCGCCCATGCCCCGCGAGCGCGCGGATGCGCTCCTCAGTTAGCGGGTGGGCGTAGATTCGCACCTCATCGAGCAACGTCTGAGCGCCCGCGTGCGGCACGTGCCACCCGTTGTCGCCCAGCGTGAACGTGTCGGCCAACGTCTGCGCGGCAAACGGTGTCGGGGCCGATCCCATCAGCTCACCGTCAACGTAGAGCCGTTCGGCCTCCGGCGACCACGTGCCGGCGAGGTGATGCCACTCGCCAGGCTGCCACCCCATTCCCTGAGCGCCGGCCATGCCGACCTGCTGCCGCTCGTCCGCGTACCGGAGCAGCACCTGTCCGCCCATGAAGTACTTGTAGAGGATCAGCCAGCCTGTGGGCCCGGCGGCGCTGCCGCTCTCGAAGAAGACATGGAAGTTGCCGTCGTCCGGTGTCCAGTTGAGCGGCTTCACCCAGAGGCTGACCGTCCCCGAAGGCGGCATCGCGTTCCCGAACGTCCGGTAGTGGACCAGGACCTGTTCCGGGCCGCAGAGCAGCGCCTGCCCGAACCTGCCGGCGGCGAAGGTCGGCTCGACCGTTCCTGTCACGCTCACCGGCGCCCCCGCGCCGCTCAGGCTATGGGCGTCCAGGCTGCCATCGAATGCCGCCCGGAAGAGCAGCCCCTCCTCCGTCTGCCCTCCTGCTGTCACAAGAGACATCGCTGCGAGAATGAAGACTCCCATGGAGACGTTCCCCCTCTGCGGTTGGCGTTCCCTCCGGCCGCACGCGTCTCGCGCGGGCGCCATCGCTGCTTGCTGTTCGGGCACCTCTGGCAGTAATCCTCGGCCTCCCTCTTGCCGTCGCTTGGATCGTGGCAGTACCGGGCGATCCGGCTCAGGCCGATGTCTTGGACGGCGGCGGGGTGTTGCCCGCCGGGCCCAGCGTCAGCCTGCGCCGACTCAGACAGGAACGCCGTCGCCGAGGTCGAACTGGCAGTCGGGCATGAGCACCGCATAGATCGGAGAGTCGGCGAAGCCATGAGACACCTGCCCATCGTCTGCACGGCCCTAGTCACGCTCCTCCGCTGCTCGGCTGCCGATGGACCTGTTGCGGGTGCCGTGCAGGATCAGGCTGACGCCGCGGTCGAGCGGTTCCCGGCCATCCCGGAGCTGGTCTTTGGGGTGAACCAGTACAACATCGGCCCGCCGGAGTTGGAGGGCAAGCACTGGCCGCTAACGGATGACGAGATCGACCGCCTGAAGACCTTCGGCGTGAACACCATTCGCTTCCCGCTCTATCCCGCCGAGATCGGTCTGCCGCCCGCCCTATTCGACCTGTTTGAGCCCGGGAAGGAGTGGGACGGCGACGCGGCCCTGGGCCCGACGTTGGACTGGAGATCGCTGGACGCCGTCCTGGACCAGCTCGCTCGCCATGGCATCACGCCCTACATCAGTCCCGCCGCCGAGAACGGCACGGACTGGTCGTCCAAGGCCTGGATGCGCCTGCACATCCCCGAGGAGGTCGAGAAGACGATCTGGCTCACCCGGGTCGTGGCGGAGCATGTCCAGCAGAAGTACGGTGGGAACGTGGTCTACGGCTGGTTCGAGGACTGGTTCTGGAACACCCACAGACACGACCGCAGCACGCTGTTCCCCGATGCGTGGCGCGAGGCGCTCCGCCGGATGTATGGGGGCGATCTGCAGGCGCTCAACCGGAACTGGGGAGCCGCCTACCCGTCATTCGACGATGTCCCAGTGCCCATCCTCTGGGAGCAAGACGGGGGAGTACCCGACGAGGCCGTCGCCTCGCGCCGCACCTACGACTTCCGGCGCTCGGTGGACTGGATGCAGCGCGAGGCCCTCGAGGAGATGCGCCGGCAGCTCAGCCGGGTCTCCCCGGGCGCGACCTGGGCCGGCGGGTGCATCTGCGGGGAGCTCGCAGGCTGGCTGGACATCCGCAGCGTCAGTTACGTGAAGACCAACGCGTCCGTCCGCACGCACGCGTTGACCAGCGATTTCCTCACGGCCGACACGTACGCCCCCGCGGGGCAATACGCCTTCTACTACCGCACACTGGCCAAGATCGCACACAGCGTGGGCAAGGGCTACCTCGTGGCGGAGGTCAGCGCGGTGCAGCCGGCGGCGTTTGAGGCCATAGCCGAGGCCGGAGGCCCGGTCGCAGGGGTGCTTGCGTGGGTCGGCAAGGAGGACACATTCGGCCTGTTCAAGATGGACGGGACCCTCCGCCAAGACAACGCGGAGGCATTCGCGCGACTCTACCAGCGCCTGACCGACCCGTCGAGCCAGTCGGATCGCTACGTGCCAGGGCGGGTGCATGTCTACCTCCCGGAGGAAACGCTGGAGTTCGCCATCACGAGGACGAACTTCATGGACGCCTACTTCCACATCTGCGACGCACTCCCGGCGAAGGACCTGGAGCCCGTTCTGACAGATGACCTGGCGGGACTTCCCCCGGACGTGCCCGTGTTCGTGCTGGAGCAAGTGCTGCCACGCCGCGCCATCGCTGAGCTGAGCCGCCTCGGCCCACGACTCATCTGCCCGCACCGCTTCTTCATCGACGAGAATGGGGAACGCGTCGAGCGCGAGGACGCGCCGGACGACTTCTGGGCCGAGTTGGTGCAGGCGGAAGGAGGCGCCGACCTTGCGGAGTCCTTCGCACGGGTCTGGGAGAAGGCCAACAACCTCGCCGACGTGACGCGTGGCGGCGCCGCTCAGGTGCAGGCGAAGCTGGCGGACCGCAATGTGGTGATCTCGGGGCGCCCCAACGACCCGGCCAACCTGGTTGACGGCAGCATCTTCGAGGGCGTGACGCTTGCCGACGAGCCTCAGGATGAGAGTGTCGAGCTGATCTTGCCGCGGGAGGAGACAGTCTCGTTCGCCTTCGTGGAGCTGTTCGAGGGTAGCGAGGCTGAACAGATACCGGCCTCCCGAGTCCCCTTGGCGGCGCGCATCTCCCTCTGCGGGGACGACGGGGAGTTCCGCGAAGTGGCAGCGACGATCGCGGTGGCCGGGCCGCGCCTGCGGCTCTCCTTTGCGCCCACGGTTGCCCGGCGTGCCCGCTTCGACTTCGGCGCCAACGACACGGGGAAGGGGATGGGGATCGTGGAGATGGGTGTGCTGAGCCATTCCCCGCAAGAGAGCGCGCTGCGCGCCGGTTGAGGGCCGCTCCGGCGTCGCGCACGGCCTGGCTTCCCTGGGTCCCGTCCCTACCCCACCAGGGCGCTGCGGTAGGCCGGGATCTCCTCATCGAGGACAAGCCGCAACTGCGCGATCTTCCACTCCAGGTGGGCGCGGTCCGCCATGTACTCCATGCTCGGCTCCCAGCCCAGGCGAGAGTCGGCCTCGACCAGCGGGATCGTCGCCTGGGCGTTGGCGATCTCGGCCTCGCCAAGCCGCACCATGTCGTCAAGGATGACCTGGGCCGCACCCACCTCGGTCTGCGCGAGCAGATGCTGCTTCAGTTGCCACCAGCGCTTGGTGTGCACGGTCGTCCGGACGCAGTTGCGGATGAACTGCCCCAAGCCCAACATCCGAAGGGCCTCCGGACGCTTGCGCTCAGGGGCCAGAGCGACGGCCTGTTGGAGGCGTGCCAGACCTTCGTCCCAGCGATCGGCCATGCGCCCGAGCAGGCGGATCTCGGTGTCGAGGTCCTCGGGCTTGTGCGGGTTGTACTGAGTAGTGAGGATAGTGTTGCCGAAATGGGCATAGGGCGCGGAGGGGAAGGGCTCGCGCTCCGTCAGGAACAGCAGTGGGTACGCCGGCCCGACGCGGAACGGACCGTACTGGTCCTCATTCGTGGGGACATAGTCGCGGAAGGCCTCGCTCCAGGCCCGCCAGGCCTCGACGGCAAGTGGACCGCCGTCGGGGCCGAACTCCCGACAGGCCAGGCGGCCTGCCATCTCCTCGATGCCGGTGGCCGGCTCCCAATAGGCCCACTTCGCCAACTCACTGACGAAAGAGGGCCACCAGCCATAGTGGTGTGACTCCATGAGGCCAACCAGGCCCCACTGCCGGTGTGCCTCGAGCAGGCCCTGGTAGCGGCGCCCCCACTGGAAGGGGATGGGCTGATAGGGGATGACGCCGATGTCCCAGGACAGCCCCGCGGTGTTGCTCATCGCGTATAGAGGGATGCCCCGCTCGTGCGCCGTCTGCGCCTCGGTGCGGAAGTACTTGCCCGGTCCCTCGAAGGACGCCGTGTAGTCCACACAGCGCGTGACGATGCCGTCCTTGACGACGTCCTCGAACATCTCGAAGGTCGCCTGGAGTGAGATGTCGGTCGGCAAGGAGCGAATGAGGGCAAGGCGGTCTGCCTCGGGCGCCCAGCCCCAGTTGTAGGTCCAGAAGACGATGTCCAGGTCCGGGCTATACTTGCGCAGGATGCCCTTGAGCAGGTCCAGCCAGTCGGGGTAGTCGGTGCAAGGCCACCAGCCCGGGCTGGGGCGCGAGTCGGGCTTGCCGTCGGGCGATGGATCCAGGCGGAGGCGTCCCGTCGTCCGCGGGTCCTTGCTCGGGAATTCGCAGGACTCGCCCACAAACACAATGCCCTTGACGCGTGGGCAGGACCGTATCAGCTCGCCATAGGTGCTCTCGTAGTAGGCCACTGCACCCGGATCATCGGGATGCACTCGGCTCTCGAGGTAGCTGTACAGGTACACGTCCACGCCGAAGAGAGCGGCCCGGTCGATGAGGTCGTTGATGTCCAGGTAGCCCGTGGTCGTCGTGTTCGGTCCCTTGACGAAGACCAGGATGGCGTCCATGCCGGCGTGAGCGATGGCGTTGAGGTGCGGGTCGGGGAACTGGTCAATGCCCCAGCCGGAGTGCACCATGCGGGGAGAGAACACGGGTGTGCGGATCTCATCCCGCGGCGTCACGAAGGGGGCCTCACGCAGGTTCATCAGGTCCTCCAGGTGGTAGCACCCCTGCCCCGTGCCTCGCTCGTCGTAACCGCAGATCGTGATGGAGTCGGCGTCAACGATGAGGCGGTAGCTGCGCGGCTTCGTCAGCCCTTCACCAAGAACCGCAGACTCGACACGAGAGAGAAGGGTGATCGTGCCCTGCTTCTGGATTCCGGCGCCCACTTCCGCGCGCACCAACCGAGTCGACACACCCATGCTGGTGAAGAGGTAGTCCTGCAGGTCCATGGCGACCCGCGTGAGGTACTCTGAGGCGCATGGGCCGATGACGATGCGCCAGGTGCTTTCGACTGCTGTCTCCCCACTGGCGGGTCGTTGTGCCGGGTCACGACGGTCGGGCCTGTGAACCACGTTGAGTCGCTGTCGGAACTGGAAGTTACGCTCGGGCATCTGTCTACTCCTGAAGGAAAGCGTCGGAGAACCGGGGCGAAGCGGGCCGTTCCCGCGCCACCCCCTCAATGCTCCAGCACCACCATCCGGTGTGCGCCCAACTGGGGGATCCGCACTTCAGCCCACTGCTCCCTTCGCCTCACCTCGAGGCCGACCTTCGCGCCATCCTCCAGCACCTGGAGCGCCCGCGCCACGCGACCGATCCTCAACTCATTCACGCACACCGGCACGTCGGCCAGTCGCAGGAGGCCGGGCCTGTTGTCGCAGAACAGCCCGCTCACGTAGTGGTTCAGCAGGTGCACGATGTGCCGGCCAGGCTGGGCATTGACGACGACCTCAACGCCCGCCGGCGTCGTGCCCCCTAGCAGCGGCTGTCGAAGGGCGAAGCGCGCCAGGTTCGCCGCGAGTTGCAGCGGGTACTCGCGGGCGTCGTCCCAGCGGCTGCGGTGTGCGCGGATCTCTCCCGTCGCCAGCGGGCAGGCCACGTACGCCGCGAGCCCGTCACCGTAGCGGTTGGCAGTGATGACCGGCTGGTCGGATCGGGTGGCCCTGGGTGGCAGGTTGATCAGCCTGTTCATGCCCGGCGCACGTGGCGCGGGCTCGAAGCGGTAGTACGCCAGCGGCTGCGCGGTCGTGACGGCGACGTGGCGCGCCTCGCCCTCCACGACGAGGTCGTCCGCTCCCATCTCCGAAGCCAGCCGTGCGTCGAGCCCGCTGATGTAGTGGGCGACGGCGCCGGTCTCGCCAAGGTCGCGGACGCCCAATACCTCTTGGAGGATGTCACCTGCGGGCGTGCCGAACCGAGCGGCCTCGCCCTCCACGATGAGGCCGCCGCCGGCGCGCACGTGCTCGGCCAGGCGCGTCGCCAGCTCGGCGTCCACGGCGATGGCGTCGTCGAGCACCACCAGTGGGTACGGCGACAGGTCCGCGTCCGGGTAGAGGATGGCATAGGGGATATCGCGCTCCGCGAAGACCGTCGCCCAGCCGGCGGGTCGTGGCCAGCCGTACTGCGACGGCGGCTGAAACAGCGCGGCGTCGAGGACCGGCTCGGTGTGCAGCAGGTACTGCTCGCAGGCCCGCACGTAGGCCCCGACCCGTTCCAGACGCTCCACGGGCTCGTCGAGCAGCTTCCCGGTCGGCAGCGGTGGCACCTCGATGGAGCACGCGCCCCCGTGAGCCAATGTCGCCATCGTCTCCAGCATCACACGGTCCTCGCCCCGCATCGCCCAACTCCCCACCGCGGTGTACAGCCGGTAGGTGGTCTCGAAGGGAATGGCGCTGGTACGGAGCGCACGACACATCAGGGAGATCGTCGGCGCATCCACGGCTTCGTGGGTCTGGAAGTCCACCAGCGCGTCAACGCCCGGGATGCGAAGTCCACTGTTGTAGCCGAGGACGCAGTCCGGGCTGTGCCCCTTCACGATGGCGCGGATCTCGCCCATCAGCGTCACGAAGCACGACTCATACCAGGCGTTGCCCTCAGTCGCGAACAGGTCACCGTGCCCCTCGCGGGCGTACTTCCCCTCGCAGTGCTCGCAGAAGCAGTTGTCGTTCGTGTGCGGGGAGAAGACATCCAGCCACAGCCCGTCAACCCCGTAGCCCTCCACCAGCTCTCTGCACTGCCCGAGCAGGAGGTCGCGGTAGCCGGGGTTGTTGATGCACAGGTACGCGCCGGGCCAGACGTGGGAGAACCAGCCGACCGCCGGCTCCCCCTCGCGATCCCGGGCCTGCCAGTCCGGGTGCGCCCGCGCGGTGCGCTGGTCCAGGTTACCTGACAGGTAGGCCTGCACGACCATGCCACGACGCCGGGCTTGTGCCATGCACTCGCCCAGGAAGTCGCGCTCCGGCTGGGTCGCTGAGTATTGGGAGTGGAAGGTGCAGTAGCCGTCGTGGTGCTTGGCGTAGAAGATGAGCACCCGGTAGTGCGCGCGCTGGAGCTTGTCGAGCCAGTCGGCGGCATCGTAGGCCGTGCGCCCCTCTTGCGTCTCGCCCACCCACGGGGGCGTGAGCCACGACACGTGCGCGCGCCAGACGTCGTCGGTGAGCCAACCGGTGGCCATTGTGGGGCCCCCTTCACGGTCCTGTGCCGCTGCTCATCCTCGCGAGCCCTCTACCAGCCGGTGACCGTACCGTCGGCGATGAACTGGGTGACGCGCTTCACCGGCGCCTCAGCGGATCGCATGGCCTCGCGCTGGTAGAGCGGGTACGTCGTCGGCTGACCGTCATGCGGCGACACAGCGAGCACTGTACTCCCGCGCAGGGAGAGAGTGTACACGCATTCCTGCCCAGGAATGTGCGCTGCGGCGGTGTAGCTTGCGGTGCTCTCGGGCACGGGGAAGCGCAGGTCTAGTCTGTCGCCCGGGTGAAGGCCGCGGAATGCCAGGTAGTTGCCGGCCCAGACGCCAACGACCACCTGACGGTTGAGCTCAGTGCGCAGGTCTGGCCGCCGAACCCACCAGGGGATGCGCACGGCGACCTGGCGGGCCGTCCTGACGTGGATCTCGACTCGCCCCTCGAATGGCAGGAAACTGTCAACGTCCAGCCATGGCGAGGCGCGGTTCAGCAGCAGGTTCACCTGCGCAGAGTCACCGTCAGCGCGCACGATGCCCTCCCAGGCGTAGTACAGCCCCTGGGTCGCGTTCCCTGTGCAGCACTGCATCACCCACGGGGAGGGGATGTCCGCAGGCGTAGCTGCGCCGGCGAAGTTCCCGAGGCTGCGGGCGATAACATCGTGAGTGGACTCCTGCCCCGGAAGTGCGCCGACATCGCCGCGGGCCGGGCTGTTCTCGCGGATGCGCTCGAGCAGGTCCGCCCGGACCAGCTGCTGCTCGATGAGGTGATTGCGCACGACGGCGTCCACGTCGTCCCAGTAGTCGCCCATCCCCGCGTCACTGAGCCTGATCCCCAAAGCCACGAGGTCCCCGAGGGCACAGGCCTCCACCGCCACGTTCCGCGCGGGCCAGCAGTTCACCCATCCCAGGCGCGGGATGCCCATGCTGGAGGTGAAGTCGTACGCGCGCCGCACGAACTCCATCATGCGCGCGTCCTGCGTCGCCCGGGCGTACTCGAGAACGCCCCGCAGGGCGATGGCGCGGGCGTGGAAGTGCGTGTACCAGTGCCCCTGCTCGGCGCCCGCGACGCCGGGCGGGTCGCTCCTGCCGGGAGCGACGTGGCCCACGAGGTGCGCGCCGCTGCCTTCCAGATCCACGATCCCGCCCCAGAACCTGGGGAGCACGCAGAAGCGGGCCAGCTTCCCGGCCAGGGCCAGCGCCTGCGCATCGCCGCTCAGTGCGTACCAGCGCATCAGGCCCTGGATCTGGTTGCCATGGTATGCGACCACCGAGCCCTCGCCGCCCTCGGTCTCCGACACGGGTTCCTCGGCGTCGGGCCAGCCGGCGCGGGGGCGGCTGAAGGGCTCGCCCACGCCCATCGGGTAGAAGGCGTAGTCGTCCCTGCAGACGGCGACGTTGCTCAGGCCCCGCACCAGGGCGCGGATATGCGGATCCAGCCCCGGGTCGCCCTCGCGTTCGCGCCAGGTGACCAACGCCCGCAGCATCCGGCCACAGGCGCCGACGTTGGACAGATCGTCGCCGCCCAGATTGCCGTCGAATGCCGGGTTGTACCCCAGACTCCACGGACGGTCTTCCCGTACCACGTTGTAGTAGAGGCCGTCCTCGAGGCACAGGCGCGACATCAGCTCGGAACGATGGGCCGCCTCCACGTCGGCGTGGACGTCACTCCCGCACATGATGCGCATCAGGGGGAACGACTCCCCGAACTTGGGGTCGCAAGTGATGTCAGCCGAGCCCTGGTGCCTCATGTACGGTGTTCGGCACGCATAGCTGACGCTGAAGAACATGCTGTAGCCACAGTCGGGGTCGATCGTGCCCCCAAGACCGTTGAGGGCGATCCGCGCGCGGTCTGCCAAGTCAAGCGTATCGGGCACAAGCGTCTCGTAGTGCGTTCCGCCGTAGGTCGGGACGACCGGGATGCTGTTGGCCATGTCGAGTACCTCCTCGGCTCGTACCCCTGGTCGGGTCCGAGATCGCCTTGAGACGGCAAGCTGATGCGTCAGTGTCGCCCCCACGGTCCTCCACATGCGCTACGGCTACTCCACCTCAATCCCCTGGAGGATGGCATCGTTCTCACCCACTGCCCGGACACGGATCGTGATCCTCCCGTCTCCGCCCGGCGTGACGTTGGGTTCCCGGAGATCGCACGCCATGCCGACCCGGCCTGCTTCGGAGCCCGGGTCCCACGACTTCCACACCGTCCGGCCGTTGATCTCTATGTCCATCGGCCGTTTGCCGGGTTCCGCGAGCCATAGCTCGGCGAACTTGAGGTGGACGCTGTACAGGCCAGGCGGCAGCGGCAGTGCATAGGAGACTTCGCGCCCAGACCTGGCATGCTGGTAGATCGCCTGGTCATACAGCGTCGGTGAGGCCTGGGCAACCGGGCTCGCGCTCCGGATCTCTTGGCCTCCGAGGAACCCGCGGTCGCGGCTCCAGACGAAGCTGTTCCAGTCGACGAAGTCGGCCTCGTCCCCGCAGTTGACGCGCATGGTCGTCCGGGGCTCGGGTAGGATCTCGATGGCCTGCACGATGGCTTCGTCGGTCTGCTGCCAGGGCTCGAACCCGCCGGCGAATCGGATGACGACCTTGCCCTCGGCGTTTGGCACGACGTAACGGAAGACGCGATCACCGGCCTTGCGGAACCCTCGCGTGTGCTGGCAGATGTCGAAGTTGCGCAGCATCTCGCGACCGTTGATCTCGACATTGAACGGCCTGGCGAAGCAGTGTTCATACTCGGGCTCGGCGAACCTGAGCCGCACCGCGTAGAGGCCCATCCGGACTGGGATCGCATAGGTGAAATCGCTGCCGCAACGACTGCGGTGGTAGAGGGCGGGATCGTCCGCGCCGTGTATCTCGGGCCCACTGGCCGTGGCGCGACCGCCGTGGAAGGCGCGGTCCTGCGACCAGACGTTGCCGGCGTGGTCGATGTAAGGCTCACGCGCCCCGCAGAGGATCCGAACCACGCTCCCCTTCCGTTCGGGAGGCAGTGGCTCGGCGTAAGTGATCCTGGGCATCCAGGCCGCGATGTGGTTCTCGGGATCGTCGCTCTTGTCGAGGATGAACCTGATGCAATCGCCTTCCTCGATGGTGACCGTAATGTCGTGGGTTACGCCGACGAGATCGTTCAGGGGCGCTTCCGCCCAGCCCGCAGCCGGCCAGACCGGCTTGTCCCCGTGCAGGATGCGGGCGCGGAGGGGCGTACCGGCAGCCTGACGGTACCACTCCTTCATGACCCGGCTGACGATGCGGACGGTGCCGGACTTGGGGGCGATCCAGGTGCGAACGCTGCACGCGTCCTGGGAGGACTGCATCCAGGCGCGACCGAGGCGTGCGCCGCCCTGGCCTTCCCACCAGCCCTCGATGCCGCCCGGCTGATTTGGAGTTCCGCCCTCGTCGGCGGAGGAGGTCTTGGGAGGCGTCACCCAGGACATGGGCTCGAAGGTCACCCCGTCGGTCGTCGTGTCGGCGCACCAGCCTTCGCGACCCCGGACAGGGAACAGGCCACCGAGGGCGCAGAAGGTGACGGGCTCGTCGGCCAGACCGGCAGCGGGGGTCCAGGCGCTCGTGTTGCCATCGCCATCTACGGTCCGGACCGCGTACGCGGCATCGGGGCTCCACCCCTCGGCGTGGTCGAAGTAGGTGGTGCCGATGCTCACCTTGCCAAGGATCTCCGCGCCGCGCCTCACCTCGTAGTAGCTGAGCCAACTCTCGTCGGCGCCCGCCGACCAGTAGATCCCCACGCCCGAGTGGCCGATGTTCGTTTCGCGCCGCGCGAGCACATTCGCCGGAGCCGTGGGTGCCGTCCGATCGTGTCCGCTGCCGGGCCTGCTCGGCAGCCCAAGGTAGACCAACTCGCCCGGCGCCTGCTCCGTGATGGCGATACCGTTGGCCATCAGGTCCGCGCCGTCCCTAACGGTGGTAGCCTGGGTCGAGGCGAACCCTACCACGTACTTGCACCCGGTCCGCAAGCCCCGTGGGAAGATCGTCACCGGGCCTGGGGCCCTGTGTTTGAGGATGATGCAGGCCTTCGTTCGGTCGTAGCTGGTTCGCTGGGCGTAGTAGAACTCCGTGTCACCGGTTACTCTCGGATGGAACATGTACGACCACCGGCCGGCGACCCCCTCGCGACGCAAGAACCGGTATATCTCGAGGTCCTTCCTGAGGCATTCCTGGTCAGCCGGGGTGGCCTTCAGACCCCAGAAGGGCACCATGGTCATTGTTTGGCGGGCGGTCTCGGGTTTGTAGGCGCCTGCGTTGGTCCACGGCTCGATGATGTCGACCCACTTGTCGGGCGGCTCGATGTAGGAGAAGTAGTAGTTGGTCTGTGGGCCACGGCCGAAGTCGGAGAAGTAGTTAGTGTTGGCGTAGCGCTGGATGTCGAAGGTATGGCTATAGGAGCTTCCGCCGCTGCAGGTGTGGAAAGATGAGTGCGGGAAGCGGTCGAGGAAGCGCACGATCTTGTCGCGCAAGTCTCTGTCGGCCGCCCAGTCCGGGAAATCGACGGCGTCGGTGCGCCATTCGAAGTCGCCCCAGGCGCCGACCTTGCCGGCCATGACGCCCGGTGTCGGGCGCCCGGCGAACCAGGCGAGCCAGCCCATGCCCATCTTATCGAGGTAGCGACGGGTTTGGCGGAAGTCCGGGCCCTCGTAGGTTGGGCTGAACACGCTGCCGTAGTTGTCCGGCGGCAAGCCGTCGAAGGACGACCAGCCGGCATCATCCCAGAGCATCTCGAAACCGACGCCGCGCATGATGTCCGCGTTCATGTCGAGGTAGGCGAGTCGCTCGGCGAACTGTTCTTGCAGGTTCCGGGCACAGTAGGTCCAGGGCACCGCCCATTTCGGGCGAGCGTAGTAGTCGATGCTGGTGTAGTCCCACAGGTACCGGTATTGCCAGTCATAGGATTGCACCGCCATATCGTCGAGGGTTCCGGCGAAGACGCCGAGGGCGACGGGGGGGAGCGCGATCTGTTGGCCCGGGGCGAGCGGGACCGCAGCGAGGTCGGGGATGGTGGCGGTCAGGCGCAGCGGCCCTTCGTTGGTGCGCTCCATTGCAAGGCTCCAGTTGCCGAGGTACTCGAGCGCCACGAACCAGCCGTCATGGGGCTTGCCGCCGCGTTGCAGGGCGGTCCAGGGGATGAAGGCATGAGTTGCCCGGCCGGCGACCACTTGCCGGTAGCCCGGGAGCACCGGAGCGCTCTGGAGCATGCCTTGATCGGCTTTGCTGTTCCCGCCGACCATCCAGTAGTGGGTGAAGGACGTGGCCCGATCGGCCGTGACGGGGATGGTCAGCGGAGTGGCCTCGGCTGTGATGGGCGAGACACCAGCGTTCTCCAATTCGACCCATTGGCGGAGGACGGACGTGCCGGGGTAGGCGATGACGCGGAAATGGGCTTTCAGGTTCCCGCGCGCGAGGTCCATCGCGAGCAGCGCCACAGGTTGCCCGCCCGCCGACGTGACGCTGGCGTCGGCGCCAGTGAGTACCCACGGGGCATCGTCGGCAGGCCCGGCGGCGATCGGCGCCATGGGACAGTCCTTCGGGATGTACTCCGTGGGCGGGGAGGCAAGCTTGTTCCTGAAGCCGGTCAGTGTGAAGAGACCGTCTTTGGCCGCGTAGGTCATCTGGACGTTCTTCGTCCCGACCGTCCACGTCGAGCCGTCCGCACTGCCGCGAACGAAGGCATCATCCACCTGCACAGATGCCATAAAAGAGCCTCCTGCTTCTCCCCAACACTCGTGGCCGGCAAACAGCACAGCCAGTGACAGCAAAGCAACCATCCGGGAGCCTCCTGTTGGTCTGCACCCCAGACCGGAAAACGGGCGGAAAACGGGGACAGACCCGCTGAGGTGGCGGGGACTGGCCGTGGTCTGTCCCTGCTTTCCGTGCCGTGAGGTGCCGTGGTCTGTCCCTGCTTTCCGTGCCGTGAGGTGCTGTGGTCTGGTACCTGCTGGTCCATTTCCGCGGCCGCGATCGCCTCCCTCCGTGCGTGCACCGAAGGCCCGGCTCGCAGCCCAAGGGCTGCTTCCGAGGTCCAGGCCTGGTGGCGGTCACCGCCGCTCGCGGGGGGAGCTCCGGGCGCACCGCCTTTCTGCGCATGGGGACGCCGATAGCCTCGCGGAAAACGGGGACAGACCCGCTGCGGTGGAGGGGACCGGCCGTGGTCTGTCCCTGCTTTCCGCGGGCGGGGGGGCTACGCGCCGACGGGCGCCACCCCAGTTGCTCCGGTACACCCCCTGTCCGGAATTGCGTCCTGGCGCATTCTGGCGCGATCCCTGTACGGTCTGGCGGAGCACGTGTCACCGTCGCAACGGGGCGTGGACGGCGAGGGACACCTTCTCCTTCGCTTCGGCGCCGGTATGGGCGCGCTCCACAGCCGAGCAGCGACACCGGAACGATGGCTGGCAGGCCTGACCGGCCGCACCCGTCGCCACAGCGAACCCGCGGACGATGGCCGCGTGCTCGAGCTCATCGAGAAGGCGCAGAGGGCATTCTGGGCGTGATGGCACCGGCGCTGACAAGCCGGAGGACCTCAACTGGCGCTACAGCGCGGGACAGCGGCGTTCAGGAGTGGGGAAGGGGCGGTGCCAGCCGAGGTCGGAGGCAAGGCACTAGCCACCGAAGTGCGGAGAGCCAACGGAAGCAGGCGGGTGTATCCAAACTACGCCGGGGGACAACCCGAGGCCCGGAAACTGGACACGAGTCTGCTGGGCGCGGCGTTGGCGTCGGTGGGCTGCGCGGCGGCCACCAACACGCTCGGCGTCTACTGCCATGCCCGCAAGGCAGGGGTGGGGACTGTGGCCGTGCTGTGGAGCGTCGCCGCATGTGACCGTTCCAAGTTCGAGTACCGGGGCGACCGCGGAGGAGGGGGCTCTGACGCTGGACCTGACGGGGCGCTCCGTTGACCGGCCGCAGGTATCCCACTTGGGGACACCTGGATCTCGGCACAGCGCCACGGCGTCGTGAAGAGAGCCAAGTGACAGTTGGTCACGGCTGATGCAGGCTACCTGCCACCCGCGGGTCCATGGAAAGGCCCTCGCGCGGTCTCCGCCGAAGAGCACGCCGCTAGTCCAACGCCTGCCACAGTCTACTGGATGGGGTTCAGTCCACGAAGTAGCAGTAAGGAGGGCTGCTCCATGACACTCTCACCCGTAGCGCGGACGGCCGCCGTGCTGGCCTTGTTGGTCGCCGCGCTGCCCGCAGGCTCGACAGCGGACGTCTACAAGGGCCGGAACTGCACCGGCAAGGGCGACCGCGAGTACCTGTGGCTCATTGACCGTTCCTTCGACTTCTTCCACCCGAACCCGGACTGGCAGAACTTCTCCATGGTCTACAGCCCGGACTGGGACTGCCTTATCGAGGGGAAGTCGTGGGGCGCCTGGTGGGTGGAGAACAGCTACAGCACCACCTTCTGCTCCCTGCCTTTCCTTGACGAGCCCTGGCTCACTTTCGTCCAGAGGTCACAGGACAACTGGTTCCGCTACCAGGGCGACGGCAAGAGGGTGGACAGCCTGGGCTACACCGGCCCGGATGGATGCGTCGCCAACACCGCGCACCCGGGCGGGGGCATCTACAACCAGGCGGACTGCAACTGGAAGCTGCACGACTACACGGTCGAGCACACGGCGGCGGCGACGGTGATGCAGGGGGAGCTTCTCCTCATCAGCCGAGACGAGGCGGCCATCCGCCACTACCTCCCGAACCTGGAGCGCGCCTGCGCCTTCATGGAGACCCGCCGCGACCCTAGGAATGGCCTCTTTGTGGCCGGCCCCGCTGCCAACCTCACCGGCCCCGGCGGCTTCTGTGGCTTCCTGCAGCCGGACGGCACCTATGGCAAGGGCTACCTCTCCTCGCTCTCCATCACCTACCTGGCTGCCCTCGACCGCATGGTGGAGATCTTCCGGCTCCTGGGTGACAGGGAGAAGCAGGCCCTCTACGAAGACCGCCGGCAGCGCACCCGCGACTCCCTGCCGCTGCTGATGACCCCGTTGGGCCACCTCTGCAGCTCGATGGAGACGAACGGCGCCCAGCACGGCGTCCTCGGCCAGGAGAAGTGGAGCTACTTCGACTCCTTCGTCAACACTGATGCCATCGCCCACCGGGCCGTGGACCAGGATCAGGCCGAGAGGATCTACTCCCTCATCGCCGCCGAGCCCGCGATGCGCCCCTACGCCTACCTCATCGCCAACTGGCCCTCGCGCGACGACATCTACGACCACTACGGCAGCCGCGACCACGATGGCATCCTCGTCTTCGGCGTATGGAACAACGGCGGCGCGTGGTCACACCTGGAGGGCCGCACCCTCCTCGCCTACTACCGCCTGGGGAAGTACGAGGACGTGCGCCGCTCGGCCCTGCGCTCGATGGAGTGGGCCAACGCGTTCCAGATGGACGCACCCCTCAAGGACTTCGGGAAGACGCCCTGGTTCGACACGAAGCTGACCAACCTGTGCTATGACGCCTTCGCCATCCCGGCCGGCACCGTCCGCGGTTTGTTCGAGTATCGCTACCTGGCCGACGGCCTCACGCTCTACCCGCACGTGCCGCCCTTCATCGAGGAGTACTCGCAGAAGGTGCCCATTCGCTTCGGGCCCAAGCGCCTCACCCTCTCCGTCCGCAACGGCGGCGCCAGGATCGAGTCGGTACGCGTGAACGGCCGCCGCTGGAAGGTCACGGGCACCGACAGCACCTTCCTCCCCTACGACGCCCTCCCCGTCCGCGCGAAGGTGGAGATCGTCACCACGGGCGGGTGGCCCGAAGGCGCGACGACCCCCCAGCCCTCCGGCAGGCCGACCCCCGACCGCATGGTAACCAGGGGTCCGGGCCTTCCCGGCGGCGCGAACCGCGAGGTGGCGGCGCTGCGCCGCTTCCGGATACAGCTTCCCAGAAGCGAGAGCGCGCAGTACGCCCGTGCATTCGTGGGTGAGGTGATCGCCGCCTTCAGTGCCTGGGAGGAGCGCACCAACCGCGACGCTGCCGGCATGTATGCCGACATGGAGCCGCAGAAGCGTGAGGAGATCCTGCGGAGCTACCAGGATGCGGCGTCCGGTCTGCAGGTCGGGCTGGGCAAGCTCATGGCGCGCTATGGCGCGTCCGGCGATAGGGTGCAGCGAGGGATCGCGAGGCTGTGGCGCCAGATCCCACCGGAGGCGCACCCATGGCGCAACGTGCGCGCCTTCGGGCAGCTCAACTCCTTCGAGCCGGGGCCGGAGGGCGCCACCATGCGCATCCAGGGGAACCCAAAGGACTCCAACGGCTGGGAAGTGTCGACCATGCCGGTGGACACCTCGCGCTACACTCGCATGGAGATCGTCGCCCGCGGCAGCGCGAACGCCCAGATCTCCTGGTGCCTCCTGGACGACAAGGGGGCCGAGTTCGCCGCCCTGCACTGGACACCCACGCCGCAGGCGGACGAGACCTTCCGCACCGACCTGCCGCCGGGCCACACCGTCGCATCCGTGCAGCTCTACACCTGGACCAACGATGGTATGCCGGCGGAGAACCTGTTCCGCTCCATGCGCTTCGTGGCCGCAGACCGCAGTTTTCTCGAGGTGCCCCTGACGGGGGAAGAAGGGAAGTAAGCGGGCGGTGGCGGACCGGTCACCGGTTGGCAGCGTCTACAATGGCAACAGGAGTGGAAGCAGAGGGGGTCGCTGAAGCCCGCGACGGGAGCGCAGCAAGATGGCGAGCAAGCATGAACTCCGTGTTCAGAACCATCTGCTGTCCGGCGTCGGTGGGCACAACGTAGGCGTAGAGGGCGAGGTGTTACGGGACGGGATGTCTCGCACAATTCGGCTTACAGGCCCACTCTCCGAACCGGCCGTGTGGCCCTCCTGGTTGGCGCCGCCGGGCCGTCCGCACCCCCGACAGGCTCTAGAGCCCCGACTTGCGCAGGAACGCCAAGCCTCCCGTGGAGATGTCGTCGGCACTTGGCTCGATGTCGCGCCAGATGGCAGCCGCAGCGGCGATCTCCTTGATCCCCGGCACGAAGGACTCGATCACCGCGCTGTAGCGGTACCCGATGTCCTTCAGTGCGTCGAACACCTCGCGCCAGTCTACGTTCCCGGTGCCCGGCGTCCCGCGGTCGTTCTCACAGGCATGGAAGTGGTGCAGGCGGTCACCCGAGGCGCGGATGGCGGCCCCGAGGTCCTTCTCCTCGATGTTCATGTGGAACGTGTCGAGCATCATTTTCAGGCCGGGGCTGTCGACCTCGTCGACCATGCGAGCCGCATCTTCCGCGATGTTGATGAAGTAGGTCTCGAAGCGGTTGAGCGGCTCGATGCACAGCGTCACACCATGGTCATAAGCGAACTGCCCCAACTCTTTGAAGCCTATCACCGCGCGATCCCACTCCGCGCGCGTCCGGCCGCGGCCGACGAGCTTGCCGACAGGCGCATAGTGGGGACCACCGAAGGCAGTCGCGCCCAACCCCTCGCCCAGGAGGACCGTGTCGCGGATGTACTTCATCGCCACTTCGCGAGGCTCGCGCTCCGCCGCGATGAGGTCACGCTCGGGCGTCATGATGGTGCAGAGCGTGAGGCTCAGCCCCGTGTCGTCCAGGGCATCTTTGACCGCTGCTTTGTCGACGGCGGCTGGGTCAAACACCGCGATCTCGATACCCTCGAAGCCCTGCTCGTGCGCCTTGCGCACCCACCGCGCGTCCTCGGCGTTGGATGCCGACCAGAGGAGCGTGTTGACGCCGAGACGGACGCGACCTCTACTCTTGGCTTCCGCCGCGTCCGTCGCCAGCCCGGCCGCTGTCGTGGCCGCCATTGTCGTCAGGAACCGCCTGCGTGTCTGCTCATGGCTCATGGTTGCCGCCTACCTCTCCGATGGCCGCGCCCAGTCGGCGCGGGAACCTATGGGAACTCCGGCTCGCCAGCGGGTGCCCCCATCGCGCAGAGGATGACGAGCTCCTCCGCAGAGACGGCCCTGCCGCGCAGCTTGATCTCGTCAATGATGCCGTCAAACGTCCCGGCGTCCGCAGCGCCGCCGATGGCGAGATCGGCTGTCTCCGGGGCCTCGACTACGCCCACCGCCCATAGCTGGCCCGCAAGGCGCCCGTTGATGTAGATACGTGTGTCGCCGCCCGAGTGGTGGAACGCCGATAGGTGGACCCACCGGCCCTTGTCAAGCTTCACATCCGACAGGCACTCGTGCCACTGGCCCCCCGCGCTCACCCGGAGGCCGAAGAAGCCCCGCTCATCGAGCCCGAACGAGTAACCCGCGTCTGCCGCATGATGCTCGATGATAGGCGCCCACGACCTTGGGTAGCCCCTAACGGCGACCCATGCCTCGAGTGTAAACCCGCCAGGCAGGAACGGCGCATCGGCCGCGCTGCGAAGGACGCTCCCCTCCTCACCATCGAACGCGAGCCCCTTCCCCTGCGCCCCCGCGACCCACTCGGCGCCGGTGATCGCGTCGCGAGCGCCCGTCACCGGGTCCTCGGTCTCGTCGCCTTTGCCCTCGCTGAAAGGCCACCAGGCGAGCAGGTCCGCCTCCACCCCGGGCGGGTACTCTCGCCGCGCCGGGAACTGGGGCCCATTGGGCGGTGCAGACGCGCCGCACGCAACGACAATCTCCATGGCGCCCAACGCGCGCTTGTGGATCTTCAGCTCATCGATGATCCCGTCGAAGCCGGATGCGCCGCTGTTGTGCATCCCGATGACAAGGTCGACATCGTCGGCCGTCGGGACGCCCCCCGGCAGACCGGCCTCGCCGGTGAGCTGTCCGTTGATGTAGAGACGCGTGTAACCTTCGGCGCCGTAAGCTGCTGCGATGTGCGCCCACTTACCCTTCGGCAACGCAATAGCGGAGTTGCAGAGCCGCCACTGTCCGCCCACAGAGAGGTGAAGCCCGAAGATGCCGGCTTCGTTCAGGCCGAAGAAGAACCCCGCGTCCGGGTAGCGGTGCTGGTTCACGAAGGGCGCCCACTGCGCGGGGTACTCGCGGACGGCCACCCATGCCTCGATGGTGAATTCGGGCGGGAGCTTCGGGGCCACGGCAGCGCGATGGGTCACGGCCGTGGACAGACCATCGAACGCAAGCCCGGCGCCGCTCGCTCCTTCGGTCCACATGGGGCGACGAACGGCATCGTGGATACCGGAAACAGCCTCGACAGTGGCGTTGCCCTCGCCCTCGCTGAACTGCCAGCAGGCCAGCACGCCACCATCCTGCGTCCATGCTGCGCCCGTGCAAGCCGCCATCGCCGCCAGCCTGAGACACCATGTCCCCAATCGCGTGTGCCTCCCATGCGAGCCCGTGTTGCCATCGCTGAACAGACGTTTCGAGGTCCACCGACGCTGTCCCTGCTGTGTCAGGTGCTGCGGTCACTGAAGGTCCACGCGCCAACCGGGCTGAAACTGATGCACAGGGTGGTTGCCGCCCGGATCGAGGAGGTCCTCCGCAATGGCAGACGATCGGACAGGCAGAATGGACCGGCGCGAGTTCGTCCGGCGTACGGCCGGGGCGGCCGTCGGAGGGACGCTCCTCGGCAAGATGGGCGGCCTTTCGGCGGCGGAAGTTGATCCGGCCGCGATCCGGAACCACCACGCGGACATGGGGTACCGGCGCCTCGGGCGCACGGGTCTCTTCGCGTCGCACCTGGGGCTGGGCGGCCACCATCGCGGCGGCGACCAGGCGATGCGCAACCAGGTTGTTGCTCGGTGCCTCGACTTGGGCATCAACTACTTCGACACCACGGCGGACGGCGAAGCCGAGGAGCTTGGCGCGGCCCTCGCGGCTTGCGGCGGGCGCGACCGCGCCTACATCGTTCGCGACTTCCTCGATGCTCGCGACCCGAACCTGCGCAAGGCAAGCGAGCAGGACTACAAGGCTCATGTGCTCCGACGCCTCGAAGACGGCTTGCGGATGCTGCGCGTCGATCACGTCGACCTATACCGCATGACTCCTCCGGAGTCCGGCATGGAGGAGTTCCACAATGTCCGGTGGTTCGCCGAGGCGTTCGAGGAGGCGAAGGCGCAGGGCAAGTGCGGCTTCATGGGCCTCTCGACGCACAACCCGGATTTCCAGGAGCGCGCCGTTCGCGAGGTGCCGCAGGTCGACGTCATCTACCTGCCCTACAACTACGTCTTCTCGGGCGCCGCCGATCGCCTGTACGCCAACGCGCCGGGCGAGGGCACGCTGTTCGAGACGTGCGCGGAGATGGATCGCGGAATCGTGACCATCAAGCCGTTCCTCAAGACGAGCCTGTTTGACGCGGCAGCTTTCAAGGAACGCTATGACAAGGCCAAGAGGCCGGAGGAGACACTGGCCGGGTTTGCGCTGAGGTTTGTGCTTGCAGACCCCCACATCACGGTGACAATCCCCGGCATGGACACCCCGGAGCATGTGGAGGCCAACGCGGCCGTGGTGAAGGCCGGGCCATTGTCGCAGGCGGAGCTTGACGAGCTCGACCGCCGGACACGTCATGTGGCGGCTTCCCTACCCGAGGAGTACCAATGGTTCCATCGCTGGAGCGCCATGGCGTAGGTCGCGCTCGATGGGTGCGCGCCGTTGTGCTCGTCTGCTCCGCCGTCACCATGGGCGCCGTGTGGAGTACCGTGGCTCGTCTTGGCCGGGCCGACGCCCAGGCGGAGCTGCGGTTCTCGAACTGCACGATCTGTCACCTACAGGTCGAGGAGCAGCTCGGGATGAGCGTTCACGGTAGGGCTGGAGTCGTCTGCGAGTCCTGCCACGGTGAGAGCCGAGGGCACTTGGACGACGAACACAACGTGCTGAAACCGGACCGTCTGTTCACGCCGGAGACGACTGCGGCCGTGTGTGCCGAGTGCCATCCGGGGGCCGCTGATGTGGAGCCGCCGCCGGCATGCGCCACTTGCCACGGCGTGCACGGCATCCGGACGCTCGACGAAGCCAGGGACATCTGCGTGGAGTTGGGCGTCGCGTCGCCCCACCGCGCCGATGGAACGCCGCCGGCCATCGTCGCCGTGACACCGGCGGCGACCGTCGTCGAGCGTTACGGTCTGCTCTCCATCGACACCGCGGTGGACGCCGATTTCAAGAACCCCTACGACCCTGACGACATCCGCGTCGATGTCGTCTTCGCGGCGCCGTCCGCGACCGAGATCATCATGCCGTGCTTCCACCGCTCGGGCAGGAGCCCGTCCTCTTTGTGGCAATGCCGTTTGGCGCCGCTGGAGGAAGGCAACTACTCCTGCAAGGCCACGGTCACGACGCCGAGCGGCACAGGCGAGTCCGATCCGATGACCGTGACCGTCACCCATGGCGCCCGAGATGGGTTTCTGCGGGTCGATCCTGGGAGCCGGTTCGCGTTCACATTCGACTCAGGCAAGCGGTTCCGGGGCGTTGGCGGGAACTTCGGCTGGGGCGGGGGCGGCGACCCAGGCGCCTACGAGCGGACTTTCGCGCTGCTCTCGGCCCAGGGCTGCAACTTCGTCCGGACATGGATGTGCCCGTGGAACCTCCCCCTGGAGTGGACCGAGCCGGGGCTTGGCCGCTACAACGAGCAGACGGCCGAGCGTCTGGACGAGATCGTCCGTCTCGCGGAGGAGTATGGCATTCTCGTCATGCTTGTGCTTGACTACCACGGCGTGCTCTGCGAGAGCAAGGACCACTGGGGCGCGAACGACGAGTGGCGGAACAACCCGTACAACGCAGCCCTGGGCGGACCGTGCGCCGCGCCCGGCGACTTCCTCACTAACGATGCGGCCCGCTCGGCCTACAAGAAGCGCCTCCGCTACATTGTCGCGCGGTGGAGCTACTCGCCTGCCATCGCTGCCTGGGAGTTCTGGAACGAGATCGAGAACACGGGGCTTCCCATAGACGAGATCCGTGCGTGGCATGCCGGTATGGCTGCGTACCTGCACAAGATCGATCCGTGTGACCACCTGGTCACCACCAGCTCCGGTGCGCTCGGCGGCATCTGGCGCACACCGGGGCTGGACATCTCGCAGAGCCACATCTACGGCCGCGTGGACCGCATACCCGAGGTCATCGAAAGGCTTGACGCCGGGTTCGGGAAGCCCACGATCGTGGGGGAGTTCGGCTACGACTGGCGCGCGCCCGGGGAGACGGGCAGACCTGAAGCGTACGCGATCGATCTGCATCTTGGTCTTTGGCGGGGCCTGTTCTCACCGACTCCTGTGCTCCCGCTAACCTGGTGGTGGGATCATCACGAGGCCAGAGGCGAGTTGGCGATGCTCGGCCCGGTTGCCCGCCTTAGCGCCGAGATGCTCGCCGACGGCCCGATCGAGGCCGTGCCGGATGCACAGTTACCGACAGCATCGCCGGCTGGGACGGTCGAGCTGCTCGCATGCCGGACGCGCAGCTCCGTCTATGTCTGGCTGAGGAATGCCGCCTACTCATCCTCCGCCATCGGCGCCAATGGCACGCCCCCGCCCGCCGGGAACGTGGTGCTGGTCCTGCCTGGCCTACCGACCGGCGCCCACACCGTGCAGTGGTATGACACGCGCTCGGGCGAGTACGGGCCGAAGACGGTTGTCGAGGCGCGGAACGGAGAGCCCCTGACGCTCCCCGTCCCGCCCATCGATCGTGACGCGGCGGTTCGTGTGGTGCGAGCGGGCACAGGGGCCGACTGACATCGTGTCAGGATGTACCGCGGCTGAACCCGCCTCCTACGGGGCCACGATCGTGAACGGGACGGCTGGCAGCACCCCGAGCGATACTCGCTGCTTGGCCATCGCCGCTCGCCGTGCCTTCTGCCCCGCAGCCGGCGCGGCGGGCTGGTTCGCGGACGGGCCTGGCGGCGGCCCGGGTTCGATGTCGGTGAAAGCCTCGATGATGAGGTTGTCGGCGTAGCCTACCTGCACCGCGTCCCTGTCCGCCCGCACCTCCAGCATGAGGCCGCCCACGACCGGTGTGGTGGCGCCCAGGCTCAGGCCGGCCGGGGGTTGGCTCAGCGCCCATTGCACGCGCGCGAGCAGCGGGCTGTTGGGCAGGCGTACTCGGAGTTGGGCCGCGCCGCCGGCGGGGATGCGGACCGGGCCTTCCGCCACGACTTCCATGGGTGGTATGCGGAACCGAGGGCCCGTGACCATGGCGAGCAACTGCTGCGCCGGCACAAGATGATGGTAGGCGAATGCCTGCATCATGTCCTCGGCAGGCACGACCGGCCTTGTGACGAGCTGCCCGCCGATTTGTGCGCGCCCCTCCATGTGCAAGGCGACCGGTGCCCCCGAGCGCTGCCAGGGCGCGGAGACAGTCATGCGGATGCTCTCGCGCCCCGCTGGGATACGTCCGCCGCTGAGCGCGAAGCCCGTGGACGGGTCCGTCAGCAAGACCTCGACCTCGCCATCGAACCCGTCCTTGCGCATGACGCACACTGTCACGGGCGCCGCGCGCCCCGCAGGCACGTTGATACCGGAGGGAGCCACCCGCAATACGAAGTCGGGCTCGGGTGGCCCAACGCGGAGTCGGTAGCCGTAGGCATCGCCTCCATGCCGCTGGACATCGGCCACACGGAGGTAGTACTCCCCGTCGGCGGGTAGACGCACCGAGAGGTACGAGTCGGCATGGTGGGTGACGAGGCCCGACTCCCTATCGGGCGCGTCGTCGTTCCAGGCGACCACGGCTCCGGTGGCATCGGTGAGCCGAAGCTCGGAGTCCAGCTCTGTGCCGAGCCGTCGACCACTCACCTCCGCGGCGACTGTGTCATCTGCACGCCCCGTGAACCGGTACACATCCACATCGCCCGGCCGGCCGATGCCGCCGCGGATCACCTGGGGCAACTCGATGACCTGGGCGCTTGCCATGTCGTCGTTCGGTTCGACCTCGTCGAGCGTCGCGGCGGTCGCTGCGATCTTCGGCGGTGTCGTGACCATGTCTGTCGCTTCGGCGACTGTGACCCGGTACACGAAGTCATCCCGTCCTCGGTAGAGGGCGTCGCGTATCTCCAACTCGTACTCTCCGTCTTGCGGGATCTCATAAGTGAGAGCCGGATCCGGGTCGGAGCCGTTCTCGTCGTCGAACGCGACCTCCGTGCCGCTCGCGTCGTAGAGGGCCAGAGTGGCCTGGAACCAGCCGGGGACCGCGTCGGCGAGGTAAGGCATTAGATGCCGCGCCTGGGCCTCAATGCTGAGTCGCTGGCCGCGGCGAGCGCTGAACCGGTAGCGGTCCACATCGCCCGGCAGGATCTGTCCGTTCAGGCAGAACGGCGCCTCCGGTACCGGGTCGTTAGCAGACTGCCGGTCGTTGGGCTCACGCTCGGCGACCTCCGGCAGCGTCCCGACCTGGAAACACAGAGGGTTCGTGAGACCCCCGGGCCCGGCGAGCCGTATCTCCCGGTCGCCCGGAGGCGCGGAGGGGTCGATCGTCAACTCGATGCTCACGGTCTCCGCGATCGCCCGCTGCGGCGGCTGCAGGTTCCTCGGGCTGAAGAACCACTTCGCAAGCTCCCGCAGCTCCTCCAAGCTCTTGTCATCCAGGTTGCGCAGCAGCGGATGGTCCGGCACCTCGACCGGAGGGTCATCGGGGGAGCGAGGCGGGACGCGCGCCCTGAGACCGCCGAGCGAGGGCATCGCGGCGCGGGCCTCCGGGGGCAGCTCGGCCATGCGCTTCTCGGCCACGTCCAGGAGCCGCCGTCGCACTTCCCGAAGCACCTCGGGGTCGAGGACCGGGATCGGCGGTACGTGCCGGACCACTCTCCCGCGCACGCCCTCGCCCGAGACGTAGACGCCCGTAGCCCCCCGGAGGAACTGCCCCCCCACCGTGGCCTCGACAACCGAGCCCTGCCGCCCGCCCGCGGGTGAGACGTAGCCGATGTGTGGGTCGCGTCCGCCCGCCTGGCCGGAGACGACGGTCGCCATCGCCAGCAGGGCAATCGACACCGACGGATTCAGGCACGGGCGTACCCCTGGGAGCTGCCTACATGATCTCAACAAGGCGACCTCGCCCCTCCGCAGTGGAGTCGCTCGGCGGCATGGCAGGCACGTCCAGTCCTATGGGGTTCGGCAGCGGGCCGTCCGGGTCGATGCCCAGAAGGGTGTACATGCTGCCGATCACGTCTGCCGGCCGGACCGGACGGTCGGTGACTCCCTCGCCGGTGGCGTCCGAGGCGCCGATGACGCGCCCGCCCTTGAACCCTCCGCCGGCAACGACCGCGGAGAAGCACTCGCCGAAGTGTCCACGCCCGCCGTTCCACGGCGCCTCCCATTGGACCCGTGGCGTTCGCCCGAACTCGCCCGTCCACCAGACAATGGTGCTGTCCAGTAGGCCGCGATCTGTCAGGTCCTGGAGCAGTGTCGCCATCCCCTGGTCCATCTGGGGCAGTCGCTGCCGCATCGTCTCGAAGTGGCGCTTGTGCGTATCCCACCCTTTGTAGTTGATGGTGACATAGGGCACGCCCTGTTCGACGAGCCGCCGCGCCATGAGGCAGGACTGGCCGAACGTGTTGCGACCGTATCGGTCTCGGATCTCCGGTGGTTCCTGGCCTAGATCGAAGACCTTGCCGCCATCGCCGAGGATCAGATTGTAGGCACTCTCCTCACACTGGTTGAGCTGCTGGAACTGCGGACTGGTGGGTCGCGCAGCGCCAAGCGTGTCGAGCGAGTGAAGGAGGTCACGGCGGCTCTGCTGGCGCTGGTCGGAGATGTCCTCGGCGACGATGCCCTCCACACCGAAGCGCTTTTGGTTCGGGTCCCCCCCCGTGACGAACGGCATGTACCGCTGGCCCAGGAAGCCCGCCTCTGAGAAGCGGCCCTGCGACTCCGTGAGGACAACGTAGGGCGGGATCTGGCCCTGGTACCCATGGTCGTAGCCCCGGAACTCCGCGACAACGGCCCCGACGGAGGGGTAGACGACCCCGCCGCCCGGCGCGCGGCCCGTCTGGACGATGTAGGAGGCCGTCTCATGGGCGTTCACGCCGTGGGTCATGCTGCGGATGATGGAGTACCGATGGGCCTGCTGAGCCAGCATCGGCAGCAGCTCGCCGACCACGAGCCCGTCCACATTGGCGGCGATAGTCTTGCTGAGCGGCCCGCAGTAGTCATATCCGGCGTCCGGCTTGGGGTCGAACGTGTCCAGGTGCGACGGTCCGCCCCACATCCAGATCTGTATGACCGCCTTCGCGCGAGCCGGCGGCGCCGCGGGCTGCGCGGACGGCTGCGCCCATGCTCCAAGCCGTCCTACGAGGCTGAGCCCGGCCGCGCCGAGCAGCCCGCGCCGCAGCGCTTCCCTCCGTGTCATCACTGTCGTCTCGCTTCCGCCCATCGCCGCTTCCTCACTCCCCGCACGCTCAGTGCCGGTAGAGGAACTCCTTGGTGTTGATCAGAGCCCATGCCAGATCGCTGACCGCTTGCCTCGGGTTCAGGCGGCCAGTCTGGAGATAACTCTCCGCCGTGGCTGCCTCCGCGGGTGTCGGCGGGCGCGACAGTATCGTCACGTAGAGGCCGCTGACCAGACTGCGGCGGTTTGCGCGCGCGGTGAAGGCGACATTCCGTAGCCTCTGGCTCCCCTCGATCCGCCGTTGCACGTCGGTAGAGTTCAGCAGGTACCGCCGTTGAGCATCCGTGGGCGCGTCGTTCCGCTCAGACATGAGCCCGGTATCGCGGGCCGGCCGCCCGAACATGTCGAGGAAGGCGCTCGTGATGCTCCCGTCCGCCAGCGAGATCGAGCGCACGAAGTCCGGAGTGTAGGTGAAAGGCTCGGGGATGGGGCTGGTGTAGCTCACGGAGTCGCCGCCGATCCAGCACAGCGCGTCCGTGAGCACCTCCGCCTCGAGGCGACGCGTTGGGTAGTAGGCGAACAGCGGCTCGGCCTCCGGATCCTCGCTCTGCGGGATCGAGGATTGCTGATAGGTCCGGGAGTTGAGGATGAGCCGGTAGAGCTGGCGCAGGTCGTAGCCCGCGTCCACCAACTCACGCTCCAGGTAGGCCAGAAGCTCTGGGTTCGCGGCGGGGTTGTCGGGCCGGATGTCATCCGGCTCGTGGATGATCCCCCGCCCCATCAGCCAGGCCCAGACCCGGTTCACGACGCTACGGCCGAACCATGGACTGCCCTTGGCCACCAGCCGGTCCGCGAAGACGTGACGCGGGTCCTGGTCCGGCTGGATCCGCACGGCAGTACCATCGGGGAGCACCGCGTCCAGTGGCTCTGCGGGAGCCGGATCCAGGAGGACGATCTCCTCCTTCCACTCATCGGTCTTCTTGTAGGCGATGCGGGAGAAGAACGCGGCGATGTTGGCCTGGTCTGCCTTCGGCCAGGTCTCGAGCCGTGTGCCCATGAACGTCAGCGCAACCGCGTGGGCGATGTCCGCGGGCTGGCGGCCCTGGATGGCCCGGTAGAAGTTGACGGGGGGCACGCGGAAGCTGCTGCCGCTCGACGTCAGCAACTCCCGAGCGAACTGGTCGTAGGGCATGTTGGTACGAATCGCGTCATGGACCCAGCGGTGGTAGGCCTGCACGGCATTCGGCCAGAGGTTTATCGGGAACTCCGACTTCACCCGGAGGACGTCGCACCACTTCATCGCCCAGTAGTCGGCGAACTCCTCCCGTTCCAGGAGGCTGTCGATGAGGGCGGCGCGCCTGTCCGGCCTGTTGTCGGAGAGGAACCGCCACACCGCCGCCGGCTCGGGCAGCGTGCCAATGGCATCCACATAGACGCGCCGGATGAACACTTCGTCCGAGCAGGGGTTTGCTCGCTCGATCCCGCGTTCCTTGAGTACCGCGGCAACACAGTCATCGATCGGGCTGGGCGCCGTCCAGCCGCCGAACCGCTCGAATGGCGCCACCGGCGGCGCCGGCGCGCCGGACCCGCTGAGGACTGCCATGAGAACCCCCACCGCACACAACGCCGCTTTCATGGCATCCCGACCCCCAGCGGAAAACGGGGACTGTCCCGGCGAGGTGGCCCCGAGGTGGAGTGGACTGTCCCCGCTTTCCGCGGCAGGGAGGCACGAGGCCCGCAAGTCCACTATGGTTACAGACGCCTTCGCCGGCCTTGTGTTCAGCCTGTGCCTCCTCAGACCCGTCGCCCTACTCGAGGGAGGGCGGCTAGACAGGTATGTCCGGCGCCCCGCGAGAAGCTTCCGTGTGGGACGACTCTCTGGGTGGAGGTGCTGCCGTGACCGCGGACTCGCTTCGCATCGCAAGCCTTTGGGCTGTGGGTCCCCTCATGCTCCTCTTGGCCGCCGACGCGTACGCGCAGGCGCCGGCCATCCCCAACGGTGGCTTCGAGTCCGACGGGAACGGTGACGGCCTCGCCGACGAGTGGGACGCGCCCCATGACCCAGGCGTGACAGTCGAGACGGCGCTGGAGCCCGGTGTCCAAGGGCAGTGCCAGCGGCTGGCATGCACGCGATTCGAGCGTCAGTCGCCTGCCAGCCACGCCATGCTCGCCCAGACGCGGGACTTGGGGCTGGTGGTCGGCAACTGGTACCGCCTGTCCTTCTACGCGAAACAGCGCGGGATCGCCGGGCGAGCCGTCGACGTGGCCATGAGCGATACGACCGACTGGGAGAACGCCGGGCTGTCCGGCAGCTTCCGTGCCACGGACGAGTGGAAGCCCGTGGAGTTCACTTTCCAGGCAAAGCGGGCGGGGGATCGCATCCGTCTGCAGATCTGGTATCTGAGCCGCGGGACACTGTGGCTGGACGAGGTGAAGCTCGAACCGGCTGAGCCGCAGCGCACGCGCTACACGACACCCGCCCCCGCGACCGGTGTTCGCAACCTGCTTGCGAACGGCGGGTTCGAGTGCGGCGAAGCCGGCTGGGGGAGCATCGCCGATGTGCCCGGCTGGGGTGGGAACCTGAACCGGCTCATCGGCCAGGTGGACGACGATGTGGCTTCCGAGGGCAAGCGCTCCATGCGCATCGCCCTGGACCGCGCGAGTGTGCCGGTCTACTACTTCGACTACTACGACCTCTATCGGTTCCCGATCACCGCCCCGTGGCTCGCCAACCGCGGGTGGGTGGATGTGGCCCCGGGGGAGAGCTACATTCTCAGCTTCGACGCGCGTGCGGACCGCGCCGGGCTTCGGGGGGGTGCGCGCGCGTATCCGGCGTTCCAGGGGACGGTCCGAAAGGACATCGAGTTCGGGACGGACTGGCAACGCTACGCGTTGGCGTTCACGCCTCAAGCGGACCAGGTGTTCGTCGCGATGGGTCTGGACCTGGATGCATCCGGCGCGGACGCGGGCACCGTGTGGATCGATGCCGTGCAGCTCGAGCGCGGCGACTCCCCCACCGAGTACGTGCAGCCGCCGACCCAGGTAGCCGTGTGGTGCCCCGCCCTCGGCCATGTGTTCAGGGTCGGCGATGAGCCGTTTGTCGAGCTGCGGCGCACCTCGGGCGAACAAGGTGTAAGTGTTCAGGTGCGGGTGACGGACTTCTGGGACAAGGTCTGCTATGAGAAGGACATCGCGCTGGCGCCCGGAGCCGACCCGAAGGTCGTTCGCGCGTCGCTGCCACTTCGGGATCGAGGCGTCTATCGCGTCGCCGCCGCCGCGCCCGACGCGGTCGTCCTGCCCGTTCAGTCTCTCCGTATCGCGGTGCTCGAACCGTACCAACACGACGACAGCGTGTTCGCGATGAACCACGCCTACCCTTGGCCGGAGCTGGTGGACCTCTCCTGCCGCATGGGGATCACGTGGTTTCGCGACTGGTCGCTGAAGTGGCATGACGTTGAGCCGGAGCCGGGGCAGTTCGACTTCGGCGAGACGGACGCACAGATCGACCGCGTCCTCGAGCGAGGCGCCCATGTGCTGCCGCTCCTGCCCTTCCCTTCCAGCTACTGGGCGTCCAGGACACCTGTCACGGTCACCGACGCGCAGGACGAGGGGCAGGGCCTGGCGTCGGCGGCGGAGATGCCGGGCGATCTCGATGCGATGGCGAACTACGTTCGACGCACGGTCGAGCACTATCGTGACCGGCTGTCCGTGTGGGAGATCCTGAACGAGCCGGTCTACACTCAGTACGCACTGCCACGCGCCAAGGGGTACACCGTAGAGGACTACGTCCGGTTCCTCACCCGCGCGTCCGCCGCGGTGCACGCCGCGGACCCGAAGGCGCTCGTCATAGGCGGGCTCGCCGGGCCTCCGGACCTGCTGACGAAGGAGTTCATCGCGGCGGGGGGCTTGGATCTCGTCGATGTCCTGAACCTCCACGCATACCCCGGCGCCACGGCGCCGGAGGCGCTGTCGGACGGCATGGCGGAGCTGCGGGCCGCGATGCAAGCGGCAGGGCGCGACCTCCCGATATGGTTCACGGAGGGCGCGTACTACGGCGATGACGACCCTCCGCGCCGGCCCTACGACTCGTGGCTGAAGCTGCTGGATTCCGAGTCCGAGTGCGCCGTCTACCAGACGAAGCTCAACGCGATCCTTCTGGCCCATGGCACACAGCGCATCGTGTACCACTCCGGGACGCCGGGAGATGTGAACGATGATGATGACGCGGGGATCTTCTTCGAGTGGAACGGCGCGCCGCGGAAGATGGTCGCCTCTCAGTCGGCGATGGCGAACATCGTGGGCGCCGGTCCGATCCGCGGCCGTGGCCGGCTGGCGGCGCCCGAGGGCATCTACGCCTATGGGCTCGATTCGGGGGATCGGACCATCGTGGTCGCATGGCAGTCCGATGAGGTCGAAGGCGACGGTCCTCCCATTCGAGCAAAGGGCGGCCGGCTGTTCGACCTCCTCGGCAACCCGTTGGACGGCCGGACGGCCCGTGTCACACCGACCCCGGCGTACGTTGAGTTCGGCGCCGTGGCATCCGATGACGAGCTCCGCGGACTGTGGCAGTGAAGCTTACCTGGCGGTGAGGGGAGCGCTCCACTATGAACCGTGACGATGTGCCTACGAGCCTGCCGATGGCGGTGTACGCGTTCGCCCGTGCCGTCGAGGACACGATGGCTTGGATCTACCGCACCGCGGCGACGCTGGCGCCTGACGACGGTTGTCGCGACCTGCTGGCTAGTCTGTCCCAGACCGAGGAGGGCCATGCGAGGCAGTTGGCTGATACCTACCCGAACCTCGAAGCCGCTCTCGCCTCCTCCGGTGGGCAACCGAGCGAATGGACTGTGTCGCGTTTCCGGAAGGCAGTGATCCCGTCACTGGACCTCGGCTCCCTCCGCAGCTTGCTGACAACCGCCTACCGCCTCGAGAAGGGCGGGGGCGAGCTCTACCGCGAGGTGGCCGCCCGGTCCGACGCGGCGGCCGAGCGAGAGCTGGCGGAGCGTCTTCAGGCGCTCGAACAGGCCCACAGCGGCGCAGTAGCGGAGCGGTTCTCCTCCATCTTCGCCGCGCGTGTGGAGGATGAGCCAGGCGCGCTGGCACCAGTACCCTGGCCGAGGTGGTGAGGAAGCAGTCCTTGCTTCGAGTCTGCTGGGCTTCCTCGCTGTGGCCGCGGCTACGGACCCCATTGAGCCGACCCGGGCGCAGGCCGAGTGCGTCGACGCCCTGCTGAGGAATGTGCTTGGGCAATTATTGATGATGCAACCTGTGTAACCGTGCCTGTCCGTGCTCGAGCAGAAGCACGGGCGAGCCGAGCGCCGGCGATCGGTGCTCCTCACTCGGGTGCATCTCGCCGGCCTGGACGGCTGCCGACCCCGCTCGGCAGTGAGGCCGGTACCCGTCAGCGCGGCCTCGCTCCCCTCTCCGCGACTCCCAGTTACGGACGGGAAACCCGGCGCCGAGGCGAACGTGGTACTCTGTGGACCAGACGATCCGATTCCCGTGAACCAGGGAGGCGGTTCCCATGCGCTCAAGCCGGAGCCATCGGCTCCCCCTCATTGCCATGGCCGTGATACTGGTCGGCCTCACCGGCGTCACGCACTCCCAGCAGACGACGGCAGTGACGGGACGCATTCTGGCGCCCGACGGCAAGACGCCGATCCCCATGGCCTTCGTCCTGTTCGAGGACCCCGCCGCGCCCGAGGTCCAGGAAGTGGACGCGATGGGCATGATGACGGGCACCCCTGGAGCCGGGCCGCCGTTCTTCGGCGTCCAGAGCCCGAACGGCGACCTGATGGTGCCGTCCATCAGTCCGGGAACATGGCGCGTGTCGGTGTTCTGCGGCCGCCGGCGCGTGCCGCTGGCCGAGCCTGTCGAGATCACCGTGGTGGGGGGTGAGACCCCGCGACTGGACATCATCCTGCCCGCGACGGCCGGCCGCAAGGGGAGGCTGGTCGAGGCCGGCACGGGCGATCCCGCGCCGGGGATAATGGTCGGCCTGGTCCGCCCGCTGATGACCGCCGAGGACCTGCGCCAGCTCCAGCAGCGGCCGGATGACCTCCGCGTGGCCATCTCCGACGATGAGGGCCTCTTCTGGCTCTTCGGCGATGTCACGGGCGACTGGTCAGTCTTCTGCGGGCTTGACGCCAGGGAGCCGACGGTGCTCGGGAACGTGACTATCGCTCAGGACCCGGCGGAGGAGCTGGTCCTCACAGTTCCCGCAATGCCCAAGGCGCAGGGCCTGGTCGTCGATCCCGCTGGCCAACCGGTGCCGGACGCGGACCTAGAGCTCTACCTCATGGCGACGGAGGGCTACGGCGGCCTGCCCTCGCGGGTCCACACTGGGCCCGACGGCGCCTTCTCTGTCCGCCAACTGCCCGGGGGCCGCTTCGAGGTGTTCGCTGTCTGCGATCAGGGCTGGGCCGTACTGGGAGAGCGCGAGCTCTCAGACGCCGATGCGGCCGGCTGGCGCATCCAGCTACAGCCAGGCGGAACCATCGACCTCACGACCCGTCGGCCGAACGGCGAGCCCGTCGCCAACCAGCGCGTGCAGGTGTCATACAGCGGCGAGCTCAGCGCGTTCACCAGCCAGCGCGAACGGGTATCCGACGAGCAGGGGCGGCTCACCATCACGAACCTCGCGCCGGGCACTTACGACATCAGCAGCGACCCGGGCGGCGGCACCCGGCTCCTCGTCGGGCCGAGGGACCGTATCGAGGCAGACGTACTGGTGGGGGCGCCGAGGCTGAACACTCCCGAGGTCGCCGCCCCGGCCGAGGTGGCCGTGGCTGCGCAAGGCCCCGGGGGCGCCGCCCCTGGCGCGCTGTCGGAGCTTCGCGGCACGGTCACTGACACGGACGGGCGCCCGGTAGCCGACGCGACGGTCTGGCTCGACGCTCTGGCGCCGATGGGGTTGCGCGAGGCCGTTGGCCCGGCAACGACCACCCCTGCCGGCGACTTCACGCTGGCCCGAGTGAAGGCCGACTACCACGTTGCGACTGTATCCGTTGGCGGACACCCGGCGGCGTGCGTGCCCTTCCATGCCGGCTCGGGCGACCACCGCCCGCCCCTCGCGATCCGCCTGCCGCGCGCCGACGCATCGGTGCGGGGGCAGCTCGTCGAGACGGTCACAGGGGCTCCGATCCCGGGGGCCGTCGTCGTGCTCGTCGACTGCAACCAGGCGCCGAGGTCGGGCATGTCGGCCGGACAGTCTCTGTTCGTGGACCCACAGACGGGCAAACTGAGCGCGCGCAGCCCCTTCAGCGCACTGCCTGTGGAGGATCTCGTGCCCGTCGCCCGCTCCGCCGACGATGGAGCCTTCTCGTTCCCTGAGGTCGCGCCGGGGCGGTATGCGCTCACGGTGGTCCACGACACGCGCGGGACCCGGGACCGCGGGTACCCGGTCCCGGTGGAGCCGGGCGCATCCGTCGACCTGGGGGCGGTGCGTATTGCGTCCGCGGACGCCGCCAGGCTCACCGGGCGGCTCGTGGCGCCGGATGGCAGCCCGGTGT
>Ga0315288_10000722_pt1 | contig 41789 bp, 28 predicted proteins | sample YL17G11_20_MG_FD_203454 | JGI IMG/M metagenome (GOLD analysis project Ga0315288, IMG submission 203454) | Sediment microbial communities from Yellowstone Lake, YNP, Wyoming, USA - YL17G11_20 | ecosystem: Environmental > Aquatic > Freshwater > Lake > Sediment | place: USA: Wyoming | collected...
CCACATGGGCCGGAAGTGCGATGGCCCCGTCGGCGTCCGCACCCTCTGGCGCGGATGGCACGACTTCCAGACCATGTGCCACGTCGCTGCCCTCCTCACCAACTGACAATTGTGGGTAAGGATCAGCTCCCGTGGGGAGAGGGGGTTCCACCTCTCCCTCTGGGAGAGGTCGGCCGAAGGCCGGGTGAGGGAGCCGCCCTCCGGTGCCGGCACGACTCACACCGCCACTTCGCCTACGAAGAACGCCTCGCCCTGCTCAGGTGCGCGGACGATCCACTCGCCCAGTGGGTCGATGATGCCCGACGGGGCCGAGCAGGGCAGCGTCGCGGGATGGCAGCTATCGACGGTGACGATCCAGAGCCGACCCGCCATCGCGCGCATCCTCAGGTTCGACTCGTGGTACTGCCACGCCAGCTCGGACCCCGGCCCGCCACCGCGACCACCGTTCACGGCGTGGAAGATGACCCGTGCGCCCATGCGCGATAGCTGCTGGGTGAGATGTGGGTCGTCCTGTGGCGTGCAGCCGGGGTTCGCCCACAGGTCATTGCAGATGAGCGCGCCCACGCATGTCATGCAGAGATCGAACGTCCGGAGCGGCGCGACGGCGAAGTCGTTGACCTCGCCGCGGGGCGGGTCCGTGAGCGTGCCACACGTTAGCGTCTTGCTGTGGAAGCCGAGGTGCGCGCCGTCCTTGTCGTAGAACCGGACCTGGTTGTAGCAGCGGCCGTCGTCTGCCTTGACGAAGCATGTCCCGAGCGCCAGCGCAACGCCCGCATCGCGCGCCGCACCTGTGACAGTGTCCAGCGCGCGTAGGACAGCATCACGGTCGAAGTGCGGCGAGTAGCCGCTCAGCGATCCCTCGGGCGTCAGGAGTACGTCCGCGCGCTCGCCCGCCGCGAACTCGATCGAGCGAACGATAGCCACAAGGTTCGCCTCGATGTCCTCTGTGACCGCGATCTGTGCCCCTGCGACGCGCAATCCCCTACCCCATCAGCTCCGATGGCATCACCGGCCGGCCGCCCTCGGCGGCGGACTTCAGCGCCGCATAGTGAATGGCTGTCTTCTCGAGGAGCACCTCGTGCGGGATCGGTTCCTCGCCCGTGCGGAAGAAGCGCGCCATGGTGTGGAGCAGCATGTCGTATGAGACCTCGAAGTGGATCTCCTCCCCCTCGGCATCGGCGCCGAACAGCTTGAGAACGAAGGCGTACCACTTGGCTCCGGGACCGATCATCTCGACGACGCCGCGTACCGGCCCCACCGCCGCTTCCGGGCCGTACTCCACGTAGACAACGACCGGGGCTTCCGCGTTCTGCGGGGCGTCCGCGCGGGGCCGGAGAGACAGCGCCTGAACCTTCGCCACGCCGATGCCGAGCACGCTCACCAGCGACGCGATGGCATGGGGCAGGTAGAACCCGAGATGGTCCGACGCGCCGGTCATGTTGAACAGCCGGAGAGGCGTGAGGCCCGGCAGCTTCTGCCGCGCCGCCTCGCCCGCGGCGGTGTGGTACAGGGCGGACGCCGAATAGGCCTTCGCGCCGTACTCCTTCGCCAGCCGCAGGATCTCTTTCGCATCCGCCACACTGCCCGCGAACGGACGGTTGTAGAAGACACGCATCCCGGCCTCCAAGAACGGCTGGCTCAGCTCGAGGTACCGCGTGGGCAGCAGCTCGGTGATGAGCACGCCGTCCATGCCGTCGGCGACCGCGTAGGGCCCATCGACCCGCACGGCGCCGGTGGTCCGCGCGAGCTGCTCGGCCACCGCCGCATCCGCGTCCCAGACGCGCGCGGGCGTCATACCAAAGCGCTGCCCATCAGGCGTGGCCAGAGCTTCGCCCCACACCTTTCCGTGGGTGCCTTCAGCGCAACCCACGATGCCAACCCGTACCGGGCGCTCCCCGATGTCTGCCACAGCAGCATCCCTCTTCCGTCCGTCCGTCGCCGCGGCGCCTACCGTCGAGGCTGCCGCTAGGCCGGCCACGCTCTGGAGGAATCGACGACGCTTCATGTCGCGCCCTTCCGCAGGGCTTTGCCCCCGACCTCCGCGCGGGCCGCTCTGCCGGCGGCGCAGACAGGTCTGACACCTTGGGCGGAGGAACTCCACTAGCAGCGGCCGAGAGGACGGGGGCTCTAGGTGGACGGGCCGAGCGCTCCCGGCCCAGGCTCCTGAAGGCAGGCGAGGATCATGTATGGCCCTACCGCACCCCGCGGACATACGCGTCGTGAGTTCCTCGCCACCGGTGGGGTGCTGGCGGGCGCGCTCGCCTCCGTCGGGCCGGCCGCCGTATGGGGGCGAGAACCAGTGAAGGCGCGTTTCCTCCTCGACAACGATGGGACGAACCTGTTCGCGGGCACGCTCACCGACGACATCACGGCGTGCATCGAGGAGACGGTGTGGGAGTGCCCCGCGAACGTCACCACGTATCTCCTCTGTCCAAACGCCTGCGGACGGTTCCTCTACCCGACGCGCGTGGGCGAGGTCTGCCCGCCGGCACAGGTGCTGGCTCAGGCGCTGGAGCGCGGCATCGATCCGTTTGGCATGTTGCTCGGCGCGCTGCGTCGTTCCGGCAAGGAAACGCTCATCACCTACCGGATGAACGATGTCCACGGAGCGAACGAGCCGGACCGCCCGGGCACCGCCGACTTCAGGAAGCGCTATCCCGATCTCGTGGTGGACCCGGCGGCCGCCGCCGGCGGCACGGCGGACTGGATGAGCTACTGCCTCGACTACTCCAAGGAGCCGGTCCAGGACTACATCCTCGCCATCATCGTCGAGCTGCTATCGATGTACGACGTGGATGGGCTGCAGCTCGACTGGATGCGTTTCCCGCGTCACCTCTCCGGTACGCCGGACGAGGTGTGGGCGAAGCGCAGCGCGATCACGGAGTTCACGGCGAAGGTCCGACGCGTGTTGCGCGAGTTCCGCGGACGCGATGCCGTCCTCTCGGCGCGCATCCCGACCAGCGCGGAGGGCTGCCGGTATCTGGGGCTCGATGTCGCGGAGTGGACCGACCAGGGCCTGGTGGACATGCTTGTCCTGCACCCGTTCCTCACAACCGACTTCACGATGCCCGTCGAACACATGCGCGCGCGCGCCGGCGGGGGCTCGGTGCCGCTCTATGCGGGGTTCGACTTCGGCCATGGTGGGCAGAACCACACGCCCGAATCCCTCCGCGGCGCTGCGACCAGCCTGTACGACTGCGGCGCCGATGGCATCTACGTGTTCAACTTCCCCTGTTGGCAGGAGTACGTCGCCGCGCGGCCCTATCGCTGGCTTGAGGGACTGGAGTCGCCGGAGACCGCGTCCGAGAACCCGTTGCTGCTTGCGCCGCCGCACAGCATGCACCGGATCGCCAACGTGGACCAGCCGGGCTGCATCCCCGCGCCGATCCCCGCGGAAGGCGCCCTGACAGTGCCCATCCACATCCCCGCGCGAGCCCTCCCGATCACCCGCGCGTTACTGCTCACGCAGAGCGGCGGGGATGTCACGGTCGAGGTCAACGGCGTGCCCACCGAGGAGCTCCCGGCGCTTCGCCGCTCCGAGCTGTTCCCCGAGCACATCGCCCACGACCAGCCCCGCCCCGCCATGGCGGACTGCCGCGTCTTCGCCTTGGACCCGGCGGCGCTACGCGCCGGACCGGCGGACATCACCGTTCGCCGGGCGTGTCCTCAGGAGCTTTCGGTGATGCGGCTGAATCTGGGGCTGTGGTAGGCTGTGCCGGCGGCGCGACGGTCGGGAGCACGATGGCCAGCACGCCCAGCGATGACAGAGTGGCGAACACTGCGGGCCGGATGCGCGCCCACCGCAGCGCCAGGGCGCTCGTCGATTCCGAGGACACCGGTTCACCTCCACTCTTGGGCGCAGCGCCGTGGGCCTCAGCCGCGTGGCCGACTCGTGTGCGCCGGATACCCATAGATGCCGTTTGGGCTCCCGTTCATCCTTCCCGGGACCCGAGAACGCGTGGATTTGGGTAAAATGGGGGAGTTTGCTGTGGCACTCACTTGGGGGGCAGGGCACTTTGACAGGGCGTTGGGCCGCCAAGTGCCGCCCGCCCACCCCACTGTTACCCTGGGAGAAGCGACGGATGGCAGGAGCGGGGTGGGCGAACGGTGGCCTCGGCGGAGCCGCCACCGAGATCTTTCGCTTCGCTCAGGATGACAGGCTTGGGGCGGCGCACGGAAGGATGGTAGCGTGTGGGACTGAACCTCGTGCAGAAGATCCTCTCGGAGCATCTCGTGTCCGGAGATCCGACTCCCGGCAACGAGATCGCGATCCGCATCGACCAGACGCTCACCCAGGATGCGACGGGCACCATGGCCTATCTGCAGTTCGAGGCGATGGGGATCCCCCGGGTGAAGACCGAGCTATCGGTGAGCTACGTCGACCATAACACGCTTCAGACGGGCTTCGAGAACGCGGACGACCACCTGTTCCTCCAGGACATCGCGGCGAAGCACGGCATCTTCTTCTCCCGGCCCGGGAATGGTATCTGTCACCAGGTGCACCTGGAGCGGTTCGGCGTGCCCGGCAAGACCCTTCTCGGTTCGGATAGCCATACCCCTACGGGCGGCGGCTTGGGCATGATCGCCATCGGCGCGGGCGGGCTGGATGTGGCCTGCGCCATGGCCGGGGTGCCGTTCCACCTAACAGCCCCCAATGTGATCCGCGTCCACCTCACAGGGCGCCTGGGCCCATGGGTCACCGCGAAGGACGTGATCCTCGAGATGCTCCGCCGGGAGACCGTGGAGGGCGGAGTGGGCAGGATCTACGAGTACTGCGGCCCGGGCGCCGAGAGCCTTGGCGTTCCCGAGCGGGCGACCATCACGAACATGGGCGCCGAGCTGGGCGCGACGACGTCCGTGTTCATCTCCGACGAGCGGACGCGCGCGCACCTGGCGTTCGAGGGACGTGAGAGTGCCTACCGGGAGCTGAAGCCCGATGCCGACGCCGCCTACGATGGCGAGATCGAGATCGACCTGGGCTCCCTGGAACCCATGGCGGCGTGCCCGCACAGCCCCGACCTCGTGCGCCCTGTCCGGGAGCTTGCCGGCACCAAGGTTGGCCAGGCCCTGATCGGGAGCTGTACCAACTCCTCCTACCGCGACCTGGCGACGCTGGCACTGATCCTCCGCGGGAAGACCGTGCACCCGATGACGAGTGTCGCTGTGAGCCCGGGCTCGCGTCAGGTCTATGAGATGATCGCCCGCGACGGGTACGTGGCGGACCTGATCGCGGCCGGCGTCCGCCTGCTCGAGAGCGCCTGCGGGCCGTGCATCGGCATGGGCTATGCCCCGCCGCACGGCGGCGCCTCCGTCCGCTCCTTCAACCGGAACTTCCCCGGCCGCGCGGGGCACAAGTTCTCGGAGGTGTACCTCGCAAGCCCCGAAGTGTGTGCCGCCGCGGCGTTGACGGGTGAGCTGACCGACCCGCGCACACTGGGCGACCCACCGGTGGTCTCGGTACCTGATCGGGCGCTGGTCAACGACAACATGGTGATCCCGCCCGCGGCAGAGCGGGAGAGGATCGAGATCCGGCGCGGCCCCAACATCCAGCCGCTGCCCAGGAAGGAGCCCATTGCCGATACCGTGAAGCTGCGGGTCCTCCTCAAAGTGGGCGACAACTTCACGACCGACCACATCATGCCGGCGGGCGCGAAGATCCTGCCGCTACGCTCGAACATCCCCGCCATCGCGGAGCACGTGTTCGGGACCGTGGACGAGGGGTTCGTCCAGCGCTGCAAGGACTTCGGTGGCGGCGTGGTGCTGGGTGGGTCGAACTACGGCCAGGGCTCGAGTCGCGAGCATGCGGCTCTGGCGCCGATGTACCTCGGCGTGCAGATCGTCCTGGCCCAGTCCTTCGCGCGGATCCACCGCAGCAACCTCATCAACTTCGGCATCCTGCCGCTCACCGTCAGCCCGGAGGCGTACGCGGCGGTGTCGCAGGGCCACCAGATCGAGGTCTCCGGCATCCATGGGGCCCTGCGTACGGGGGAGCCTGTGAGGGTCCGCTGTACGGCGACCGGTGAGGAGTTCGAGGCGACCCACGGGCTCTCCACTCGTCAGGCGGAGATCCTCCTGGCCGGCGGGCTTCTGAACAAGATCCGCCTGGATGCGGGGACACCGGGCTAAGGAGACGGGTGGCCGGTGCCCGGCTGAAGCCGGGCCTCCACGAGGCGCCGCCGGGGCCGCATGGGGGCCGTGCCGGAGGCCCGACTTCAGTCGGGCACTACTCGCACCCCTGGGTCACCGACGCCGCCTTCGCAGGCCGCTTCAGCGCAGCAGCGCCGGCAAGCGTTCGGCCAGCGCGCGGACGGCTTTCCCGCGGTGGCTGATCGCGTTCTTCTCCTCGCGCGTCAACTCTGCCGTCGTTCGGCCCAAGCCGGGGACGAGGAAGACGGGATCGTAGCCGAAGCCATTCCGGCCGCGCGGCTCGGGGACCAGACGTCCCTCGATGGTACCCTCGAACACGTGCGCCTCGCCGCCGGGCATCACCAGGGCCAGCGCACAGACGAAGCGGGCCGTCCACTCGCTCTCCGGTCGGCCGCTCGCTCGGACGCGCTCGATGAGCCGGGCGTTGCGCTCGGAGTCGGTCACTGAGTCGCCAGCCCATCGGGCGGACTGAACGCCGGGGAAGCCATCGAGGACATCCACGACGATACCCGAGTCATCGGCGATGGCGGGCAGGCCGATGGCCTCGGCGACGGCGCGTGCCTTCAGGAGTGCGTTCTCCGCGAACGTGGCGCCGGTTTCTGCTGCCTCGGGGACTTCCGGCAGGTCATCCAGGCCGAGGACCTCGATGCTGGGGACGACTGCGGCCAGCGCAGAGCGCACCTCGGCCAACTTGCCTGCGTTCCTCGTGGCCATGGCGATGCGGGTGCCCGTCACTCTCCACGCCCTTCCGTCACTGCGTGGGCGCTGCCTGGGGCGCGCCGAGGCGGAAGTTGTCGATCGAGATGGACGACCCCTCGGGGTTCCCGCCGATGCCGCAGCGAAGGTAGGTCATCTCCGGGCTCGCGAACGCAAGCTGCGCGACGCGTACACGGCCGCCGGGGTAGAGCTGCGAGAGCGCCTGGTGGAGGCCGAAGGTCGCGTGGTGCCACTGGCCATCGGCCGCAAGCCCCTCGATCTGGCCGATAACCTTCACGGCATTGCCCGCCGGCGGGCCGCCCGTGAGCAGGATGGCGTGCCACGCGCCGCGCGCGTAGGCGTAGAGGTTGATATGCACGTCCGCCGGGATCGCGTAATCGAGGCTGATCTCCGGCCAGACGTCGGCGGCAAAGGGCTCGACCGTGGCGTAGGCGGCGAAGGCGCCCCCGGAGATGGTGTTCGTGACTTTCAGCCCGCGCGTGCCCCCCGTGCCGGCGCCGACCTGCGTGAATACGCGCGTCCCGCCGCCCTCGATGGTGTGCCACTCGCCGAGGGTCGTCTCGAAGTCGCAGAACGTGCCCTCGGCCCAGCGATACGGCTTCGGCGTCTCGGGGAGCGCGCTGTAGATCGGCGGGAGCCCCGCTGCGGACGCGCTCTCGAACCAGGTGCGCACCCGGGCGAGAATGGGTCCGTTGCGGTAGCTCCAGAGCGCCACCTGGCCGCCGGGTAGTGGGTCGGGGTCCTCGTACTGGAGGACGGGGTTGCCGTCGAGGGAGAACCGGAGTGTGCTCCCGACCTTCTCCGCTCGGAGGCGGAACCAGGTGCGCTGGAAGGCGAGGTTCGTGTTGACCGGGGTCTGGAAGACGACACCCGGCGCTTCCGCCACGAGCTGGCCCTGTCGGAAGAGAGCGCTCTTCGTGTTGTTGAAGCCGGCAAAGGTGAAGCTGTAGCCGCTCCCGAGGTCCCGGCCGTTCCCGCAGAGCGTGATGCCCAGGTCGCTCGGGTGGGAGTAGCCGGGGACATAGGGCAAGTCCATGCGGATCGCGGCGAAGGTCTCGACGACGACATCCTCCCCGGCGAAGGCCTGCTTGCTCCAGATCGTCGGGTTCTCGTCGCCATGTCCGCCGAAGAAGGCCCATCGGCGATCGCACGGCCAGCGGATATCCGTGCCCCACTCTCCCTTGCCGATGACCCAGTCGGTCGGCGCGTTGGCGAACGTCGTGTCCAGCGCGCGGGACGACTCAACAGTGGACACCTTCAGAGGCTCCTCGTTGGCGACGATCATGCCCACCTTGCGGCCTGTCCGTGCCTCCGCATCCTCATAGACGAGCGCGGGCTCATTGTCGATGCGCACTTCCACCCGGCCGCCGTCGACGGTGGCCACCAGCACGCTCTCCACACTCGCGGGCGCCGTCACCTGCTGCACGGGCTGGCCCGAGCGCGTGAGGTCGATCATCACAGAGGAGCCCGTGGAAGTAAAGGCAACCTGATAGCCGTTCGTCGGCTCGGCACCGTCGCCGCGCAAGATGACGGCCGTGCGGTTGCCGCCGCACGCGCTGAGGGGCACAGTCGCTCGCACGTCGGCGGTGAAGAGCCCCGAGTGCCAGAAGGCGCCGCCGACGTTCGGCCCCCAGAGGCCGCGCTTGCTGTAGACGCCAAGCTGACTGAGCAGGGGATCGGACGCGAGTTCCGCCGGCAGCTCCGCCTTCGCCTCCGGCGCGCGGTCAGCGGGACAGATGGTCACGTCGTCGAAGAATGCCTCGCCCCCAGCGGCCAGGATGCCCACCGGCCCCTGGGCCAACGCCTCGCTCTGGGCCACGAGGGCGAGCGAACGGTCGATCATGGCACGGATGCTGCCGCCGCCGACCTGGACGGCAAGCCGATACCATTGCCCGGGGACGAACCCGCCGGGCTCGGAGGCGAGCACCTTCTCCGCCCCGTCGACCACCTGGATGATCTCACGCGCCCCGTCGGCACTGCTGCTGCGGGCGCGCCATCGGAATCCGAGGTAGTTCCGCGAGTCCTTAACGAAGAAGCACAGCGCGACCGCCTGGGCGGAGGTGGGCCGGAAGCTCACACCGGCGCTGTACGCATCCCAGAACCACTCCCCCCAGCGCGCGAGGGCAACGGGCTGGCCCACCGCGCGCAGTGCGAAGGGGTTCGCAGCGAACTCGGTGAGGAACCCTTCGGGGGCCACGACCGTGTTCTCGAACTGCCCGGCCAGCGTCTCCCAGTCGGCCATCTCCCCTTGGCCCCGTGTGAAGTCATCGGTGAGATCGGGATCGGCGAGCGGTTGCACGACGAGATCCTGCACGGTTGCCCGCCCCGTGGTGCCGCTGCCCACTCGGCCCCGCAGGTCGATCTCCGGCGTGCCCCTCAAAACGACGCGGCCATCGATCAACACCGAGAGGTAGCCCTGCCGGCGGTAGACCGCGAGGTCGAACTCCTTGGGGAGACGCACGCCGGGCGCCTTCTCCATCTCGATGTACCGGCCCCCGCGGATACGCCCGAGGGCCAGTCCCTGGCTGCCGAGCTTCAGCGTGTGGCAGCTTCCGTCGTCGCCGAGGTCGAAGACGATCCGCGCTTCCGTCTCCCCGCTCCAGGCCTGCTGGGTGAGCACTCGCGCGCTGAGTGCGTAGAAGCCCTGCGCCTCACCCTCGGCCGGCTGGAAGGTGAAACCGTCGGCGGGAGCGCCGACAGCGACTCCGGCCAGCGATAGCGCCAGCACCGGCATTACCGGCAACGCTCGCCTCATCAGCCCGCACCTCCCGGCCAGACTCGGGGCTCGCGCAGCCGCAGCTCTGCGGGCGCCTGGAGGACCGACAGGTCAGTGACCGGGTCCCCCGCGGCATCGGTGAATCGGACGGAGGTCTGCCAGAGGTGATCCGAGTTGAGCGTCTTCGCCAGAACGACGTTCAGGCCCCGATCGAGCGTGATCCCTCCGGCTTGGTCCTTGTCCGGCTGGTACCAGCCCGACTGGGTGACCATCACCTGCCGGCCGTTGAGGTAGATCCGCGATATGTCATCGGCACCGACACGCATGGTGAGGTTCTCCATCGCATCTTCACAGGCGACATAGGCCGCGCCGTAGCCCAGGGCGCCATCCGATGGCCCGCCCACGAAGTCAACGAAGTCCAGGATCGACACCGCTGTTCGGTAGGGGGTCCACTGGAGCGCCTTCCCTCCGTAGTCGAAAGGGTCCCCCGGCCGGGGCCGGGTGTTCGCCTCGTCGGGGAGTATGGCCGTGTCCAGTGCTCCGCCCGAGGGGAACGGTGCGAGCACGAGCCAGTGGCATACCCGTCCCTGCGCGTCCACGGGGAAGGCCTCGACGCCGCCTGCCGTCGTCGGGCGGAAAGCATCGGCCGGGCTCGGGCGCTGGGACACGAACAGGTCGGGCATCGGGTTGCCGCTCGAGTCGGCGAACCTCGCCGTCGCCCAGAACCCGCCTCCCCCCGCCACCTTCAGGACTAACCGGTTCACTCCTTTGGTCAGTGTGAGGCGCTCCGCGATGACCTGGTCCGGTCCCGTGGCGTTCGGGGACGCGGCCACCTGGGCTCCGTTCAGCCACGCGGTCACGCCGCCGTCCGACCCGAGCAGGAGGCGGAGGTCCTTCCACTCCAGGTCCGCAGTGACATAGCTAACGGCGTACCCCACCGTGCCTGAAGCCGAGCCGGGGAACCGGATGGCCGGATCGTTCGGCGAGCAGGCATACCGGCGGAAGGGCAGCGACTGCCCAGCGACCGACGCCGTGTCCCCCGGCAGCGGCGCCAGGGCCGGCTCACCTGCCAGCACCGGTGCATCCACCGCCCCGAGAAGGGGCGACACAACGAGCCAGTGGCGAATGTAGCCATCCGGCATGAGCGGATGCCCCAACTCGGGGCTCGGCGGCAGCGGCGGCTGTGCCCTCGCCGCGGCCGCGCTCAGAATGCCCCAGGCCAACGCTAGTGCGAGGACCCTCATGCCCCCCCGCTCCGATCGTAGGTCATCACCTGCGTCACCCAGCTCAACGGCACCGTGGACTGCGCCGCCGGGGCGGCGCCATCGCCCGGCACGATCTGGCCGAACGGCCATCGCGCGGAGCCCGGCATCCCCGATGCTTCCTTCGGCGGTTTCCAGCCGAACCAGGTGGGCACCGGCCACGCTGGCCGGCTCTGGTCACCCTCCTGCACGGATCCCATGAGCGCCTGAGTGAGAACGGACCACTCGGGCCGGCATGTCCGCTCGATGCCCACCACAAACGGGCTCGGGTCGCCGCCCGCGGGGATGACCCGCTCCAACGCCGGCTCGTTGCTCGTCCGGATGAACGAGTAGAAGTACGCGAATCCGTCGGCGGGCCGCCCCTGCGGCCGTGAATCGGCGGGGGTGATCTGCGCGAGCTGCTCCGGCGGCTCGTTGAGCAGGAGCGAACGCAGGTGCTCGAGTGAAGGCGCGATGTGCGCGGTCTCCTTGCCGGGCGGGTATGTGCTCGCCGCCCCGAGGGCGGCGAGGCCGTCCATTTCGGCCTTCAGCTCTGGGCCGGCGCGATCGCGAAGGAACCGCGCCACGTCCTCGGAGGTGAAGCGGACCCACCGGTTCGTGTACTGCCGCTCCGGCGTCTGCGCCGGGTACTGGGGCCCATCGATGCGCCACCCCGCCGTATCGCCCCACAGGTTCGTCAGATAGACCGGCGGCGCCATCGCCTCGGTCGAGTCGGCGGGCTGGTGCTGGCGGAAGTAGTCCGCTCCCTTCATCTTCACATACAGGTGCACCAGTTCGCGCGCGAAGGCATAGCAGGCGTAGTCGTAGGTGTCCGCGTCACCCACGTGGTAGGCCAGTCGCGCCATGCACAGCGGGGGCGCCGCCTCATCGCCCATCTCGGCGATGGCGCGCCGACCGAAGGTCTTCCACTCCATCTCCAGCGGGGTGACGAAGAGCTTCCTGATCATCGGCCACCGTTCGCGGATGAGCTCCCAGTCCCCGGTGTAGTGGGCGTAGCACCATATCGTCTCCAGGAGATTGCTGCTGAACTTCCCGGCGTCGTCATAGCCGCCCCAGGTGCCGATCCCGGGGCCGACGAGCAGCAGGCTGTCCTTGAACGGCTTGTAGTTCGCCTCGTTGAGCACGTAGGCCGCGAAGTAGTGCTTGAGCTGAGCTTTGGCCTTCGCGGCGACGTCGGGGTCCAGGTAGGTCAGCACCTTGGGGTACCATCGGTCGCCCATCGCCTGCCAGCAGTAGTTGTCCGCGCCGCCGTGGTCCCAGATCAGTTGGTCGGCCGGCCCGGCCCAGCGCTCTGCGGCGCGCGCCCTGATCCACTCGAGCGCTTGGGCCACGGACGGATCGCGGTTCACGTTGGCCGGCTGTTGTGTCTCCGTCTCATGGATGTACTGAAGCACATCCATGCGGATCTCGTAGCTGTCCTCGTCCACCACGCCGATGTAGGGGCCATAGCCGGTGAACATGCCCGGGTCGTAGACGGGCGCGGAAACGCGCATGGGGAACCCGCCCACGAGCCAGGCCAGCCCCAGGCTCGGCGGCAGTGGGCCAAGCTTCCGATGGGTCGTGCCGAAATCATCGTCGATGGGGATGAACGTGAACTGCTGGCGGATGGTCACCGCATCGCGTCGGCGATCCACCGAGAACGTCTCGCGGACATCGACTGGGAACTCGCGCAGGAACTCCGACCAGAGCCGGCACCGCTGGATGACACCTGCGGGCAGACCCACATACCACGCGGACGTCTGGATGCCGGGCGACGGCAGGCTCTGGGCTGCGAGGAAGTCCCCGGCGCCGGCCGGTGGCTTGAACGTGCCAAACAGCGGCATGGAGGCAATGTAGCCGCACGGGCCGTCGAAGGTCAGCCGTAGGCCGTCGTCGCCCAGCTCGATGCGCGAGGCGCGGTGCTGCAGGACGAGCAGCCAGGGGACGTCGAAGTTCGTCCAGCCATCCGCGCCGGCGAACCATGCGAGGAGCCAGGCTTCGGTCTGGTCCGACCCCGCCATACGGTCGCCTGTCGAGAGGACGCGGATGGTGTCGGCGCATGGCACGGCGAGGCGGGTCGGGGCGCCCAGCCCCCACTCGCGCAGGCCCGTGAAGAACCGAACCTGCGGGTCTCTGCACAGGAGAAGCGTGGCCGGGGACAGCTCCGTCGTGATGGCGTAGAAGCCGTTGTCCTGCCATCCCGGATCGACAAGGGTCCGGTCGACTGCAACAGGGATCTGCTCGCTGGGCTTCCCCTCGAGCGGGCCGTACCCCATGGTCTGGGCGTGGCCGCTCGCGACGATGGCGCTCGCGAGGATCAGGGCTGTCGTGACATAGCGCATGACGGCTGACTCCATAGGACGGCTCCGTCTCGGAGCCCTAACTGCACCGGGCGAACCAAAACCCGAGGAAGGGTGGTGATCTCCCCTACCTCCAGAGCCCATCGGGATTGGACAGCCAGAGTCGCACAGCGTTGTGCGGCCTGCGACAGTCGTCATGGGTCGACATGGCACTCCACCACGGCGCCATAGCTTCCGAGCAGTTGCCCTGCCTCGATCCCGATGACATTGGTCCCCGCTCGGAGCCGCGAGGCCACATCGATCTCGAGCACACCATCCCCCCCGGTCCGGTCGCAGACGAGCTCGCCGTTGACGTAGAGTCGTCCTCTGTCCTCGAGAAGCACCTTCGTCGGCGCCCGTCCGGGGGCGCGCCCAAGGTCGAACTCGTGCCGCAGGTAGCAGGTCCGAGCGGGCACATCCCCATCCACATGCCAGATCGGCTCGGTGCGGTCGGAGAAGGAGCGGAGCACGGCTCGGAAGTCGCGCAGGAAGAACGGCTGCCAGGCATCGTTGTCCATCGCGATGCGCGAGCGCACAGCGGCAGGGCCCCATGCAGGATTCGTGAACCCCGGCTTGAGCCAGCCGGGAGTGGGCACTGCGGAAGACTGCCACCCCCGTCCGCTGACCACCCACCTCGACGCCGCGAGGGTCGGGAACTGCCAATCGTTGTCGAACCAGCCCTCCGCCACGGGCGCCAATCCCACTCGGCTCCCGCGTCGGGCCTTGACGGCGATGAGGTAGTCGACGTCCAGTGTACCCAGAGGGCTGGGATAGGGCTCCTTCTGGGCGAGCATGGCGATCTGTTCGAGCGCGCGGGGGTCGACCGCTCCCATGATGAGAATGTAGTTCCCAGGGGCCAGCGGGTTGGGGTAGGCGTACTTGTAGGCGACGTCCACCGGCGCGACCGCCGGCGCGAACGGACAGCGCATGGCGTTGGTGAGCGGCAGGTGCTCTCGCACCTTGGCCGCAACGGCATTGACCTCCGGGCCGCCGAACAGAACCAGATTGGCCGCAGCCATGTCCGTCTCGGTGACATCGACATCGCGCTTGATGATCGGCGTACCCCACCACCAGTCCCGCCACCCTTGGGCGGCTTGCTGGGCCAGGCGGTAGGTCGTGGCAATCAGGTCACAGTCCTCCCCGAGTGAGCCGTAGACGAGGCAGAAACGCCTGGAGAGAACATCGCGCATGGGGCCGCAGAGCTTCGGCTGCTTCTGTCCTGGAGGGATCGGCGCGTCCGTCGCTTGCCAGGCGCCTTCCGGCGAGCGCTCACAGGTCAGCGTGCCCTGCCCGGGGATCGAACCCGAAAGGACCGTCGAGTCATCGACCGTGACGGTCACAGGCTGCCCGGCATCGAGTGCCGGATGGCCGGCCAGCCGGAAGGACAGCCTCCTTACCCCCTCGGTCAGCACGTTCACCCAGTTCCCATCGCGGATGGATACGTCGACGGTGCCCTGCCGCCCCTCCCTCTCAAGCTGCTCGATGGTGAAGAAGAACGCCCGCCCGAAACGTACCGATTCGGTGCTGAACCGTATCGAGCGCGGCAGCGTGCCCGTCCGCTTGTCCACGAGCCAGTTGAGCCACTCGCCCTGGGCCTCCCAAAGCCCGCCGTGTCCGCCGAAGGGCAACTCCCTGTAATGGAAGTCCAGAGGCGACACCCGGGCGAGGGCGTCGCGGAGAATGCGCGCGTCCCGTACCGGTACGACGTCGTCGCGGGTACCGTGGACGACGAACGTGGGCGTCTCGGCAACGTTCTGGGCGAACCGCTCCTCGTTCCAGACACCCCACACGGACCCGGTCGCCGCGCCCGCGATCGGTACGAGGGCCGCCCAGTCCGCCGGGTAGCGCATCCCCAGATGCCACACGCCGCGTCCACCCATCGACTCGCCCACCAGATAGAGACGGCTGAAGTCGATGGGGTAGCGCCGGTTGATCGCCTGCAGCACCTCGCGGAGATCCGTTTCGCCGGCGTCGCGCCAGTCCTGGTTGCCCCGGCCGAACGGGTACACCACGAGCCACCCGTGGTCGGCCGCGAAGACCTTCATCGCGTCGGCGTTTCCGGCCGGGTAGCCGAAACCGGTGTTGGCGCCGTCCCAGCCGTGGAGGTAGATGATGATGGGCGCCGGGACTGCCCGGCTGAGCGACGCCGGGACATACAGCGCATAGGGCTGGATCGAGTCGTCCACCGACGAGCGGTAGGCCATGCGATAGGTCTCTGACCGTGGGAGTGGGTCGGCGAGGGCCGTCTCGCGGAGGCTGAGGATGCTCCGCATCTGCCCAATCGTTCCCTCGATGGCGCGCGCCGAATCGGCGATCTCCGCCCGCTCGAAGGGGAGGTCCACGAACGTTCGCCACGCACTGGGCACCATCGAGCTCGCCGACAGGGCGAATGGGTCATCGCCGGGAAGCACGGTGATCGCCCTCTCGACGACGGGCAGCTTCGACATCTGCGTCGTCGCGCGGTCCACCAGCACCATCTGCTGCGCCGCCCCCAGTTCGCGCCCCATCGGGTCAGAGACGCGGACGCGCACGGAATAGGCACCCTCGGCGGCCGGCGCGGTCCAGCGGAATCCACAGTCGGTACATCCGAGTTCTGTGTGAGGAACCGAGTAGCCCTGGGACGGCCCCATCGCCTGGCCGTCATGCCCCAGGAGAGTGGCTTCGATGATGAAGTCGCCATGACTCACGGGATGCCGGTCCACCGTCACGCTCGACAGGTGTGCGGCGATACTCTCCCCCGGAGCCGCCACCGGCCGCTCGGGCACGAATGCGAACCGGCCGGCTCCGGGCGCCACGAACTCCGGTTTGTACACCATGGCGTACTGCGCCTGGTAGAGGACCTCGCCCGCCCCCGTCTCCACGGATAGGTCCAGCACGCCTCGGCCGCTCTGCTCCACAGGGAAGGGTGCCAGGATAGTGGCCGGTGTCCCCTTGGGTCGTCGCGGCAGGGGTACCCTGGCCGATCGCTTCGCACCGAATGGCGTCGAGTAGGCGACCTCGGCGACCAGATCCGCCGTCGGATCGGCCATGTCGCCCAGCCAGGCGACCAGACGGCCTGTGCCGATACAGTCGCCTTCGACCCTCAGCGCACGCAGCCTTAGCTTGGGCAGGCCCAGCGGAAGGTCGGCATAGCGCCATGGCGCCTCGCGCGGGCCAAACGAGGGGCTCAGGAAGGTCTGCCGCTCCGGGTCCGTCATGGAGTCCCGGACCACGTTCAGGCCGAGCACCTGCCCCTCCGTCGGCCAGAGGTGCAGCACCTCGAACGGCACTCGCAACTCCGCCGTCCAGCCGGAGCGGGATGTCGAGGTCTTCACCTCGATCTTCCCGAGGCCGAGCTCCGGCCCGCCTACGAGCCACCCGGCGGCACGAAATGCGGTGGCGCCCCGGCTGTCCACTACCATCTCGACGTAGTGGCGGTGGTCGTGATAGGGATCGAGGTACGCGATCAGTTGCTCTGTCCGCGCGGGCCCGTCGGCGAACATGGTGGCGCCCGGCGCCGCGCCCATCTCCCCGAGGATGTACAGGCCCTCCGCATCGTAGAGCACGCGGATACGCGTCGAGGCCTCGGCCTGCCGGTCCCCTCGGTCGCCAACGACGAACGGCCCGGCAGGCCATGCGTCGGCCCATGCTGCGTCGTCCGCCCGCCCATCGATGGTCGGCGGCGCAACGGCCCAGGCGGCCACGACGGTGCGGATCGCGTCCTCCGGCCGCGGCGGCGCGGGATCCGGGGGAGGCGCCGGGGGCCCGGGCTGCGCGAGGGCCCAGGAACACATAACGCACCCGAACGCGACCCAGAGCGGTGTGGCATGGGTCGCTCTACAGACTCGGTTCACAGCCGGATCTCGCAAGAAACTGCCCAGTCCCCTGTGGCGGTCCACGGGCTGCCGCATCCCTCGCCCGCCATAGGAGTGGGTTCGCGAGAGGGAACGCCGATCCTCCGTCGAAGAACCACCCCCAACTGTCGGGGCGACGGGACCGCCTGGCATTGGCCCTGCGGGTACTCGTTCCTGATGTTACACCAGAGAGGGCACCATGGACCTAGCGGAACGCCGCAATCGGATCGATGACATCGACGCGCAGATTGTCCGGCTGCTCTGCGAGCGCGCGTTGACGGCCATCGAGATTGGCAAGCTCAAGAGCGACGCAGCCGTGCCGATCTACGCACCAGTCCGGGAGCGGCACGTGCTCGACAATGTCCGACGGCACAGTGCGGGTGGCCCCCTTAAGTGGGAGGCCGTGGAGCGCATCTACATAGAGGTCATCTCGGCCTGCCGCGCCCTCGAAGACCGGCCGGTGATCGCTCACTACGGCGCCACAGCCAGTTTCACGCACATGGCGGCGGTCGCCAATTTCGGCGGCGAGTGCCGGTTCATCCCCTGCGATGACATCCACGATGTGTTCAACGCGGTCGAGAAGGGCCACGCCCAGTGCGGCGTCGTGCCCATCGAAAACACCACGGGCGGCGTCGTCCCCGCCACGGTCGATCGGTTCGTCGAGTCCCCACTCTCGATCCTCAGCGAGCGCTACATGGGCATCAGTCACTATCTCTCCTCGAAGGGCAGCCTGGCGGAGATCGGGCAGGTCTACTCCCACCCGCAAGTCTTCGCCCAGTGCCAGCGCTGGCTGCGAGAGAACCTGCCGGAGGCGGAACGGGTGGAGGTCAGCTCGTCCTCGAAGGGCGCTGAGCGCGCCGCGGCCGAGGGGCCCGGCTCCGCGGCGATCGGGACGCGCCTCGCCGCGGACATGCACGGGTTGACGATCCTGGCCGAACGCATCGAAGACTACGCCCTCAACCGCACGCGCTTCTGGGTCATCGGCCATGGCGGCAACCCGCCTTCGGGCAAGGACAAGACCTCGGTTGTCCTCACGACCCGCCATGAGGCGGGTGCGCTCTACCAGTCGCTGGCGGCGTTCGAGCGGTCCGGCATCAACCTAACGATGATCCAGTCACGCCCCAGCAAGGGCGCGAGCTGGGAGTACATCTTTTTCATCGATTTCCAGGGCCACAAGGACGACGAGCGTATCGCGGCTGCGCTGGAGGACTTGCGCCGCTGCAGCCTCTTCTGCCGCGTGCTTGGCTCATACCCCGAGGAGGAATAGCCCCAATGGCGGAGGTCGTGCGCGCCGCGACGGAGGCGGACTACCCGGAGTTGCTCCCCCTGCTCGAGACCTGCTTCGGTACCGGTACCGGCCCGGACTTCGAGAGGATCATCACCCTGGACCCGTGGCGTGACCCGGAGAACACGCGCGTGCTGATCGTCGACGGCCACGTCGCGAGCCATGTTCAGGTCCACTACCGGCCGGTGCGCTTCGGGTGTGCTCAGGCGGTCATGGGCGGGATCGGGCATGTGGGCACCCACCCGGACTTCCGCAAGCGCGGCTACTCGACGCGGCTGCTCAACGACTGCATCCGGCTCATGGAGCGCAAGGGCTACCACCTCTCACTCCTTTTCACCGGCATCAACGATTTCTACGCGAAGGATGGCTGGCGGACGATCCCGACCGAACGGTTCTCAGTTGCGGCGACCGATGTGCCCATTTGGGATGAACCGGCCGTATGCGTCCGCCCTTACGGCGGCGATGACGACCGGGAGGCCCGGCGTGCCATCTACGATACCGTATGCCATGGGTGGCTCGGAGCGCTCCGGCGCACGCCGCTCTACTGGCAGCGCCAACCCAAGTGGGCGCGCCTCGAGGGTGCCGATGAGGATGCGCGCCACTCGCTCATGGCGGAGGTCGGGGGCCGGGCTGTCGGGTATGCCGCCTTTCGCCCGCTGTCCGGGCACCTATGCTTTGAGTTCGCTGCTCTGCCTGGCTGCGATGCAGCGGCCCGCGCCATGGTCTGCGCGCTGGCGCGCCAGACTGTCGAGCTCGGCGGCGATCTCCTCCACTTCGATCTGCCACCCGGCACCCAGCCCCACCGCATCCTCGCCGACGCCGGCGTGCCCATCGAGCTCGGGACAAGCCGGCACTACATGTACCGCGTCATCGACCTCGCGGGCCTACTGAACGCCCTGGCGCCCGAGTTCGCCGTCCGCCTCCAGGAGGCCGACCGCGCGGGTGGGCGCTCATCGTTCGTGCTGGACATCGAGAGCCACAGGGCCGCCGTCACGATCGACCGTGCCCGTGTCCATGCTCACCCCACGACTTCCGCACCGGATGTGTGTGTCACGCAGCAGGAGTTCCTGAGGGCGCTCCATGGCTATGACGATGGGCGTGCGGCGCTCGATGCAGCGGGCTCGGGCTTGCCCCACAATCCGCTCGGCGTGCTGTTCCCGCGCGGTGTACACGTCTACGCCGCAGGGGACCACTTCTGAGGAGGGTCTGACCCTTGACGGCATGGGTGCTACTCAGTGTGACCAGTACGTGTCTCGCGGCGGACGGATGGCGGATGGACGAGTTCATGGTCTCCGGCTGGGGCGGCCCCACGGACAAGGCGACCGCCCGCGCCTTCGTCGACGCCGGGTTCAACACGGTGATGTCGAAGGTCGAGCACCTCGAGCTGTGCCGCGCCCATGGCCTTCAGGCCATCCTCTTCGACGCGACTCCCGAGTTCGCCGCCGAGCACCACGGCGACGAAGCGATCTGGGGTTACTACGTCCAGGACGAGCCCAAGGCCGAGGAGTTCGCCAACGCCGGCGAGCGGTTGGCCGCGTTCCAGGCCGCGGACCCGACGCACCCCGGGTACATCAACCTGATGGCATGGATGGATCTCGACCAGTACTTCCAGACCGCGAAGCCCTGGTTCCTCAGCTATGACTACTACCAGTGGTGGTGGGGGTCGGGGAACCACTTCGGGCGGCTCGCCGCGCATCGTGCCGCGGCACTCAAGGCCGGCGTGCCGCTCATCTGCTGGGTCGAGGGCAATGCGGACAAGCGGTACGAGCGGGGCGAGGCCGGCGCCGGCTACCTGCCCGACAACGCCGCCAGACTGCGCCAGAGCGTCTACACGGCCCTCGCATACGGCCTCAAGGGCATCCAGTGGTTCACCACGGGGCTGGTGTTCACGGAGACGGGGGAGCTGACCGAGTCCGGCGTGGACGTGTCGCGCATCAACGCCGACTTGGTCGCCCTCGGCCCGATCCTCGTGCGGCTGCGCTCCACCGACGTCTGGCACACTTCACCGATTCCCGAGGGAGAGAAGGGACTGCCCGAGGATGGGCGCATCGCAACTTCGGCGCAGGACCTCCTCATCGGCGCGTTGGTGGATGACGAGGACGGTGCGCAGTACCTCGTGGTCGTCAACAAGAGCATCGAGCGCGCGCAGTGGTCCACGTTGGCGATCGGCCAAGTCGCCGCGGCGGTCGAGAAGCTCGACCGCAAGGCACGGAGGTGGCGCGTCCAGGCAACACCCAATGCGGCCCACGTGGCCGATGTGGACCTGCGCCTGGAGCCGGGCGACGGCGTACTGCTGCGCTTGCGTTAGCGCCGCAGGGGCGCCGCCCGGGCGATGCAGGTCTGGGCGACGACGAAGCTCGCGGCGGAGAAGAGGAGCATGATGACGGACAGGCCCACCGACGCGGACACATCGTGCTGCATCGTCATGTAGATGGCCGTGGGGAGCGTCTGCGTGCGGCCGGGGAAGCTGCCGGCGAACATGATGGTCGCCCCGAACTCGCTCATCGCCCGCGCCCAGCAGGTCACGATGCCGGACAGGATCCCGGCCCGCGCCAGGGGCAGGGTCACGCGCAGATACGTCTGGAAGGTGCCCGCCCCCAGCGTGCGCGATGCCTCCTCCAGTGAATGCGGAACGTGCTCGATGCTCGTCTTCGCGATCCGCACGAAGAACGGGGCTGCGACGACGATCTGCGCGATGACGACCGCGGTAGCCGTGAACGATATGGGCTCCGCGAGGTGCTGGCCGAACAGCCCGCGGCGTCCCCATACGAGGAGCAGAGCCACGCCAAGGACGAGCGGGGGCAGGGAGATGGGCAGCTCCACGAGCGAGTCCAGTAGGACCCGGCCCCTTGACGGGCCTCGCGCCAGGTAGATCGCCGCGGGGAGGCCGATCATGAAGGCGATGCCCGTGGCGATGAGACTGCACCGCAGGCTCAGTCCCAGTGCCCTGCGCGCGATCTCCAGCGTGCTCGGACAGAGCAGAGCGGAGCACGGCGCGTAGGTGAAAAGACCCGCGAGAGGGCCCACCGTGAACAGGAGGTAGACGACGGTCACCACCAGGAAGAACACGGTGGCCCAGCCGCCCATGGAGGCCAGGGACCGGCGCCGCCGGGTGCCTTGCGACTGGGTTCTGTGCCACGCCACGCTGCCGAGTCCTCCTGCATGACGGTCCGGGTCCGACAGGGAAGCCGGGCCCTCACCTGCGCTACACGCCGCCGCCCAAGGCCATGCCGCGAGACGGGTCCTCCAGAGCGTACCCGTGCTTGGCCCAGATCCCCTTGGCCTCGTCCGACGCCAGGAAGTCGATCAACGCTTGCGCTTCCTCGGGCTGCTCGGACCACTTGATGACGGCTGCGGGGATGTTCCGGGTCCCGGACAGCTCTAGGGGAAGGTCTATCGCCTCGATCTTGTCGGACTGCTGCTTCGCGAAGACATCCCAGCCGATGATGGCGTCGGCCTCGCCCAGTAGGAGCTTGTTCAGCGTGTCCTCGCAACTACCGCCGTAGGAGGCGATCCGCGGCTCGACCTTGCTCCAGAGGTCGGTCTCCTCCAGGATCCATTTCCCGATGTCGCCCAGGCAGACAGCCTTTGGTTCGCCGATGACCACGCGAATGTCCTCGCGCGCGAAGTCCGCTACTGCCTTGACCTTCTTGGGGTTGCCCTTGGCCACGCAGATCGCTGGTATGAGGTAGACCAGCACGGTGCGCGTGTCCTTCACGACGGCGTCCTTGGCCTCGGCCTTGTCCATGAAATCGTCGGAGCCGGGGATGTAGACGTCCCCGAACTGCTCCTGGGAGAACTGCGTGAGCACCGATCCCGAGCCGCCGCTGGTGATGTCCACCTTCGCCCCGTACCTCTGCTCATAGTTCCCAGCCAGCTCCTCGAGCGCCGGCATCGACGCACTGCCCGCGAAGACGGTGAGCGCCTTCCCGTTGCCGGGCGCAGCTTCGGCGTCGGCCGACGGAGCAGGCTGCACACCGGGGGCCGGGGCAGCCTCCCCCGTTCCCTTGCGGCAGGCGCCGGCCCCAAGGCACAGCGCAACCCCCAGGCAGACCACGACCAGACGACGGAGCATTCCCAGCCACCTTTCGACGGACGCACAGACACGGTGCCCGCATCGCGACGCCGGCATCCGCGCACCGCAAGCAGCCCCCTCCGCCACGGAGCGTAGCAGTGAAGCCCTGACTATGATACACACACGCATCCCCCATTGGGTATTCGCGCTTCCGGATCAGTACCTCACGCTTTTCGCCGGTTTCTCGGAGCGACCTCAGTTGCGACACCCGTGGCGAGGGCCCTGTGATCGCAACTGAAGTTGCTCCTACGCTGGGCTTCGCAGAGGGCTCCAAGACTCGCCCCGCGAACGCTGCGGCACGATCGTCACGGCGAGGGGAGGCGTGTTCCACGGACATCCGTAGATTCGGGAGTATCGCGGGAGTGCTGTTCCTCTGGCATATCGCGATCGCCCAGGAGCCCGGCGCGCACCCCCTGGTCGGTGCGATCCGGTGGGATGCCTGGCATGGCGACCTGGGGGCCGTCGGCGAGATCGTCGAGCGCTGTCTGAGCCCCGAGCAGTACCGGTTCCGCGCGCCGTGGTTCACGGAGGTCGGGGCCGATGGAAGTCTGTCCATCCGATGCGACCGGCCCGGCATCCTCGAACGTGAGATCGAGTACGCCGAACGCGCAGGGATCGACCACTGGGCGTTTGTCACCTACCCCGAGGAAGATGCGTTGTCGCTGCCTCTACGGCAGTACCTGGCTCTCGGCGGGACTGGTGAGGTCGGCTTCTGCAACATCGTCGAGTGGGCCCGGTTCGGCGGCCCCGAACCGGCCGCGGCGATGGTGGAGCGCCTGGTGGGGTACTTCCGCGATCCGCGTTACGTGCGAGTTCTGGGTGACCGCCCGCTGCTGTACCTCTTCACCGCCGGCCGCGAGCAGGTGGAGCAGCAGTGGGGCTCCGTCGCCGGCTTCCACCGGGCGGTCGATATGCTCCGGGCCGGCGCACGCGGGGCCGTCATCGGCGACCCCTATGTGGTCGTGATGTGGTTCGATGCCCGCTCGGCCGATGAGATCCGGCAGGCGATCGGTGCGGACGCGTTGTCATCGTATGCGGTGCCCGGGGGCACAGAGGATGGCGCCCCATTCGCGCAGTCGCTCTCCCTGCAGCGCTCCTACTGGGACTCCATGGGGGCGCTGGCGCCGGTGATCCCCGTCGTCTCCTGGGGATGGGACCCGAGACCGCGCGTGGACAACCCGACACCGTGGGCCCAGTACTCGCGCGCGCACTTCGCTACCTTCACCCCTGAGGAGTGCGCCACCGCACTGCGCGAGGCGCTGGACTGGATCTCCGCCAACCCTGAGAAGTGCCCCGCGCGTGCGGTGATCGCCTATGCCTGGAACGAGCACGATGAGGGTGGGTGGCTGTGCCCGACGCGGGCCGCCGACGGCGGCGTGGACGCGAGCCGCGTCGAGGCCGTCGGCGCCATGGTCCGAGGGAGGGATGAGCAATGACGCCGCTTGGCCCGAATGCACAGCTTGCGCTCGACACGATACTTGGACGACCGGTGAGGGGGATCCCCAGCTCGCTCATCCACCCGATGGACCACGCGCTTATCGAGCGCTTCGCTGGTGCCGAAGGGGGGACATATCGGCGCGATCCGCACGGTGTCTACCTCGCGTTCCAGCGGGCCATCGGCACCTGCGTGATCGACCAGTACCTCGCGGAGAACCCACTCTCCATGGGCCCGCGAGGCTACGAGGGCGCGGCCCACGGCGCGACGACGGGCGCGCACGAGATCGTCTGCGACGGCATCACGATCGGCTCGCCCGAAGCCGTCGTGGAGCACCTGGAGCGCTTCGTGTTCCCCGCCCTGCAGGCGCAGGTGCGCGCGTTCGATGAGGGCATCAGAGTGCGGGAGATCCTCGTCCACGAGGCGTCGCTTCAGGAACGGATCGGCCCGGAGATCCTCAAGGCCCCCTACGGGTGGGCGAGCTTCCCGGCCCTGGCCTACGGGACGTACGGCTACGTGAGCTACTTCGAGGCATACGCGCTCTACCCCGAGGTCATGGAGCGCCACTTCTCACTGCAGGCCGATGTCGCCATCCTCAACAACCGGGCTGGCGCGCGCGCCTACGCCGAAGGGAGCTTGCCGCCCATCCATCGGCTCGACCATGACATGGCCGACTCCCGTGGCACGCTCGTCCGGGTCGAGACCCTCGACCGGCTGTGGTTCCCCCACTTCGCCCGCTCCATCGAGCCCCTTGTGCGGGCTGGTGTGCGCCTGCTATGGCATTGCGACGGGAACCTCATGGCGATGGTGCCGCGGCTGATCGAGGTCGGCGTCGGCGGCTTCCAGGGCTTCCAGTATGAGGACGGCATGGACTACGAGCGCATCTGCAAGATGAAGACCCGCGATGGCGATCATCTGTTCATCATGGCCGGCGTCTCAGTGACGCGGACACTGCCCTTCGGCACGCCGGATGACGTGCGGCGGGAGCTGGCTTTCCTCGTGGAGCATGGTCCTCCCGCCGGCCTCCTACTCGCTGGCTCGAGCACCATCTGCCCCGGCACGCCATGGGGGAACACCGAGGCGTTGGTTGAGGGGCTGGCGTACTACCGGACGCATGGCCGAGACTGAGCGCGACGCTCCGCCTGCGCTACGGTCCCTGGCGTCCTCCGCATGTTGTTGCTAGTGCCACCTCACATCCTCCATCGCATGTCTGATGACCTTCTTCAGGTCCGCCACCGGGAACGGGTCGCCGTCCCGGAAGCTGATGCAGCCCTTGCCCGTCTTCGTCGCGGGATGCTTGGCCTTGAGCTCGGCTATGTGGTCCACCCGGTCGGTGTAGAGGGAGACATGGTTCCTGTGGTATGCCAGGGCCACCCATCCGGACTTCGCTCTGTAGGTCGGCACCCTGTACCACATCACGACTTCGGCGTCCGGGCATAGGCTCAGAATCAGCGCTTGGAGCTTCTCGAAGACCGGCTTCCGCTCCGCCGGCACTGAGTCGAAGTAGCGCTGGACTCCCTCGTTCATAGGTTTCTCCCTATAGGGCAGCCTGCCACGTTACGGCAGCCGGTAGCTCACGATCTGCGGGCCGGTGAGCAAGAAGACGTCGCGCCCCTTGATCGCGAAGCCGCCGGTGATCCCGTCGGGGTACTCCGCGATGACCCGCGGGCGCCGCATCGCGGTGTCGATGGTGAAGATCGAGTGCGATGTCAGGCCGTACAGCTCGCCGTCCGGCCCGGGGCCGATCGCGTTGTAGATGACCCCGCCCAGGCTGTGCTCGGCGGTCTCGATCACGGCGGGCTGTGCGGGATCGAGGATGAAGAGCGTCGCGTCCGCGAACCCGTAGACCAAGCCGTCCTTCGCCACAGCCAGCGCTTGGATCGACCCGGCGCCAGGGACCGGAACCGCCTGAAAGACCACCTGCTTCGTCGCCGGGTCCCACAGGAACACCTTCGCCTCGGCCTGCGTCGGGCGGCTGCCCCCGCCGCCGCCGATGGTCGTACCCCCCACGATCCGCCCGTCCGGCAGGGCCGCGAGCGCGACGACGCTCTGGTCCTGGATGAGTTGCAGGTGCTGCTCGACCGTGCCCGCTGCGGGATCGAACACGCACAGCGGGCCTCCGAGCAGGCCGTAGCCGGAGACCGCGCCGATGTAGACCTTGCCGTCCGCGCCATGAATCTGCGCCATGGGCCGCCAGCCGGCATTCTCCTCGGGGTAGTGGACCAGCCAGGGGTTGCCGGTCGGCTCCGCCGCCGGCGCCCAGGCTTGGCCGGGATGGTAGATCATCACCGGGGCATCGCCACTGTAGGCCGCGCCGATGAGCACGTCCTCATGCGCGAGGAACGAGTAGAACTCGCCGCCGCCCGGCCGCCCCAACTCCTCCCACTCATCGCTGTCCGGGTTCGCGCGGATGAAGTGGATGGGCATCGCCGTGCTGCCGTAGATCATGCCATCCGGCCCGAGGCCGATGCGGAAGAGGCTCTGGCTCTTGCCCTCGTAGCCGGTTGCCAGCTCCGTGGCCGCGTTCGTCTGCGGGTCGCGGAGTGTGACGCTGCGACCGTCGTACGTCACCAGCCGTCCGTCCGCCAGCGCCAGCGCGGGCGCGCCGTGGACCTCGCCCGCGGGGATCACAGTGGCCTCGAACCCGCTCAAGCGAAGGTGCTTGTCGCCCGCGCCAGCGTAGACGACGCCGTCATCACCGAGTGCGACCGAGCACGTGCCCGGTCCGGCGCACTCCGGTGGCAGAACGCTGCGGTGCTCGCCCGTCGCGATCTCGTAGCTGACGATGTTCCGCTGCACGGTGCCGATGCCGACGTACACGAAGCCAGCGGCATCCGCCGCGATGTTCCGCGCGTACTGCTCCACGGGGTCCATCCGTCCTAGGTCCTCGCCTCGCCCGGTCGCCGGGTCATAGCGCACCAGCTTCGCCTCCGGGTAGGTGCAGCCGTAGAGGCGCCCATCCGAGCCGAGCGCGAGCTGCCAGATGTACTGCTCCGTCTCGCTGGGACGGCTCATGTCGACGAGCCTGCGTTCGGCCCAATCGAGCCGAAGGACATGGGCGGTCGGGAGGGTGCCGACGTAGATCTGGCCGTCCGGCCCAAGGGTCATGGCCCAGGCGCCGATCTCGCCCGGGATGGGGGATGGGAACGCGTCGGTGTGGCCGGTCTGCGGGTCCACGGCGACGATGTCGAGCACATCGCCCCCGTAGATGTGAGAGGCGTAGATGCGCTCACTGTCCGGTTCGGGCCCGGGGCCGACCAGCGTCTTGAGGCATCCGCCGATGCCGACGAACCGCGCGTGGAGTGTGAACCCATCGGGCACAGCCACATCGCCCGGCGCGAGGACGGCCGTGGCGCAAGCAGCTCCGAGCGCGAACAGCGATCCGAGCATGGCGCATCTCCCCTGTGACAACGGATGTCATCAGGAATGCGCCATGCCCCGCCGCGCGACCTGCCGGGGACGCGGCTAGGCCCAGTGCTGCTCCGGCCAGCCGTCCCGGTCGGTGAGGCCCATCACGCCGCGCAGCATCCAGACCTGCCGCGTGTGGGCCATGGTGTGCATGATCGTCCGCAGGTAGGCGTCGGAGGTCACTCGGCCAGACTGCTCGTACCATTCGATACCCTCGCGCGGCCGCATCAGCTCGTCCGGCGACGTGGACTCGAGCTGCGTGAAGACTGCGTGGCGCAACGCTCGGAGCTTCTCAAGCATGTCCGCCACGGTGGGCGGTGTGCCCTGCATGGCGCGCAGCTCCTCCGATGAGTGCGCCCATAGGTCGAAGCGCCCCTCGTACTCGACCGCCGGCGTTCCCCCCTGGCAGGCGACGCCGTAGTTGTCGAGGCCCATCAGGCAGTGCATGACGATGGTCGCGATGTTGTGCCGCTCGGCCAGGGGGTAGACGCTGACCTGCTCGTCGGAGAGGTCATAGAAGCACTCCTCGAGCGCGGTCATGCACTCATCGAGCCCGATCCGGATCGCGCCGAGCAGATCGGTGTTCCTCGCGAGCTTCACTTCCTCACGCCCGATCACGGTGGCGTACCTCCTTGCTCTACTGGCCCGCCCATGAAGCGGCCGAGTGGTCGCCCCTTGACCACCCGGCCGACAAAGCCGGCAACAGAGCAGGCGACCCCCATCCGGACCCGTCCGGGCTCGGGAGGCGGCGTTGCGCGTACGTAGGGCTCGCCATCACCGAGCCTCATCGGCCGGGTGATCAGAGAGCGATCACGCGGCCGCTCCATTCCGCTCCCCCCTACGCTGCCGCCGGCTTTGCTGCTTGTTCCGCGGCTCTGGGCTCCTTGAAGAAGATCATGAACGCGATGGCGCAGGCGACGGTCAGCGCGATCGGGATCGCGAAGACCATCTGCCAGTTGGTCACCCCGTCCACCGTGAAGTGCGTCTGGACCCACCCGCAGAACATGGAGCCCAGAAAGGACCCCAGGCCCAGGGTGATCAACGCCAGCAGGCCCTGAGCCGATGCTCGGATGTCCTTCGGCGCGACGCGGTCCACGTAGACCTGAGAGACCGTGAAGAAGAAGACATAGCAGAAGCCATGCAAGGTAAGTGACGCGATGACCAGCCAGACTGGGTGCCCGATCGAGAAAACGATGTACCGGAGCGGCCACGCGATCACGCCGATGGCCAACGTCTTGCGGATGCCGAGGACGGGCAGGCAGATCGGGAGAGCCAGCGCCATCACGCCGATCTCAGCCCACTGCGCGAGGGTCATATAGGCCGGCACCTTATCCGACGCGACCCCGATTCCCTCGAGGAACGGGGACGTGAGCACATAGTAGAATTGCAGCTCTGTCGTCACGACGAACGAGATCGCCATGAAGATGGCGAACACCGGGTCCTTGAGCAAGCCCAACGCTTTCCTGAATGCCAGCGGATCCGCGCCCTCGCGGGCCGGCGGGGTATGGGGCAGTGTCAGACAGTAGACGCCCATGGCGATCGCGCACCACCCGGCCAGCAGGAGGCAGTCGCTGACCGGGGCCTCCGGAAGGACGCCGGCAAGCCTCCCTCCTCGCCACGCTGAGAGCAGCAGTCCCATGACAATCCAGCCGATCGTGCCACCGACGCGAACCAACCCAAAGTCGCGCTCCACCTTCTTCATGTGATGGAATGCAAGGGAGCTGGTGAGGGCCAGGGTGGGTGCGTAGAAGAGGCAGGCGATGAACATCCACAACTGTATCTTCCCGTAGTCGTTCGCTTCCGTGTGCACCGAGAGCACCAGCAGGCAGGCCCCCGTCGCGAGGTGGCAGATCGCCAAGAAGATCTGGGTCGGCACGTACCGGTCCGCGATCTGCCCGCCGAGGAATGGCGAGAGCATGCACGCAAGCGGCATCAGCGAGAAAACCCACCCGACTTGGGTGCCCGTGAGCCCGAGCTTGTTGATGAGCACCGCGCCAAGCACGGGCGCCCACGCGCCCCAGATCGCGAACTGGAGGAACATCATCACGAACAGCCGGAAGTAGAGGAAAGCCATGGCTTGCTCCTTCTTCGGGGATCGGGCGCTGACAGAGCCACCTGCCGAACGCCGGTGACCTGTTTTCGGCCTGAAAGGCCGTCATTCCTCGGTTCGCCGACCCCTTGTAGAAGCGACTTCAGTCGCGATCGGCGCCGTCGAAGCCCCTGCCATCGCGACTGAAGTCGCTCCTACGGGGTCCGATCAAGGCTCGAAGTACTCCGCGAAGAACGCCTCCGGGTCCACATCGACGGCGATGCGGTGCGGCGCCGGGTCGGCGCTCGGCGTGAAGCGGGTTAGCCCGGCAAGCGGCGGCGTGATGACCACGTCGACGAAGCCATCCTGGTAGGTGCACACCTCCGGCCGGAACATGGTCACCGCAGCGAGAGGATCGTGGAACGTGATCTCCGGCCGGCCGCGGAACCACACCTCCGCCATGTCCGCGACGATCCCCAGCGGGCCGCCGATGGCTCGAAAGCGCCGCCGGCACTCGTCGGCGGGAAGCTGACACTTGGTCGTGACCTCAAGCCCGATGGAGATGCTCGCCGGCGGCCGAGCCGCGTACGACATCGCTGTCGCGATCGGGTCGCACATCGCGTTCCACTCCAAGGAGCCGGGCCCATGCCCGTTCCCCGCCGTGAAGACGCCGCACATGAGCACATGCTGCTTGAGCAGCGGCGCGATCCCCTGATCGGTGGCGTAGAGCAGGGCGGCGTTCGTCAGCGGGCCGATGGTGAGCAGCGTCACCTCACCGGGGCGGCTGCGGATGGTCTCGCGGAGGAACTGGATGGCCGTGTTGGAGGGCCAGTCCCGAGTATGCGGCCGCTCCTGGATCGCCTCGTACTGCGGTACATGCGGCTGCCCCGGGCCGATGAGGAGCGGGCCGGGCGCGCCCGCATGGATGGGGACATCCCGGCGGCCGGCAGCCTCGCAGACCAGCTCCGCCAGCGCCGCCCGCTGCCCCACGTCACCCGTCACAGTGGTGACGCCGAGAAGCTCGCAGCGTGGCTGGCGCAGGAGGTATGCGAGGCACACGGCGTCATCGATGTCGGAGCCGATGTCCGTGTCGAGGATGACGGGGATACGGTCTGCCACGGCTAGCCTCCTCAGTTCAGTCGCTTCGCGGCCCAGCGAATCGCTCGCCCCACGAGCTGCCGATAGGACTCGTTCTCGTAGGCCTCGTGGTCGTGCCCCAACTGCACGTAGGCTACGCGGCCCTCGCCCACCGTATGCGCCCAGCCGATGAACGGGGAACTGAGCGGCTGAGTGGTCGTCAGCAAGACCTCGACATCCGGTGAGACGTCGTAGTTGCCGTACACCTCGTCATGGATCACGAAGTCGCTCATGCCCCGCGTGATCGGGTGGCTCGGGCTCGCGATGTGCACGGGGATGTCGATCCCGTGTTGGAAGGTGGACGGGGGCAGCTTCTCACCGCGCTTCTCGTGCTCGGCGATCCAGTAGTGCCCGCCGAACACGGCACGCCACGCGGGCCAGGCCTCGTAGTCGGCGATGCTGTGATGCAGTCCCACGATGCCCAGGCCGCCCTTGATCCGCGCCAGGAGCGCGGCCTTCTGCTCGGGGGTGATGTCCTGGTAGAGGTCGTAGAGCACCACGACATCGTATTGCTCGATGCCGCCGGTCACGTAGAGCTCGTTCACGCTCGGGTGGGCCAGCTCGGTGCACTCGATGCCCTCGAGGGCGCCGAGCATGGCGTGGAACGGCTCACGCTCGAAGTCGTGTCCCCCCGTAACGACGAGGGCGCGGATGGGCTGTTCGCCGTCGGCCGACGCGAGGGTGCCGACGAGCGCAGTGGCCATGGTAGCGATCAGGAACACACGGGTCATGGTGTACCTCCCTGCGAGGGCGCATCAGACGCTCGGCAGCTTCCATGGCGCGCGGTACTCGCGGCCGAGGAGATGGTCGGCCTCTCTGTCGCCCCCGATAGTCTCCGCCTCGGCATTCCAGATGACCTTCCTGCCGACTCGGTAGGAGATGTTCGCGAGATGACAGGGAATCGTGGAGCGGTGCCCGGTCTCGACATCGGCGAAGGGCTTCCGACGGGTACGCAGACAGTCCAGGAAGTCCCGCTGGTGGGGCCCATCTAGCACCGATCCGTCGACGTGAACGGGCTCGATTCGGGAACCTTCCGGCCTGACCTCGAACCCGCTGCGGTCGATGGTCAGCGTCCCGTCGGTCCCATAGATCGCGATGCCGTAGCTCCGCCCGCGGATCGGCTGCGCGTTCGCATGGTACACCCTCGCCTGGACCGTGAACCCGGGGTACTCAAACAGCGTGTCGAGTGTATCCGGCGTGTCCCTGGCGTCCACCATCACGTGCTTCCCGCCGCAGGATATCGCGGACAGTGGGGTATCGATCCCGGTCAGCCAGTGGACGACATCCAGGTGGTGGACCCCCCAGTTGGTCATCATGCCGCCCGCATAGTCCCAGAAGTAGACGTAGCCCCAGTGGAAGCGGTTCGGGTTGAACGGACGCTTCGGCGCCGGGCCGAGCCACAGGTCATAGTCCACGCCCGGCGGCGGCTCGTCATCGGGCGGGTTACCGATCCCCCGGCCGCGCTCCGCGCGGGGCCCCTCCCCCGACTGGTTCCAGACGTTCCACACCTCGCATCGGCTGATGGCGCCCAGCGCGCCGGACTGCACATACTCCGCGGCCTGGGCGTAGTGCGCGCCGCTGCGCTGTTGGGTGCCCACGCAGACGACGCGGTCGTGGCGTCGCGCGGCCTCGACCATCGCCCGCCCCTCGCGGATGTTGTGGGTCAGAGGCTTCTCGACGTAGACGTCCAGGCCCGTCTGGCAGGCGAGAACGGCCATGATGGCGTGCCAGTGATCGGGGGTAGCGACGACGACTGCGTCGAGGTCGTCTTGCTCGAGGAGCTCACGGAAGTCGGCATAGCCGCGCGCGGACTCGCCCGCGATGGCCTGCGCTTCGCCACAACGCAGCTCGTCCACGTCGCACACCGCGCCGACTTCGCAGCCCGGCAGACGCATGAAGCCGTTGATCAAGCTTTGCCCGCGTCCGCCGCACCCGATGACCCCGAGGATGATCGTGTCATTCCTCGGAACCGCGCGCGCCGGTCCCCGCATGCCGGCCAGTCCGCCGACAGCCACAGCCGTCGCGCCGGCGTGACCGATGAACTCGCGCCGCGTGAGACGTCGATCCTCCTGGTTACGGGCTTTGCTCGCCCCGCGCTCGCCCATGGCCGAGACGCCCCTTCCCCCGCTCCGCACGCAGGGTTCGTCCAACGGTGTTCGATACCTCCGGCCGGCCCGTTGCGACTGAGCCCGCCCCGCCCGTAGGAGGGACTTCAGCCTCGGTAGTAGGGACTCGGGGTTGGGCATCGCGCTTGGAGTCGTTCCCACAGTGGGAGCCATGGGGCCGGGCGTCGTCGCATCGTGTGAGACGTACCTTCGCGCGGCGCGTCATTGCGTGTAGAGTATGCGTGTGGGGTAGGTGGTAGGGGTCGGTTCCTCGGGCGTCCTCGCGGTCGCCCCTGACGACCTGTCGGGAACCGGATCGGAGGAGGGTGCGCCATGCGACGCGTGACCTGTTCCTGGGCTCTCATAGCGGCCTGTTCCATGATGGCCTTAGCACTGCCGAGCGGGTGTGGCCCGGGGAACTCCGGCAACAATAATGGCGACGAGGGCGCGACAGTGTCCGGGCGAGTCGTCGATGCTGCGGATCCGTCCCAGGGGATCGCGAATGCCTATGTCTATATGGCGCCACGGGGCGCCCTGCGACAGGACGATACGATCGGCACGACCGCCGATGCGAACGGCGATTACAGCCTGACCGACGTACCAACTGGAGCGTATTCGATCGTCGTCGTGCCGCCTGAGGGTTCAGGCTATCGGCCCGTCGAGGTGTTCGCGGACATTAGCAGCGCGGAGCCGGTGACGGTTCGGCTCACCAACGCTACGGGGGATGTGGCCGAGACCATCGCGGCCATGGTCATCAGTCCCTCGCAGGTGGACCTGGCACCGGGTGGCTCGCAGGTGTTCGTCGCGACGGTCACGGACGCCGAAGGCAATGCCCTCTCGCTGGCGCCGACGTGGATCGTCACTGGCGGGATCGGCACCATCGACTCCCAGGGGCACTTCACGGCCGGTGATTCGCCCGGCGCGGGCATGGTGGTCGCCACGCTGAGCGGCCACGTGGCCGCCGCTCGGGTGTCCGTAGGCGGGACACCGTCGAACCGGCCGCCCAAGCTGTCTCCGCTGGTGCCTGCCCCGGCCCCTCCCATCGCGCCAGGGCAAGCGGTGACGATCCAGGCTTCGGCGTCCGATCCCGACGGCGATGACCTGTTCTTCGCATGGTTCGCTGCCGGCGCCGCGACAGTGGGGACGGGGGCCACGATCTCCTGGACCGCGCCGACGACCCCGGGGGTCTACATTGTCACATGCGCCGTTCTGGACACGAACGGCGGGGTGGCCAGCCGATCCATCTCGCTTCCCGTCGGTGTGGAGAACCGGCCGCCGACCCTCACCGGCATCGAGGCAAGCCCTGGGCTCCAGGTGGGGCTTGGCGCGCATGTCTCTCTCACCGCAGCCGCCGTCGATGCGGACGGCGACCCGCTGACCTTTGTGTGGCTGGGGCCGGACGGCACCATCGTTGGGACCGGAACCACGCTGGGGCTCACTATGCCGACCACTTCGGCACAGGTGGTCTACACCTGCGTCGTTCGTGATCCTAGCGGGGGCTCCGACAACCAGACGGCGACCATCGAGGTGATGGGCGACACGAACGCCGGCACAGGAAGGAGGATTGCCTGGGTGAACGCCTCCGTCGATCGCGCCGACATTCTCGTTGGCTGGGCCAATGGCTCGGGCACGCCCGTGACCATCACCCATGGCTCGGCCGCCAATGCGTTCCCGGCACTGAGTGCCGGTAACTCGGTCGTGGCATGGGCGAGTAGGGAGTCGAGCGGCGACTGGGAGGTCTACGTCGCGCCCGCCGATGGTTCGGGTGCCCCGGCCAACATCAGCCAGGACTCCGCCAACGACGATGTGGCGCCATCGATCGACGCATCGGGCACGACGGTGGTCTGGCTCAAAGGCGCCCCCGTGGATGTCTACGCCGCTCCGGCGGACGGTACGGGCACCCCGCGCGACCTCAGCAACACGCCCGACGTCGACTCCTGGGATCCATCCATCTCTGGTGATGGGTCGAAGGTCGCTTGGGCGGAGGGCAGCGACCTGGTGGTCGCGTCCTCGGCTGATGGCGGCGGACTGGTGAACGTGACGGCGGGCGCCGACCTTGGGGTCAGCGACCCCGCACTCAACTACGACGCCACGGTCGTCGTCTGGGAGCATGGGCAGCAGATCTTCGTCGCGGATGTGGCCGACGGAGCCACGCCGACGCGTGTGGACGCCGGCACGGGCGCGATCAACCCCTCCATCTCCGATGACGGCGAGAGCGTCGCATGGATCGGGCTCGGAGCGGGCAACGCCGCCTCGGCCTATGCGGCCGTTGTGGGCGGAGAAGGCCCGGCGGAACTCGCGAGGTTCGCACGGGGCGACGTCGACCCCACAATCTGCCTCAGCCCGGAGGGCGATATCGCGGCCTGGGATGCCGCGGACAGCACGGGTAGTTCGTACGATGTGTTCGTCGGCAACGCGGACGGTACGGGGGTCCCGATGAACCTGACGGAGGATGGCTTGAGCGGGAGCCCATCTCTTCAGGGGAACTGAATCTGGTGCGCCGTCTGATGTGCTTGCTGCGGAAGTCCCTCCGAGGCGGGCGTTCCCCGTTGTGTCTCATTCGGCTCGAAGGCCCGGACGGCGACCCTCGTGAAACGGTTCCTCGTGGGCTACGTCCTCCGCTTTGGAGACAACCACTATGAAGGAGGCGTCCCCATGTTCGCGCGTGACTCTCTCCTCCGCGCCGTCTTGACACTAGCCGTGCTTGGCGCTACCGGGGTGTTCGCCGAGGACGAGGTCTTCCATCAGAGCTTCGAGGAAGGCATGGACGGTATCCTGACCCCCACACCTGCCACGACATCGCTGTCGATCACCAACGAGGAAGCGCAGGTGTTCAAGGGCAAGGCCGCGCTGAAGGTCGCCTACCCGGCGGACATCAAGGACGAGTCCCAGATGCCGGCCGTGGTCATCCCAGGGATCAGCGGCGGGTTCGGCGGGCTGGCGCTGGCGGTCAAGGCGGCTCAGCCGACGCCGCTGCTGTGCATGGCATTCGAGGAGGACGGCAGCCAGTACATGGCCGTCGCCTCAGTGCCCGGCGGGCAATGGATTGAGCTGTGGTACGACCGGGCGGACTTCGCCAAGGACAAGGACAAGCCCGACGGGAACGACCGCCTGGACCCCGAGCAGGTCCGGTCGGTGGTCGTCTGCGACCTCACGTTCTTCCTGGCCAACATGGTGCCCGGGGCGACGGCTCCCGGCGTGGGGGAGCGGTCGCTGGTTATCGATGAGATCACGATCCCTCGCGAGCCGCGGCGCAAGCCTGTGCTGGTGGATGGCGGCTTGCTGATCGACGGCTTCTCCGAGCCCTACGCCCGCGCCGTGCTGGCCGGTGTCGGGACCCTGGGGATCGAGCCCCGCGAGGTGGGAGAGAACGACGACGGCGCATTGCTCGCGAAGTACGCCATCAGCCAGACGACCCCGATGGCCGGAGTGCTAAGGCCGCTGCCCCACAACTGGGAGAAGCCGCCCACGGGGATTCGGTTCGATGCCAAGGTCGACTTCGTGAGCACGATCGTCGCGAGTGTGGAGGAGGCGGATGGCTCATCGTATCTCCGCATGCTCGAGCCCTCGCCGACAGCCGAGTGGCAGACATTCGAGATCCCTTTCGGCGACTTTGCCCTATCGGATGACAGCCAGGATGAGAACCGCCGGCTGGACGTGGACCAGGTGACCCACATTATGTTCGGCGACGCGGGCGGTATGATGCAGCGGTACGGCGTGAATGGCCTGTGGCTCGATAACCTCGTCCTGCTCTCCGAGTAACCGCTGCGCTCAGGTCGTGTGCACCGGAGGGCTGCGCCACGCTGACGTCGAAACCGGTGGTCGGAGCAATGCGGCGCCCGAGCTGCCGTTGGCACACGAGGGAGCCGGCTGGAACGCCCGAGGGAGGCCGGCGGTCTCATGCGGGAGGCACGTCAGGACCACAACCGTGTCGGTGTGGACCGGTGGCGTCTTGCCGCGTGCGTGATCGTGCTCGCCGCCGCTCTCACGATCCCCGGGTGCCCCGGTGACATCCCCGCCGATGGGCAGAACGGCGATGGCAATGGCGCGACTGACGGCCAGAACAACGGCGGCGGTCCGTCCGACGGCCAGGAGCCACCTCCTGCGCCTCTAGTCACGATCACCGGCACTGTGCTCGAGTTCGCCGACCCAACGGTCAGCATCGCCGACGCCTATGTCTACGTGCCGATCGGCTCACGCGAAGGGGCGCGGGCGAGCGCCGCGGAGGACCATACCGGCGCGGACGGCACGTTCGAGCTGAACGATGTGCCGCTGGCCGATGGGCAGGTCGTCCTGAGAGTTGATCCGCCGGCGGGCTCCTCCTACGAGAGCACCACCATCACCGTCACCCTTAGCGCTTCGGGAGACATCGCCATCAACCAGACCATCTGCCTGAAGAAGCCCCCTGCCCCCGACGGCGAGGCGGATCCCCTTCTGGACCCGACGGGGGGGATCTGAGTGCGGCGCTGGATGCGATGGCTGCTCCCGATCCCTCCCCTCGCGGTCTGCGCTCTCTGTGGGTGCGCCGCCGGATTCCCGGATGGGAACGGCGGTAACGGCGATGGTGGCCCCCCGGACAGAGAAGACGGCGCGACGATCTCCGGCCATGTGGTCAGCGCTACAGACCCCTCGATCCCCGTCGGGGGCGCTCGCGTCTACGTGCCGGAGCCGGAGGTGGCCGCGTCTGCGCGCGCACTCGACCAGCTCGTCTCCTTCGTGAGCACCCGAGGCGGCGACCTCGGTTACGAGGTTTACACGATGACCTCGGCGGGCGAGGACGTGCGGCGCCTGACGAATGCGGAGGGCAATGACGCCTACCCCGACCTGAGCGCGGACGGCCGCCAGGTCGCATTCACGAGCGAGCGGGATGGCAATGCGGAGGTATACGTGATGCCGTCCGATGGGGACGACACGTCAGCCCAGCGGCTCACCGATGACCCGGGCGCCGATGTACACCCCGCGTGGTCCCACGACGGGACGCGGATCGCCTTCGCCAGCGATCGTGGCGGGAACTACGACATCTACGTCATGGACGCCGATGGGACCGGCGTGACGCAACTCACGACCGACCCGGCCAATGACGCGTACCCGGACTGGTCGCCCGACGACTCGCAGATCGCATTCACCTCCCTCCGCGACGGCAACCATGAGATCTATGTGATGAATGCGGACGGGAGCGGCCAGACGAACCTCACCGGGAACGCAGCGCGCGACTCGGCCCCGTGCTGGTCGCCGGACGGCGCCCGGATCGCTTTCGCGAGCGACCGCGACCCGACCGGCGTGTACACGATGGCCGCGGACGGCGCGGATGTGCGCCGCATCGCCGACGGAGGTGGGAGGCCTTCATGGTCTTCCGACGGCGAGCAGATCGCCTTTGTCGTGGCTGCGGACACGAACATGGACATCTGCCTGGTGTCGGCGACCGGTGGCATTGCGCGCAATCTCACCGAGGCGAACCTGTCTCCGGACTGGTGGCCGTCGCTGAGCGTTGTCCCCGAGGCGCCTCCCCCTGCGAACGCTGTGACGTGGACTACAGCCGGCTCGGATGGCGCCTTTGTGCTCAACGAAGTGCCGCCGGGCCCCGTGACGCTCATCGTGGAGCCGCCGGCGGGTTCCGACTATGCCCCGGCATCCATCGCACTGCGCGTCGGCGCGCGAAGCGAGATGACCGTGCAGGTCACGCTCGTCCCCACCGCGCTCGCGGGCAGCATCTCCGTCGTCAATGTGACGCCGCACGAGTTGGCGGCCGACCCGCGAGCTGGACAGCAGTTCAGCGCCGAGGCGCTTACCGACGATGGGCAAGTCCTGTCTCTGACGCCGACTTGGCTCGCAACGGACTGGGTGGGCGTGATCACACCGGAGGGCCTCTTCACCGCGGGGCTGGGCGGATCGGGCAGTGTACAGGCCGTGCTCGCGGGACGGTCGGGGAGCGCGACCGTGTCGGTTCAGGGCGCCTCGCCCATCTGGCCGATGTCGGGCCGCGACCCATCGCACACGGCGCGAAGCCCCTACCTCGCCGCCCAGGCGCCAACGGAGAGGTGGAGCCTGGATGTCGGAGCTGCTATCACGGCCGGCCCGGTGATCGATTCCGAGGGCACGGTCTACGTCGGCACGAGTGTCGGGCAGGTTCTCGCGATCGGCGGGAGCGGCGACGTTGTCAGCGAGCACGACGTGTACGGTGTAGTGACGGGGCTGGCCATCGGCCCGGATGGGGCTGTGTACGTCGCCACGTCCACGCTGATCGAGGGAGCGTTCATCTACGCGTTCAGCCCGGACTGGGCCCTGAGGTGGGCGTTCGTGGGCGACCAGACCAGCGCGCTGGCCCTCGACCCGAGTGGCGTTGTCTATGCCCAGACTGGCCCGGGCAAGCTGGGTGCCCTGGGCCGCGAGGGCACGAGGGCATGGGCTTTCCCCACGGCGGCCTGGCTGCTGGGCCGCCCAGCCATCGGCACAGATGGCACGGTCTACATGAGCGCCGATGACGGCAACTTGTACGCCATCAGTGCCGATGGCGCGCGGCTATGGGCTCTCTCCATTGGTAGCCAGTTCCCCCCAGGCGATCCGGCAGTCGGTGCGGATGGCACCATCTATGCGGCCGGGTCGGGCGGCCGGCTGCTGGCGACAGGCCCCGATGGTGCTGAGGCGTGGGCGTTCGAGACAGGCGCCGGGTGGCTGAGTCCCCCGGCTGTCGGCCCCGACGGTGTGGTCTACGTCAGCGCCGATGATGGCAGCCTGTACGCGGTGGGCCCCGATGGCGCCCAGAGGTGGGCTTTCCCGACGGAGGCGGGACTCCTGAGTGGCCCCGCGATTGGCGTGGACGGGACGGCCTATGTCGGCGGGGACGACGGCACCGTGTACGCCGCGAGCCCTGACGGGACGCCCAAGTGGACCTTCGCGACGGGTGGAGCTGTGGGGAGCCTGGCCATCGGCGAGGACGGGACCGTGTATGTGGCCACCCCTACGGGCTCGGTCCACGCCATCGGTGGGGAGCAGGGCTCGGGTGATGTCGTCATCTCCGGCAGGCTGAAGGGGGGTAGCCGGTGAGCGTGGCCTCGCGAACCCTTCTGTCTCACCGCCCGGGGACCCAGAGCGGCCCGTGGGCACTGGTTGGCGGAGCCTCGCTGCTGCTCGCCTCGCTGCTCGGCTGCTGGGCGCCGGCCACTCTGGACCTCCCAGCCGGCGATGCAGATGCCGGGGGAACGGGCAGCGTGTGCGTGAGGGTGCTCTGGCCCGAGGAGCCCGGTCTGCACTCCCGCATGATGCCCGACACCGCCCAGAGCATCTCGCTCCGCCTGTTCCTCGTCGCCTCGGGCTACGAGCTCACCGGCCTCCCGGGGATGGAAGGGCTGCCGATCAACAAGCCCTCCGGCGCGCCGCCATGGGCGGAGCAGACGGTGCAGATCACTGGGATCCCCGCTGTTGAGGTCCGGTTCGAGGCCCGGGCCTACTCCGGCCCCGACGCCAGAGGCGATGAGGTGGCGATCTGCGCCAGTCACGTCGTCGTCCAGCCGGAGGACACGGCCGGTTCGAGCCCGACGCCCGTGCCCTTGGCACTGGGGGTGCCTGCGCTGTCGGTCGCGCCGACCGCGCTCGACTTCGGCTTGTCGAGTACAGACCTGATCTTCGACGTGTCGAACGCCGCCGAGACCGGTCCGCGCACGCTGACCTGGACGGTCGCGGGAGACGGCGCCTGGATCGCGGTCAACCCCGCGAGCGGCGCAGACGCTCAGACGGTCACTGTGACCGTCTCCCGCGCCGCACTGGCCCAGGGTCCCCACACCGGCACCGTCACCGTGCAGTCGCCCTATGGCTCCGCCACCATCGACGTGAGCCTAGAGGTGCCCTGATACGCGGCCGGCTGCGCTCGGGCCACCGGCTTGCCGTGACCTCATCCGTCGCCAACGCATAGTACGGACTCCCCCTTCGGACCCACTGTCACGTCGACCGTCTGGTCGATCCGGCGGAACTGGCAGATGCCGTGCTCGCTGCAGTGGTAAACCTCCGCACGAACACGAACACGGGCAGTGCCTTCGGTCGCGAGGAAGGGCACGATGACCGGCGACGAGTCGAAGGAGCCCTCGATGGTCTCAGGCTCGATGGCGTCGCCGGAGACCTCTATCCCGCAATGCGACGGAGCGCCCGGGGTGAGCCTGTGGCCCGGCGGTAGCGCAATGGCGAGGCGGATCTCACCCGCGCCGGCTCTCACTGACGCCGCCGGGAGCGTCTGCGTGGGAGTCGCCGGTGCGGCGCTGACGGGGGCGGAACGAGGCTCCGGGACGCCGGTGAGCGCCAGCTCGGACACGTGCCCGGACGCGATGTCGACCGCGCAGATCCGGTGGTGGTTCGTATCGGCCACGTACAGTGCGTCCCCGAATGCCGCAAGTCCGGCGGGTTCGCCGAACACCCGGGCCTCGGGCTCGGTCGCCCCCGCGAACGTCCGGAGCGTCCGCGTGGGTACGTCCACAGCCTTCACCTTGTGGTTGTAGCTGTCCGCCACGAAGAGCCGCCCCTGGTGGTAGAGCACGCCCAGGCAATGCTGCAGCCGCGCATCGTCGCCCACCCCGTCCACGTCGCCGAACTCGAACAGGTCGCCTCCCACGAGTGTCTCGACACGGCCGGCTTCGAGGTCGATGGCTCGGATACACGAAGTCTCCGAGTCGGCGACGAACAGGTGGCGCCCGTCGCTCGCGAGGCCCGAGGGCTGGGCGAGTGCAGCGCGTGAGAGCGGGCCGTCAACTCGGGCCTCGCGTCCGCTGCCGGCGTAGGCCCCCGCCCGCCCGCTGGAGAGGTCCATCCGCCAGACCTGGTGTGACCCGGCCATCGCGATGTAGGCGCTCTCGCCGAGGACAAACACGTCCCACGGAGTGGCGAGCGGCTCGGACACGCCCGACCCGGCGAGAGTCACCACGCGCCGGTGCGCGAAGTCGATGCGACGGATCGCGTGGTTCTCCGTGTCGGCGACCAGCAGGTCACCACTGTGGAACGCCAGGCCCTGTGGTCGGCTGAACATCGCGTCGGCGAAGCCTCCGTCGGCGAGCCCCATCGCGCCGCTACCGATACAGTCGAGGAACCGCCCGTCGAGGTCGGTGACGACGACCCGGTTGTGGTTCGAGTCCGAGATGCACAGCCGAGTGCCGGATGGGTCGACGACGAGCTTGCCCGGGTAAGCGAGGGCGCTCGGGGGCCGCGTCTCGGGTGTGAGGTCGACCGGGGCCGGGCTGAGGAGCCCGAGCTTGCCGTAGTGCTCGAGCGCCTCGCCGATCACGGAGTCCAACTCGTCCCTCTCGCCGCTCTCGACCGCCGTCCAGATGATCGCGCCGTC